>Ga0180009_10000217_pt1 | contig 87476 bp, 72 predicted proteins | sample OS_PC_MetaG_FD_123537 | JGI IMG/M metagenome (GOLD analysis project Ga0180009, IMG submission 123537) | Groundwater microbial communities from the Aspo Hard Rock Laboratory (HRL) deep subsurface site, Sweden - OS_PC_MetaG | ecosystem: Environmental > Aquatic > Deep subsurface > Groundwater... | reverse complement strand
TGTGGGGCCGCTTCGACGTGCGCATCGCGGGGCGCGCCCGCATGCTGCGCGTGGTGGCGGCGATGATGAATCTGCGCTCGCGCCTGACCGGTATCGCCAGCGGCGACCAGGCACTGTTCATGACGCGCGCCGCGTTCGACGCGGCGGGCGGCTTTCCCGACCAGGAACTGATGGAAGACATCGAGTTGTCGCGCCGCCTGCTGCGCCTGTCGCGCCCGGCTTGCCTCGCGGGCCCCGCGCTCACCTCGGGGCGGCGCTGGGAGGCGCGCGGCGTGTTGCGCACCATTTTCCTGATGTGGCGGCTGCGCTGGCTGTATGCGCGCGGCGAGTCGCCGGCGCGCCTGGCGGCGCGCTACCGGTGAAGACGCGCGTCGTCGTCATGGCGCGGGCGCCGGTGCCGGGGCAGGCGAAGACCCGGCTCGCACAGGTCATCGGCGACGACCAGGCCGCAACGCTCGCCGCCCGCATGCTGGAACACACGCTGAAGACAGCGCGGCTGGCTGCCATCGGGGCGATCGAACTGTGCGTCACGCCCGACACCGGACATCCCGCCGTGCGCGCGGTGGCCGAACGGGCCGGCGCGGCGCTCAGCGATCAGGGCGAAGGCGACCTCGGCGAACGCATGGCGCAGATCGCACGGCGGGTGCTCGCCGCCGGCGACGCGCCGCTCATCGTCGGCACCGATTGCCCGTCGCTTTCAGCCGAGCATCTGCAGCAGGCCGCGCAGGCCCTGCAGCACCACGACGCGGTGCTGCAGCCGGCGTTCGACGGCGGCTATGTGCTGATCGGTCTGCGCCGGTTTGATCCGCGCCTGTTCGAGGCCGTGCCGTGGAGCACGACGGCGGTCATGGCGACCACCCGAGAACGGCTGCGCAAACTGGGATGGCCGTGGTGGGAGGCCGAGACACTGCACGACATCGACTGCGCGGCCGACCTCGTCCATCTTCCGCAGGACTGGCGCTAGCCGGGTTTCGCCGGGATGAACCTGAGCGCAACGCCGTTGTTGCACCAGCGTTGCCTGGTCGGCAGCGGGCCGTCATCGAACACATGGCCCTGATGCCCGCCGCAACGGATGCAATGGTATTCGGTGCGCGGCAGGATCAGCTTGAAATCCTTTTGGGTGCCGAGGTGGCCGGGAATGTGGGTGATGAAGCTGGGCCAGCCGGTGCCGCTGTCGTACTTCATGCGCGAGGTGAACAGCGGCAGGCCGCAACCGGCGCAGACGTAGACGCCCGGCCGTTTCTCGCGGTCGAGCGGGCTGGAAAATGCGCGCTCGGTGCCGTCTTCACGCAGCACGTCGAACTGCGCCGGGCTGAGGATCTTTTTCCACTCCGTTTCAGAACGCTGCAGCGGCTCGGTGGAGAGCGTCACATCCGCGCCCGGCGCCAGCAGCACCTTCCAGTCGCGTCGCATCGCCGCAACCTCCTGTTCGTTGGCCGTGGCGGCCGGCCGTGCCGAGCTGTCGCAGGCTACGCCTGCCATGGCCAGCGGTGTCACCACGACCGCCCCGAGAAAAGTTCGCCGTTGCATGATGAGCCTCTCTTCCTTGTTGTCCGACTGAAATGAGACCGGCGGGCCTGCACATAATTCACTGCAGCCGAAACCGTTCCGACCGGCAACCAACGCCCGGGGGCACGGTCAAATTCGAGTCAATTCATTTAAGGAGCAGCGTCATGATGAAAGACAGGCTATTCACCATATTGATGCTGGCAGCACTTGCCCTGCCGGGTCTTGCCAATGCGGCGGACACCGCTGCTGCAACGTCCAGTGGCGCGCTCGCCAAGGCGACTTTCGCGGGCGGCTGCTTCTGGTGCATGGAGCCGCCGTACGACAAGCTCGACGGGGTGGTGTCGACGACTTCAGGCTATATCGGCGGCCACGCGAAAAACCCGACTTACGCGGCGGTGTCCGCCGGCGGCACCGGTCATGCCGAGGCGATCGAGATCGCCTATGACCCGGCCCGGATCAGCTACGCGAAGTTGCTCGACGTGTTCTGGCGCAACATCGACCCGACCGTGCGCAACCGGCAATTCTGCGATGTCGGCGATCAGTATCGTAGCGCCATTTTCTATCACGACGCGGAACAGCAACGCCTCGCGGAACAGTCGAAGGCGGCGCTGGAAAAGTCCAAGCCGTTTCCCCAGCCGATCGTGACGGAAATCGTGGCGGCCGGCGTCTTCACCCCAGCCGAGGCGTACCACCAGGACTACTACCTGAAGAATCCCCTGCGCTACAATTTCTACCGCTACCAGTGCGGCCGCGACCAGCGCCTGGAGGAATTGTGGGGCAAGCGCGCCGTCCGGAAATAGGCGCACTGCCGATAGCGTGGGTCCGGAGGCGACGGCGCTTCCGGGCAGCTTGATTTCATTGCCATGCTGGACTAAACAGAAAAATCTGGCCGAGCCGGCTCAGTTTCCCTGTCAGTCTTTGGCAAAGGAGGCTTCATGATGCCCATCCCATTTCTTTCTTCCGCGCTGACCAGCGCAAGCCTGCTGGCGGCGGGCCTGCTCTCGGCACAATCCACCGGACCCGCTGCGGTGACGCCCGATTACGACCCGTTGCTACAGGCGCCGGGCCTTGCCTGTGCGCCCGGCGACAAGGCCCAACGCCTCATGGGCTATTACCAGAAACTCGCCGCCGCCAAAACCGAGGTGCGTCCCTTCCCGACCCATGTGCCGGCTGGCGCGGATGCCGCGTTCAGTGCGCCGCCGCTGTGGGACAACCTCGGTCGCCTGCATTTCGCGGTCAGCACGACCGATCCGCTCGCCCAGCGTTATTTTGACCAGGGCCTGAAGCTGGCCTATGCGTTCAACCACGCCGAAGCGGCGCGGGCGTTCCGCCAGGCGCAAAGCCTTGATCCAGCCTGCGCGATGTGCCACTGGGGCGAGGCACTGGTGCTGGGGCCAAACATCAATGCCCCCATGGAGCCATCGGCCAATGCCACTGCGCTGGCCGCGCTCGCCCGCGCCCAGACGTTGGCGCCCCAAGCCAGCGCCCGCGAACGCGCGCTCATCGCGGCGCTCGCCCGCCGCTACGCCAGCGACCCCAAGGCCGAGCGAGCCGCGCTGAATGCGGACTATGCCGAGGCCATGGGGACGGTGGCGGCACGCTACCCGAACGATACGGACATCACGCTGCTTTATGCCGAGGCCTTGATGAACCTGTCGCCCTGGGATTACTGGGAGGCGGCAGGCGCGCGTCCCAAGGGGCGCACGGCCGAGATCCTCGCCGCGCTGGAAAAGGTGCTGCAACGCCAGCCGGATCACCCCGGCGCCATCCATTTCTACATCCACATGGTGGAAGCTTCCAGCGACCCTGGCCGCGCGCTGCCCTACGCCGACAAACTCGGCAGCCAGATGCCCGGCGCGGGTCATCTGGTGCACATGCCGTTTCATATCTACTACCGCGTGGGCCGATACAAGGACGCCATTGAGGCGAACCGGCGCGCGGTGGCGGCGGACGAGGCCTACCTAGCCCAGGGCCGTCCCGAGGGCATCTACCCGCTCGCCTACTACCCGCACAACATCCATTCCCTGATGACGTCGGCGCAGATGGCGGGCGACGGCAACAGCGCCATCGCCGCAGCGGAAAAGCTTGCGCGCGTGGTCAGCCAGGACGCCGGGCGCAGCATCGCCTGGGTGCAGCCCATCCTGGTGGCGCCCTACTTCACCCATGTTCAGTTCAGCCATCCCGCCACGACGCTCGCCCTGCCCGACCCCGGCGACGAGCTGCCCTACGTCAAGGCCATGTGGCACTACGCGCGCGGCGTGGCGCATGCCTGGCGCGGCGAGCAGGCAGCTGCCCGCGCCGAGGTGGACGCGATGCGGCGCCTGGCGCAAAGCGGCGATTTTTCCGCGCTGGTGGAGGGCGGCGTGCCCGCGCCGGAGGTGATCGAGCTGGCGCAGCATGTGGTACTGGGGCGCATTGCCCAATCCGCCGGCGACTGGCCGCGAGCACGTGCCGAGTTCGAGCAGGCAGTGGCGCTGCAGGACAAGGTCGCCTACTCGGAACCGCCCTACTGGTACTACCCGGTGCGCCAGTCGCTGGGGGCCGTGCTGCTGGCCGCCGGCAGGCTGGATGAGGCCGAGGCGGCATTCCGCCAGAGCCTGCTGCGCGCGCCCAACAACGGCTGGGCGCTTCACGGCCTGAACGCAACCTACCAGCGCCTCGGCAAGCCGGGCGCGGCCGCGACCGTGCGCAACCAGTTCGCCCGGGCCTGGGTCGGCCCCGAGGCGCCCGATCTCGCACGGTTATAAGCTGGTTTTTACCGGGCTTGGTTTTGTCCGCGTTCTCGCCATGAATGGAATCATTCATAAAGGCTTTTCACCATCTAAAAGGAGATCGTCATGACCCGAAAACATTTTCTCGCCACCCTGTCATTGGGACTATTCCTGGCAATTCCCTCGATCAGTCTTGGGCAAGGCAAGGTGCTGATCACCTCACCGGCAGACGGTGCCACCCTCGACGCGATGGAAGAAAACCGGCTGGTCTATGAGGTGGATCCCGGTCCGCGCGGGGATCACGTCCACGTCTACGTCGACACCAAGGAAGTCGGGATATTGCGCAAGCTCAAAGGCGACTACTTGCTGGAAACCCTGTCCTCCGGCAAGCGCAACATCTGCGTCAAGGTGGTGAACAAGGCCCACGTGCCCGTCGGCATCGAACAGTGCGTCAAGGTCACGGTGAAATAAGGCGTGGGATCGGAAAACCTTGCTTATGCCCTGACCCAGGTGGTGCATAACTTCGGCGCCGCCGCCGTGCTGGGTGGGGCAGTCTTCATGCTATGGCCCGCGTTCAGGCTGGAATACGGACGCCTCTTCGCCTGGCTGATCCTCGTTGCCTGGGGCGCGCAAATAGCCAGCGGCGGATTGTTCGGACTCACCAGCTTCTACTACTACGGCGAGACGCCGGAATTGAGCCGCATTGCCATGGCGGCCCTTGCCATCAAAGTGGCCGCGGCGATAACGGGATTTTTCCTGGCCGCCGTCTACCTCAACCGTGGCAGGGAATGGAGCCACTTGAGCGTGAAACGCACCTTCCAGAGTCTGGCCGCGCTGGGCGCCACGGCCCTGACGGCGGCAGCCTTCCTGCGCTGGTTTTCGTAGACAGACTGAGGGGGCGTGAGCTTTCTAGCACTCTGGAAAGCGCAGTTGAGCAGGTGCCGGCCCTAGCGATGCAGCCTGCCCGCGGCCGGCTGCAAATCGGCGCTCACCGCCTCGCGCTCGTCGAACACGAAGCAATCGCCGTGGTGATGCGCACCGCCCACTTCCTCGAAATACTTGAGGATGCCGCCTTCAAGCTGGTAGACATGCTCGATGCCGATGGCCTTCATGTGGATGGCGGCCTTTTCGCAGCGGATGCCGCCGGTGCAGAACGAAACGACGGTCTTGCCGGCGAAGTCGTCGCGGTGCGCGGCGAGCTGCGGCGGGAACTCGCTGAAGATGCCGATGTGGTAATCGACGGCGTCATCGAAGGTGCCGGCTTCAACCTCATAGTCGTTGCGGGTGTCGAGCATCACCAGCGGACGGCCGGCGTCGTCGCAGCCGCGATCCAGCCACTGTTTCAGCGTGACGGCAGACACCGAGGGCGCGCGGCCCTCTTCGGGCCGGATCACCGGCATTTTCATGGTGATGATTTCCTGTTTCAGCCGCACCCGCATGCGATGGAACGGCGGCTCGGCTGAGAGGCTTTCCTTGGGTGCGAGATCGGCGAAGCGCGGGTCGGCGCGCAGGTGGGCGACGATGGCGTCGATGGCTTCACGCGAACCGGCAAGAAAGACGTTGATGCCCTCGGGCGCGAGCAGGATGGTGCCCTTGAGGCCGAGCGCCAGACAGCGCGCAGTGAGATCGGCCTTCAAGGCCTCGCGGTCGGTCAGGGTGACGAATTTGTAACAGGAAATATTGACGACAGACACGGCAAAACCCTTTCAGCAAGGCGGCATTATCCCGGAAACCGGGCACACAGGATCAATCCAACGCGGGCTTTGATACTCTTCGCGCATCCACTTTAACTGCAGCCCCACATGGACAAAGCGACTCCCTCCCCACAGCACGTGCGCCTGCCTGATCCGACGCGGCAGGATGCAGCATGAAAAACACCCGCCAGCCCATCCCCAAACCCGCCTTCATCGACCCGCTGGCCGATGTGCTGCGCCCCGGCCAGTCGATCGAGCTGTTGAAGGAATTGCATATCCTGACGCGCGACGGCAAGCTCAACCAGGACAGTCGCCGCAAGCTGAAGCAGGTCACCCACCTGTGCAATTTCATCGAGCCGCTGTTGAATGAGGTACTGAGCCGGCAGGACACGCTGACCCTGGCCGACCACGGCGCGGGAAAATCCTACCTCGGCTTCATCCTCTACGACCTGTATCTGAAAGAGCGAGCCGGCAGCCACATCTACGGCATCGAAACGCGCGACGAGCTGGTGGAAAAATCGCGTACGCTGGCGGCAAAGCTGGGCTTTTCGCGCATGAGCTTCATCAACACCACGGTGGCGGAATCGACGCAATCGGCGCAGCTACCCGCCACCATCGACATCGTCACCGCGCTGCACGCCTGCAACACGGCAACCGACGATGCGATCCAATTCGCGCTGGCCAAAAAGGCACGCCACATCGTGCTGGTGCCGTGCTGCCAGGCCGAGGTCGCCTCAGTGCTGCGCAAACATAAAAACGATTCATTCAGTAAAACGCCGCTGTCTGAAATCTGGCGCCATCCCATCCACACCCGCGAGTTCGGCAGCCAGCTCACCAACGTGCTGCGCTGCCTGCAACTGGAATCGCGCGGTTACCAGCTCACCGTCACCGAGCTGGTCGGCTGGGAGCATTCGATGAAGAACGAACTCATCATCGCCACCCACACCGGCGCACCGCGCGGCAACGCCCGCGAACGCTTGCAGCAGGTTTTGCAGGAATTGAATTTGCAGGAACTGGAAGAGCGCTTTCTCGCGCCCCTTGAGTCTTAACGCGGCGCTTGCAAGCGCGTCAGCACGACCGGAACGCTCTCGGTTTCGCTGTTGAGCCAGATTTCACCGTCTTGCACCATGCATTGCAGGCGCATGCTGCGCGCAGCCAGTGCGGCAAGCGCCTGGCTGGTGGCGGCGGGCAATTGCAGCACGGTCAGATTGGTAAAGCGCGTGAGCTTGCTGGCAATCAGCTTCCACCACACGTCACAGCCCGTTCCATAGCACAGCACGACCACCTGATCGGCACGGCTGCAGGCGCGGCGAATGCGCGCGTCGTCGGGCTGCCCCAGATCGATCCACAGCGTAATCTCACCTACCAGGTTCTTGACCCATACCTCCGGCTCATCGACATCGAACAGGCCCTTGGTAAACGCGATGCCCTCTTCTGCATATAACGCATAAGCCAGCACGCGCGCCATCATGCGCTCGTCGGTTTCAGACGGGTGACGGGCGATGGTCAGCGGATAGTCACCGTAGACATGCCGATCCATGTCGGCAATTTGCAGGTCTGCTTTGTAAATGGTGGCTTTAAGCGCCATGTGATTCATTCTCGAATGGGGCGGCGAATTGTAGCGCCCGGAATGCGGCGATCAGCCATAAAAAAACCCCGGCGAACCGGGGTTTTAATTACATCAGGTCGGAAGAATTACGACACAACCTGGATGTTCGATGCTTGCTTGCCCTTGGGGCCAGTCGTCACTTCGAAGCTGACTTTCTGGTTTTCCTGCAGGGATTTGAAGCCGTTGGAGTTAATTGCAGAGAAGTGTGCAAAGAGGTCTTCGCCGCCGTTGTCCGGGGTAATAAAGCCAAAACCTTTTGCGTCGTTAAACCACTTAACAGTACCCGTTTCCATCTTGTTTCCTATCTATCAAAAAAATAATTGAGCAACATGCTCTATCGATCGAATTTCAAGGAAAACGCTTACCAGAGGTACCGCAATTTAAAGCTTGAATCCAATTGACACCGTATAAATATCACAAAAAATCAGGATGTCAAAATTCTTTTTTTCCATCTATCGGCCGCAACTCCAGCGTATCGCCTCGCTGGGTGAACTCCAGTTGCTTTAAAACACTCATGCCCAGCAAGATCTGATCGTCCCTCATGCCGGGGTTGAGGCTGGCACGCACATCGCTCAGTTTGAACGGACCGAATGCCAGCATGCGGATTTGCGCGGCACGTGTCATCACGGTTCCGTTTGCGGTGATCGACTGCTGCGGTGCGCCCGCCTCCAGCCCAAGCCCCTCTGCCAGATGTGCGGGCACGGACACCAGGGTCGCGCCGGTGTCCAGCAAAAAAGTCACAGGCCGTCCGTTTATCTCGCCCGGAAACACATAATGGCCATCCCGGCTGCGCTGAAGAATCAGTTCGGCGCCCGGCGCGATTTGCAGTTCACGGTTAGGGTTGTTGCGCGCCTGAAGATTGCTGTCAAAAAACAGATACAGCACGCCCAGCAACGCCAGGCTGGCCAACCATGCCATACCTCGCCCCATATTTCGGTGCGGATTGTCAGGCGGGGAATCGGATGGGTTTGAGTTCACAGCAGGGAGACTGATTGGGCCAATAATCGTTCAGCGCGCCCATGATCAAAAACATCGGCGTGCCGGAGAGTCGAGCCTAATGCAAATCACTCCCGTATGGAACCGTCTCCCCTTGCATCCAGCAAACCCACAAGTTTTCAAATTAGCGCATGCGCGACTGACTGAAGTGGCAGTGCGGTGCATCGCCAAAGGCTTCGCGCAGATAGCGGGTTTCGATGTGCAACAGTCGCTCGTGGTCGCCCGCCTCCAGATAGATGTCAGGATGCGCCATCAACGCGTCGTCCCACACCATTTCCACCCCCCAGGCATTCGGCAACCCTGGCACCACACCAGGATCGCATTCGCTGAACAACTGGCTCACGCTGTCCTCGTCGGCCAGACTGAATTCCACGCCATTGTCGAGCCCCAGTTTGCCCAGATGCACTTCCTGGTCGGAAGGGATCATCGCCACCATCTGGCACCCCATGCCATCCAACAGCACGCCCTTGGCCAGCCGGTCAGGCGTCACGCCGGAGGCGCGGGCTGTTTCAGCGCTGGTTTGCGTATGCGGGTGAGCAACCAGGTCGAACGGAATCATGTGCTGATCGAGATAACGTTCCATGCGATGCAGTGCGTTCATGATCGTCTCCTTGCGTAACGGTTGATTGGCTCTCAATATAGTCCAACCCTATCCGCCCGCTAGCGGCGTTTGGAGGGATCGCCCGCGCGAAAATGACGACGTGGCGGTCGCGGGTGCTCCTGCTGCTGGCAGGCGCGGCGAAACGCCATCAAGGCATCCTGCGCATGTCCCAGCACACTGTCATGCGGGTAGTGTCCCAACCCGTTCAACTCGCCCATCACCACCCCGGTCAGCAACTCGATGCCCTCGGAGACGCGTTCTACGGCATGGATATGAAAACGCCCCTGGGCAACCGCATCCACCAGCTGCGGTGCCAGCATCAAATGGCGCTGGTTGCGTCGTGGGATCAGCACGCCGTGACTTCCATCCAGTCCGGCACGCTCGCACACGCGGAACCAGCCTTCGATTTTTTCGTTGAGACCGCCCACAGGCAACACTTCGCCGTGCTGGTTGACTGCGCCGGTGACGGCAATGCCCTGCTTGAGCGGCAGGCCTGACAAAGCCGACAACAATACATAGAGTTCGGCGCACGAAGCGGAATCCCCTTCCACGCCATGGTATTGCTGCTCGAAGACGATCGATGCGTTGAGCGAAAGCGGTGCGAGATGGGCAAACAGCGCCGCCACATAGTTCTGCAGGATGAACACGCCCTTGTCGTGAATCGGGCCGGACAGTTCGACTTCGCGCTCGATGTTGATCAGGCCGTCCTCGCCTGCGTAGGTGTGCGCAGTCAGCCGCACCGGCAGACCGAAACGGTAATCGCCGAGATCGATCTGGGAGAGGCCATTGATCTGCCCAACCCGCTCGCCCTGAAAATCGATCAGCACATCGCCGTTGGCGATATCTTCACGCAGCAGTTGTTCCGGGTAATCATGGCGCGCGGTATGCGCCTGCAGGGCGGCCTCGACATCCGCCGCGGTCACCCGATCCGGTCCACGGGCCTGGCAAATGGCGGCGCTTTCCATCACCAGCGCTTCGGTGCGCGCAAAAACTGCGCTTTCACGCATCTGGTCGCCCGCCTCGCGATGCGATTCCTCGAGCAGGCGCGCCACCGCCGCCGCCGAAAAGTGCGGCAAGCCATGCTCACGGCAGGCATGGGCGACGAAAATGGACGATGCGCGATGCGTATCCGCACTGGCCACAAAGCTTTCGGCAAAGTCCACCTTGGCACGAAAGTGCCGGGCGATTTCCGGCGCGGCCTCCTGCAACTGGTAATACTCTTCACGTGAGCCAATCAACACCAGCTTGACCTCGACGTCGACCGCCTCCGGCGTCAGCGACACCGCCGCGATCGGCGAAAATGACACGCCCGGCTCCTCGATCTGCAGCCGGCCGCTGCGCAGGAAACGCCGCAGCTTTTCCCACACCAGCGGATCGGCCAGCACGTCGCGCAGATGCAGCATCAGAAAGCCCCCGTGCGCCTGCAGCAGGCTGCCGGCGCGGATGCGCGAAAAATCGGTCATCAGCACGTCGTTCTCGGACTGGTATTCGATGCTGCCGAACAGGGCGCGGAACAGCGGGTTGTCTTCAACTATCACTGGCGCGCCAGTGAGGCCGCTGTTATCCACCACCAGATTGACGCGGTAGCGCGTCAGCACGCTTTGCAGCGCCTCCTGCTGGCCTTCCACCCCCTCTGCGCCGTGAAACAGCTCAAGGTTGTCGAACACATCCTGGCCAATCGCATCGAGCCAGGCGTTGAGCTTGGCCGCGTCCTTGATCTGCTTCTTCAATCCGGCGCGGATCGCCTGTTTTTCGCGTTCTAGCAGCGGCTTCACCATCTGCCGTCGCAGCGCCGCCAGCGCCTCGTTCATCGCACGCTCCAGCGGCTGGGTTTGCTCGATATAGCGGGTGATTTCGGCGCGCAACTCCTGCTCGGCCTGTTCAATCTCGGCACGCCGCGCCTTCGGCAGCGCCAGCACCTCGTCCTCGGTGAGCGCCTGACCTTTCTTGCCGGTCAGCGTGAACATCATGCGTCCGGCATCGCGATGCAGCGAAAAGCTGCGGGCCTCGGCAAACGCCGTCAGCGCAGCATAGTGACCCGCAATATCGGCTTTCCAGGCTAGCTCGATACGCTCGCTCTCGGCCTTGTAGTCCTGCCCTTCCAGCCGCTGCGGAATTTCGTCTTGCAGCGCCTTGACGGCATTCGCCAGTAACTGGCGCAGCAACCGCCCCTCGCCAGCCGGCAGGCGCAATGCCAGCGGCCGTTCGGGTGCGTCGAAGTTGTGCAGATAACAGAGATCGGGGGGCACCCGTTTGCTTGCCGCCACTTCGTGCATTGCCTGCTTGAGCAGCGACGAACGGCCGCTGCCCACCTCGCCCAGCACGAACAGGTTGTAGTTGGGCTGATCCATCCCCAGGCCGAAACGGGCGGCCGTCTGGGCGCGCTCCTGGCCGATCCACGGCAGCGGTTCCTGTTGCAATTCAGCGGTATCGGCAAATCCCAGCGAAGCGGGATCAATGGTCAGGCGGAGGTCGGATGGGGACAGTGAAACAATCGGCATGGTAGGGGTTCAGGCCTGTGGTGGGTTACCTGATTATTGCGCAAGACCGGTTGAACGGCCTGATTCAGGGCGTGAGCAGGCCAGCCCACTGCGCCTGGCTTTGCAGATACTGCTCGCGCAACACGGCTGCGTTTTCCTGCAACACGCTGACGGGCACGCCCAGCGCCTGCCTCACCGCACGCTCGATCTGGCTTACTTCCACAGCGCGGGGGAGCGATGCCGGCTCCCAGGTTTCGGCAAAGGCGATTCGTTTGTCGGGGCGCATACCCAGCTGCGGCGAGAGCAGGCTGACCCGCGGCAAGCCATAGGCCAGCGCGACGATGCGGCCGTGCAGGCTGCTGCCGACCACGCCCCGGCTGGCGGCAATGAGGGCGCAGATGTCCCACAGATGCAGCGACGGAAACAGCTGCGCCATGCCGGGCGGCAGGCGGCCCTGCAGTTTTTCGTAGAGCGCCGGATCGTCGTGCCACGGCGCCGCACCGGCCCGGAACAGCGCCAGCCCGAGTCCCGTTGCAGCAGCCCCCCGCGACAGGCCCTGCGCCAGCGCATCGAGGCTGGCGTCGTCCGCAAAATCCGCACTGAACTGGCATGCGAGATACCCCTGCGGGAACGCGTCGCACATCGCCTTCACCGCGCCCTGCTGCTGGTGCTGGCGGATCACTTTGCCGAAGCACTGTTCCACCATCACCGCCGGGTCGGGGCACAGCGGGACGTCGATGCCTTCCGCCCGCAGCGCGGCCTGGGTAACGTGGTCGCGCACGCTGAGCCAGTCCGCCTGCCGCAGCGCCGCCTTCACTTCGCCCCGCTGCACGGCGGACAGGGCATTCCACTCCACGCCACCAACGGCATTGAAAATCAACCGACCCGGCGCTGCCAGGACGTCTCGTCCCACCACATACGGAATCGTCCGCGACGTACCCAGCTGCCGGGCGGCCCACTCGGCGGCGGCAGCAGAATCGTCGTCGTAGCGCGCGATGGCCGCGGCGGCTTCAAGCGGATCAAGCAACATGACAGCGGCCTGCCAGGCACTGCAGGTCAACAACTCGCCACCGGCGTGAATCAGGTGGGCGGGCCGCGCCGCGCTCCACGAGGCCAGCGGTTTTACCCGGTGCCCGCCGAAAGCCCGCAGGTCGCGCGCCGCCAACCCCGCGAACCCGAATGACCGCTCCGGCAACAGGGCGGCCATCAGATGCGGAAACAGCAGGTCGCCAAAATTGTGGCGGTCGAAAGCGCCAAACAGAATCAGCGGGGAGGTGGCAGGCGGTTTCATGTTCATCGCGGCCCAGTTAAGACGGTTGGGTCCATCATGGGTTCTCCTTGCGTTCGCACGCTTCACGCTTTCGCATTACATTCGAAAAAACCCCATCGTGCATCGCCCATGAAATCTGCCCAGCGACCGTTCTTCATTCTTATTGCGCTCATCGGCGGCCTCGCCATTTTCAGTTCCACCCTGTCGAAGACCCCGGTGCTGCCGCTGTTCGCGCTGTCGCTCAACGCCACGCCGGCGGAAATCGGCTGGATCATCATGGCCTCGACGATTCCCGGCATCCTCATCAGCTACCCCGCCGGCGCACTGTCGGACCATCTGGGCAAGCGGCGCCTGCTGCTGGCCTCGCTGGTCGTGTTCGCCACCGCGCCTTTCCTCTATCTGGTGATCGAAACCGCCTGGCAGCTGATGGCGGTACGCTTCTATCACGGCTTCGCCACCGCGATCTTCGGCACCGTGGCGAGCGCGGCGATCGCCGAACGCTACACGGCCGACCGCGCGGCGCGGCTCTCGACCTATTCCTCGGTCACCATCGTCGGGCGTTCCATCGCGCCTTTTCTCGGCGGCACCTTGATCTCGCTGGCAAGTTACGACGCGGTATACATCGCCTGCGCCATTAGCGGCGTACTGGCGCTGGCGGTCGGCCTGCTGCTGCGCGACCACGAACCACGTCCGACGACAAAACTGGAACTGCCGCATTTCTGGTCGAGTCTCAGAACCGTGCTGCGCGACCGCAGCATCATGCTGGTGAGCCTGGTCGAGGCGGCGCAATACCTGGTGTTCGGCGCCATCGAAGCCTTCCTCGCGCTGTACGCGTCCTCGCTCGGCATCCCGGCGTGGCAGATCGGTGTCATCCTCGGCGTGCAGCTTCTCAGCATCGTGTTCGCCAAACCGCTGATGGGCAAAGTGTCCGACCGCGTTGGCCGTCGTCGCGTCATCCTGCCCGGTCTGCTGATCGGCGCGGCGAGCGTGGTGCTGCTGCCCCATTTCCCCAACTTCATCGGCCTGTCGGTGTTGAGCCTCGCGTTCGGCCTCGGCTTCGCCACCGTCACCTCGTCCACCGCCGCGCTGGTCGCCGACCTCACCCAAGACGGTCGCTACGGGAGTTCCATGGGCGTGCTGCGCACGGTGATGGACGTCGGCCAATCGATCGGCCCGGTGCTCACCGGCTTCATGGTCGGCATCGCCGGCTACGGCAGCGCCTTCACCCTGCTGGCGGCGATTCTGGTGGCGGCCGCGCTGATGCTGGGGCTGCTACTGCGCGATACCTGAGGCCGCGCCTGATCGGCTATAGTGAGGCAGCCTATTTCTCCCAAGGAGACTGTCATGCGTATCTCATCTTTGCTCGCCACGCTTGCATTCGCCGCCGCCGGCTTCGCACTCCCGGCCGCCGCCGATTCAAGCGCGAACACCCCGCCTGCTGCCGCGCTGCAGACATCGATTTCACCCAAGGCCTGTATTGCGAATGCCAATGCCAAGGGCATGCAACTCGCCCAGATCCAGACAGCCTGCTGCAAGGCCCACAAAGGCATCTGCGGCTGCCGCGCCGGCAAGATCGTCTGCTGCGACAACTCCACCAGCAAGGAGCCGGGGTGTACGTGTCATGGGGATGAAGGGATCGCTGAATAGACTCAATCGGCGTTAAAAATGATCGGATCAGTTAGCTGTGTACAGCACTAAACCTCACCCCGTTAAATTACGTGAAGCTATGCAAATACCGCGACTTCTCAGATCCGTCAGATGTTGACTTCGAGCGCCTGACGAACGTCCTAACCCACCAAGCGTTCTGGTCTGCACGTCCGGACACCCTCAACGATCCTGAGGAATTTTTTTGGAGTTGTGACTACGACCCAACTCACACTACCGCCCCCCTGCTGGCTCAGGTACTGACGAAAACGCGAGGGCTCTCGGCAACGGAAGCCCGGGCAATCGCGGAGCATGCGGTTGCCAATAACCGAGTCGAAGCACTGACTGAGCCCGTCATTCAACGTCTTGTTTCGCGGTGCCGGGATGGAATCGGCTTGATCTGCTTCGGCAGTACTACTGACAACGCGTGTTTGTGGCAGCGCTATGGTGGCGACGGAGCGGGGGTATGCATCGAACTTGATGCGCCATCGTCACTCCTGAACACGCAAATCCGTCCTGTCCTGTACCCCGCAACCAAATCTCTGCATATCGATTGCCTCCTGGAGGCATCCGTTCTTCCAACATCAGCAGGACCTGTCTACTCAATCGCGCTACTGTCCAAGCCGCCGAAGTGGGCGCCAGAATGCGAACTTCGGTTCGTCTCAAAGAAACAGAATGTCCCAGTCAAGTTGAGTGGGTCCCGCATTTCGGCTCTCGTCATTGGTAGCTCGCTTCCTCAGTCCACTAGGAGTCGAATCGAAGAAATCGTCAGCCGGCTCCCTTACGCACTTCCCATGCGTCAGCACGAGACCTAAACCTTCCATCTCGAGAGCCCCTTCAAACCTAAAGCCTCCGTCGGTCGCTCATTTTAGAAGTGGCTCAACAAAAACTCGCACAGCTCACTTACTCAGCGCCACCCAAACCCCATCCCACCCCGCCTCCGGGGGCTTCTGCCGGAACGCCGCAATCCGCTCCAGCATGACTTGGCTGGGCTGATCCTTCGGTTTAATGATCAGACACTCACGGAACGCCGCCTCAGCCGCATCCCAGTCCTGCGCGCGATAGCGCGCTAGTCCGGCTTCATACGTCTGTACCCGCTGCCGGTCGCTCTCGCTTAATTCGGCGGCAATCCCCAGCAACTCGAACACTTTGACCGTCTCCAGCTTGCCGGCGACGCGCAGGCTGTCGATTTCGCGGAAGGCCAGCGTGTCGCCCGCCAGATTCCGTGTTGCTTCGCTGACGAGAATCCGCGTGCCGTAGAACTTGTTGGCCTGTTCCAGTCGTGACGCCAGGTTCACGGTGTCGCCGATGACGGTGTAGCCGCGCGAGGTTTCGGAGCCGATGTTGCCCACCGTCACGTCGCCGCTGGCGATGCCCATGCGGACGTTGACCACGGGCAGGCCGTGGGAAACGCCGAACATCTCGGGCAGCCAGGCGCGGAAGGCTTCCATGCGCGCCATCTGTTCGAGCGCGGCGAGGCAGCACAGGGTGGCGTGGTCGGCGGCATCGGTGAAGGGCGGGCCCCAGAATGCCATGACCGAGTCGCCGATGTACTTGTCGACGATGCCCTGCCGGGTCCGGATCACCTCGGACATCAGCGAAAAATAGCGGTTGAGGAAACGCACCGCGGCGTCCGGCGTCAGGCCCTCGCACAGGCGGGTGAAGTCCTGCAGGTCGGAAAAGAACACCGTCATCACCTGGCGCTCGCCACGTTCGGCCGGGATGCGGTTTTCCAGCAGGCTTTTCACAATGCGCGGGTCGACGTACTGGCCGAAGGTATCGCGGATGCGCTCCTTCTCGCGCAGCCCGACCACCATGTGGTTGAACGAGGTGGCCAGTGTGGCCAGTTCGTCGTGGGTGTGCACCAGGATTTCCACGTCGAGATCGCCCGCCTCGACCGCGCGCGTGCCGCCCACCAGTCGCTTGACCGGGTCGACCAGCGAGCGGGTGACGAAGCCGGCGAAGATCAGCCCGAGCGTGGTGGCGAGGGCGGTGATGATCCAGTTGAGCGTGGTGGCGCGTTTCTCCTCCTTCTTGGCCTGGATGGCAGTGTCCTGGGTCAGCCTGTTGAGGATGTCGATGGTCTTGCCGATTTCGACGTCGACCGTGTCTTTCTCGCGCAGCAGGGTTTCGCGGACGATTTTTTGCGATCGCGGCGTGCCTTCCTGCGCCTCGATCTGGAACAGGCGAAAGGTCATGTGAAAGTGCTGACGCGCGGTCTGGATCGCGGGCAGCTGCTTGCCCAGCACGGCGAGCGTCACGCGATCGAGTTCGATGCCCTTCTCCGCTTCGGCCTCGCCCAGCATGCGCAGCGAGGAATCGACGATCTGGTCGGCGTTGACCCCGCGCATGTCGAAGCCGTTCGACTCGGCGGCGAGAAACTCGGGGTCGGGGCGCGCCACCTCCATGCCCGCCAGCACCCGCTCCATGTGCACGATCTGCTGGCGGATGAGGATTTCCACGCTGGCCACCTGCTGTTGCAGGGGCAGGTAATAGTCGGCAAGCGCGCGCACCTGATTGTTGAGCTGGTGGAAGTTGAGCACCGACAGCCAGGTGACGACCACCATCAGCGCCAGCAGGGCGGTGGTGATGCTGAAGATTTTCAGGCTGATGGGGAGTCGCATGGGTCAGTCCGCGGAGGCCGGAATCTGAACCCTAGCGCACGCCGCCGATTCGTCAAACCCCCGGGCGCACGTGCACGGCTTACAGCAGGGGCTTCAGCGGCAGCAGCTGCCACAGCCGCACCTGGCCGCGCCGGGTCAACGGCACATACTGGTCGGGTTCATCTATGGCGCGCCAGCTGTTTTCCGGACGCATGTCGGCCTCCATGATCGCCAGCAGCTGCTGCGCCAGTCCGGCATGGTGGACGATCGCGCCGACTTCGGTGTTGAGGTTTTCCGAACGCGGGTCGAAATTGAAGGTGCCGATGTAGGCGATTTTGCCGTCGACCACCATGCTCTTGGCGTGCAGCGCGAACACCGGCGGCACGGCAGGCGGATTGGCGCGCGAGAACAGGGCATTGCGGTTGGCCGGGTCGGGCTTGTATTCGCGGATGTCGAGGCCCATTTTCAGCAGCTGTCTGCGCTGGCTGCGGTAGCCGGAGAAGGCCTGCAGATTGTCGGTGGAGGCGAGCGAATTGGTGAGGATGCGCACCTTGACGCCGCGTGCGACCGCCGCCCTAAACAGCACCATGGCCTTGTCCGACATCACCAGGTAGGGCGACTGAATGACGATGGATTCCCTGGACTCGGCCACCAGCTTCGCCAGCGCAGCCGAGCTCTGGCCGCCGCCGCCCAGCGTCCAGCGGCGGCCGTTCTTGCCGGGTTCGTCGTGGATGAAGTCGACCCGGCCCCAGGCCATCTCGCGCGCCAGACGCTCGAACGCGGCAGGCGTGGCGTCGATGGCGGCGCGCACGTCCGGTGCGAAGTTTTCCGGCTGGTTGGCATAGGCGTGCAGTTCGCGGTAAATCTTCTGCACCTCGGCAGCGTCGACCTTGACGCTCTTCTGCATCAGACCCCATCCGTCGTAAAGCGACTCCACCGGCACGGCGAGCCTGCTGTCCCAGAATGCGTCGAAATTCGCCCGCATGGCCTGTGCCGCATCGCCCACCAGCAGCGCATCACGGTCGCGAAAGGTGTACTCACTGTCGTAGTCGAAATACTCGTCGGCCATGTTGCGGCCGCCGGTGATTGCGACCTTGCCATCGACGATGAAGGTCTTGTCGTGCATGCGCTGGTTGACGCCGCGGAAGTCGGTCAGCACGTTGAGCGCGCGCTTGTAGAACGGCGTACCGACCTGATGCCTGGGGTTGTAGATGCGGATGTCGACGTTGGGATGCCAGGCCAACGCGAGCAGTGTCTTGTCGGGCGCGTCGATCAGGATGTCGTCGACGATGACGCGCACCTTCACTCCGCGTTCGGCCGCGCGCAACAGCGCTTCGGTGGCGAGGATGCCGATGTTATCGCTGCTCCAGATGAAGTACTGCACCTCGATCGTCTGCCGCGCATGGTCGGCCAGCCAGGCGCGCGCCCGCAGCGCCGCTTCGCCAGTGTCCAGCACGACCACCCCAGTCTCGTTCGGATGCGCGGCGATCTGGTTGTCGATGAAAGCCATCGATGCGATGGCAGGGCGCCAGACGCCGCCGCACAACAACAGCGCCAGCAGACACAACCGGACCCGCAGCGTGCAGCGGCGCAGCATGGGAAGCGAACTCAGCCGGCCTGGCCCGGCACCACCGGCGTACCGCGCAACACATGGCCGCACTGGGCACGGTGACGCAAGGCGTGATCCATCAGCACGATCGCCATCAGGGCTTCGGCAATCGGCGTGGCGCGAATGCCGACGCAGGGATCGTGGCGACCATGGGTGACGACCTCGATCGGCTGGCCGTGCAGGTCGATCGAGCGACCCGGCAGACGCAGCGACGAAGTGGGCTTGATCGCAATGTGGGCGACGACCGCCTGGCCCGACGAGATGCCGCCGAGCACGCCGCCGGCATGGTTGGAGAGGAACCCATCGGGGGTGATTTCGTCGCGGTGCTCGGTGCCTTTCTGGCGCGCGGCGTCCATGCCGTCGCCGATTTCCACCCCCTTGACGGCATTCAAGCCCATCAGCGCGTGCGCGAGGTCGGCATCGAGCTTGTCGTACAGCGGCTCGCCCCAGCCCGGCGGCACGTTGTCGGCCACCACGCTGATCCGGGCGCCGACCGAGTCGCCCGATTTGCGCAGTTCGTCCATGTAGGCTTCGAGCTGCGGCACGATGGCGGCATTGGGCGAGAAGAAGGCGTTGTTGTTCACTTCGTCCCACGACTCGAACGGAATATCGATCGTGCCGAGCGCGCTCATGTAGCCGCGAATCACGATGCCGTAGTGCTCGGCCAGCCATTTCTTGGCAATGGCGCCAGCGCCGACGATGGGCGCGGTCAGCCGGGCGGAGGAACGTCCGCCACCGCGCGGGTCGCGGAAGCCGTATTTTTGCGTGTAAGTGTAATCAGCATGGCCGGGGCGGAAGGTCTCGCCGATGTTGCCGTAGTCCTTGCTGCGCTGGTCCTCGTTGCGGATCAGAAGCGCAATCGGCGTGCCGGTGGTTTTGCCTTCATACAGACCCGAGAGGATTTCCACCGTATCGGATTCGCGGCGCTGGGTGACATGGCGCGAGGTGCCAGGCTTGCGGCGGTCGAGATCATGCTGGATATCGATTTCGCACAGCGCCATGCCCGGGGGGCAGCCATCCACCACGCAGCCGATGGCAGGGCCGTGCGATTCGCCAAAAACGGTGACACAAAAGAGTTTGCCGAGTGTGCTGCCAGACATGGAAATAACCTGGAAAAGGGCGAAAATGAGGCATTGGAGTCTAGCATGGCGTGGCTGTGCTTCGCCGCAGCAGCGGGCACTTTTCCCGGCATGCGCTGTCACACCCCGCGTCACGCTTACGGGCTATGCTTATCTACTCAACCAGCGAGGAATCTCCATGAATGCAGCTCAACGCACCGCCGCGCTCGGCCAGAGCCTCTGGCTCGACAACCTGTCACGCAGCCTGATCCGCGACGGCATGCTGGCGCGCCACATTGCCGAGAACGGCGTAACAGGTGTGACCTCGAACCCGTCGATTTTCCAAAATGCGCTCGCCAGCAGCCCGTATTACGCCGATGACCTGGCGACGCTGCGCGCCAGCGAACCGGAACCCGAGCGTCGCTACGAAGCGCTGGTCATTCCCGACATCCAGGCCGCCTGCGATTTGCTGCTGCCCACGTTTGAGCGCAGCGGGGGACGGGATGGCTATGTCAGCCTGGAAGTCGCGCCAAAGTGGGCCTACGACACGACGCAAACCGTGGAAGAAGCCAAGCGGCTGTCCGCTGCCGTCAATCGCCGCAACCTGCTGGTGAAGGTGCCGGGCACCGCCGAAGGCGTGCAGGCGTTCGAAGCCCTCACGGCGCTGGGCATCAACGTCAACGTCACGTTGCTGTTTTCGATCGCGCAGAGCGAAGCGGCATTCAACGCCTATATTCGCGGACTCACCGCGCGCGCGCAGGCCGGCGCCGATGTGCGCCACAGCAAGGCGGTGGCCAGCCTGTTCCTGTCGCGCGTCGACACTCTGGTGGACAAGCAGCTGACGGCCATCGGCACGCCCGACGCACTTGCGCTACGCGGCAAGGCGGCAGTGGCCATGGCCAAACTCGCCTACCAGCGCTATCAGGCCATTTTCCACGGCGAGCCGTTTGCCGCGCTTGCGCAACAGGGTGCCGCGCCGCAGTTTTTACTGTGGGCGAGCACCGGCGTAAAAAACCCGGACTATTCCGACCTGCTGTATGTCGAGCCGCTGATCGGCAAGGAAACCATCAACACCCTGCCTGACAAGACCCTCGCCGCATTGGCCGAGCATGGCCAGCCGGCGTTGCAGGTGGCGGCCGATATCGACTCGTCCACGGCGCAACTGGCCGTACTGGCGCGACTCGGCATCGACCTGGATCAGGTCGGCCTGATCCTGCAGGGCGAAGGCGTCCAGTCCTTCGAGGCCGCCTTCCAGAAACTGCTGCAGCAAACAGCCTGAGTCATCCCTTTCGTCCCATGCGGCGCAGCCGAGACCTGGATATCCCGGCCTCGGCCACGCCGTAACCCACCTCACCCATAGAAGGAAGCCAACCATGAAAGCACGTGCCGCCGTAGCCTGGGAACCCAAAAAGCCCCTGTCCATTGAAGAAGTCGATGTCGAAGGCCCGCGCGAGGGCGAGGTCCTGCTCCAGGTCGTCGCCAGCGGCGTTTGCCACACCGACGCGTTCACGCTCTCTGGCGACGATCCGGAAGGCGCGTTCCCCTGCATCCTCGGCCACGAAGGCGGCTGCATCGTGGTCGAGTGCGGCCCCGGGGTCAAAAGCCTGAAGCCCGGCGACCACGTCATCCCGCTCTATATTCCCGAGTGCGGCCACTGCGAATATTGCGCCTCGCCCAAGACCAATCTGTGCCAGTCGATTGCCTCGACGGTATGGACCGGCTACATGCCCGACGGCACCCGCCGCTTCTCGAAAAACGGCCAACCGATTTTTCACTACATGGGCTGCTCGACTTTTTCCGAATACACCGTGGTGCCGGAAATCGCGCTTGCCAAAATCAACCCCGCCGCACCGCTGGACAAGGTGTGCCTGCTCGGTTGCGGCGTCACCACCGGCATCGGCGCCGTGCTGAACACGGCCAAGGTCGAACCCGGCTCCACCGTCGCGGTGTTCGGCCTCGGTGGCATCGGACTGTCGTGCATCCAGGGTGCGGTAATGGCGGGCGCCGGACGCATCATTGCGATCGATTTGAACCCGGACAAATTCGAGATGGCGCGGATGCTCGGCGCAACCGACTTCCTCAATCCCAGGGACGTCAACGGCTCGGTGTCGGAATACATCCGCGATCTGACCCGGGGCGGCGTCGATTACTCGTTCGAGTGCATCGGCAATGTGAATGTCATGCGCGACGCGCTCGAATGTACCCACATGGGCTGGGGCGTGGCCACCGTGATCGGCGTGGCCGGTGCCGGGCAGGAAATCTGCACCCGCCCGTTCAACCTGGTGGTCGGCCGCACCTGGAAAGGCACTGCATTCGGTGGTGTCAAGGGTCGCAGCCAGCTGCCGGGCTACGTCGAGAACTACATGAACGGCAAGATTGAACTCGACAAGCTGGTCACCCACACCATGCCGCTGGAAGACATCAACCGCGCCTTCGACCTGATGCACGAAGGCAAGAGCATCCGCTCGGTCATCATTTTCTGAGGCGGCGATGAAACAAGTCGAAAGAATCAAGGAATTCGGCGGCTGGCTCGAACGCTGGCAGCACGAATCGGCTACATGCCATTGCAGCATGACGTTTTCGGTCTACCTGCCGCCGCAGGCCGCCACGCAGGCCTGCCCGGTGGTCTACTGGCTATCTGGCCTCACCTGCACCGACGACAATGTGCGAACGAAAGCCGGGGCGCAGCGCTACGCCGCCGAGCTCGGGCTGATTCTGGTGATGCCCGACACCAGTCCACGCGGCGACAACGTGCCCGATGTGCCCGAGCGCTACGACCTCGGCCAGGGCGCCGGCTTCTACGTCAACGCCACGCAGCCGTCGTGGGCGACGCACTACCGGATGTACGACTACGTCACGCGCGAACTGCCCGCGCTGGTCGAGGCGCAGTTTCCCGCGACCCCCGGCAAACGCGCCATCAGCGGCCATTCGATGGGCGGCCACGGCGCGCTGATCTGCGCGTTGAAAAACCCGGGCCTGTACGCCTCGGTCTCGGCCTTTGCGCCGATCTGCAACCCGGCGATCAGTCCGTGGGGGCAAGGCTGTTTCAGCGCCTATCTCGGCGACGACAAAAAGGCCTGGGAAGCCTGGGATGCCACCTGTCTGGTCCAGGCTGGCGCGCCGCTGCCACCGACGCTGATCGACCATGGCACCGGCGACGAATTTCTCGCCGAACAACTGTTCCCGCAAAACCTGCAAGCGGCCTGCGCCGCGCGCGACATCCCGCTCAAGTTGCGGATGCAGGACGGCTACGACCACAGCTATCACTTCATTGCGACCTTCATCGGCGAGCATCTGGCGTTTCATGCCAGTGCCCTGTTCAACCGCTGATCCCCTTTTGCTTCGAGGCAACTCTATGACCCCGTCCCCTCCCGATCTGTTTGAACCTTTCCAGCTGGGTCCGCTTCTGCTGCCCAACCGCATCGTCATGGCGCCGCTCACGCGCAATCGCGCCAGTGTCGGCAACGTGCCGGGGCCGCTGAACATCACTTACTACGTGCAGCGCGCCAGCGCCGGGCTGATCCTGACCGAGGCAACGCAGATTTCGCCGCAGGGCGTCGGTTACCCGCTGACGCCCGGCATCCACAGCGACGAACAGGTCGCCGGCTGGCGCGCCGTCACCGACGCCGTGCATGCGGCAGGCGGCCGCATCTTCCTGCAGTTGTGGCACGTCGGCCGCATCTCGCACCCCAGCCTGCAGCCCGAGGGCGCGCTGCCGGTTGCGCCGAGCGCGATCCAGCCCAAGGGCGAAGCCGTCACCTACCAGGGCATGCAGCGCTACGTCACCCCGCGCGCACTGGAAACGCAGGAGATTCCCGGCATCGTCGCCGACTACCGCCATGCCGCCGAAAACGCTCTGAAAGCCGGCTTCGACGGCATCGAGGTGCATGGTGCCAACGGCTATCTGATCGATGAATTCCTGCGCGATGGCACCAACCTGCGCACCGACGCCTACGGCGGCAGCGTCGCCAACCGCGCGCGCCTGCTGCACGAGGTGCTCGACGCGGTGTGTACGGTATGGCCGTCGAACCAGGTTGGCCTGCGGTTGTCGCCCTCGACCACGTTCAACGACATGCGCGATTCCGATCCGCGCAGCCACTTCGGCGAAATCATCAGCAGCCTCAACCGCCACCGGCTGGCCTATCTGCACCTGATCGAACCGAACCAGGCCGACCAGGACCACGGCGCAATCTGCGTGCCGAGCCGCGAGTTCCGTCCCCTGTTCGAGGGCGTGCTGCTGGTCTGCGACGGCTACGACGGCGCCAAGGCGCGCGCAGCCATCGCCGATGGCTACGCCGACCTGGTGGCGTTCGGCAAACTCTTCATCGCCAACCCCGACCTGCCGGCGCGGCTGCAGGCGAACGCGCCGCTCAACACGCCCGACCCGGCCACCTTCTACGGCGGCGATGCGCACGGCTACACCGACTACCCCAGCCTGGCACCGGCTTAACGCCCGCCTTTCCCCAAGCCCTTACACCACGGACACCTCATGCACACCTTTGACGCTATTGAACAACGCCGCGCAATCAAGCAATTCGACCCCAGCCATCGCCTGAGCGAGACGGAGGAAGCGCGCCTGTTATCGGCGGCACTGCTCTCCCCCACGGCATTCAACATCCAGAACTGGCGGCTGGTGGCCGTGCGCGACCCGGCGCTGCGGCAGCAGATTCGCGCCCACGCCTGGGATCAGGCGCAGGTCACCGATGCGTCTTTGCTGCTGGTGCTGTGCGCCGACCTCAATGCCTGGGAAAGGGAGCCTGCGCGCTACTGGCGCAACGCATCCGACGGCGTGCGCGATTTCATGCTGCCGGCCATCGACGCCTATTACCGCGACCGTGATCAGGTGCAGCGCGACGAAGCCATGCGCTCGTGCGGCATCCTCGCGCAGACGCTCATGCTCGGCGCCAAAAGCCTGGGCTACGACTCGTGTCCGATGGACGGCTTCGATTTCGAGGCGGTAGGCAAACTCATCCGCCTGCCCGACGACCACGTCATGGCCATGATGCTGGCAGTGGGCAAAGCCACCGCGCCGGCCTGGCCGCGTGGCGGGCAGTTGACGCTGGATCAGGTCATGCTCAAGAACACTTTCGCCTGACTCCAGGGTGAAAGTCCGGAGGCTGCGGATCGCACGCTTGTCACGCTACCAACGGGTCACATGCTGCAAATGAGCCACCCGCTGCCGGTGCTCTACAGCTTTCGCCGCTGCCCCTATGCCATCCGCGCCCGGCTGGCGCTAACGCTCGCCGGGATCGCGCTCGAAGTGCGCGAGGTCACCTTGCGGGACAAGCCCGCCGCCATGCTGACGCTGTCGCCCAAAGGCACAGTGCCGGTGTTGCAATTGCCCGATGGCCGCGTGCTGGAACAAAGCCTGGACATCATGCACTGGGCGCTCGGCCAGGCTGATGCGGGAATCTGGCGCATGGATGACGCAACCGGGCAGTCCCTGATTGCACTGAACGACGGCGCGTTCAAAGGTCTGCTCGACGACTACAAATATGCCGACCCTCAATCGACGCACCCGGCTGGACACTATCGCGACGAGGCCGTCGATCTGTTTGTTGCGCCGCTGAACCGGCGTCTGAGCCTGTCGCCCTATTTGCTGGGCGAGACAGCGACCCTGGCTGACCTGGCGATCATGCCGTTTATCCGCCAGTTTGCCGGGGTCGATCCGGGCTGGTTCCTGGCTGCGCCCTTCCCCGCCTTGCGCCGCTGGCTGGACGCATGGACGCACTCCGCGCTGTTTGTTTCGATCATGCCCAGGCTTGATCCCTGGCAACCCGGCGACCCACCGACGCTGCTGTGACGTTTGCGTATGTTGCGGACTGCATGGCAAAGCGTCGTCAACATGGTTTCCCTGCGCCGCGTCTTATGCTCCAATCCAGTGCATCCGAGCGCGCCGCCAGAGCCGCCGGATTGGAGCGAGACCGCAAGGATCAAAAATCAGCATGAATATTTCTGTCAGCGAATTGCTCGTCCGGTATCTGCAACGCCTGGGCATCGACACCCTTTTCGGCATGCCCGGCGCACACGTTCTGCCAATCTACGATTGCCTGCGCGATTCCAGCGTGAAGAGCGTACTGGTCAAGCACGAGCAGGGCGCAGCCTTCATGGCAGGCGGCTATGCGCGCGTGTCGCACCAGCCGTCGGCCTGCATCGCCACCGCCGGTCCCGGCGCAACCAATCTGATTACCGGGATTGCGAATGCCTACGCCGAGCGGCTGCCGGTGCTGGCGATCACCGGTGAAACCTCGACCTATATTTTCGGCAAAGGCGGCCTGCAGGAAAGCTCGGGCGAAGGCGGCGCCATCGATCAGGGTGCGCTGTTCGCCAGCATCACGCGCTATCACAAGCTGATCGAGCGCACCGACTATCTGGGTCAGGTGTTGAACCAGGCGACGCAAGCGCTGCTGGGGCGCGAGCCGGGGCCGGTGCTGCTGTCGATCCCCTACAACGTGCAGAAGGAGCAGGTCGACGACAGCGTGCTCGACGCGGTGCATATTCCCAGCTGCGTGGCATCCCGCCACAGCACGTCGACGGCAGAACTCGCCGACCTGCTGCGGGGGGCGCAATCGCCGGTGATCATCGCCGGCCACGGCTGCATCCAGGCAGGCGCGCGCGACGTCGTTGCGGCCTTGTCCGACACCTTCAACATTCCGGTCACCACCAGCCTCAAGGCCAAGGGCGTGGTGGCCGAAGGGACGTCACTGTCGCTCGGCTGCCTCGGCGTCACCTCCAACGGCGACGCCTACCGTTACCTGGTCGACCACGCCGACCTGCTGGTTTTTCTCGGCGCCGGCTTCAACGAACGCACCAGTTATCTGTGGGACGCCAAACTGCTGGCCGGCAAAAAAATCGCCCAGGTCGATCGCGACGCCGCGCAACTCGGCCGCGTGTTCCAACCGGACGTGGCGATCTGCGGCGACATTCGCGCGGTGATGGATGACGTCTTCGCTGCGCTGCAAGCCGACGGCACGCCACCCAAGGCGCGCGCGCTGCTCGACGGCCATCAGGCCAACGCGGCACAACCCGCCAGCGATGATGGCGCGAACCAGGCCTTTCGCCTGATGCAGGCTTTTTACCGCCAGCTCGCGCAATGCTTCCCGCACAACGCGCTGGTGTTCGACGACAACATCGTCTTTGCGCAAAGCTGGTTCGATGTCTCCGACCGCAACCATTACTTTCCCAACACCGGCATCTCCTCGCTCGGCCACGCGATCCCGGCCGCGATCGGCGCACGCTGCTTTGCCAAGGACAGCCCGACCTTCGCCATCCTCGGCGACGGCGGTTTCCAGATGTGCTGCATGGAAATCATGACGGCGGTGAACTACGGCATCCCGCTCAATGTCGTCGTCATCAACAACGGCACCATGAGCCTGATCCGCAAAAACCAGTTCCAACTGTATGGCGAACGCTACATCGATTGCGATTTTGTGAACCCCGACTTTGGCCTGCTCGCGCAGTCGTTTGGCATCCAGCACTATCGCGTTGAAACCGAGGTCGAACTCGACCGCCTGTTTGCCCGCGCCGACCTTACCGGCGGCATCAACCTCATCGAAATCCTGCTCGACAAACATGCCTTCCCCCGCTACCTGTCGGCTCGCTAGTCTCGACGAACAGATCGCGGCGCAACATGCCGTCATTGCCCGGTTTGACACGGCGCTGTGGGAAAACGGCTTCAACGCCGCGCTGCTGCCAGCGTATCAATCGGCCTGGCGGCGGCTCGAAACTCTGCTCGCCAAGCGCGACGACCCGCGCCACCATTTTGTTATCGTCATTCCGGTGGCCGACAGCCCGGCGCAACTGCAGCGTTGCCTCGCCAGCCTGCTCGAACTCTGCCGCGCGTTTGCTTACGGCGGCATGAAGAACGGCTATTTCAGCAAGGTTTCGGTGCTGCTGGCCGATGACAGCCACTCGTCTGAAATCATCGCCGCCAATCAGGCGCTGGTCCATGCGTTCGCAGCCAAAGGCCTGGCCATCGAGTATTTCGGTTTGACCGAACAGCTCGCGTTGCTCGATCGCCTTGCCGCTCTAGATCTCGATCTCGATCTCGGCCACATCATCGGCAATGCGCCGCGCGAGGCGTTCAGCCACAAGGGGCAGGCGATCATGCGCAACCTCGCCTACCTGCATCTGGCGCAGCGCACGCAAGCCGATGCCCGAACGCTGATTTACACCCTCGACGCCGACCAGCAGTTCAAGGTGAACGTGGACACGGCGGAAGGCGACGGCGACGTGTGCGCAGTGAACTTCTTCGCCCAGCTCGACGCAATTTTCAGCACGACCGATGCCGACGTGCTGACCGGGAAGGTCGTCGGCGACCCGCCCGTTTCGCCTGCCGTGATGGCCGCCACCTTCCTTGATGACGTGGCCGGCTTTCTGCATGAAATGGCGGCCAGCGACCCGGCGCAGCCTTACTACCAGAACGCGGCCAACACATCGGAAGCCGACGCCGCGTATCACGACATGGCCGGGCTGTTCGGCTTTGAGAATCCGGCTGCTGCCTATCGCTACCGCTGCAACCTGCCTGGCGCCCCCAGCAACGCCGACTGCTTCGGCGATTTTGCGCGGCGGCTCAAATGCTTTTTCCACGGCGAGCATCCCACCCGCATCACCTGGTATCGCCACCAGCCCGCGCTCGACAGCGTGCACCCCGCGCGCACCGTCTACACCGGCAACTACGTTTTCCGCCCGCGCGCGTTGCAATGGTTCATCCCCTTCGCGCCGCTACGCCTGCGCATGTCCGGCCCCACGCTGGGACGATTGATGAAGGCCGAGCTGGGCGCCCGCTTCATCTCGGCCAACCTGCCGATGCTGCACACGCGCACGCTCGGTGCCACCGGCGCGGCCGAGTTTCGCCCCGGCGTCGTCACCGAGGCCGAGCACATCGACCTGACCGACGAATTCGAGCGGCAGTTTTTTGGCGACGTGATGCTGTTTGCGGTGGAACGGCTGGCCGCGCTGGGCTTCCCGCAACGGACGCTGTCGAATGAAATTCTCGCTGCCACACTCGACGCCGTGCATGCTGATATGGCGCAGAAATACTGCGCGCGTCAGGTGGAGATCGTGGCCAAACTCGCAGCGCTGACCGCCCTGCTGAATGAGCCTGCGCAGGGGTGGCAGCAGCCGGAGCAGGCCGGCGCACTGACGCATTTCCGGCTCTTTCTCGACAACATGCAGCGCAACTTCGGCGTGGACGCCCCCGGCCATGCGCGCATCGCCTCGAACGCAAACTGGCAAAGCTGGCGCCAGCGCCAGCTCGCCGCCCTCACGCGGTTTCACGCCGACCGCCGCGTCTGGAACCAAGCGCTTGCCACCCTCAAACCGCCGTCGGCATGATCGCCCGTCTGCGCCACTGGCTGCATCGACGCCGCTATCCGCAGCGCTATGCGCAGCTCGATCAGCTGATGCAAACCCAGCTGCTAGACCGTGCGGCGCTGCTGGAAAAACAGCAACGCGACCTTGCCGACATCGTTCGCTTCGCCGCGGCCCACACGCCGTACTACGCAGAAAACTTGCCGCCCATGCTGCACGGCGGCGCACCCGATATTCGCACCCTGCCCATCCTGCGCAAGGACACTGTCCGGCAGCGTCTGGCTGACCTGCTCGCCGACACGGCCGACCGCAGCCAGACAGCCATTGGCCACACCGGCGGCTCCACCGGCAAACCGCTGGCCTTTTATTACAACGACGCCAAACACGAACTCATGCGCGCCGGCATGATGCGCAGCTACCAGCTGTCCGGCTGGCGACCCGGGCAAAAAATCCTCAACTTCTGGGGCGCGCGGCAGGACGTCGTCCCCGGCGGCGTGTTCGGCGCAAAGCTTGGCATCCATGCCCTGATGGACGATTTCATCGCGGCCGAACACACGATCTCAGCCTACGAATACAGCGAGGACAAGCTGGTCGAATGGGCGCGCTTCATCCACTCTTACCAACCGGTGCTGTTGCAGGGCTACGCCTCGATATTGAGCGAAGTCGCACGCGTGGTGATCGCGCACCAGCTGCCGATGCCCGGGACATTGATCGGCGTATATTCCACTGCCGAAGTGCTGACCGACAGCCAGCGCCAGCAGATGCAGCAGGCCTTCGGCTGCCGGGTATTCAACCAGTACGGCAGCCGCGAAATTCCCAACATCGCCTGCGAATGCCGGATCGGCCACCTGCATGTCTTTACCGACATGGTGGTTCTGGAATCGCTGGGAACCGAACGACGCTTGCTGGTCACCTCGCTCACCAACCGCCTGATGCCGATGATCCGCTACGACATCGGCGATTCCGGCCGGCTGCTCGACGGCGCATGCGAATGCGGCCTGCCGTTCCCGCTGATGGAAATGGACCTGTGCCGACACAACGACCACATCCGCACGCCGGGCGGAAAAACCCTCCACCCCGCCTATTTCAACCGCCTGCTGGCTGGCCAGACGCAGATCCGCCAATACCAGTGGGTGCAGCACGCGCCCGACCACATCACGCTCAATCTGGTCGCAGCAGAGCGGCTCGATGAGGCTGCCCTCGCGGCTTTGCAAGCGCGCCTCCACCGCGACGTCGATGCGCGGATGACACTGGAAGTGAATTACCTGGATGAGATCCCGCGCACGCGATCCGGCAAGCACCGGTTTGTGATCGGCATGGCTGCGGACGCGACAGAAAACCGTGCGGATCCAGTTTGACCCATCAGAACGGCGGAGGGGACTCGAACGTCATCAACTTCCCCGTCACCGGATGCACTAAACCCAGCGAAACAGCATGCAACAACAAACGACTCGCCAGCGCCTGCACGTCCTGCGGCGCATACAGGGCATCCCCGAGAATCGGGTGGCCCAGTGCGCGCAGATGAACGCGCAGTTGATGCGAACGGCCCGTGATCGGTTCGAGCTCGACGCGGGTGTTCGATCCGCTTGCGTCGCAGCCCAGCACGCGCCAGCGGGTTTGGCTGGGTTTGCCAAGGTGGTGATCGATGATGCGTAAAGGGCGGTTTGGCCAGTCGACGATGATGGGTAAATCGATCATGCCCCAGTCCCCGGGCGGGGCATCGAGGCGGTCCACCACCACGGCGATGTAGCGCTTCGTCACCTCGCGCGCAGCGAACGCCTGGCTCAACGCGCGCTGGGTGGCCGCGTCACGCGCCATCACCATCAGCCCGGAGGTGGCCATGTCGAGCCGGTGCACGATCAGGGCGTCGGGGTAAGCAGCCTGCGCCCGCGCGCTCAGGCAATCCTGCTTGTCCGCGCCACGCCCCGGCACCGCCAGCAGGCCGCTGGGCTTGTCGAACACCAGCAGGCTGGCGTCAGCGTATAGCGGCACGATGCACGGCACAGAGGGTTCCGTCATCGCAGCCACGGTCATCCGGGAAGCTTATGCCTTGAGGCTTTCCAGCAACGCAATCCCCCACGCCACGCCAAAGCCGTTGGCGTCGCTCATCACCGCGCCCAGCCCACCCTTGCAGCTGTGCGCCGACAGGTCCATGTGCAGCCACGGCGAGTCGCCGACGAAGCGCGACAAGAAGCGCGTCGCAAGAATATGGTCGGCTTCGCCTTCCATGCTGCATTGTTTGACGTCAGCCACGGTCGAATCGAGATGGCTGTCGTAGTCCTCCGGATAGGGGAACACGACGATGCGCTCACCACTCGAAATTGCAGCGCGCGAGGCCTGGTGCGCGAGCGCGCTGGAGGTGGCGAACACGCCGGACATGCGGCTGCCTAGCGCGGTGTGCATGGAACCGGTCAAGGTCGCGAAGTCGGCAATCAGTTGCGGCTTGGCGCGCGCGGCCAGCGTCAGCGTATCGGCCAGCACCATGCGGCCTTCGGCATCGGTGTGGACGATTTCGATGGTGGTGCCGTTGAGCGCCTTCACCACTTCGTTCTGGCGATAGGCTTCGGGGCTGATGTGGTTTTCGGCGAGCGCCACCCAGCCGTCGAGTGCGACCGGCAGTTTCAGCTTCGAGGCGGCCGCGAGAATGCCCAGCACCACCGCCGAGCCGTTCATGTCCTCGTGCATGCCCTGCATGTACTTGGCGGGCTTCAGGTTGTGGCCGCCGGTGTCGAAGCAGATGCCCTTGCCCACAAAGGCGACCGGCTTGCCCTTGCTGGCTTTGCCTTTGTAGCTGATGCGCACGATGGCGGCATCCTTCGCCGGTGAGCCTTGCGCCACCGCGCAGAACGCACCGGCTCCCATTTTCTTCAGCTTGTCGAAGCTGTATTCCTCGACCGTCCAGCCGTATTGCTTGGCCAGTGCCTTGATGCGCTTGCGGTACACGCCCGGCGTCAGTTCATCCGGCCCCTGCACGGTGAGGCTGCGGGTGAGGCTGTTGCCTTCGGCCAGCGCCTGCACGCGGGCAAAGCCGTCTGCGGACTGATGACCCAACACCTGCACCGTTTTGAGCGCAACCTCGGACTTCGACTTTCTCGACGGCAGCTGCACCGCATTGACCAGCGCCGCATACACCGCCACGTCGGCTGCGCGCGCCTTGAATTCAGCGTCGCCAAACACCGCCAGCGTCAGCGCTTTCGGGTGCTCGGCCAGCAGCAGCGCCAAGCCCTTGCGCACGAGCTCGTGCGCCTCGAACGTGCTCGCATCGGCCTTGAGCATGGCGTACACCGCCAGCGTGCCGCCGGGCAGTTGCACCGCCACCGGCGACTTGGCCAGCGCATCGGGCTTGAGGTCACGCCGCTTCATCACCGCCTTGAGTTCGACACTCCCCGGCAGCTCGGGCAAGGCTTTCGATACCGGCAGCAGCAGCAGGACGTGAGTCGCCGATTGCAGTGATTTTTCAGTGATTTCCTGTTTGTTTTCAGCGAGTTTAGGCAGCATGATGAGTCCTTGGGGGTGGCGTTTTTCTTGATGGCTGGCAGGGTTTCCCGGATAATCGGCCGGTTGAATTTTTCCAGCGCCTTTTCCGGGCCTATCCCAACACAGGGTAACCGAATGAAGATTGAAGACAAGAAGCGCGTACTGCGCGAAATGGTATTGCACCGTCGTTTTGAAGAACGCTGCTACCAGGCCTATATCGAACGCAAAATTGGCGGTTTCCTCCACCTCTATCCCGGTCAGGAAGCCTGCTGCAACGGCGTGATGGAAGCGGCGCGCCCCGGTCAGGACTACGTGATCACCGGCTACCGCGACCACGTCCACGCGATCAAGTGCGGCGCCGACCCGAAAGAAGTCATGGCCGAGCTGTACGGCAAGGAAACCGGTTCTTCCAAGGGACGCGGCGGTTCGATGCACATCTTTGATGCCGCGCATCATTTCATGGGCGGCTACGCATTGGTCGGCGGCCCCTTCCCGCTGGCTGCCGGCATCGCCAAGGCGATCCAGCTCAAGGGCGGCGACGAAATCGCCATCTGCTTCCTCGGCGACGCCGCCAACAATCAGGGCGTGTTCCACGAAACCCTGAACATGGCCGCGCTGTGGAAACTGCCGGTGCTGTTCGTGTGCGAAAACAACCTCTACGGTATCGGCACCTCGATCGAGCGTTCCACTGCCGTGGTCCATCAGCACAAGCGCGTGGCAGCCTACAACATCCCGTCTGCAGAATGCGACGGCCAGGACATCGATATCGTGTACGAACACGCGCGCAAGGCGGTTGACCACGTGCGCGCAGGCAACGGCCCCTACTTCCTGGAACTGATGACCTACCGTTATCGCGGTCATTCCATGTCGGACTCGCGCGGCTACCGTTCGCGCGAAGAAGAAGAAGAATGGAAACAGCGCGACCCCATCTTCATGCTGCGCGACCGCCTGATCACGGCTGGTGCGCTCACCATGGCCGACTACGAAGCCATGGAAAAGGAAACCGACGCCTACATCGAAAACGAAGTCATCAAGTTCGCCGAAGAGTCGCCCGAACCGCGTGTCGAAGACCTCGAAAAATACGTTCTCGCCGACCGTGCAAGCCAGCAGCCCTGGCTTACCGGCAAAGCAGCTTAAGGAAAAAACATGGCTCAAATGATGCTGTGGGAAGCGATCCAGCGCGCCCATGACGAAGAAATGTCGCGTGACCCGCTGGTCATCTGTATGGGTGAAGACATCGGCGTGGCCGGTGGCACCTACAAGGCGACCAAAGGTCTGTTCGAAAAATACGGCCCGCTGCGCGTAATGGACACCCCGATTTCGGAAGGCGGTTTCACCGGTCTGGCCATCGGCGCGTCATTCCTCGGCGTGCGGCCGATCGTCGAAATCATGTCGGTCAACTTTGCCTGGCTGGCGATGGACCAGATGTTCAACTCCGCCGCCAAGATCCGCTACATGTCGGGCGGCCAGATCGAAGCGCCCTGCGTGTTCCGTTCGGCCGGCGGCGCGGCGCACCAGCTCGGCGCGCAGCACTCGGCACGGATGGAAAAGGTGTTCATGGGCGTGGCCGGTTTGCGCGTCGTCACGCCATCCAATCCCAAACAGGCTTACGGCCTGCTGAAATCGGCCATCCGCAGCAACGACCCGGTGTTCATCAACGAACACGAACTCATGTACAACATGAAGGGCGAAGTGCCGGACACCGAATATTTCCACCCGCTGGAAGGTTCCGATATCGCGCGCTCCGGCACCGATGTCACCCTGTTCGGCTACAACATCTCGGTGCACTGGTGCCTGAAGGCCGCCGAAATTCTCGACAAGCAATACGGCATTTCGGCTGAAGTCGTCGACCTCTATTCGCTTGCCCCGCTGGATCGCGCCGGCATCAAGCAATCGGTCAGCAAAACCCATCGCGTGGTGATCGCAGAAGAAGACGAAGCGCCGGTCGGCGTCGGCTCCGAAATCATCGCCATCATCAACGAAGAATGCTTCTTTGAACTCGATGCCGCTCCGGTGCGCGTGCACTCGGCACTGGTGCCGCAGCCGTACAACCACACGCTGGAAAAAGCAGCGATTCCCGATCATGAAGATGTGGTCAAGGCCGTTCTGAAACTGTTCGGAAAAGCGTAAACCCTTTTTGTCCGCGAAGGACGCGAAGGATCGCGAAGAGATCTTCTATCAGGTTTTCTTCGCGTCTCTTCACGTCCTTCTCGGGTAAACAAAGACTTAGGATCCAAGCATGTCCCAACACTACGCAATTACGATGCCACAGCTCTCGGACACCATGACCGAGGGTGTGGTCGTCACCTGGGAAAAGCAAGCCGGCGACCGCGTCGAGCGCGGCGATATCGTCGCCACGGTGGAGACCGACAAGGCCATCATGGACGTCGAAGTCTTCAAGGCCGGTTATCTGGCCGGTCCGCTGGCTGACGTCGGCGCGACCATCGCCGTCGGCGCGTCGCTCGGCTACATCACCGACACCGCCGGCGACGTGGCGATTGCCGCTGGGGAAGTGGTGGCGGAACAGGCGCAGACCGAAATGATTCCGCACCATGCCGGCACGCCGATCGTGATGCCGCAGTTGTCCGACACCATGACCGAAGGCGTCGTCGTCACCTGGGAGAAGCAGCCCGGTGACAGCATCCGCCGCGGCGACATCGTCGCCACGGTGGAAACCGACAAGGCCATCATGGACGTCGAAGTGTTCCAGGAGGGCTTCCTGTCCGGCCCGATCGCCGACGTCGGCAGCGTGGTCGAAGTCGGCCACCCGATGGGCTTCATCGTCGACGACGCTGCCAAGGCCAACGACACGGGCGTCACGCTCGGCGCCGATCACAAGGTCAGCGGCACGCATCAGGTCGCGCCCCACCCGGCCGATAAACCCGCGCACATTCCCACCCCCAAAGCCACACCGGCGCAGATTGCCGCCAGCGGCAACGCAGCACCCGTCGCGCGGCCGCAGGGTCGTCAGGCCAGCCCGTATGCACGCAAGGTCGCGGCACAGCTGGGCGTGAACCTCACCGGCCTGGCCGGCACCGGCCCCTCCGGCGTGATCGTTGCAGCCGACGTCGCGCGCGCGCGGCCGTCAATGCAGGAAGTCGCTCACTCGCTGCCGCAGGTCGACGTACCGGGCCAGGGTCGCGCCATGACCTCGATGGAAAAAGCCGTCAGTCACGCGATGACCGCCTCGCTCACGCTACCGACCTTCAACGCCACGATGAACATCAACACCGCTGCGCTGACCGCCGCTGCCAAGGCCAACAAGGTCTCGGTCACGGTGGCGATCGCCAAGGCCTGTTCAGTGGCGATGGCAAAATTCCCCCGCATGAACTGGGCGTACCAGCCGATCGACAAACTGGTCGAGCGCAGCAACCACGACTTCGGCGTGGCCGTCACCTCGAACGACGGCGGCCTGGTGGTGCCGATCCTGCACGGCATCGAAAAGAAATCCCTGGCCACGCTGCAAGGCGACTGGGGCGGCCTGGTCGAACGCGCCCGCATCCGCAAACTGGCGCCGGCCGAATACGCCAACCCCACCTTCACCATCTCCAACATGGGGATGATGGGCGTGTCGCATTTCACCGCCATCCCCACCCCCGGCATCGCCGCGATTCTGGCGATTGCCGCCAACGGCCCGCAGGGCACGCCCTTTACGCTCACCTGCGATCACCGCGTGCTGAATGGCGCCGAAGTCGCGTTGTATCTCAATGCCCTGAAGCAAACCATCGAAGCGCCCGATGCTTGGCTCGGTGCGGGCGGCGCAGCGGCGGAGTCCGTGGCCGCCCCCGCCACCCACAGCGCGCCGGTGTCGCCCATTCCGGAAGGCAACTGGGACTTCCCCGTAGTGGTCATCGGCGGCGGCCCCGGCGGCGAGGATTGCGCACGCGACCTGGCCGACCACGGCATCAAGGTCATGATGGTCAACAACGAGCCCTTCCCCGGCGGCGAATGCCTGTGGCGCGGCTGCATTCCGTCCAAGGCCTGGCGTGCCGCAGCGGACGTGATCCGCAACCGCAGCCACGACGCTGAAATCGGCGTAGACGGCACGCAGGCGCCCAAGCTCAACTGGGCACAGGTCGAAAAGCACCGCCGCTGGGTGCAGAGCAGCCGCGGCGACATGGCGCTCAAGGCCGACAAGGGCATGAAGATCGACGTGCGTGAAGGCTACGGCGAATTCGTCGACGCCCACACCCTGAAAATCACCCCGGTCGAAGGCGAGGCCTACACCCTCAGCTTCGGCGCAGCGGTCATCGCCACCGGCGCGCCTGCCTTCGTACCGCCGATTCCCGGCGCGCGCGAAAATCTGGCGAACGGCGGCGTGGTCACCTCCGACACCATCTGGAACCTCACCGCCCCGCCGAAGAAAATGGCGATCATCGGCGGCGGTGTCATCGGCGTCGAGATGGCACAGATCTTCCGCGACTTCGGCACCGAAATTCTCATGCTGGAACGCAACGAGCGCATCCTCGGTGAAATCGAGGATGAAATCGGCAAGACCCTGATCGGCCTGCTGGAAAAGGAAATCAGCGTCGTCACCAGTGCATCGATCGACGGCGCGAGCGGCACGCCAGGCAAGATGAGCGTCGCGTACAAGAACGCAGCGGGCGAAGCGCACACCTTTGACTGCGACATCGTGCTGATGGCCACCGGCAAGCGTCCCGATACCAGCAGGCTCAATCTCGATAAAGCGGGCGTCGAACTTGATGGCGCCGCAATCAAGGTCAATACGCGCGGCCAGACCAGCGTGCCGCACATCTACGCGGTGGGCGACGTCATCGGGGGCTACATGCTCGCCCACACCGCCGCCACGCAAGGCCGTGTCGCCGCCAACAACCTGTTGGGGCATGCCAGCGAATACGACCAGGATCGCGACTGCGGTGTCACCTTCTCGCGTCCGCAGGCCGGCTTCGTTGGTTTGTCCGTGGCGCAGGCCAAGGCCAAGGGCATCGACGCGGTGGAAGCCAAGATGCCGATGAGCATCGATGCCAAAGCGATGATCAGCGGCGAAACCGACGGCATGATCAAACTGGTGGCCGACAAGGCAACCGGGCGGATCATTGGCGTGCACTTCCTCGCCGACCACACCGACACCCTGATCGGCACCGCCGTGATGATGGTGGCGGGCGACATGACCCTGAATCAGGTCGCCAAAGCCATCTTCCCGCACCCCACGCAGACCGAACTGTTCGGCGAACTGGCGCGGCGGTTGTTGAACCGCCTTCGTCGCACGGCGAAAAAGTAAGGTTAGCGGCGGACAGCGAAGAAGTAAGTCTTCGCATGCACCCACAACAAGGGCCGCATTTGCGGCCCTTGTTGTTTCTCAGCATGAACGATCAGGGTGAAGAAAACCTGAAACCATGGCCGCCCCCAATCTCTCCTTCTTATTTACTGCAGTTTTTCAATTTCCTTACACGCTCTCACCCAACCGAGTTGACAGGCACGCTGAAAGCTTGGCAACGCCGCTTCAGGCTGGTTAAGTGCTTCTAACGCCACCCCACGCCCCATATGGGAGCGCGAGTTGTCAGCTTTCAAGATGATTGCCGCATCAAAATCTCGCAACGCTTCGGCATAGCGCTTGAGTGTCAGATACGATGCCCCCCGATCCGACAACAAGTAAGGCCGCAGGTAATCTGTTTTTTCCTGCAATGCGCGCGTGTAGTCCGCAATCGCCATCTCGCTTTGCCCTGCTTGCTCCAGCTCATGGCCACGGTTGAAATAGATACGCGCCAAACCCATCCGATTACTTTTTCCTTCCACCAGTTGCGCGGCATCATCCCACAGCAACAATGGATGCGAGAACGTCTGCAAACGCTGATAAGCCAAGGGGAACATCAGCAAGGAAAACAGCCCGAGGGCGAGAACCGCATGGCGCTTTTCCAGGCGTCCAAACAGCACGGCCAAGCCTGCAAACACTGGCGCAGCCCACAAATAACTGCGATACAGAACAAACTGCTCTTGCAAGCGCACTGCCACAAGCTCGGTAGCAAACAACAACCACGGTGCAATCAGCGCAAATCCCAGCAACCCTGATCGTCCCCCGCGCCACATCAGGGCGAAAGCCACCAGCGGATACGCCACAAAAGCGGAAAAACCCAGCGTCTGCGGCCACGCCCAAAATGAAGTGGCAAAAGGCTCCCGCATATCCACCGACATCCAAACCGGATTGGGCACAAGCCATAATCCCAGATACTTGAAGAACAACGCGGTTTGATTGAACACACTCAGGGGGTAAATCAGATCCACATTCAACTGCAAATCGGATATCTGCAACGCCGCATCGGCACCTTGCGGCTCATAGACCTTGCCCAGAACACCCTTGACATGCAGGACAACGATCAGAGCCATCACCCCATAAGCCAAGAATATTGGCAGCAACCTAAACAACCAGGCCTGCAATGGACCGCCGCGATCTTTACCGTGTGTACGCCACCACAGCAACAGCAATGCCGCCGACACCGCCGGTGCCATAATCGCGTGCTCCTTGGAAGACAAGGCTAATCCGTAAAAAACCACAGAAGCCCATAACCATCCTGTTTGATCACGTTCCAGGCCACGCAGTAACGCCCACCACATCATTAGCGTGAACAACGTCGCCATCACGATGGTGCGCTCAATCAAATACCCTGCGCCGTATACCGCCACCGGATGCAATGCAAAAATCAATGCCGCGAAAAATGCCAAGCTGCCGTAAGACAAACGACCCGCTTCCTGCGCAGGTAAAACCGCGCGCCAAAGTTGCTGTAAAAAGCCATAAAGCACAATCGCCACGCCGGCATGTAAAAGCAGGCTTGGCAACCTGTATGCGATTAAATCCAGACCAAACAGTTGGCGCGACACGCCCAGCGTGAAATAAGGCAGCCAACGCGGACTCAGAGCAAAATCGCCGCTCCCGTAACGTATCAAGGTGTCATCCAAGAAAAAATAGATGTCATCGAAAACAAGGGGGCTCCACAAGAACCCGCCATAAAGTAGTGCAACCGCCATGAACAAAGCGACCGGGGCGAGAACTTGGGAACGTATTTTCATCAAGACATCCAAAAAAAATGGCTTCGGCAGAATAAAGCAATAATCAAGATCATTGGCATATCTGAAAACATCATAGATAGAAATTCCAACCTGATCTGGCAGCCCAAAGCTTCTAGGCATCAAACGCAAAAAGCCCCCCGAAGGAGGCTTTTCAAATATACAGCACCAAACTATTTACGGCGTAACCAACTTGCGAGCACCTGTAACGGCTGTTCCCGAGTTAGTCCAATTTAGAGTTGCCGCACCGGCTGCTGCTGCACTAGGAGACATTACCAGCACCGCATCACCTGCCGTACCAGCATTCGTCGCTTCCAGCGTAACTGTAATTACGCCATCAGTAAGTGAAGTAAATGCCGTGACATATTTTGGAATATTAGTAGAGACAGTGATATCAGGTATGCCATTACTACCGCTATCACAGTTAGTAAGGGATCCCGTTTCTTGGGCGCACAACGCAATCGCTGTTTTATAACTAGCGAGCCCAGCAAGAGCGCCGGATGCTTTTGCCCGTTGTGTGTAATTAGCATATTGAGGAATCGCAATCGCTGCCAAAATACCAATAATCGCCACCACGATCATCAATTCAATCAGGGTGAAACCTTTTTGTGCCTTACGTGCCATCATTTTCATTTCCATTTTAAAGCTCCTTAAGTTGATGAATGTGAACACGCGTTCGCTGTGTCTGGCACATTAACGTGCAGCGACCGTGCCAACTTTAGGCAAGCTCACGTTAAATTCATCCATTCACGCGGCAAGCCTTGTGCGACGTGGGGTTTGCGGACTCCCGCCGATTAGTCGACGGCTTCCGGCTGCGCCAAACAGACGCAATCGCAACGCCCTTGCCGGGCAGGATGTGCCGTATTTTGTCAGCCGGGAAACGAGCCACGGCGTCATCGCTCTTAATCTTAATGTTCAAATTCGAACGGATTGATCAACTCAAGACCACAATCCTCAAAGCCCTTGATGTTTCGGGTGGCAAAGGCAAATCCATGGGTGTGGGCAATGCTCGCAATTTGCGCATCCGGCAGACTCATGGGGCGGCCAAGCTCTTTGCGATGCCCCTGAATTTCGGCATAAGCACGGGCGGCAGCGGCAGTAAAATCAAACATGAAAAAAGCCACGGTTTTTTATGGCGCTTTGCATTGTTGGTGGTCGGCCGAGATTCGAACTCGGGACCAACAGAAGGCATCACTCAGGCTCTCTAATGCTATGCCTTTGGTTTGTTTACTTCCGGAGTCGGTCGGAAGCTGTCCTTAGACTATGGATGACCAAGCGTTATTTATATCGACAACTGCACCCACATAGGGCGGTGGTCAGATATGTAGTAACGCAGATAGGCCTTGTAGCCCTTCAGATTGGCTCCGTTCTTCCATAGGTCAGGAAAGATCGCTGCATCGTAGTCAAACACGCCTTTCAATCCAGTAAAGCGGCTCTGGGACGTCTTCGGAAAGAAGGCGATCTGATCGTAGTTAGCGTCACTACTGATACTTGAGGCAATTTGTGTTGAGTGCTCCGGGAGATCGAGGCCCAGTTTCGTTAAGGCCTTATAGATAGGGTCACCAGGCTCACACTTTGGCATGTTGAAATCACCAAGGGCTACTAACTCACGCGTGAAAGAGTAAGGACTCTTTTTTCTCGAGTCTGCCCACTTGGCCACAGCGAATGTCTCCAATGACCGACGCGCAATTGATTCCGGCTTTTCATCACCAAAAAACAGATGGACATTTACTAACATCAAGGAAGTATCGCCAACGGAAAAAGCTGCTAAGTAAGGTGTGCGGTCAAAGCCATTGAACTGAGCATTTATTCCCGGAAGCTTTATCGATTTGAAACGGGAAGGAGGGAAAGCGATCTCGCCTATCTCCTCCAGAACAGTCAGCTTCTTGCTGTCATAGAGAAATGCCATCCGCTCGTTATTACCCGACGCGTCTGACATGATGACGCGGTAAGACTTCGGTAGCTTATTGTGTATGTCGAAGAGATCGCCAAAGTTTTCCCGACATTCCTGAACTGCAACAATGTCGAACCAACTGACAACCTCGGCGATGATTGATAGATCTTGGTCACGCCGATCCTGGGCACCGAGGTTCGCAATATTCCAGGTGGCCAGCAACAGCTTGCCTTGCTCACGTCTTGGAATCGCGCGCACTTTCTTGTGCTTACGCAGGCGGGCAATCTCAGCCTTAAGATCGTATTCATAGGCAAATTCAGGCTTTGGAAAAACTGGCATCTTCGACCTCCGCTAATCATCGTAGCTTAGTGCATCTACGAAGACAGACTCAGCTACAGAGATGAACCGGTCAACGCTTCAGTCACCTGGGACAACTCAGATTTCCAGACACAGTCGCAGTGCAACCGATTGATCAGAAAAGGATACGCACGAGTTGCAACGCTTGGGCGGCTGGAGAACGGCATCAATGGTGGAACGTTACGCCCACCACCTTGCTTCCGCCGAGGCCGCAGATCGCTTGGGAAGTGTTGTAGCTGGCTACGATTTGGCTACGGTGGTGAAAGTCCCGCAGCATGGTGGATCGTTATGCGAAGTATGCAACCGAGCATCTAGCGGCTGCCGCGTCTCGAATCGAGCAAGGCCAAGGCCAAAACATGGTGCAGTTGTCACGTCTTAGTCACGTCCAGGAATGGAAAAAGGCCTAGCCTTACGGCTAAGCCTTTTAGATACTGGTGGGTCGGCCGAGATTCGAACTCGGGACCAACGGATTAAAAGTCCGCTGCTCTACCGGCTGAGCTACCGACCCGTGGATTTGACTCAAGCCTGAGTGACTGAAGCCCTATCCGTGAAAGCGCGAAATTATAGCCGAATCGGTACGTCCGGGTAAAGGCTTATGACGGTTTTTTGAAGAACCGGGCGCATTCGACACGGGCAAAATGTCGTCAGACGCGTTTTATCCTTCGGCTCGCATCATCAGGATGTACTGCACCTTCATGGTGGCCGCGCTGCCGACCACGATCGCGACGAAGGTCAGGATGGAACCCAGCGCCAGGGTGGAAAAGCCGGTGATGCCCTGTCCGACTGTGCAGCCCATCGCCAGCACGCCGCCGAAGCCCATGAGGATGGCGCCGGCCAGGTGATTGACGAAGTCGCTGCCGGAGGCGAACCACTCGATGCGGAAGCTGCGCGCAATCAGCGACCACAACAGGGAGCCTGCGATCACCCCGGCCAGCGCCATGATGCCGAAGGTCAGCAAGGTGCGGTCGAAACCGCTGGCGGCGTAGCCAAGGCTTTGGCCCATGGGGTTGATGAAGGTGAAGGACTGCGAGGCCAGCGGGGCGACATCGGGGCGAACGGCGTCAGCGGGTGCGTAGAAATCCCAGCTCTGCACGTAGGCTTGCAGCGACATCACTTCGCCGTCGGCGTTGACCATGACGTTGCTGGTGAGATACCAGGCGGCGAGCACCACGGAACCGACCACGAGACCGCCGAGAACGTTGTCGAAGTTGCTGCGGAAATCTGCCGATTTGAAGGCCCATGCCAGCAGCAGGATGCCGATGACGCCCCCCGCCACCATGCGGCCGGTTGCGACATCGTCGCTGAAGAGCATGGCGCCCAGGTCCTGGTTGGTGCTCAAGACGATTGCGGTGGGATTGGTCCAGGGATAGAACAAGGTGGAATAAAGCGTCTTGTCGCTACCCGGAAAGGGATTGATCATGAAGTAGGCGATCAAGGCGATGACCAGCAACACCATGATCGACTTGAGGTTGCCGCCGCCGATGCGGATCAGGGTCTTGTTGCCGCAGCCGGAGGCGAGGGTCATGCCGATGCCGAACAGGACGCCGCCGAGTGTGTATTCCAGCCAGGGCAAGCTGTTCTGGCGGTAGGGCGGGAAGGTGCTGGTGACGTTGATCAGACCGGCGGCTTCGAGGCCTGTCACGCCCAGCACGCCGACCGCGATGGCGAGTATCCAGGCGCGCATGCGTCCGGTGTCGCCCATGTTGACCCAGTCGGACACCGCGCCCATGGTGCAGAAGTTGGTCTTGTTGACCACGGCGCCCAGGATCATCGCGATCGCAAAGGTCGACCACAGAAAAAACGAGTGCGCACTGGCGAAATCTACATAAGTCATTCGGCTATTTCTCCTCGGGAACAGAAAGCGGGGCCGCTGCGGGCGCCGGAAAATTAGCGAATCATAATGTGTTTGCGCACAAGCCAGGCTGACCAATAAATACCATTGGGGCACTCGGACAAAGCCGGGCTTGCCTGCCTGTGAGAGGAAAACACATGATGCCGTACGGCGCGGCTTGGCCGCATGCGCGTCGCGCCCGGCTCAGTCGGCGGCGGCGTAGCGTGTCGGATCGGGAATGCCTGCGTTGAGAAAGCCCTCACGTCGCAGGCGACAGGAATCACAGCGTCCGCAGGCGCGGCCTTCAAAGTCGGCCTGATAACAACTTACGGTTTGCGCGTAATCCACGCCCAGTTGAATGCCGCGCTGGATGATTTCGGCCTTGGACAGATATTGCAGCGGCGCATGAACGCGCAACTGCGCGCCTTCGACCCCGGCACGGGTGGCCAGGTTGGCCATATGCTCAAAGGCTGCGATGAATTCAGCCCGGCAATCGGGGTAGCCCGAATAATCGACCGCGTTGACGCCAATAAAGATGTCGCGCCCGCCCAGCACCTCGGTCCAGGCCAGCGCCAGGGACAGCATCACGGTGTTGCGGGCCGGCACATAGGTGGCGGGAATGCCGCTGGTGGGCGTTTCGGGCACGGCGATGGAGGCATCGGTCAACGCCGAGCCGCCAAAATCCCCCAGGCCGAGTTTCACGACCCGATGCTCGACTGCGCCCAGACTCCGTGCCAAACGCGCGGCGGCAGCCAGTTCGGCGTTGTGGCGCTGGCCGTAATCGAGACTCAAGGTGTGGCAGGCATAGCCGGCTTCGCGCGCGATGGCCAGCACGGTGGCGGAATCGAGCCCGCCCGATAGCAGAATGACGGCTGGCTTCATTTTCCCGGCGTGTTGCCCCAGAGTATTTTGTGCAGTTGCAGCTGCATCCGCACGGGCAGCCGGTCGGCGAGCACCCAGTCGGCCAGTTGCGCCGGTTGCAGCTCACCCTGAACCGGCGACACCAGCACCGGACAGATGCGGGTCAGGTTCTGCGCGCGGATGACTTCGCGCGCCCAGTCGTAATCGGCGCGATTGGCCAGCACAAACTTGATTTCATCATTCGGCGTGAGGTGGGCGAGGTTTTCCCAGCGATTGCGCGCCGCCTCGCCCGACTCCGGCGCCTTGATGTCGACGATGCGCGACACCCGCGGGTCGACCGGGCTGACATCGAGCGCGCCGCTGGTTTCGAGCGAGACGGAATAGCCGGCGTCGCACAGGGCCGTCAGCAATGCCGGACAGTTTTTTTGCGCCAGCGGTTCGCCACCGGTCACGCACACGGTCGGCACGCCAAACGCCGCAATTTGCGCCAGCAGGTCAGTCAGCGTGACGGTTTCGCCGCCCTGAAAACTGTAGGGCGTATCGCACCAGCGACAGCGCAACGGGCAGCCGGTCAGACGAACAAACACGGTCGGCAAGCCGGCGCGGCTGGTTTCACCCTGCAACGACAGAAAAACCTCGGTTAAACGCAGCGAGGTGGTTGCCGATGCATCGGCTTGAGTGCGTGGTTGCCGATTCATCGGCTCTACAACCACGGCCTCCCCTTTATGCCCTTCCGGGTGCTCGCGGGCGCAACCACGACCTACCCCTTGTGGGTGCAGCGTCAAGACATCGGACATGCTTATTTCAGCGTGGCCAGCCGACGGCTCGCCAGATCTGCAGCAGGCGTGCCGGGATAGCGGGCAACCAGTTGCTCAAGCGTTTTGCGCGCGGCGGCAAGCTTGTTCAGCGCAATCTCATTGGAGGCGATGTTGAGCAGTGCATCAGGGACTTTTGCACTGGCCGGGTAAACCGCCACCAGCTTTTGCTGCTGGGCCAGAGAAGTCTTGTAGTCCTTCAATGCGTAATACGAATAGCCGATCCAGTATTGCGCGTTGGGTGCCAGCGCGCTGTCCGGATAGGTTTTGAGAAACGTCTTGAATGCCGCGATGGCGGCTGTGTAGCTGTCCTCGCGAAACAGCTTGAGCGCGGCTTCGTAGGCGGCCGATTCCACCTGGGCATCAGGGGGCGCAACCGTGGCGGCATCAGGTGCCACGGGCACGGCGGCCTTGGCCTCTTTGGCGAGCTCGGTCAGACGCTGGTCGAGGTCGGCATACAAATCGGTTTGCCGCTTGTCCAGCGTATCCAGTTGGTGGGCCTGCACCTCAGTCAAGCCACGCAGCTTGGCCACCTCGGCCTTGAGCGTCTCGATTTCCCGCAGCAGGTTCAGCACATTCGGGGTTGGCTGAGTCCCATTTTCCGGCTTGGCCAGACCGGCATCCGCTGCGACGGGCAACGGCTGGTTCATATCAGTCATGTCCGCCGCCTGCGCCAAATGAAGGGGTGCCGCCAACGACACCCCCGCCACAACCATCCAATTCAACACCGACTTCATCACGCGTTACTCGTCTCCGTACACGACATCGACGCGACGGTTCTCGGCATAGGCCGCTTCAGTATCGGCCTCGTCACGCGGTTTTTCTTCGCCAAAGCTCACCGCTTCCAGCTGCGCATCGGTCACCCCCAATACCATCAAGGCCTTGCGCACCGCCTCGGCACGCTTCTGCCCCAGCGCCAGGTTGTATTCACGGCTGCCACGCTCGTCGGCGTTGCCCTGCAAAATCACCCGGGATTCACGTTTGGACACCAGGTAAGCGGCGTGCGCCTCAAGCACCGGGCTGAATTCATCTTTCACCACAAAACTGTCGAAATCAAAGTAGACGCTGCGCTTGGAGAGCGGGCTTGCGGGGTCTTTGCGGGGGTCGCCCGCATACTTGCCGCTGCCATCAAGTGAACTGCCGGTCGCACTCTCCGCACCCAGTCCACTGGTTTCAGTCCCCGTGCCTGCGGGCGTGCCGTTTGCTGCAGATTGCGTGGCGCCGCTGCTGGTGCGGTCCTCGACGGTAGTTTCCTTGCCGGTGGTGCTGCAGGCCGAAAGGGTTAAAGCAAGCAGTAATGCGCCCAAAATCTTGTTCATGTTGATCTCTCCTGTTGATAAAAAAGCAACGCGCCAAATGATGCTCATGGACCCCAGTCGGGTTCGCGTGCATCGACACCTGATTCAGACAGCCGGGCACGGGTTTTCCCATCCAGGCTCACCGTACCCAACACCCCGCGTCCACCCTGAACGGTGGCATACAACACCGACTGCCCGTTGGGTGCGAAGCTGGGCGATTCATCGCGTGCGCTATCGGTCAGCACACGGGTTTGCCCATTTGCCAGATCCTGCAGCACCACGCGAAAGCGGCCACCTTCCCGACCAATATAGGCCAGATAACGGCCATCTGGACTGACCGTCGGTGACACATTGTAGCTGCCGTTGAAGCTCAGGCGTTTAGGCTCGCCACCGCTGGCCGAGACGCGATAAATCTGCGGGCTGCCGCCACGGTCCGAGGTGAAGTAAAGCGTCTGGCCATCAGGCGAAAACACCGGTTCGGTATCGATGTTGCCGCCCCGGGTGAGACGGGTCAAGCCGCTGCCATCGACATTGATGAGATAGATCTGCGATGCCTGATCACGTGTCAGCACCACGGCCAGCCGCTTGCCATCGGGCGCCCACGCAGGGGCTGAATTGGAGCCCTTGAATGCTGCGGCTTTGCGGCGGCCGCCATCACGCAGCGACTGCACATAGACAATCGGCTTTTTGTCTTCGAACGACACGTAAACCAGGCTCGTGCCATCGGGTGAAAACGCCGGTGAAATCAACGGCTCGCCGGAGCGCACCACGGTGCGTGGATTCTGTCCGTCGGCATCAGCCACCTTTAATTCAAAGCGCTTGCCCTGCTTTTGCACATAGGCGATGCGGCTGCTGAACGCGCCGCGCGTGCCGGTGAGTTTTTCGTAGATGATGTCGGCGATCTGGTGGGCGGTGGTACGCCATTGCCCTGCCGTAATGGTGTAGCTGAAGCCGGCCAGTTGCGTCTGCTTGACGGCATCCAGCAAGCGGAATTTCACTTCAAAGCGCCCGCCGGGCAACGCCACAACCTGACCCACCACCACCGCCTCGGCGCCCTGGCTGCGCCACACGCCAGCATTGACGCGTGCGATATCGGCCGGTGGCGGAGTACCGCCCGTGTCCAGAAAAGCGAACTGCCCACTACGCTTGAGATCGTCGCCCACAATTTGGGCCAACGAGGGTACGGGCTGGTTTTGTGCGGCTCCAAACGGCAACAGGGCGATTGCAATCTTGTTGGCCGCTCCCCCTACCACTTCGATTTCCATCGCGGCACGCGCGGTGAACGGTGCACTCAGTAACGCCAGAAAAAACAGGGGGAAAAGTAAAGCTGCACGCAACATGGGGCGGAAGTCTCGTTTATAAAGGGTTGGATGCCAGTCGAGTATAGCCGACTGCGACAAGCCCATATTCGGGCTCACTCTTGGGGGCGATGGGTAAAGGAAAGTTCCGGAACAAATGCAGCGCGCGCCTCGCGCTCAGTTGGCAACGGCAGTGGCGAGGATTTTTCGATGGCGCGCACCACGGCAGCGTCATACGCCGCATTGCCGCTCGACTGCGTCACCCGCACGCTCACCACGTCACCCGTGGGCAACAACTTCACCAGACAGCGCACTTGCGGATTGCCTTTCAGGTTGTCGGGCAACCGGGTATTGCCCCGCACCGTGGCGCTGATCAGGTCGCGATATTTTCCAATGGTCTGTGACAGCGCAGCTTGGCGCGCGCCCGCAGCCTGCGCTTCAGCCTGTTTGGCCGCCCGGGCAGCATTCGCTGCAGCCTCATTCACCATGCTTTGTTTCAACTCGTCGGCTTCCATTTGGCGCAGCATGGCCTGTTTTTTCTGCTCGGTTTGCTTGTCACGCGCCTTCTTCAACGCGTCTGCCTCGGCCCGCGCAGACGCTTCCCGCGCCTTTTCCTCGGCTTGCTGGATCGCTTTCAGCTTTTTCTGCCGTTCGGTTTCGGCGCGTTTCTTTTCCAGCGCGATATCGGGTGCCTTGGGGGGCGGCTCTTCGGCCACCGGCTTGGGCACGGGTGCAGGTTTGGGTACGGGCTTGGGCTCAGGCTTGACGGGATCGGGATGGCTCACCGCAAGCGGTGGCGACGTTTCCGCTGGCAAGCTCTGCCACAAATCGACCATCACCGGCGCGGGATGCTCGGTTTGCCACGACACTCCAAATACCAGCAACAGCACAAACAGCGCATGCACCCCCAGCGCCAGCGCGCCCGCCACACGCTTGTCAGTATTGCGGCTAACCGGGGTGTCTGCCGCAAGCCTCATGGCGCGGGTTTGGCAAGCAGACCGATGCGGGTGATCTGCGCCTTCTGCAGCAGATTCATCGTATGCATCACTTCTTCGTAGCGGACATTTTTATCCGCCGCGATGACCACCGGTTGATCCGGCAATGCGCGGTGCAGCTCATCGATTGCGGCCGCCAGTTCCCGCTTCGTCACCACCTGCTCGGCGCTGTCGGTGGCGCGGTTCTTCAGCACATATTCGCCCGATTCCTTGATGATGACTTCAAGCGGTTGCGACGGCGTTTGCGAGGTCTTGCCGACGCTCGGCAGCTCGACTTGGGCGGGGTTGATGAAGGGCGCGGTCACCATGAAGATGACCAGCAGCACCAGCATCACGTCGATCATCGGCACGACGTTGATCTCGGCAACCTGCTTGCGGGTGCGCGCCATGACTCAGACCGCCTTGGTGACCTGACGCTGCAGGATGTTGGAGAACTCTTCCATGAAGCTTTCCATGCGGTTGGCCAGACGGTCGATGTCGTGGGTATAGCGGTTGTAACCAACCACGGCGGGGATCGCGGCGAACAGCCCCATGGCGGTGGCGATCAGCGCCTCGGCAATGCCCGGCGCGACCTGCGCCAGCGTCGCCTGTGCCACGCTCGACAGCCCGATGAAGGCAATCATGATCCCCCACACCGTGCCGAAGAGGCCGACGTAGGGCGACACCGAACCGACCGTGGCAAGAAAGGACAGATGCGACTCGAGGCTGTCGAGTTCGCGCTGGTATGTGGCGCGCATGGCACGGCGGGTGCCGTCGAGAATGACACTGAGCGCCTGCCCCGGCTGGCCGCGCAGCTTGATGAATTCGCGAAACCCGGCTTCGAAGATGCGCCCCATTTCGCACACGCTCTCCCGCCCGCTGGATATCCGCTGATAGAGCGCATTGAGGTCGCCCCCGCCCCAGAACGCCTGCTCGAACTGGTCAGTCAATTGGCGCGCGCGCTTCAATGCAAACAGCTTGATGAAAATGACCCACCACGACATCAGCGAGGCTCCCAGCAGCAGCAGCATGACGAGCTGAACCGGCAACGAGGCATTCCAGATGAGATGCAGCAAGGACAGGTCTTGACCGAGTTCAGGGTTCACGTGGCAGGTTCCAGGGCTTGAAGGATGAACGCGGGAATTTTAACGGGTTTGAAAAGCGCGGCATCGACGCACGCCAGCGTCACCCGCGCCGCGATCAGGGGTGTGACGCCGCGCGTCACAGTTTGTTCCACCATCAGGCTGGCGCCGCCGACGCGCTTGAGGCTGACCGACACGTCCAGCGCGTCGTTGAAGCGCGCAGGCGACAGGTAATCGACTTCCACCCGCCGCACCACGAATACCGCGCCGTGCGTATCGCGCAGCGCATCCTGCTCGAAGCCCAGCGCCCGCAGCCATTCCGAGCGTGCGCGTTCCATGAACTTGAGATAGTTGGCGTAATACACCACGCCGCCGGCATCAGTGTACCCGCGTGATGTACGACTATGGACATTGAACGAATGGCCCATCAATACTGGGTTTACCGCAGACTGCGCAATGTCCATGAGGAAGTCACTTTTTTCTTCCGTTCGGTTCATTGATGTCCATAGGTCGCGGGCTACTTTTTGGTTTGCTCTCCGAGAGTTGGATCGTAACCGCTTTCATCTGTAGATAATTAATGCGCGCCTCTGCATCAATCAATCTCCTCGTCAAGATCACAATCTGGGCGTTTGCCTCTACCAGGATCCCATTGGCGGCGTCACGTTGCTTCTCGAGGTCAGCTATCGTCTTGCGCGCCGAGCGATTGCGCTGACGTTGTTTAAGGAGCCTCTGGCGTTCTGATTCAGGACGCTCTCCACCGTGGGCGGTGACGTAGTTCTGAATCTCGGCAACCAAAGACGGGAATCGGGACTTGCGCAGCGCAGACGGATCGCATCCTGCCTCCTTTGCGACGTTGTTCTGGCTCACCTGAGCGCCAGCCGGAAGGACCTTCGATGAACCGATCTTCAGGCGCTCGAACGCCTGCCTGAAATTGGCTTCCGCCGTCTTAGGACGCGCGGATGTCATAGTACTTCCTTATGGCTCGTTTCTCTGCCTGCAAGCGGTTATGTCGAGGGCTGTCAGGATGCACCACCTTCAATTGATCGTCGATCACCGCTTCATACGCCCGAATTTCCGTCTCTTTCGTGGTGTCGATCAACAACTCCGGGCAGCCCGCACCGTTGTCACCGCCGAGGCAATGAGCGATGGCCTCGTGACCGCCATACGGACACGAACGATTCTTCACGCAGAACCCTGCGCGTATGCGCCGTGCGCCGATCTTGCCCTGTCGCGCCGCCTTGTCCAAGTCGACGGCCTCGGTCTCCTTGATAAAAACGACAACATCCGACTTTCGTTGGGACCCGAGTGGACTGACAAACTGGGGGGACTGTAAGTTGCGCAGTTCCCGGCCGAACTCCTGGTACATGGCCTTGAGAAACAGGGTTCGGGTTTCTTGGCTCAGATTGAGTCGCGAGTGGTTGCGGCCGTAGTAGAGCGTCATCACACGGGACTGGTGCTTCAACAAGAGCTGCAAGGATGGTTCATCCACCATACCCGAGGAAAGCATGTTAACGGCCCCAGTGCGACGGAGCATGTGCCACGCAAGCTTCCACTTCTCCCCAATCTTGAATTCGTCCTGGTTCAAGTTAGGCGTGATCAAGCGTGCGATTCGCAGGTCTTCCTCAGTGATGGTGAGTTCCCTTGCATCGAACAGCAGCGAAAAAGCATCCGTCAGCTGCGAATAATTCCACATCCTCGGACGCACACGGTATGACTTGCTCTTTCCGCCGCCCCACGGTTCATATTGAAACGCGATCAGATACGGGTTCAACTCATCATCCTGCTTCAGGCCGATACCGTCGCGCTCCTTGGCGCAACGCATGCGCAATCCAGCAATATGTGACACCGCGTCGATCGCCAGCTTGGCGCTTTCGCTCGTAGGCCATCTGGCGTCGGAATCTGGGTCTGTCTTGGTCGTCTCTCCGCGAAGCATATAGATGTCACCAAACTTCTCATCATGCTCCACCACGAGGCAGTCCGATCTCAGGTTCCAACCCTCTCCGGCACGCATCAGCGAAAAGTTAAGCAGGTACGCGAGGCCGGCCTTGGATACCAGGTCCAAATATTGCGAAAACACCGTGATTTGCTTCTCGCCCTTCTCTCCGGTGAATGGCCCAACCCATTGCTCGATCAGTCCGGTCACACCGTAACGGTCAGCGGTCTGCTTGAACAGACCCTGGTACACACAACCTTTGATCTTATTCGTAGTGCGATTCTGAAAAGGCGACCTTGAACCGTCCGACTTTGAATTGACAGCCTGCTTCAGCGACCCGTGATTCGTCGCATAGGCATCAAGGCAGAACTGGAAACAGGCCTCGACTTGCTCCCGATGTGCCAGATAGTCAGTCAAGCACTCGCGCAAACGTGAGACTTGGTAGGACCAGATTCTCGGCGGGATGTAGGGAGTCTGTTCAGCCTCGTGATCCGGCTGGAGCGTTGCCAACCGCGCCAGTCCTTCCTTGTCGAACAGGCAGAAGCCAAGGTCGTCGCGCTCGTCCAGCAATTCGTGCAGGATGGTGATGGCGTTGTAGAAGCTGGACGGCGCTAGCGCCTGCGCCACCTTGTCGATCACTTTCGGGAAGCGCATGAGGTCAGTTGCCACGATGCGCTCTTCGGAGCACACCACGAAGATGGGTTTGATCGTGGCGATCTTGTTTGCCAGACTTGATGCATTGCGGCACCCTCTGGGGCCATAAAGAAACCACGCCGCACACTGACGCAGCAGGTCAGCATTTGGCTGGTCCGTGCGCCCAGCAGACCGCCGCGTCTTGCCATCACCAAAGTTCAACTTCAAAGGCTTGTTCGACCAGACTTCGAGCGGCCAGACCGAATCACTGTAGACGCATTGCGCCACCCCATTGGCATCCAAAATGGGCGGCCAGTCAGGGGGAGGCGGCCAGATCGGCGGCCGAAAGTTCCTGACCGCGGGATGCACCAGCGGCGAATCGATCTGCAAGCCCAGTTGCTCAAGCTTCATGGTGCCCGCTCGGTGTCCGACCCGCTTCGATCATCCCCGCCCAGTCCTGGTGGTAGCGTCCTTCCTCAATGCGCATTAGCGCCTCTGTGACCCACGCCTCGCGCTTGGCGCCGGTTGACCGGATGTAAGCCAGCTTGGCCGTCAAGCGGTTAATGGCATGCTCGGCGGGATGGGCGGACGGCGTCTTTTTTGACTCGGGTTGCCGGTGGGCGGCCAGTTCGTACGACTTGAGCAGCCGATAGCTCACCAGCGACCAAATGTGATCGAAGCTGTCGATGTCCCGCTGATTGGCGCAGAACAGGCACCCGGCCGGCGTCTGGCAGTCCGGTTTCGTGGCTGTCGGTGGAATATCTGGGAATGGCTTGGGCCCCTTGCCGATGCATGACCCCGGGCCGGCTGCCACCTGTGCCGGGTCGTGCTTGGCCCAGAAGCACTTGATCTGGACCATCGCCCGCTGCTGGCTCGGCTTCTCGTAGATACCGATCAACGTCTTGGTGGCATGCTGCTTCTCTTCGGCCGTCAGGTCGGGATCGCCCGTGCGTCGCAGCATCCAATTGACGTTGGTGTTGCGCAGCATACTTGGCGATATGTACTTGATACCAGCACGGTTGCATCGCTTTCTGAGCGTCTCAAAGCCTGGCGGTTTCTCGCTGTGCCGCCCATTAGTTATCAGCGGGAACAGGAGCCCGTCGGGATCATCCGGGAAGAGCGCCTTGCGCCACTCGAGGTAGGCTCCGAAGACTTTGCGGTATTCGGAGTAGATTTCAAAAACCACGGGGCCCCATCTCCGGTGCTTGTAAGTGCGCACCTCATAGCCATTGGTGGAGGGCTTGAACTTCCATTGATCCATGCGGAGTTGATGCACTTGGGCCAGATTAACGGCCGGCTGCCCCATGAGCATGTGCATCTCGGTGACGACCCGAAGGTTCACCAATGGGTAACGGGTTCGCAGCGTGCGATCTTCTTCGTACCCCGCGCGTCTTTTTGCCGTTAGTTTCGCATCGCGTTGCGCTTGCCGTGGATACTTTGGATTCGGCGGTTTACGGGTCTCGGGTCGTTTCATTCCCGACCATTCCTCGAGGACCATGCCGTTCCGCAATGGGATGAGCACCGGCAGCGGGCCCCAGATCGCGTCCGGGCTCAGCCCATCTGCGATATCGAGTAGCAGGTGGCCGAAGGCAAAGGTATCTGACAGATTCTGCTTGTCCGCCTCCACGCCAACCGCTCGTGCGCCGCGTCGCGCTTTTCGCAGGCGGCTCGTCTTGACGATGGGCTTGCCCCGTCCAAGCACGCGGTCCAGCACCCAGCCGACCTCCGAGCCATACGAGTAGGCTGCACCCTCACTCAACCCTTCCCCGACCCGAACACGATGGAGGAGCGCATCCGTCCAGTGCAGATAGCCGCTCACAACCGACTTGAGGTCGAGAGGGTTCCCGGTCTCATCAGCCCAACGAACGAACGCCCGTAGTCTTCCAATCTGCCCGACTGCCGTCTTCCGTCGGCCGCCCCGCCCCAGAAAGTTGGCGATCACCTCATGCATCTGCCGTACCAGCTCGATGCGTTCAACCAGCGGCTGTCCCAGTTCCCCGGCGTCGATCATCACGGCTACCTTCCTAGCATTCGCACCCGCGCCGCCCTTGTAGAGGAGGCACCGTAAGTCCCACGGCGTCTCTTTCGCGCCCATGGTGACGTCGGGAAAGGTCAGGTCGGGCAGATACAGGTCAAGCACGGTCGTTCCCTAGGCGCGTGCTCAGCCCAAGAAACGCTTCCGTAAATTCGTTGGCGACCTCGATCTTGATCTTGGTTTCCTGAACGAACTTGATGTACGCCAACGTCTGCTCGATGTCCTTGTGCAGCATGGCGTCGCTGACAAACGTGAGCACGGCCTTTTGGTCGTAGCCCATCTCCAGAAGGGTCGCCGTCAGCCACGTACCGAATGTCGCCCGGGTCATGTGAAAGTGAAAGTTCTTCATGAACTTCAGGCCCGCCAGCGTCGCCGCCCGGCGCAGATCGACCATTGCCCGATCTACCGCGGTGCCGGATGCGGATTCCCTTTCCACGTAACGGCGGCCGAATCGTGTGAGGAAGATCAGATCCTTGTTCTCCTGTGGCGCCTTGGCCTCGCGTGCGAGTCGACGCGGATCGGTCACATAGGTGCCCAGGTCATCAAATAGCCCGTCTGGAACCAGGATACGGCCTTGCACATTGAATTTGGTCGCCACGTGAGGTTTGTGACCGGGGCCAACGGCAATGTAGACCAGGCCAGGAACAACAGGATCAGCCACAGCATTGTCGAACGACCCCTTCTTCAAATCCGCAATGGTCTCAATGCGCGCGCCCGTAAAAAACCCGAGTTGCAGCATCCGGTGCAGCTCGGGGCTAACATTGCCTTTTGTGAAATCAAGCAGTTCATGCATCTGCTCCTTGGTAATAGGCATCAGCCCACCTTCAAGCCGAAGACCATGACGCGGCCGATTGGGTATCGCCAAATCGGTACTGGAGAGCAGCATCGTGCGCTCGAATCCAACGGAATCGTGGTACCGATGGATCACCTGCCGTTCTTGCCACATCGGCGCGTCGCGCCCAATGAAGCCATTGACTCGGGCATACCGGTAAAAGTGGATCGTCGCGTTCATCCGCTGGGTGGCGGTCGATGGCGCGAGCAGCCCGAATTTGTCGCGCTCTTCCATCAGCTTCTTGCGCCATCGGATCAGTACCCGGTCGCGTTCAAGCATGGGAAAGTGCCGCCAATCCAAACCGCCATCGCCCTCACCACCATCGGCCTTGTTGGCCACCTCCAGCCATTCGGCGAATTTGTGGAGGTGCCCCATATTGGACTGAACGGTCTTGATGTCTGTCTTTCCGGAAGTCGCCCGCTCGTGCGCCCAAAGATTTGCCTCCACCCAGGGCGTTCCATCTGCCCAGAACAATTGCGGCAGGTGCTCGATCAGGCGACAGGCGATGTCCCGCTCCCACACTACCGTGCCGTCATCGGCAACGCTGTGCCGATGCGGCACGTATTTAATTAGTTCCAGCGTAGCCATCTGACCAATCTCCATTCTCTCTTGCGTGATCCGGACCTAAGCCATTCAGGACTGACTCCCAACGCTCTAGCGACTGACACAAAAACCTTCTGACTGCCGCCCGCGCTCTTGGGCCAATGTCGCCTGCAGCAATCAGGATGAGGAACGCGAGTTCTTGATGGAAATCGGTCGGCCCCGTCTCGAGATGGACGTCGGACAGTACGTGAATGCGTGGCGGCCTGTGGCGCCCGACTACCTTCCAGTCCTGCATCGTTTTCTCCCACTTCAGCAAAACTCTACTATCCACCCGGAGAGGAGAAAAATACAGACATTCCTTAAAAATCAATGATTTATGCAACTATAGTTACACCTAATATCGAATTTCGGCCTGTTTGACTCGCGGCGTTCCGAAAACCATCACGCTTCATACGGGAACAGATCTCCGGCATGCAACTGCCACTAGCTGCTCCCTTGGCGCTTGGTCTGGATGGATACCGATCCTCCCTGCAAGCTGAGATCGGTTTAATGGAATGTTCGCTGCAAGTTCCATGGTGGCTTGAGTACCGGTCCGAAAACCGATGCCGGGAAGGAGCAAGCACGAATCAATGGTAGAAAGGGTGGACGGCCGAGGAAAAAACTGCAAAACCCAACCTCAAATCCCCCGATCCCGTTACGCTACCGTCACGCAACCGCGCCTCTCCATGATGACCGCTACGCGAATCTGAGAGCTGCGGGCGACCCGTTTGAATGCGATTTATAGAAGTGCCCTGTTACTGCACCCAAGCGACGACCGATAGGAGGCCTCGTGAAACCGTTTGTAATTCGCGCCAATTTGCGCACCCCGGTAATCTTTAATGGCTACATGACGCTAGACGCCCTGCTGATGGCGGAACTTCAGCGCGGCGATGTCAGCGACCTGATCAATTGCGTTGAGGGCCTGTACTTCGCGAGTGCCGCAGTACTGGAAGGCGAAGCGGGAAAGATCAAGGCATCGTTCGCCGCCAGCATGAGGCCAGAACGCACGCCGGAATGGCTGGACGTCATCGCACCCAACAGCAACAAAAACACGGACGTCGCGATGGGTGACTCGCGTTATCGTGAGGCCGGTAACGTGATCAATGGCTATGACGCAAGGGTTGCCTCATCCGTCGTGTGGTACGCCACCGGCGACAAGAATGCCGTGCTGGAGGTGCTGCGCGAAGTGAAGTTCATCGGCAAACGGCGCGCTTCTGGCTACGGCGAAGTTATCCATTGGGAAGTCGAAGACGGCGAACTCGACGGACTGGTCGGCTATCTCAACGATCCCCTCCGTCCCATTCCCGCCCACCGCTGGACAGAAGGCGGTGACCAGATCGCCATCGATACGGCATGGAAGCCACCCTATTGGGCAATCGAGAATCGAGCCAAGTGCTTCGCACCGGAGGTCACTTGAACAGTGCTGAGTTCTTTATGAGGTACTGCGGCGAAAAGTTGCTTCCGGTCGAATTGAGATCAAGCAATGACGTCAAGGACGCCGCAACCGTACTGGCGATGAGTCATCCGCTCCATACCGGCAAGGCGCTCCGCCTATCCAGTTGCTGGATGGTCATCACGTCGACTGGGGTGACCACAAGTTTCAAGGCGCTTGCTGCAACCGGATTTGATACAAGCGGGAAGGTCGAACGCAAGGACGCCATCGTTGCTGCGCTCAAGCAAGGGGACTGCATGCTGCTCGCCTTGAACAAGCGGTCAATGACACCGGCAGACCTGTTCATTACCTACGACCCACGGGCGGCACGGTTATGCAGTCCCGGCGAGGTCAATACTTTTGATGCGACCAAGGGGAAGACATGGACACCGTAATTGACAAGCCAGCGCGGATTCGTGGCTACGCACTGCATCGTATCGTCGAGCAGCATCAGCAGGGCGTGCCGGCCCTGTGGTCAGATGAAGGGAGTCAGCTACGCATCCGGCCAAGGACGGCAAATGCGCCGGTCTATGAGGCGGGGAAGTTGCTTGGATTCACAGTGACCGCGTGTGTCTCGTTCAAGTGCAACGGCAAGCACCGCTATCTGCCGCTGGATGATTGGCGTGGCCGCAAGGTGTGGCTGGAGAAGAAAGCCGAAAAGCACGGTTTTCAGATTGTCGGCGTGCATGTTGAACCCAAGATGCAGAAGGTCGAATCGCACGACGGGCGCAAGTTCCGGCTGGACGCGACCGATTTCACCGGCCTCCTGCGGGTGACCGATCCCGTGAAGTTCAGCAAGGCATTGACTGATGGCATCGGCGTGGTCGGCAAGGCATTCGGACTCAACCTATTAATCGTGCAGTAAATCTTTGAACCGGAGAACAAGCGTGAGCAAGAACATTTTCGGCAACATCACCATCACTACCGTTGATCCCGTGTCATTCAGTCACCACAGTCAGGAAGGTCTGCCGATGATGACTCGCGGCGTTGATGGCGAGGGCAGGCACCTCAAAACAGTATTCCTGCCGGCGGCAGGCTTGCGTGGGCGCATCCGCCATGAGGTCGCAATGTCAGTGCTTGAGCGCGAAGGCAAAGCCAAGCTGGGGCGCGCCTACATGCTGGCGTTGGGGCAGTCGACCGATGGCCGCGTCGAGGATGAAGGCGACGTGCAATACAAAATTGGGGAGCAACTTGCCCTGCGCGAGAAGGAGCCTGTGATCGATCTGTTTGGCACTTGGAAGATCAATAGCCGCTTGCAGGTCAGTCACCTGATGCCTGCTGTGAATGTCCAGCCGGATACCTTCAGCTTCATTCGGCGTGATCTGGACAGCAACGAAGAGATGTTCGCGTTGTTTGATGCAAGTGCGCAGGACGCCTTCTATGATCGACAGACTACGATGTCGCAGGCGTCCAAGGCAGGCGACATGATCAAGGTGGCGACCAGCGCACTGATGAAGGCGAAGAAAGCCAAGGCACCGCAGGAAGAGATCGATGCGCTGGAAGCCAAGGTTGCCGAACTGAAGGCAGTCAAGACCGCTCACAAGGACGAGGCAGGTGGCGACGGCAACAACAGCAAGCATTTGCTGGAAGTCGAGGCAATCCCTGCGGGTATCGATCTGCTGGGCAGCATTGTCGTGAAGAATGCCAAATCACGCGACCTTGAAATGCTGATCGAAGCGTTTGATCGCATCAGTCAAAAGCCCAAGGTTGGTGCGCATACGGCACGGGGGTGCGGCGAAGTGACGGGTAACGCCACCTTCACGAACGGCGACGGCGAGGTGCTGGCAGTTGTGCATTTTGGTGGATACAAGAAAGCCGCTGTCGAGTGGACAAAAACCGGAAAGGACTACATTGCAGCGTGATGATCTTGACGACTTTTTGGGTGCCGTTTGAACCTGAAATCGTCAAGGAATCATGGTGATTTGGTTGATCAGATGGAGAGCCCCCTTGTGGGGTTACTAGAACTAGGCAAACCAGTTCTGCCCGGCGAACATCGATGGAGAGCCCCGTTGGGGTTACTAGAACCTTGCGGCGGTCCCGCTCGATTAACTTGTTGATGGAGAGCCCCCTTGTTTGTGGGATTACTAGAACCGCTTCAGCGCGGTCGCTGTTGACCGCCGTGATGGAGAGCCCTCTTGTTTGTGGGGTTACTAGAACATGCCCGGCGCGCGGCGATAAACCGCGTCCGATGGAGAGCCCCCTCGTATGTGGGGTTACTAGAACGCGTGGATGATCTGCGTGAGCTGCGCCTGCGATGGAGAGCCCCCTTGGTTGTGGGGTTATTTGGACACGATGCCGTCCAGCGGCTCGTTACACTTGGATGGAGAGCCCCTTGTTTGTGGGGTTACTAGAATCAGTAGCCGCACACGGCGATGCCCATACTGGATGGAGAGCCCCTTTTTGTGGGGTTACTAGAACGAAGGCATGCTGATCGAGTTCCAGGAAGCCGATGGAGAGCCCCCTTGTTTGTGGGGTTACTAGAACTCGATGGTGACAGTGCCGCCGGTGAAGAACGATAGAGAGCCCCCTAGTTTGTGGGGTTACTAGAACAGGAACTTCTTTTGCTGCATGGTGTTGTCCGATGGAGAGCCCCCTTGTTGTGGGGTTACTAGAACAAGCAGTGCGATGCTGAAGCGAAGATGAAGGATGGAGAGAGCCCCCTTGTTTGTGGGGTTACTAGAACGTTGAGCGCGCGCTGATGCTCTACTGTGCGGATGAGAGCCCCTTTTTGTGGGGTTATTTTAGGATTGTCGGCATGTACAGAAGCAAAGAACAAGCGCAGTACGCGAAGCTGATTACCGATGCAATCGGTGTCGGTGCGCTTCTGCTCGCGGGTGCCGCCGCTGGTCTGGGTAAGACACACGGGTACACGATCCCGCTGGTGACCAGTGGCAAGCGTGTGGCGATCAGCATGTCAACACGCCAGTTGATCGAGCAGTACACGCAGTCCGATGCGCTCAAGTCGGCGCTGGAACTATCACCCACCACGGTCGCCGTCCTGCGTTCGCGCCGTGAGTTCGACGGCAGCAAGGACTACCGCGAACACAGGGAACAGGCACTTGCGGCACAGGTGCTGGTGGTGACGCACGCCGCCGCCCTGATCGATAGCTTCAATCCTGACTATGCCGATCTGCGGAGCCGTGATGTCGTCCTGTTCGATGAGGCCGATCTGCTCGCCGACGCCGCCGACCTGCGCTCGACTTTCGCCATCGACGGGCAAGGCAATACCGACCGCGATGCCGTGCTGCGTAGGGCAGAGCGGTCTGATGATCCAGAGGAACGTGCGGCAGCAAGAGCCATCCGCTACGCCATTGAGCATCCAGCGTTCTACAAGGTGGTTGGGTTTGGCGATGATGGCACGCTGATGCTCAAGCACCGGATGCCCGGGCGGATGCTCAAGCCATTGGTGCAGGACTGCAAACGGATCATCTTCACCAGCGGCACGCTGCAAGTGAGTGGTCGATTCGACTACTTCATTCGCGCCATTGGACTGACCGCTATTGATCCGTCCAGCCGACACATTGACCCCGTTCAGCATGGCAGTCTGACCGTCGAGATCACATCTGACGACCTGACCGCCGAGCAGAAGGCGCAATCGATCATGGCGGCACAACGTCCCTGTCTTGTGCTGACCACCAGTCATGCCGATACAGAGGCGTTAGGCAGACTGGTATCCGGCGCGGTGGTGCGCGGAAAAGGTGAGCCGCTGGCAGATGCAGTGGCACGATGCCCAGCAGATGCCATCCTGATTGCTGCAGGCGCATGGAGCGGTCTGGACGAGCCGAGCTTGCGCTGGAAGACCGTGGTGATACCCAAGGCTCCATATGGCGCGCCGACCGAGATCGACGGCCAGCAGATCACGCACTACATCGACAGCAAGGTGACGGCGACCAGGCGCATCAACCAAGGTTTGCACCGTGGTCTGCGGACACAGGGGGCGGTCTGCAAATTGATGTTGCTCGATCCGCGTTGCAACCGTCCAGAATTACTCGCGGCGATACCGGCGCGGTTTAGCGTGCAGTCATTCAGCGAGGGGCAGCGCGTTGAGTTGGTACTGAGCAAGGCCGAGCGCGATCCGCTGCTGAGAAAGGCGGCATTAAAGATACATGGCGCGGTGTGTGCCGACTGCGGCGACATCACCCTGCATCGCCTTGATGTCCATCACCTGAACCCTGTCAGCGAGGGTCAGCGCAGGACGACGGTCAAGGATGTGGTGGTGGTCTGCAAGAATTGCCATGCAGATCGGCATCATGCGATGTGTGCCAACCTTGGCGAACTCGCCCCGGTATCTCTGTTGAATTGAACAGACATACGCCAGAGCGAAGCGGGTAAATCCATCGGCCAATGGTCTTTCGGTGAGATTTCCTGGCCTATGTCCGGTAACGACTCCATAGCAGAGCGGCAGCTTAGGCCGAGGATGCGGCGGTCGACTATCCAGCTACGACCGGCAGGTCATCGGCCAAACCTGCCGTTGACGTGCTGGTCGCCGGCGGCCAGCGGTCTAAGTTGCTGGATTATTTCGTTATTCGTGCGTCGTATACCCATTTCCGCACTACTTTTGCGGTGATCTTCGCAGCATCTGTGTGTTCCGGGTTGATGAGAATATTGCGCTCTTCCGGTACGACGATTGAAGGAACTTCAATTACGGCGCTGCGCTTGGACGTCAGCCATTTATCTCCGAAGTCGAGGCTGATGATACCTGCAGGCAATGCATCCCAGCCAACCGGTGCGGTTGTCGCTGTGAGTGTCTCGCGCGCGTCGAAGACTTTTTTGGGGATCCCTATCTGGACGAGGTAGCGATTGAGTGGCAACGCATCGGCCGCCAGATGCACGACCGTTTCAAGCGCGGCCAGCGCGCGGGTAGAGGCGCAGTAGAGCACCGGAAGCCCCGGGCGGTTCCAGCGACCTCCTGTTTTCTTTGCACCTGCGCCTGCGAGGTCGTCCGCGCCGTAGTCCGGCGTAATGGTCGCGATCCGCCAGACCACGACCGTCAAGCGTATGCTCCGGACTGCATCTGGGAAAGCAACTGAGCTATGAGTTCTTGCCCTTCTTTCTGGTGCATGTAATCTGCCGGCAAGCGGCCACCCAGTGCTGAGTTCGGCGTTTCAAGCCAGGTTGCCAACCACTTGGCCGCATTGAACCCCTCGGGCGCTCCCGATTCCTTGACCATCACTTCAACCTGTCCGATCATCTGGCGCAAGCCTAGAACGAGCGAACCTTCGTCACGATTGAGGACATGTTGCGATGCAGACTTCTTGATCCTCAACATCGAGCTTCGAGGAAGCTTAAGCACCTGAAAAACCCGCTCCTGCGGGATGCCAAGATCGTTAATCGTCGAGAACAGGACATTTGCCGGTAACCCCTCACTGAGCAACGCGAAGCGCTCGCCGTGGGTTGCGCGAAAGACCTCGCCGTAGCTGACGAGTGGCCGGGTATGCCCTTCGATAGGTACAGTTGGAAGAGTTGCTTCCGCTTTTGTTACTTTGGACCGTGCTTTCGGCTCTGTTTCTGGCGCTTTGCGGTTGAAGGTGACTGTCATGATAATCTCCATTGAGATTACAGCATATCTCAAACGAGACAAAAAGAAAGGGGAAGTTCCTTTGCAGCGCCCCATCCAGCCAAGAATTCCAACCAACAGTACCGGCACCGACAGTACCGAGCGTGGTCGCAGCATGTGGGCGCGGGTACGGTCGACAACACGGCCGTGGCAGGCAGGTAATCGGCCAAAGCTGCCTGTGAAGACTTGAGTCGGCTACTTCCGCTATGGATTCGTTACCGGACGTAGGGTAGGCAATCTCACCGACCTGCAGCTCGACGAAAATGGCCAGGAAATGAAACGAGGATGACAGAAATGCGAAGGGACAAAGCGGATTCGATGAAGCGCCAATAACCAGGAAATTACCGGGCGGTTAAACGGGGGGAAAATTCGGTACGCAGGAAGTCGGAAAGGTGCTGCGGGCAGGCAGACGGGACACCAGTGGCGTCGTAAAATTATTAAAGAGCGGGTGAATTTTTATGAGGTGCTCGTGAAGACATTCGGGTAAAACACTGGTCGATCACTTGGGAAGTCACCAGGAAATACCTCACAAATCATTTGCCGTGATAGCAATCCCGTCAGCAAGTCGGTGATACCCATATCGTATTGTTTCCACTTTGGTTCTCTCGCCGCGTTGATGATGACTTTCCAGCCAGCAGGATTACTCGCAGCTTGCCAAAACAGAACGTCACCATTATCAGTTACGCCAAATGGTAAAAGACCATTTGGCTTCGGGAATAACGGGAAAGGAATCGCCTCTCCAAAGGTCTCGCTAAGATCACTCAACGCGCTAATTTTTATTAGTACCTGATCCAACAAATTTAGATTTTTATTAGCCGAGAATGGATTAAAAATCCACACAAAACCGTCAATGCTTCCTGTCCCATACATCTCTATAAAACGCTTATAGTCATCTGGTAGTTTGCCAAGCTTTTTCTCGACGGCAGACCAACCATCAGCCACAGGACGGTCAACAGGGTCAATTGGCGGCTCCAGTATTTTTTCTAACTGCTCGATACTCATGTCAATCAGTATTTATCTGTTAAGAAGCGGGTTAAGGATCGTAACGTCAAGTGTAAATCCTTGGGAACCAGTGCCATTGATGGTGATACCGCGTGGCGCAAGTTCCGATCCGTTATAGATTGGCGTGGCCGAATACCTCACAACTTGGCCTTGCTCTACCGCTGAGCGAACTTGATTCTCATAGCCTCGCATAACCGGAGAGTTAGCGGGATTCTGCTGAATGGTTACAAGGTTACGAGCATCGCTTCCAGAACCACCAAGCTGATTGCCCAATAAATGTCCCCTAGCTTGACCTGAGGCACCTCCCTCAAAGCCTGGTGGAATAATTGATCTGCTTGCAGGGCTACCAGTTCCAAGCATATCGCGCGTTATATTTGCGCTCACTCCAGTGGGCCTTCCAAAAACATCAAGAGCACCATACGACACTGCTCTTTCGACCCCACTTCCAACCGCCTTTATTCCGCCAGCGATCAGTCCGCCCAGCGAAACCGCACCCTTGAGGACACCGGAACCCAGCAAATCATCTGGCGAGAACATCGGAGCCTGTATCGCATTGGCCTGCACGTCAAACGCGTTGGGCACGTTAGAGTGCATCGGGACACTGGTTAGCCTTTGACTCCCCGGCGTAAAGCTCCCCATGCCACCGCGCGAATCTGTCATGGTTGCGCCGTAATAGCTCAGGTCATTCGCCGCCAGCATATTGAGCAGCGGGCTTGACGCTTCCAGTCCAAGCGGGTCGATCAGGTTGATCGGGTTATTGCCGACATATGCATAAGGCGACACCGCGTCCACCATCCCCATCGGATCACGCGATACAAACCGCCCCAGCCCCGGATGCTGATAACGCGCCCGGTAGAACGTCAGCCCCGTCGCATCCGGCTCGCGTCCGGTGTAACCGTACTGCGGGATCGTGCCGCTTGAGGTTATCTTGTTGCCCCAGGCGTCAAACCTCTGATTCGCCGTCAGCGTGCCGCTTATGTTGGCGGTGCCGATCACGCTTCCGAGGCCGTCCTGCATGTAAGCCGCCTGCGTCGCACTCGGGCCGTTGGTCGCACCGGTGAGTCTCAAGAGCGGCTCATCAATCCCCGCACCCTGCACATACACCGCCGCCGGATTGCCACTGACGCTGCCGTTCCACTCGGCATGGATGTTATCGCCGTCATACAGATAGCTGGTGGTGATGGCGCCGCTGACCTTTTGTATGCGACGACCCTGGTCATCGTAGGCGTAGCTCTCGGCGACTGCGTTCAACCCGGTGCGGGTGGCGGTGTTGAGATGATCGAGCGCGTTCCACACCAGAGCCAGGGTGGTGGCGCCGGTACCCGTGGCTGTGCAGTCGGTAGCGGTCTTGGTCACAGTGCCGCTTTCGCACAGCTTCGTCATATGCCCGTCGGCGTCATGTACCGCCGCACCAGTCAGCGTGCCGGTGTCGGAGCCGTCGTGGATTTCGGTAAGTTGCTGCGCGCTGTCGTACAGATACGCCGTGGTCGTGCTTCCCTTGGTCTTGCTCCTGCGGTTGCCGAAGATGTCGTAGCTGTACGTCTCGGCGGTGCCGTCGCTGGCGCTGATCAAGCGGTCGAGGTTGTCGTACAGGTAGCTCCAGCTCTTGCTGGTAACGCCGATCTTTTCTGATTGAGTGGCGCGCCGGCCCTGGTTGTCGAGGGTATAGAGGTGGCTACTCAGAACCGTGCTGTTGAAAAGGTTCTGCTTTTGCTTCAAGCCGCCGTCCTCGAACCAGCTTTGCGTCGTGCGCTGCCCGGAGTTGAGGCGCGTCTCGACCAGCCGCCCGCCTGCATCGTAAGTGAAGGCGATGGTCTCGCCGTTGGGAGCGGCGACGCTGGCGAGGCGGCCGGTGGGGTCGTAGGAGAGGCTGGCCTGGTGGCCGTCGCTGTCTTCGACCACGGCCAGGCGTCCTCCGGGCGTCCAGATATAGCTGAGTTGCTTGTTACCTCTTGAGTCGGTCACGCTTTGCAAGCGCTTGGCAGGATCGTAGGCGTAGGTGTAGGCGACGAGGGTTTGGTTGCTGCCGTTCCGGGTTTCGGCTTTGGTCACCAGGCCGAGCACGTCGCGAGTGTAGACGGCAGTCTGGCCGTTCGTTCCGGGAACGCTTCTCTGTTTGAGCTGGCCCTGGGTTTCGCCGATCAGTCCTTTTGTGCCGTAGCTGTAGGTGGTGCTCTGCCCGGCGGCGATCTGCAAGGGGGTCTGGCTGGCTATCAGCTGGTTGTGCAGGTTCCACGTCCACTTCCAGGTCTTGCCGTTAGGGTCGGTTTCGCTCAGCTTGCGACCGAAGTCGTCGTAGGTGCGGGTAAGTTGCCGCTTCACCGCCACGCCGTCGAGGGTGCATGTCTTGCTGGTGGTGTCGGTGGTGCTGCCGGCCCAGATTTCCTTGACGTCACTGAGCGTGGTGTAGACGGTGCAGGTGACGGGACGGCTAGTGTCGATGGTGCTGACCTGCGGGCCAACGCTGCGGGTCAGTCGGCCGAGTTCGTCATAGAAACGGTAGCTGTCGCGGATGGTGCCGTCGGCGGCAAGGGCGTTGATCTGGGTAGGGCGGCCGGCGCCGTCGTAACTGGCGACTTCGACTGCTTTGCTCTGGGTTTGCCCGGTCACTTTGGGCAGGGTGGTCTTCTTGAGGCGCCCGTCGCCGCTGGCGTGGTAGTACTCGTAGTTCGTAGTCAGGTTGTTGGGGTCGGTACTGCTCCTCGGTTTGCCATCGGCATCCAGAACGAAATTGACGCGGTGGCCTTCCTGATTATAGGCGCCGGTGACGCGTCCCATCGGGTCGCGATCGATGCCGATGCTGTAACCGTCAGCTTCGGTGACCTGGGTGACCTGACCGAGCGGGTTGTAGTTGGTGAGGGTGGCATTGCCGGCGTAGTCGACGCGGCGCTCAATGCGGTCGAGGTCGTCCCAGGCGGCGTAGTAGCCATCAAGGTAGCTGCCGTTTACGGTGAGGCCGACGGTGAGCGGGTTGCCGTTGGCGTCGTAGACGGTGTCCCACTGGTGGCCGCGGCCGTCGGGGGTCTTGATTGGGCGGTCGAGGCTGTCGTATTCGCTGTCGGCGGCATACCACTTGGCATCGGGGCCACGCGTCATGCGTCCGAGGCTATCGTGGGTAAAGTTGGTGTAGGTGTTGGTCTCCAGCGTGCTCGGCGTGCCATCAATATCGCCGCGCCGAGTGAGGCTGATCGGATTGAGTTTGTTGGTGTCGTACGCGGTTTCGAGGCTGGGGCCGGTGCCAGTGGCGGCGTCGCCCAGTACCGCTGATGTCCAATCGCGCAGGCTGCGGACTTTGATCGAATTACCGGCGCTGTCGGACTGTACCTGGGTCCAGGTGAGAATGTCGGTGTTGCCGGGTTTGGTGTCGGCGACGAGGGTGACGTCGGTTTTGACGCGGATGACGTCGGTGAGATTGCCTGTGGTATCGAAGCGATTCAACGTCCAGTTGCCGTTGGCGTCCTTGACACGCCTGGGCTGTCCCTGGGTGGTGTGGTCGCGGTACTGCAGGGTTCTGGCGCTAGGCAGGGTGACGTCGCTGAGGTTGCCCAGGCTGTCGTAATCGTAACTCGTCTTCATGCCCTGCGGATCGGTCTTGCTGAGACGCAGGTGGGTGCGGCCGGCGGTGGAATCGTAGGTGTAGCTGGTCTCGGCGCCGGCCTCGTCGGTGATGGATAAGGGGTTGCCGTTGGCGTCGAACAGGAAGCGGCGTTCGTTGCCCAGCGCGTCGATCTGTTTGGCTTCGCGGCGGAACTCGGTCCAGGCGAAGGTGGTGGCGGAATCGGTTTTGAGGCTGCTGGTTGTATCGAACGGGGTGTGGCGGAAGACCCGTCCGTTGGCGTAGTACTCGAACTTCATGCCGTTGCCGCGCGGAAGCTGGTATTGCTTCATTGCGTGGGCGAGCTTGGCGCCGTCGAGGCTGCTGTAGTACTGGTAGGCGACGGCGTTCTGGCTGCCGACCACCGCGAGCGGGTTTTTGAAGCTGATGAGGTCGCCATTGCCGTCGTAGGAGTATTGCCACTGCCGCCCGGTCCAATCGGCAATCTGGCTGATGCGGGTGCCGTTGTAGGTGAAGGTCAGCGCACGGCTGAGGCTGTCGTTGATCTTGCAGACATAAGCGCCGGTACAACCGGTGGCGGCAGTGTATGACAGGGCCAAGGTGTTGCTGTTCTTATCGGTGATGCTTTGCAGGCGCGATTTCTGGCTGGTGTCGGTGGCAGTGGCGGTGATGCTCTCGAACACGTACTTCATCCCGGAGCGTTCGGTGATGCGGTAGGTGCCGCCGGTCAGGCGCTCGAGGGTGGCGTAGATGCCGGCGCTACCGCTGAAAGCGGCGCCCACATTGATGTTGCCGCTTGTGTGGTTGGGAGTAGAGAAGAAGCGTTCACCGCCGGTGCCGTCGGTCCACGCGACTTTGGCTACACCGCCTTCGACGCCATAGAAGCGCAACGTATGGTTGAAGCTGTGGGTCCAGCCGTAGCCAAGGGGGCCATCATTGGCACCCTTGCTGTTGTACCAGCGCTCAAACACCAGTGGCAGGCCACCACGGCCCTTGATGGCGATGTCGCGCTCGCTGTGGATGAGGTTTCCGGTGACCATGTTGACGGGGTCACCGGAAACGCTGGTGCCGGTGCCATAGCCGTTGGCGGTCTGGTAGCCGTTGGTGCCGAAGTTCTGGAGAGACAGCGGGGCATAGGGATCGGCCTTAATGCCGGTTCCCAATGATGGGTTGTAGAGACTGCCCCACGGATTGCCAACTGGGTAACCACCCGAGGCGGAGACGTCAGGGGTGGTGCCGCTTTCACCGGTTGAATCCGTGGCAATGCTCGCCGGTTCGATGGTGACGCCACCGGAATAGCCATTGATGGGAAAGCCGGCGCACGCAGTTTTGCATTTCGGATCGTTGGCATTCGAGGTAAGGCGCTCGGCATAATAGGTCGCACCCAGCCAGCCGCTGGCGTCGGGGTACTTAATCAGCCGGCGCGGAATCGTGAGCTTGTAGCCATAGTTGATGTAATCGGTCTGGATCTGGGTGACAGTCGTGGGGTTGTAGCTGGTACCTGCCGGGTTGCAGTCGGCGGTGATCGTCGCCGAGCAGGTTTGCGTGAGCTTGTACTTGAGGTTGTTCCAGTCGGTGGTGGTGTTGATTTGCAGGATATCGATGCTCTGCTCTTTCGCGAACTGCAAACCACGTGTGGTGGAAATGGCATCGAGATTAGCGACTTCGTTCCAGATATAGGCTTCGTAGGCTGAGCTAGCGAAACCGGCCAGCTTGAAGGCACGCATGTCCGTGCTGCTGGGCGTGTCCAGGCGCGAGCCGGTGTACTGGCCGCCCGGCCAGTCAATGAGGAAGCCCTTGCGGAACAAACCATAAGGCAGGTCGAAAAGGTAATTAACCTTGACCTGGGCAGAAGTCAAACCAAGGCTCACGCCGACGGTGCCAGATTCGCCGTACAGTTCGCCCGCGCGGTGGCTGGCATCGGCAACATAGCGGCTGTATTTACTAGCGGCGATGTTAAGGAATTCGCCCTCAATGCCGTCACGGTCGGCATTGGGGTTGCTGCCGTTGGCGCGCACATTGGCCAGCAATTGTTCCGAACGCTTGGCGAGATAGGTGTCAGAAGTGTGCCAGGCGTAAGCATGCAGGGCGTGCAGATTGGCGGCGCCTATGTTGGGGTAGGTAACATCGGTTCGCGTCGCGTTAGAGCCCAGTTCAGCCAAGCTGACCGTCAGAGTTAGCTTGTTGTTCGTTGAACATAGCAGCGTGTTGCCGCTGCCCGCCTCGCTAGTCTGCTCGATGCCTTCGAGCTTGATCGACGGCACCATGTTGGCGGTGGCCGCGCAGGTCGGGGCTGCTGCGGGATCGATGGCGTTGAACCAAGCGTCGAACGCGGTTTGATCGGTGGGGGTCGCGCCCTTGAACGAGAGCGTCAGCCGTTTGCTGGCCAATTCGACGAGATTGAGGTTCCTTTGCGCCAGCAAGCTGTTGGCCGAGGTCTTGACTGCAACCATCAGCCGGTACTTGTGGCGGTCGGGCAGCACGGCGGTTTCTGCGGAGTCACCGTCCACGCCGCTCCAACTGGTGTATTTCAAAACCTCGTACGGCGGCACGATAGGCAGGATATCGAAACGTTGGCGTTTAATTTCCGATTTGTAGGGGACGTCTGCTAGCGTGTTATTGGCGTAGTTGGGCGCCTTGGTCTTGGCGTGGGTGGCCACTTCGTCCTCGAAGGCTTCCTGCGGCAGGCTGTAATTGCCCTGCGCATCTAGGCGGCTGGCCAGCCAAGTGCTGTAGTTGAAGTTGAACGTGCCGTCAACATTGACCCCGGCCTGGTAACGCTGATCCTTGTACGAGGGATCCAGCGGAACCCAGCGGTGGCCGGAGTCGTCGAGCGCGGTGCCGCGATAGGCGGCATAGGGGAGGCAAGCTTCGATCCAGACGTGCGCCAAGCTGATGGAATTGGTGCCAGAAGCGGCGGCCGGGTTACCGTTGCTCGCCAGAATCTGTGCTGCAGCCGTGTAGCTCTTGGCGCCAACCCAGCGCGGACCGCGCCCATTCGCTCCCAGTGCCGTCGCATCAAGCACCGAGATGTTGCCGCGCACATAGCGCACCGGAATGTTGGAGGCGCGCAGCAAGGCCGCGAGCAGGCTAGCCTGGTCTGTGGCGCCGCCCGATCTGCTCCACAGTGCGCCGAGGCCGCCCTTCATAGAGCCGTAATAAGGCTCGAACTTAATGTTCTGATTGACCCACTCAAACATACTCACCGGGTTGTAATCGAGCTGCTTGGCCAAAGCGACGATGTCTGGATGCGCCTTTGGCGCTTCAGCGGTATCGTATAGGTCGGCGGCAGTGTAGCCGCAGGCGGTAGCCTCGGTCGGAGTGGAACGCAGCGCCACCTGGACGAAACCGTCACGGCTGGCAACGCGCTGTTCCATTAACCAATACGCATCTGAGACAAAGTTCGGCACGAACTTGGCGGGCGGCAGTTTAACCGGCGCCATGGGTTCGGCGTGGCGCCAATTGGGCGGTGGCAGCTGCTCGACCGGACGCGCGGCCAACCAGCCCTTGATGCGACTAGCGACCCGTTTGGCGCGGACATCGAGATTGGTTTTGTCGGCCTTCGAGAGGTCGTCCAGGTCTCGGGTGATGGCATCGAAGCGTGTGGCCAGCTTCTGCTTGAACTTTGTGGCCTGCGACGCCTCTTCAGATTTTCCCTGCGTTGTCAGCGCCACCACTTCACGATCAAGCCGACCTAACGCCTCCTCTTTCAATGTGAGCAGTTCCTGGCGCTTGGCGGCTGCTTCCGCGCGACGGCCGGCGAGGGCTTCTTGAGTCTCGGTGTCCTTCAGAGCCTTCTTGCCGATCCGTGAGGCATCGCGTTCACTTCGGTCAGCAACCTCCAAGCCTTCGCCGAGATGCCGCTCAAGCGAGGCGCCAAGTGGATCAGGGCGTCCATGCTGACCTCCCCTCACAGCCTGAACAACTTCCGCTGCAAGAGGGGCAACGTCCTTGTGGGACGCGGCTTGAGTTGCGAGCGCCGTTAAGCAGGTGAACAGACTCAAAGCAGAGGCAGCAAGGCGCTTCATGGTGACGCTCCATCTAGTGGCGTTGTTGTGTTTTTGGGCGAACAGCTTCATTTGTGTTATGTGTACGCGGCTGACATGCTTCAATTGAAATATTCGATAACCGTATCAAATCCGGATAGTGGATTGCCTATGGCGTCATATGCCTTGAGGCTAACCAAATTGAGGGTCGTCACCGAGCCTGTCACATAGAACTTAAAGTCTTTAAGAAGGCTTAGGGGCTCACCCTTGACTGGTGTGAGCATGACTTTTAGTTCTGTACCGTTGTCCGACCACATGAGGTTTTTGAGATCGCCTCTCCCGTGTGTGACCCAAGGATCTCCAATAGCGCCCAGTGTCCTGGAGAACACCGCCTCAATCGAGTTGGGTATCGTCCCTACAGGACCGGTAAACTTCACGACGAAATGAGACGCTCGTTCAGCTCCGGTATAGGGCGCGCTGGTCGGGGAAGTGCCGTTGAAATACTGGAACGGCTGGGTGGATGCCACCGGACCCGGAAGCACTTGAATCGTGATGGGCTTATTAGCGTTCAGATTGACACTGCCAGAAGTAAACTGAAGCGACGCTACACCTTCTCCGATATCCGTTGGGAGATCGAACAGCACAAAGGTTTCGGACCAGTCGTTATCCCCTCCGGTCAGATTTCGTACACCATTACCCCATGCATCAAGGATGTAATCTGGAAATTGGGTTCCGTAAACCGTATGTGCCCTGTCGGCAACGACGAGCTTGGAAACAGGGTCGGGATAGGCTTGGAAAACCGTCCGTATTCTGGTATCACTTGGACTGTATGTGTAGGCTGAGCCGACCGCGGGAGTAATGTTTATGGTGATATTGTCGCGGTTGAGCTTCTGCCGATAGCCAATTGCTACTGCGATCGTCTCACCGGGGCGCGCGCCTGTTGTGAAAGTATTGACGCCCGTACACCCTATCAGGAATCCGGTCAGACAGACCAAACACTTCTTAAACACGCTGACATAGCAATTCATATATTCCCCCACTCATTAGGCATATTCATCACATCGATCAATTGGTACCCAATACCCTGCGGATCATCTCGTTCAGATCGGCCACATTGAGCACTCCGTCCTGCACCAAGTCCGCCAAAATCTTCTGACTTGGCGTGAGCGTGATCAAGCCAAGCACGTCCCGCTGCAGAAGGGCCACGTCAGCCACGTCGACGATGCCGTCGCCATTGAGGTCGCCAGGTGTACCAGGCAACACGATTTCGATGAGACCGATGAGCAGGGTCTGGGCGCCGCCGGCATCCGTCGCCTTGTAGCCGAATGAGAAGCTGCCAAGAGTGGTCGGCACGCCTGAGATCGTGCCGTTCCCCGCCAACGTGAGGCCGGGTGGGAGGGCCCCGTTCGTCAGAGTGTAGGTATATGTTCCGCTGCCACCTGCCGCAGGGATGAGGTTGTAGCTGAAGGCCTGGTTGACCGCGCCACTTGCGCTGAAGAGGGTGGTGGTAACGCCTGGCACTGAATTGGCCCCGTTGCTGATTTGTCCTTGGGCATCGGCAACGAGGGGCTGGGTGCCCAGTTTTTGCTCAATTGCATCGGGCAGGCCGTCCAGGTCGCTATCCACGACTTGGGCGCCGGATGCCGCGGGCAAGGCAGCCAAAACGCGGGCAACAACAAAGCGGGAGTCCTGCCAGCCTCCGTCAACGCCCTGCTGGCCAACAAGCCAACCTCGGGCATTGTCCACGGCAGTAGTGGCGGCAGCGTCTCCCTCCGCGGCGAACAGCGCTAGGGTGCGAATCGCCATGGCCGTCGCTAACGGTGTGGACGCCTCAAGGTTACCGGTCTGGGGGTTGCGCTCGGCGAAGCCGCCGTTACCGTTGGCTTGGGCAATGAGCCAGGTTTTGGCGCTGGTCATGGCGGTGTCGATTGCGCTGGGAGACGTCTTGTTGCAAACACTGCCGGACAGAAAACGCCCAGCCAGTCGCTGCTTCTTGAATTCGTAAAGCATGATCGCAGTGGCCACCATCGAGCCGGTCGCGGTATGCGATGGCTGGCCGTTTTGGGGCAGCGCATTCGGCCAGGCACCATTCCAGGGTGGGCTGGCAAGCTGAGCCGGCAGAATAAAGCACAAGGCGGTGGTCGTCAGGTTATTGGTATCGTTCGTGTATGTCACACTCGCACTGCGAAGCGCACCGTAGCCCAGCGCTGTGTCGATGGTGCTCGCGCCATAGCCTGGATAGGCACCCCAGGTCGCCCCTCCGCTCGTCGGCAAACTGCCGGATTGCACCACATAAATATTGCGCTCATCGCGGATCGCGCCTGCGATAGTCTTGGCATCGCGCCCCGCGGCAGCAAGTGCGGTAGCTTGCCACGCACGCGAATCCAAGCTACCACCCGGCGCGTTGGTCAGCCAAGCCAGCGCGCGAGCGTACTGCGGCGAAAGCTGCATCCCTGCAGCTCCCATCGCTTCCACGGCGGCAGCGGTGGCTTGTTCCTCCAGACCTTTGGCGCCAGCAAATGCACCATCGCCTCGCTGGTGTTTCACCAGCCATGCAAGTCCTTTGGCACGAGCATCGTCCATCTCGGCGGGCGTGGCGGCCTGTGCACCTGTTGCTGCGAACAGGCAGACCAATACCAATACCTTGCTGCGGATCATGGATAAACCCTCCTCAGGTTCAAGCGTTGATGGCCCATTCGGCCGGTCATTGTGATTTGAATTAAATGCAGAATTTCAGGACGCAAATAGTTTCACTAAGCTTAGAAACCGGTGGCTGGGATTGCATCAGCACATTCCAAATTGCATTGCTGCATCAGTTGAGATTTCTCGGTCAACGTTGCTGACCGACCGGCACGGCTTTCCATGCGGTCATTTAATTTGAAATACATATTTCCCCCTGTTTATTAGTCCCGGGTGTTTTCCACACCGGTGTTAAGACTTTGTCTTAGTGTTACCACGCCCTGCGCCTACGTAATCCACTCACCCAAAAACTCAAATGCGCGAAATGCTGGCGTGGATGTCGAGCAAAGAGGCCTACGGCTAAGCGCTTTCTACTTGTTATTTTCTTAAAAGCGCAGAGGAAGCGGCCAATGAAATATTCATGGCGTATAGCTCACGTTAGGAAGGACATTCGGCACAGGATTTCCCGAAGCGTCATAGGCCACAACATTGGCGACAGCCAGGGAACCCGCAAAGGGAATGCCGCTTGCGACATAAAACTTGAAATGCTTCATGTCCGTCAGCGGCGCACCATGGCTGGTGCTAAGAATGACCCTGAGATTTGTCGCGCCATCATCGCGCCAGGACACATTTTTAAGATCGCCGCGCGTATTCACCACCCAAGGGATAGCTGTGCCTGCAGGACGAGTCAAATCGACCTGAATAGAATCAGGGATCGTGGAACCAGCGAAAGTCACGGTGTAATAGTTTCGTCTTTGTAGCAAACCCAAAGAGCCACTGGCAGTCCCATTGCCTTGGACGTTAAAATTATTTGAAGTCCCAGTACCAGCAAGAATATTTACTTTTATTGGACCCGACGTTAACGCTCCATTGGGTCCGGACAAGGAAATATTGGTTATTCCGGTTGCCAGACTTGTTGGCAAATCGAGATAGACGACAGTCTGGTTCCAATCGGCATCGTAATTTGTGTATCCAGAATCGATATATGAGCCTATCGTGGGTCCATGCCCAAGAGCTACCCCATTTGACTGGCCGGTAGCATACTCAACCATGAGCTTGGAAATCGGATCAGGGTAGAGTTGCACCACCGTGCGAATGCCTGGATTACCAAGGCCATACGTCACTACAGCCCCGTTTGCATCGGTAAATTGGGCAGTAATATTGGTCTTATTAACCGGTTGGTTCCAGCCTGTGGCCAACGCTACGGTATCACCCGATCGGGCAGCAGTACTAAAGGTGTGTGTCGCAGCGCATCCTTGTAAGATGGCCAAGACCAATATTAACCAAGGAAATGATTTTGTAATTCTCATTGCTCCTCCTGTTCGATGTTTGACATATCACCCTGCAATGTCCTTACTAGCTAGCCACCCCCACCCACACACCAGGGAACCCTGAGCAAGTCCCAACTTCAATTCCTGTCGGCTCAAATTACTATCCCGCCTCCCGGTTTGCTATTCGGGGCACCAGAAACGCCGGTTTGCCTTGGAATTGCCCCGTTTCCGAGCGGTGTTCCATCCCCCGGATGGACTTATCCGAAGCCAGCAACTCTCACCTCCCCTAATACAGAGCCCTCAACGCAAAACTGCGTGACGAGTCGCACCGTGTTCATATCTAATCCACGACACCAAAAAGAATTTATTAATATTGTTGCGTGGTTCGGATTAAACAAATTTATTGATTTTTCTTTTGAGCAATAAGCAGGCCAACTTTATCTTTATACTTTAATATCAATAAGATACGTTTCTTAAATAGTTTATTCGCTCACAAAAAGGGTCTGAAATCGCATCATGTGTAAAGAATTCCGACAAACATCAACCGTCACGCCGAAATAGGTCGTCCCCTGTTGCATAGGAAATCAGAAAGCTACCGTTCAGTGGATTTTCTGGCTTCTGTCCGGTAACGAATCCATAGCGGAAGTAGCCGACTCACGTCTTCAGAGGCAGCTTTGGCCGAGGACCCGTCAGTGGGATGGGCGGGGCAGATGTCGCTTCTTCGGCCTAAGCTGCCGGTGGCGTTCAGAGAAAGCCAGGTCCGCTATGTGCTGTACACCAGTCGTTGATTAGCAATTCAAGCTGAAATGGCTGCTTCCAGAAACGGCAAATTCACCCCCCCGCCCTTGTCAGACATTCACACATTAACCCCACCAAAGAAAACGGGAGCCAAAGCCCCCGTTGTAATCGTGCAAAATTGACCATTCAGACTTTGGCTAGTTTCCTGCGCCGTGTTGCGACTCCAATCAGGCCTAGTCCTGCCAGCATCATCATCCACGTATCCGCCTCGGGGATAGCAGCGACATCACCGTCGCGTACCGCCCAAGCCTGTAGTTCAAAATCCTTATTAAGTGAATACTGATTGCCAGTAGTCATGTAGAACATCCAGGCGCTTGGTATCTCGGAGGATGGTTGAGGGTCGCCTGAAGATATGATGACGCCCGATCCGCCTAGATCAGCGGGAGGTGGTGCGTATTCGGTTCCCGACCAGTATCCGTATAGCTCGATATTTACAAATTGACCGGTGTTATCTAGGCAAGTATCCGCAGGGTATGAAATGTAGCAGCCGCTTATCGCTCCCGTCGGCGTGTAATAGCTTGAATTACCAAGGTTAACGTGGAACATATATCCCATTTCGCTGTTTGGACTGGTGATGTTGTAGCTCGTATCAGTAGTGCCATCGAATGTATAGTCGGAGTTGAAGTCGACGCCATTAACAGGTTTAACAGTGGGCAGGCGCCAGTCGTCAAAGCCACCATAGACGAGTTGGTTGGCCCACGTCATAGCTTGGGTCCAAGTCATCCTACCGTCGGCGTCGTACCCGCTAGTTTCGGCGTAGTTGGCATCCTGTAGCCAGGTTACGTTCAGCACGTCATCATAGATCAAGCCCCCACCGCGGTCATGCAGCGCAGCCTGTGCTGCGCCAGACATCCCAGCGGCCAGTACTAACGCAGTCATACTCATTTTCCTTGCAATCATGTTTCCCCCTCCCTTTGTTATGTAGTTTTAAGCAGCTTCGAGAATAATCGAGGTTGGATTAAGCGGGAACCATGCCAAGATTTTCGATCTGTTTCTATTCAATCAGTTGACGACCAATGAATAGAAGCGGCGCGAGATTGTGTAAAAAATATCGACTGATTGTTCGATTGTCATTATGGCCGGTAGTGACGGTTGATTTAATGTCCCCAAAGCAGCCGCTGGAAAACGATGCTTGCCATCCAATGACTGCAATGCGCAACATAGCCCAATAGGTGCTCCCGGCCAAGAGCAGACGTTTGCAGTGCTTAATGCGGAAGTCCGGTAGCCGATCTAAGCAGCCGCTCAACGTTGGAGTTGAGGGGCTGGACGCCGCAGGCGGCCAGCCCCAGTGAGCGAAGCGAACGACTCGAACGAATTGTTAGGGCTTTGCATATGTTGGAGCATATTCCGGGTATGCATGATCGACACAAATTTCCATGCCTTTTAATGCGTGGTTATGACAACCAGCCCACCTGCATTGTTTTCCCCCTTCACCACCGTGAAAGTGAACAAAGAATTCACGTCGAAAGGGTTTGTCGTCAAAATCTGGCCACCCTTTAGAGTCGGGCACCTTAATTGCAAAATCAGAGCGGTCGTCGACGTCCAACTGCCAGTATGTGTTGCAGTGTCGGCACCGGTAGAGCCGAAGCCACGGTTGCTCTGCGACAAATTCAAACCAACGGACGAATTCTTCTTCGGACTCTCCATAGTTAACGCAGCTAGAAAGCTCAGCACAGCGGCAATTCATGGAAGCCCTAACGTTTGAATTCACCGGCGGTGCGTGGCTTTATCGCGCAGCGTCCGGTGGAATGATGGGTTGGGCGTGGAGCTACCAACGCCAACGGTATCTGCGTTTGTTTTCATGATGGCGGGCAATGTCGATCCCTAAGCCAGAACGTCGTTCATGGCCAAAGATGGCCACACTTATACAGAATCCGGAAGCCAGGAGCAGGAATAACGCTGCGCCAAGGCGATAAAGCAAACTGAGTTCGGCCGCTCTCGGAAAGAGGGCGAGCCCAATCATGATTGATGAAAAGAGAAAGAAGATTGCGCCCACAAAGCCAACGAGGCGCCTAACAAATAGCCAGGCATTCGCGGCGAGCGTTTCGACAGTGGATGGCGGGTCAGATCGATGCGAGTAAAAGTACCCTGAGATGCCGATCATTACTGCGACGAATGCAAACACAAACGCGGCTTTGGCATTCAGGCCTTCGGCTTTTACAACTGCGACGACGGCTAAGAAAACCAGCAGTATTAAAGCAACGCGACCGTTCATTGTGACGCCCAACAGTTAATCAAGAGACCCATGGGTCCGGACATTTATTAATATAGAGACGGCTGTCATGGCGGATTATCTTGATGATTTTTAAAGTTCTTCTCAGTTCCCGGTCTCTATATTACGTTATGAAGATGGAGGCCGGTGACTGATGGATTATGCACCTGCTTAAGACGCTCAAATATCGGCGAGAAGTTTGAGATGCGATTTTGAATAGGCCGCTTTCCCTGCATTAACGGTCGTTCGATGAGCAGCCCCGACCGTCTCTTCAGGGTCGATAGCACGCGGTCGCGGAGATAGAAAGCGGCCGTTCGCGTTCCCCAGCGGTCCAATGGCTGGTAACGAATCCATAGCAGAAGTCGTTGGTTTAAATCCCAGGGGCCGCTTAGGCCGACTACCTGCCTGACTGCCTGGATTGTCGACCGTCGCATCCTCGGCCAAAGCGGTCTTACGACTAGCAAAGCAGGTGTGTCCGCTCACGGCACTTGAGCGGTCGGATGCCAGTCAGTCACGCTGAATGTCTGCTTCCTCGTACGGCGAACGCGTACTACCGACCCAGAAGAGACGGTCGGGGCTTGCTCATCGAATGACCGTTGATGCAGCGAAAGCTGTCTATTCACAATCTCGCTCCCGACATTTAGCAGAAAAACCTGATAAAAAAACACTAGTGCTACACACTTGACACTTATTATCACTAGTGTTTAACTGTCGTTGCCCCATCACACCACACAGGAGACCGAGATGCCGCAATTCACCGTTGACGAAGACCTCGCTGCACTAGTGGAACGACTTGCAAAACCGAAGCCGTTCGAGAACCTTTCGTTTAATGCCGCACTAAGGCGTGTCCTTCAGCAGCACATCAAGCCGAAGAAGGCAGACGACGAACTGGAAAAGTTGTTAGCCGAATCTATGGCTTTGGCGAAGAGAGCGCCAAAGAAAGCTCCCTCACCCAGTCCCGGACAATGGGCTGCGAGTGTCCCCGATCTAAAAGGCAAGAAGAGTCTGATTACCTGGCAAGCGATTTGCGATCTGCTCAAGATCGAAACTGCAGGTGACTCAGCGAGAAGAAAGTTGAGAAATTGGGTCAAGGCAAATCGCCCTACTTGGCCGTCGGTTCCCGAACTTAGCGGGGACTGACAATGCCCAACCCATCATTTGAGCTGACCTCGCGCATAAATCCGCGCGAGGCCGCTCAATTCAAACGTTAAGCGTCTCAAGAAACCCTATGCCCTACGAGAGTGAGAATCACTTTGAGTCACGCATCAGAGAAATAATTGCCGAGCACGTCACACAGCGTCAACCGAGCATCTATGCGCTGCGAAACAAAAAGGCAGTGGACATTCTCATCTGCAAGGATGGTCCGTCACCACAACTGTTCTTCATTGAGGTTAAGTACCACAAGGCAAACCACGGTCGCCTTGGGTTTGGTAGCGGCAAAGGTGGGGGCTTTCAACCGGAGATTCTCAGCAATCAACCTCAGTACTTTGAGTCAAATCTCAGATGGGCGTTGGCAAGTGAAATGCATCATCCCGAGAAGCTACTATTCTTATCATCCGCGACAATGCGTCAGTATCTTTCAGGCGGTGTGATCGGCGAGAAATTCAATAACATTCAGGAACGCATCTTTCGTGAGCAACCTTGGCTTACTGAACAAGAATTCATAAATGAATTGCAGCACTGGCTTGGCGGTGGCGACACCTACCCATGACGATTGATCTTCGTACTGTCTCCCCCTTTGATCATTGGACGCATGCTGGCCAGTAACGGGCTTTCGATATTTATGACTGAGGGTCGGCTTCTCGGCCTGAGGCGCCGGTGGCGTTCTGAGCAAACCAAGTCTGCTATGCGCTACACGCCTGTCGTTGATTAGAAATTCAAGCTGAATGACTGCTGTCCAAAACGGCGAATTCACACTCCAGACTGATTTCAGCCGATCATTTTCTGCAGCGAAGCGGAAGTGAGTGGGTCGACTGAAGCATCTTGTTGGGCTTGCTTAGAGAGGGAATGCCCGTCAAAAGTCCTCGCCAAAACAGGACTTGACGACTAATTTCTAAGCATTGCCTTCGCCTCTTCTTGAAGTATTCCCGTGCAAACGCTCACAGCGGCATCCAAAGCGCGGGCCCTTTCAATTTCTTGTGGTGAGCTTGACGATGTAGGGTACGGTTGTTCGTTGGCCTTGCTGATGAACGAAAAACACGCGTCACGAAGGTAACTCTGGTTGATGTCTTTAACGATTCCCCGAACTTCTTTCGCCAAGGCTTTGGTATTCGCGGCATTCGCTCGGGCGAATTCTCCCAATTGCCCGGTTGTGGAAACGCCCGCAGCGGTTCTTCCGCGCTCTGCCTCCAATAACTTGGCCTTTGCGTATGCCAATTCGTCCTCCGCAGACTTAGCCCTCCGCTGTTTGTCCTTGAGGACGTTCTCGGACGTCTTGGCTGTATCCTGGGCCGTTTGTAACGACGTGGTCAGCGAATCGATGACGGTCTGCTCGGGTTTGTCAGCCGTAGCAGCTTCGGACAGCTTCTTGTTAGCGTCCTCGACCGCCTTCAGATTCTTCTGGTGCTCGGTCGCCGCCGAGTCGACCTCCGCTTGGGTCTTGAGAAGGTTCTCTTTGGCTGTGGCTACTGCGGTCTGAGCCGCCGTTACGTCACCCGACGAGCCACCCGTCCCAGCATTGGCCGATGCATACAGTGCGGCTTGGCCAGCGACTACTGGACCCGTAAGCTGCTCGATCGCGATCAGTCCCATCATCGTACTTTGGCCGCGACGCAGCAGGGCCGAGGCTTCGGCACTGTCGATTGCACCGTTAGAGTAGGCCTCGCAAATCCGATAGTTAAGGTCGCGCAGCAGTTGTATTGACTGCGTACGAAGACCGATGGAAGCTGCGGATTCTGCGAATCCTCCGGAAGCAGATCCCCCGGAGCCCGAAACATTACTGCCGGACAGGGCGCCGCTGGCACCCAGAACCGCCAAGGCGTCCGGGCTGGGCTCAGCACAGATGGTGAGGCTATCTTCTACCGTCGTATTGCCGCTGGTGGTCACCTTGCGCGTGTTCTTGCGCGAATAGATGACACGCTGCTTGGCGTCGATCGCCACTGAGCTATTTTCGAGATCTATGGGCTTGTTGTAAGTCGTCCAGTACGCACAGCCTGACAGATCTACTGCGGTCACCGCCAAAACAACTATCATTGAAACACGCATCATCCCCTCCCCCGAGTCGATGTAATACTTCGACGCCTATTCAGATTAGGTTCTTGTACAAGTACCAAATAGGAATCCATGCTCACTTAATCTCATGACGCCCAATCATCTCCGTGCTTTTCCGTTTCCATAATAAACCCCAATAATACGGACGAGCAAACAGGCGGCTTTTCTGCACACCCAGAGGTTTGTTGATGGGGCTTGAAGGCCCGAAACTGGCCGATAGTGACGGTTGATCTAATGTTCCCCAAAGCAGCCTCTGGAAAAACATACTTGCCATCCAATGACTGCCATGCGGCAACGTCGCCCAATAGGTGCTCCCAGCAAATCAAATTGCGGCCGTTGGCACATTCGGTCCAAAGCGGTCGTTCAACTCGATAGTGGAATCCCAGCCCAAGTCCCTATCAAATTCTAGAAGGTAACCCCGGATGGCGTGAGTCGTCTCAAAAGCCGCGCTGTGTAGTACGCTCGACACGCGGGCTCATTGGGGTGAAATTCTCCTTGCTTGCTAGAAGCCACCATTACTACGACTGGATCAATGCCCGAGCCCTGGAAACACCACTTCGTCCCCCGCTCCTTGCTCAAGTACTTTCGCCCGCCTGGTAATGGAGACTTCATATATGTGTATGACAAGCATAAGGGACGAAACTTCCGGACCTCTTTTATGAATGCCGGCTCCGAGAACGGCTTCAACACCCTCGAAGGGAACGATGGCGTCGTAAACTTCGAGAGTGACTTTGACGAAGTCGATGCCTCGCTTGCGAGTCACCTGCGCGAGATCCATGGCACTGAGGGCGTCGTCAGCCTGTCGGCCAAGCAGCGGCAGGCTTGGGCGGACCTGGTCGCAGTGCAACTGGTTCGGACACCTATTGTTCGCTCCACGATGAAAACGGTCATTCAGGACATCAAGGAACAGGTTACTGACAACTTCGGTGCCGAGATCGATATGCCTGTGCCGACCGAAAACGACGTACGTACGGTAGCGCGGGGGTTGTTCGCAGACCGAGAAAATGCGCGCCACGCCTTAATGGATAAGGACATGGTCCTGTTTCAAGCGCCGGGCGATACGCCGTTTCGCATCTCCGACCGCCCGGTGACACTGCACAGTTCGCTCCCCTTCGGTGACGTTGGTCTCGCTTCGCACGGAGTTGCCGTCTTCATGCCACTGGGTCAACGGCTAATGCTCGGCTTGTTTTGTCCGAGCATCCGACGCAAGTTGAACAAGGTCTTAATCGAAACGCTCGACATGTCCGACGAAGCTCGCTCCCGGCTCTTCGCACTAAGGGATGGTCTGGCGACAGGCTCCGTCGTGCAACTGGATGAGACAATGGTCAAGCGACACAACGACCAGCAAATCGCGGGGTGCATGCGATTCGTGTACGGGCCAACGAAACACTTTGAGGATGTACAGGCGTATCTGTCTGCTCATCCAGAAGCGCGGGATATTCAGTCATCCATCAAGCCGGGGAAAATGGGCCACGGACCTGGACCGAAGCCACAGATGCCGAAGGGTATGTGGCTGGTCTTGATCGGGCGCACAGAGTCGCACATGCTGGAGGTTCTTGATGCATCGGACGATGAGCCACTTGAGGTGACCGTACGAAGCGAGGCTGTACTTGCAACCGCCTTGCGGGACGGGCCGTTCAGCGAAATGCGGTACTACGTCGAGAAATATGAGTGTCGAAGTATGCGAGATGTCCGCCTGGTTCGCATAGAGGACAAGGGAGCCAGCCGAGTGCAGGTACGTCACTTAAACCCTGCATTGGATGCCCTGATGAGTGCTATAGGAAAGCATGCCATCTGAGACCATGAAGCTTGAGGCGACCGATTTGAGAAACGAAATCGCCACTGGTATGTGCAGCCTCGTGGATCGCTTCGTCCAGATGTTCGGGGAGCGCGGCGAAACCCTACGGCCAGAGTATCTGACCACCGCATCGATCTGCTTTTCCCTGTGCGACTTCGCCGCGCGACATAATCTGCATTTGAAGATACGGAGCGAAGAGAAAACCTCAGACGTGTGGGCTAAAGGGTTGGTCAAGTCGTTGATCAGTCGCAGGGACCGCGATCTCAAGCAAAAGAAGCGACTAAAGCACCGCAAGTCACTGCAGCAGCGTAACTCCAGTCGCAATGGGAACGTCGACATCACGTTGCTGACCGGCCAAAGCTTCGAACACCCTTTTGCCGTGATTGAGAACAAGGGGATGCTTAACTTCACGAACGGCGGCAGTCTCTACGCAGGTAGCAGGGCCGAAGTGGAGAAGGATCTGCGGAGGAACGCTGAGTTTGTTCTTCGCCTCGGCAGCTATGGGGGAGTGCAGTACGCGGCCTTCACGTTCTACTTGCGTGATTCAGATAGCGCGTTGACAGATCAAGGAATGGCCTTCGCCAAGGAGAAGAGGTGTTACTTTGAACGCCTGCTTCAATCGTTGAACTTGCACCCCAACCTTCGGACCAATGTCTCAGTCAAGACTCTCGATGATGACCTCTACGCATCTGAGGAGGAAGCTCGGCATACTGACGAGAATGGCGCTCCAGCAATTGACATGCATCCACCTTGGCACCTCCTGTACGGCATCATCAGTATCTATCGAGAAGGAGATCAAGTGATCGACGCAAGGCGCCTCCTTGATGAACACGTGTAGAGCGAGATAGAGGAACACTCCGGTTTCGAGGTGAGTTCACTAAAGCTAACGGATGGGGCCCTATTAGGGACGGTGCGGGATACTGAAATAGTTGGCTTGGCTGAACGACTGCTTTATACAAGCCCGACAGACAGTTATGGGCCTGAAGTGTGAATTCGCCGTTTTGGAAAGCGGCCATTCAGCTTGAGTTTCCAATCAACGACTGGTGCGCAGCGCATAGCAGACCTAGTTTGCTAAGAACGCCACCGGCAGCTTCGGCCGACAAGCTGACGTTCGAAGAGGTAAGTCTGGCGGACCGATAGCATCACTCGACGGGCCACCTATTGGCTGGTCACACAATAAATGCTTTGGTAACCGCTATTGCTGCGTCCCATCCTTTTTCTTGAGTACAGCGAGATGTTGCTCCGTTAGCTCCCATTTTTCCAAAACCGGCACACGTGTTTCTGTCTCACGCGCGCCACGAATTAGTTCTGCACGCAAGCGCGGCGAAAATGCCGAAAGGAAGAGGTGATACTTGCCTTCGGACATCAAGTTCGCCAGCAGCACCAGTTTTCCCAGAGACGGCGGTTTGCGGGCCTTGCCATCTATCAGGGTGATCTTTCCCGCCCGACTCGGAGTCGCGGAAATTTTTGCAGCTTTTTTGGGGCGAATAGAAAAGCGCTTCATAGATTTGTTACCCCCTAATATGCCCAGCAATTGAAAAACGTTGGTGCCACTTATCTCGGTCACTTAAGTAGTCTAGCGAGCCGCGGGAGCCATGGAGCACAACGTGTGCAACTTGAGTTACAGGTTTGATCATGAAATATTTTTATATAGGTATGGGGGATATGGCTCCTCAAGTGGATTTGTACAATGGCCAAGTTCGTACGCAGAACATCGATTAAAGATTTTGGGAAAAGTGATCGCCAGACTGGTCGAAACCGTTGGACCAAGTTGGTTCAGAACCCGCTGGCCGCAATGGCCGACTATGGGACGGTCACCCCACAGCTCATGCCACGTAGCTACCGTGACGGTTGGATGCCGCGCTGAGCACTTCGTTGCGTTGGTCTAGGGTGTCCTTGGGTGCCACCGGCTGCTGCTCATCGGTACCTGGTTTCATGAGCCAGCCGTTCGGAAAATGGAACCACGTAGCAATTTTCCAGTTATCCGCAACCGTGCCGAACGCCCGGAGGATGTCTTTGATGACGGGCAGGGGCTGATAAGCCTCGTCAAACTGGTACCGCGCAAAATACTCCCGCCCGCTGTAGTTCACCCCAAAGATGCGGCCACGGCGTTTCCAGGCACTGGCTGGCTGGGATTTTTGCGCTGGTGGTTTTGGCTGCAGGGCATTCAGCTGCTCCGCCGTAAGCCATTCCCCCTCCTCAAGGACTGTCCTGACCGTTCTCAACCGGGCAAGGCGTGCCTCAACCAGCTCGGTATTAGGCTCGATCTTCCCGAGTAGAAGTTCGGCAATCCGGTCTGCCTGTTCGATCGCCGCCGCCTGTTCCGCCAACATCAGGAATTCAAGTGCTTGCTCGATCTTGGGCTTGATAGACTCGGCAACGGCCGGGTCCATACCTACCGGCAAGCTGACCTCCAAGACCATACCGGGCACGCGAGAGCCCGAGGTCTGGTGAGGTTCTGTAACGGGAAGCGACGCCATGATGAAGCTCCTTCACAAGGGTTGGGCTGGAAGGCGGATATGCTCAAAACTTGCCATCCAGTTATACCTTTGAGTCGCTGGATACTATTTCTTGCCAATGCCTGAGAGCGCTTTAACCAGCTCAGCGTTTTGAGCATTCACTCGTGCCAGTTCGGCATTGAGGTCATCTGCGCGCTTGCTGACTTCCACCGCGCGAGCCTCAGTGACCGCGGCACGCTCGCTGAGGGCAGCGGCCTGTTCGCGTAAGGCTGACAGTTCGGCCACGGCAGCCCTCTCTGCCGCCACACTGTCTGCAATTTTGTGCTGGGAGGCTTCCAAATCCGCAGTTACCTGATCCGCCAATTCAACAGCCTCCTGCTTCTCGATTTCAAGTCCTGTTCTAGCCTTATCGAAAGCGTCGCGCTCTGCTGCAAGTTGGCCGTTTGCCATTTTGAAGGCATGTGACCAAATCTCTGCTCCCAAGTCTGCAAGGCGCTCCGTTACTGCCGAAGGAGGCGGTACCAATGACTGAGTTTCTTTCGCTGACTTTCGTGACCGCCATTCCTTCATCGCTTCAGAAATGGTGGTGTAGCTGCCGCCCCCGTTGGCTTTCCTAATAGACGCCAGCGTCGGATTCCGGCCGCCCGCGTCGATTTCGTCTGCGGCCGCAAAGATGCTTTCTTTAGTTGATTTCATATCTGCACCGGTTTTTGTATGTAGTAATAGTGTTGCTACAACACGCTACATATTGGGTAAGGATTGAGCTGATTGACGGGTTTTTTCCGGACTGGAACAATTCCGGGCATAGTCTGACTCGCGCAAAACTTGAGCATGAAAGCGAGGGCAGCTAGGCAGGCCAAGGGTGGCTCTCTCTGGCTACAGGAACCGTTTATTTGGTTCAGGACGTGCACACCGGTCTGGACAGGCCTCAGCTGAAAATACCAAGTCGTATGTATCAGGAAAGTGCCTAAGAAGCCGTCTAGCTTCTACCCTAACTTCTTCTGGTATTCCGGACACTTTGGCCCCTGCCAGTTCTTCCAGAAACTGCCTTGTCTGTAGTACAGAACGAGTACGTTCATTCGGCATTGTCATGGTTGCGCCCTCAACTCTTCAATAGACCGAGTTTGGCATATATTTCTGATTTCATCCAATTATTTCAATAAAAACAATGACATACATAAACTGTCGCTCACTTAAATAACAGCACTTTCCAACATGAATCTTATGGGGAGGGAGTTGCCATAACTTCAATGTCAAACAGGCACGAGTGAAAGCTCATAACGCTAAGGATGGTTAAGACGCTGTCTGGTCGTGCCAAAAAAACAGAATCAAAAACGATAAGAACGTTGTGTACATGCCGCCTAGCCTGGAACATTGAACCGCCCCGGGAATCGTGGAGGCCATTTGGTTTAAGTGCAGGCCGTTGACTCGGCCTGTTCGGCGAGTTGCCGATAGTAGTTTGCCTCAGCTTCGGCGGGCGGGATATAGCCTATCG
>Ga0180009_10000216_pt1 | contig 87981 bp, 70 predicted proteins | sample OS_PC_MetaG_FD_123537 | JGI IMG/M metagenome (GOLD analysis project Ga0180009, IMG submission 123537) | Groundwater microbial communities from the Aspo Hard Rock Laboratory (HRL) deep subsurface site, Sweden - OS_PC_MetaG | ecosystem: Environmental > Aquatic > Deep subsurface > Groundwater... | reverse complement strand
TGAAAGAACGCCGGGACAGAATACAATCGATGTATTCGTTATTAACAAATCATGAATTAACCCACGAAAAGGCAGCTTAAATTGCCAGTTTCAGGTAGAAAACTTTTTAAACACGGTACTAGAAATTGACACTTTACCCCCCTCTCTTCTAAAAGTAAGGCGACTGCAAAATCTGATTACCATCCGCTTCCCCGGGAAAGTGATGCCTCTTTTTTGCCCAGAACGCTCTCCGGACAGGGGAAACGGTTTTTCTAAAGTCATTCCAATGGAGTGTGCAATGATTTTACGTTTTTTAAGGAACAAGCTGGTCGAAGTCGAGCCTCGCCCTGACGGAACCCTGCTGGTTTCATGGCGATTAACGGACGACCTGCTGAAAGCGGAGGTTCGACTGACTATTCAGTTGCCGGATATGGAAATTCTGGAGGCTGAAGCAGAGATGGATCGATTTATCCCCAAAGGGTGTGAATCAGCGTCTGAACTCATTAAAAAGGTGGAAGGAATCAATATCGGTTCCGGTCTGCGCAAGATCGTCAATGGATTGCTGGGTGGACCGGATGGGTGTTCCATTCTGGTCAATGCCGTCCTGGAATCGGCCAATGCCGTGATCCTTCATTTTACCCGCCCCGGTCTGCAGTTGGGAGAAACAATCACCGATCCCGATGAGAAACTGGCTGCTGTCCGCACCATGGTTCAATCCAACCCGAGACTCGTGAGAAGCTGCATCTCTTTCCAGGATGACAGCCCGATCATGCAGGGCCTGAATCTTTAAGGAGGAGACAAATGATATCATTCAACCGTAGTCAGGTTATCGGGGCCGAGTTTCCGGATCCGGAAACGATCCGTTTTAACGGTATCCAGGAGGACCATATTTACGGCATGGAAATCCAGATGATGGTTCGTATCGCTGACGGAGAAATACTCAGTATCGTCGGAAATATGAAACGCTACACCAATTTTGTCTGCCCCCAGGCTGTCCCGGTGCTGCAGACAGCGAAGGGCAAATCCCTCAGGCAGGAGGGCTGGGAAAACCGCATCATGAAGGAGATTGGCCGCCAAGGGTGTGAGCACTTCGCTGAAATCATTATTGAATGCGGTCACTGCCTGAATCAGGCGATTCGTTCCCGGGACTTGACAAGGGCCCTGGAACAGGATCCGGGACTTGATCAGCAGCAGTTCCTGCAGAACTGGAGCCCTCCAAATGAAAATTGATCTCCACCTGCACACAAAACCCCGGTCCCAGTGCAGTTACATTGACCCCGCCGACCTCATCGCGGAAGCGAAGAAAATCGGTCTGGACGGATTCTGCCTGACAGAGCACCAGGTGCTCTGGGATAAGGATGCTGTCCGGGAACTGGCTGGTGAGAGTGGTCTGAAAATATTTCGGGGGAATGAAATCACGACTGCACAGGGGGATGTGCTGGTGTTTGGCCTCGAGAAAGACATTCAGGGCATTATTACCATCCAGGAACTGCATCAGGAGGTTCAGGCCGCCGGGGCCTATTCCATCCTGGCGCATCCATTTCGTGGTTTCAAGACTTTTGGCGTCACGGATCTGCAGATGAGCGTCGATCAGGCTGCCAGGAAAAAGGCCCTGCAATATGTCGATGCCGTAGAGATCCGAAACGGAAAGGTCTCCCCCCAGGATAACGAAATGGCCCAGAAGGTGGCTGAGAAACTGGGTCTGCCCGGAACCGGAGGCAGCGATGCCCACAATCTTGACGATATCGGGACCTTTATCACCCTTTTCGAGCAGACCATTGAAGATGACCGGCAGCTGGTCGAAGCACTCAGGACAGGATGTTTCACAGTCGCCAGTGGCCGATAGGGCAGAATGAACATGCCTTCTGTTGACCCAGGTCAGAAAAGTCCCAAGTTTCATCCCGGAGTCCGCTGCCAGGATGATAAATCAGCCGCTGAGCTCCCTGAAAAGGCCCTGATCCGAGGGACAACCCACTCACGAAACAAAACGTCATTCCAGGGGTAGACCCATGGGACAAAAAAAGAGCGGCATGTTCAAATACATGAAGTACAGCGTCATTGGCATTGAGATGGCCATGTCAGTTGTGGTAGGGGCAGCTATCGGTTACTGGCTCGATCAGTGGCTGGGTACCGAGCCCTGGATGCTGGTTTTCTGGCTGATTTGTGGCGTCATCGCCGGATTTCGGTCACTCTATAAAACGGCTAAACGAATCATGAAGGAAATGGCAGAAGATGACGATCAAGGATCCGATTGAAAAGAAAAAAATATTACGGCTAAACCTGACCCTGTTGCTAATTTTTGCGGGGTTGATCGGCGGCGGGTATGCTTTCAAAGGGGTTGACTTTGCCAAAGGGACATTGGTAGGATGCATAGTCGTAGCGATCAACTTTTTTATCTCGCAACGTCTGCTCGGGCAGCTGATTCTGGAAAAAAAGCTGCAGGTCAGACTCCTGCTGAGTTATTTATTTAAGCTCACCCTGTCTATCGTCATCCTGTTTCTGGCTGTGACCCGGCTGAAAGTGGATCTGATCGGGTTGATGCTGGGTCTTTCGTCGATCTTTTTTTCAGTGGTTCTCTCAACGCTTTTCAAGGGCGCCCCGGAAAAGACGGACGGTTAAAAAAGTCTGGTCACACTCGGTTCGAAATAGTTCATAACCCACTCTTCAAAAACAGATATGGCAGCTGCTAATTCGTTTACATGGGGGTCTCTGCTGACGCCTGTGGCAGAACAAATGTCACATAACGGCATAGATCCGCATGTTGGTATTGATGTGCTCTTTACTTTCGGGCTGCTCGTCGTTCTCGCCTATTTCGGGGGAAGGAAGTTCCGAAAGTCGGAAATGGCTGAACCCAGGGGAAAACTGGATTTTGCTACATTTTTTGAGATCACGGTGGGTGGATTATACAATTTTACGAAGAATAGTCTCGGCAATAAGGCAAAATCGGTCTTTTTTCTGACCGGCAGCATTGCTTTTTTTATTCTTTTTAACAACACACTGGGAATTATTCCCGGTTTTAATCCTCCAACCGATCAATTTAATGTTACGATCGTTTTAGGACTGATTGCATTCGTCGCTTACAATGTGCTTGGCATCCAGGCGCATGGTTTTAGTTACATTAAACAATTTTTGGGACCCGCCTGGTATCTCGCCTGGCTCATGCTCCCAATTGAATTGATCAGTCACTGCGTAAGGCCGCTTTCACTGGCTTTACGTCTTTTCGGGAACATCACCGGAGATCACAAGGTAGGTGCTGTCTTTTTCGGTCTGGTTCCCCTGATTGTGCCACTGCCGTTTATGGGGCTGGGGATCTTCGTCGCAGGGATGCAGACCTTTGTATTTCTGCTGCTGACCCTGGTATACATGCAGATGGCGATGTCGCACGATCATTAATTCGGTCATTGATTTAAAATTAAAACAAACAACAACCACAAGGATTGAAAATGAAAACATTTATCACACGCATCAGTTTAATACTCATTGGTCTTGTTGCTCCACTTTCCGTATTCGCTCAAGAAGCCGCTGCAGGCAGCTTGGACAACGCATACAAATCAATCGGTCTGGCACTGGGTGCTGGTCTGGCGATCGGGCTGGCTGTTATCGGTGGCGCTTCGGGACAGGGCAAGGCGGTTACCGCTGCTCTGGAAGGCATCGGACGAAACCCCGGCTCTGCTGACAAGATCTTCACCCCGATGATTATCGGTCTGGCTTTGATTGAATCACTCGTTATTTATGCGCTGCTGATTGCTTTCATGCTTTACGGGAAAATCTAAACCGGCATTAAGCGGCACGGTATCATAAGAGCGGTTGGCTCGGCAGAATTGTCCGGGGCAACCGCTTTTTTTTTGGCTTCATCATATCCGGAGAGGGCCTGTTTCCAAATAACAGCAGCTCTGCTAGAATAGAGCAAAAAACCGCATGATCACCCATCCACTCCCACTCAGGAATTTTATTCCGGGTAATCGTCTGAAGGGAACGGTAGTGTGCATTTAAGCGGGAAAACCAGCTGACGAATCACTATTCCATTGAAAAATGAATTGGTAGCGGTTAATCTTGAGCAACTCCTGAGTAAAAACCCTGATCCGATTTTAAAACAGAAAGGGCGCCCTTTCCCATATAAACGAAGATGGAAAAACCACTCATCGAGGTTGGAAAAAACAATAATAACAAAACTGAACCGTCAAACCCATTTATTGAAAGGGTAATGGAAATCCGTACAAAAATCCTGCAAAAAACCTATTACCCCGCCAAAACCTTCATCGAAAAACTGATTAATTCCCGCAAAGCCCGCCGAACTGTCACCAGCGGTTTTAATCTGATAAAGACCAAACTGTATAAGCGTGCCAGTGTTGAATTCCAGAATGCCATGGCTTTGAATGAGGATGTCACCGTAAGAATGCTCGATGAGGCATTCTCTTCGCTGGAGATGCAGCGTGACCCGGAAGCCATGCTGTCCCTCGGGCTGGTCCTGCTGCAAAAGAGACCAGAGGACTTCGCGCTGGCCAACATGTTGGGCAACTTCGCCCGCAGAATGGACGACTTCAAACAGGCAAACGACCTCTATCGTAAATCTCTCAGAATCAAGAAATCATATGCCAAGGCCTTCTACAATCTCGCAGCCAGCATCGGCCGCGTTGATAAATACGATTTCGAAATCAAGGCCTCCATTGAAAAGTATATCACCAGCGATGATTTCATTCTGCCAGAGTATCAGAACAATCCCAATATCATTGAAGATATAACCGCAGATCTGCGGGAAAAGAAAAAAACAGAGAAAGAGAACCGAATCAAAAAGCTGCTTGCGGAAAAAGAGAAAAAGGAGGCTGAGCACGAATCCTTTGAGGTCAAACGTCTGGCAAAAACCCTCGAGCGACTGGCCAAGGTTTCCATCGAACCGACCTATGAAGAGATCAGCGCGTCACTGCAGAAACAGGTTAACATCAGCCGTCTTAAACAATCCACACCGGAAGAAATTGCTGTATACCACGGCGACTACTTCAACCTGGGGTTGTACTCCTATATCGAAAACGACCCGGAAAAGGCCCTGGAGTGCTTCCTGGATCTCCAGGCCCAGAAATGCGAAATAGAGCATGTCAATATGATGGTGGCACTGGTGACCCATATCAAAAGCAGTGTCCAGGATGCCATCGCCCTCATGTTCGACCTGTTGAGTAAGGATCGTTATAACCGCTACCTGAACGTGAACCTGGGGCTGCTGTATAAAAGGGCGGGAAACCGCCTGCTGGCAGCCAAATACCTGGCGATTGGCGCTTCATTCCTGGAGAAGTCGGAAGGATTATACCGCATTCCGGATATGATCAAGGTAGCAGATGAGAAATACCAGGAAGGGAAACTGAACCGGGCACTATCCCTGTACCGTATTGTGGCTGAAGAAACCAATCACCACGATTGCTGGTTGAAGATCGGCCAGATCTATCAGGAGACAGAAAAGCCCTCGGAGGCTGTCAAGGCGTATAAAGAGATCCTGAAATTTAATCCGACATCCGAGGAGGCCAATGCCAGGCTGATGGAACTTCATGATATGTACTGCCAAAAAGCGGAGGAGGTCTTTCAAAACCGCAAATTCAGTCAGGCGGCTGCTTTTTACGAGCGGGCGCTGGGTGCCATGCGTCTGCCCACAACCATCGAAAGGACTGTGGCGGCTTACAAACAGCTGAACAAGACTGACAGGGTCGACGAGCTGACTGATGAACTGGATAACATCCATGAACGGGAAAAAGAGGCTGAACAGGAAAAGGTGCGTCAGGAATATATTGCCAAAGGCAAAATGTACATGAAAAGGAAGGCTTTTGAGATGGCTATCAACAGTTTTGAAAAAGCCTTCCGCATGAAGGTTGACAAAGATGTGATGATGTCTCTGGCTTATATATACAAGGGTATGAACCGGGAGCAGGACCTCTCCTCGCTGGAGTACCGCTGGGCTAAAATGAACCGCTACGAAGAGGAGATCCAGCGAAAACGCAAAGAGAAGGAAAGAATCCTGGTCGCCGGTGACGACGCAGTCGAATGATCCTCCCTTCATTTCCCCGACATGACTGGTTCCAATGTCTCACTGACCGTGAAGGTCTGACAGCCTTCAACCCTGTGCCAGTATTGTCCCCATGACATTTGGAGAATGGATCATGGGTCAGACCATCCGATTATTCCCCTTTTTGAAAAGGCCCAAGGAATGCGGGTTGTCAAGGCGTTTGAGCGTTGTTCCTAACTGGCTGACATGCTTTGTCATACAGCCTCGGTCCGACAAAAGTGCTTGACACGGAATACTGAATTACATAAAAAGTATAGTTGAAGATCCGGATTCATCTCCAGGTAACTGACGGATGATGGCAGGTACCGGGTCTGTTCAACTCTGGGCGGTTTCATCTGCATGAGAAACCCGGAGGATATGCTTGCACCGGGCGCTTGTTGATTTCAAGGAACAGTCAGCAGGGACAGGCAACCCAAAAATCCCGGCCCCGTTTTTTTTGCGGCAAGGCACGGGTTTTGTATTATCGAAACACGGTCAACCGGCACCTGTTGGGCTACCAGATAACGCCAGCGGTGAGCCGGGACCGGTTTGGAAAACAGATAGGAGGTTCTGATAAGGAATCCTCTATTTTTAACAGCGAGTCGTTTTCAATCCTTTGAAAAGCCCTGTTTTTAAGGCCTGAAATCGGAAATTGACGGTTTTCAGTTCGCATAGATCGCCCTTTGAGAAGGCAGGCTGATAAAATAGTGGTTTTTTTGGACCGATTGGCGCTCTTTCGCCTGTTTTCGCTGATTCAGCAGTTAGTTGTTTTTCAATTAACTGTTTTTATTTATTATAAAATCTTTAATAGATTACAGCCCGTCTTCAAAAAACGGGATTCAAATCGGTTAAAGACTGTTTTTTTTCGATTTTTCAAAAACAATTGGTTTTTTTTGTTGACAACAATCCAAATTCTGAAATAAGCAGTATTTGTGAGTAAGCAAAATGCATTTTGAAAAATCATTTTCTAACAATTGCTGGTTTCTGGATTTGGTCCAGTGATTGAGATGTTAATTTCGAAATTAACATGAACAAAAAAAAGGAGAGTTTTATGTTGAAAAAAATCATGAAAGCAGCTCTGGCTGCGTCCCTGGTTTTCGGTTTCTCATCCATGGCAATGGCAGAGACGAAAGTCAGCGCCGATGTACAAGCCTATATGGGCCAGTACAACTCTGGCGCAACGAATTACACTTCCCGTCTGGCCGTTGTTTCTGAAGGCCATGTGAACTTTACAGGGTCTTCCGGTCCAGTCAGTGCGTTTATCCAGATTGAAACGAGAGATGATGCATCAACTGCCACTAATGCAGGTAGAAACCTGAACAATGCGCAGTTAAATCTCACCTATACAATGGATTTGTTTTCCGTCAAAGTAGGGACCATTGCCACACCAAACACCTGTACCCATAACTTGTCGTCCGGGTTAAAAACCAGCACGACAATGTCTTATGGGTCAGCCGGGAACTGTGATAGTTATTTGGAAACAGACGGAATCCAGTTCGCTTATATGATTCCCGCAATCCAAGGTGCCGTTGTGGCATCCATTCATCCCTCAGCCTTAGGACAGAACACGAATATCGGTCTTTCCGGTAAAGCCAGTATGGTCGGTTTCTGGGTAACTATGACCTCTAAATTATCTGATGATTGGTCAAAGAAAAACACAGCCGGTGTCGATGAGGCTGTTACGGATACGGCTTCAAACTTAGGTGTCCAGGTCGATCTCGGTTCACCCAAGATGACCCTTTCTCTTGAACAAACCTCCCTAATTGACAAGAATGCAAAGGTCGCCGGCGCCTCCGTAAAGGACAATGAGGGTAGCAGTATAAATCTTCAGTTTAAGGCTGCCGATATCGGTCCGGGTCAAGTGATTGTGACTTATGCGGACTATGAGTACACAAAAGGTGGCTCCACCGCAAAGGCCGTAAAGTGGTCAAATACCGTCAATACTGACCTCGTTTATCGGATTGGTTTGGGTGAAGCGTCTGGTGTAGATCTGTTCTACATCTCACAGACAACCACCCCAACTTCAGTAAATAAAACCGCAACTGGCGATAAAGCAACAACCGCAACTTATATGGGTGCCGGTCTGTTTGCCAGTTTCTAAGCAGTCCCTGAGTTAAGACATAATATCAGCCCTCCGGTTCAGCGGGAGCCGGTGGCTGATGTTATCCCGCGAACCGGACTGCGGTCCGGAACAAAGAAAAAAGGCCGGTGGAATCGGATTCCACCGGCCTTTTTGTTTTTCACCCCCCCTTACTCCGATTCCCTTACAAATCCAGCGAATGACGTAACTGCTCCGGCGGGACACCCGTCAACCGGTCCCAGCCCCACTCATCATAGTAGTCGCCAATCATCTCGATGATGGCGGTCCTGTTCAGGGGTTGTTCGGTCACATACTCCTTGAACCCTCCGGATCTCAGCCATTGCTCCGGGATGTTCTCTGCCGCTCTGTTTCCGGAATCGTCCCGCAGGTTCAGCATTCGATACAGGGTCCAGATCCGGTTCACCCGTTCACGAAGGTCCTGGACGGTGGTGGGAATACCGGTCACCGCTTCATAAAAACCTGCGCAGAGCTCCGCATGATAGAAACGGTTGATCTGGGCCCGGACACAGATACCCATGGAACCCAGGAGTCCGAACCAGCTGTGGGAATACTTCAACAGTCGACCCACCTTCAACTGGTGTGTCTCGGGAGAGTGGCCGACGATAATCCGGTCAAATGCGTTCTTGGGAATCCCCATGCGCTCAAAATGCTTGTAAAAAACAGCCAACGGACGCCTGGCAAAGTAGGTGGGGGATCCCCCTGAGCCCACATGGGGCCCCCGGGGATCGAGAATCTGACCCAGTTCCATGGTACCAAACAGGTCCCAGGGCAACGCCGAACCGGGTCCGGTATAGGGGTGCATGCCTTTCACCAGTGCGGGGGCGTACTGTTTTGTTTCCGTGCCATAGCGGTTGATCATTCCGGTAAAACCGTCGGCCAGTGTGGCACCAAAACCCTGCCGCAAGGCGATTCGTTCTGCCCATGTTTCCAGTGAAGCCAATGACAGCAGATCGATCTCCCCATCCAGATCAGATGGTGGGACCAGTCCTTTTTCCTGCAATACCTGGGCGAATTTCAGCACCCCAAAGAACTCGAAGGTATCCAGGCCATACCCATCCAGCAGATGCACCAGACGGATGGATTCCCGGTAGTCCTCAAGTCCGTATATAACCGGAATAAACAGATTGATGACCGAACTGGAACAGATGGTCGTTCCCTGGTAATCTCCATCGGCTATCTCCACGGCATCTTTGCAGCCAATGGGGCACGAGACGCAGGCGATTCTTCTTTTTCGGATCTTTTGATAAATATCGGTGGAGACATAGGGAAAACTCTTAATCATTCCCATCCGCTGCCACTCCTTCAGGTGCGGATATTCCCTTATCTGCCGCAGGAAAGGCGTGATCAGCTGTTTGTATTCCCTGCGATCCGAGACCCGGATCCCTTTTTTGCCACGCACCAGAATTGCCTTGAGGTTTTTGGATCCCATGACAGCCCCCAGACCACCCCGTCCCAGGGTAGCGATACGATCGATAAAGGCCATGGAGAAAACAACCCCGTTTTCACCGCCCTGACCTATCGCTAGAACACCAGCAGGATGAGGATATTCCTGCCAGAGCGTTTCACAGGTGTCCTCGACACCCCTGCCCCACAGGTGGCCGGCATCCTGAATTTCAACGCGACCAGCGACAAGACTGAGGTAAACCGGACGATCCGCCTTGCCAAGAATAACGATATGATCATAACCAGCATTTTTCAGTTGACATCCAAAATCGACTCCGCCGGCACCGCACCAGCCCAGGGTATTGCTTGATGGCAGACGGGAGACCGCAAATACGCGGGAGGTCGAGGGCAGGCTGGTCCCCACCAGTGGCCCGACACCCAGGATAATGGCATTTTCCGGTGCCAATGGTCCACATCCCGGGGGGATATAGTCCGCCGCCAGCTTGAAACAGATGCCGAGACCGCCAATAAATCGTTCTGCCAGTTCATCATCCAGCTTTTTTTCGGTGATCATACCGTGGGTCAGATCCACAATCAGGATCTTCCCGGCGAATCCTCCCTTGATCATGCCGCCTCCTTCGCTACTTTCTGCAGGGCACCATAAAAACAGTGATCCACACAGATCCCACATTTTCGGCAGTCATCGCTGAATGTGATGCTGCATGTCAGGCCGGAGACTTCGATTCTTATATTGGCCGTATTCTGGTTGAATTCGCGTGTATACGCATTGGAACAGCCCAACTGACATCTGCGGCAGAAGGTGCAATTGGCTTCAAACACATGGATAGAATAGGCTTCCATCAATTACCTCTTTTTACAAACACCGTTATCCGACCTGTAAGGACACATTCAATCCATTCTCTTTTTTTGAGCCGCAACCTGCCACATGTGTTTGAATACATGGACACCGGTTTCCGGAAACGGAAAAAACGGCACTTCGTTGTCAAGAAAAAAATCACCACATGCCCGGATATCCTTCTGGACTCCCATCAATGACACAAAAAGTGGTTTGGAATGATACTTCCGCCACACATCTACCACGGGCTGATGCATTTCAGCCCCTTCCTGGGCAAAACTGATCAGGATGATACCATGAACCCCCGGATCCTCAAAAAGAGCGCTTAAGATCCGTGTAACAGTCTTCTCAAATCCGTGAGCCATCATATCCGGAAAGATATCGATGGGATTTTTTGACTTGGCATCGGTCGCAATCACCTCCGCAATTTTCATCCGTGTATCCGGAGCAAAATCGGCGAGCCCAAGACCCGATTGAATGGCTGCATCTATCGCCATGATGGCCTGTGCGCCGCTGTAAGTCACCAGTGCAATTCTGTTTCCATCAGGCAGAGGTGCCCAGGCAAATCCCATCATCGTATTGACCATCTCCTCGATACTGTCCATGCGAATCACCCCGGCCTGACGCAGCGCTCCGTCAAACACGGCATCATCAACGGCGAGACTGGCTGTGTGAGAGGCCGTCGCCTGCGCTCCCCTCGCCGTCCGCCCCCCCTTTAAAAGAAGTACGGGCTTATCACGGGTCACCGCGCGGGCGGTTTCCAAAAACCGGCGTCCATCACGCACATCCTCCAGGTACAAACCGATAAAACGGGTTTCAGGGTCTGCATGAAAGTACTGCAGGGCATCACTCTCATCCACATCCACCTTGTTTCCCAGGCCCAGCCCCTTCGATATTCCCAGACCACCGAGGGATGTAAAATAGCGCAACAGAGCGCCCACAAAAACCCCGGACTGTGCTGCAAATCCGATGGAGCCCGGTTGCAGCATTTCCTGATTCGAAAAATAGGATGTGGTCAGACCTGTTCGGGTATTTATCAAACCCAGTGTGTTGGGACCAAACCCCCTGATGCCCGTCTTCCTGAGAATAGCCTGCACCTTTTCCTGAAACTGCCTGCCATCTTCGCCGGATTCGGCAAAACCCTCTGCCGAAATCACCACCCCTTTAACACCTTTTCGAGCACACTGTTCCAGGATATCCGGCACCAGGACCGGGGGGATGTAAAATACTGCCAGGTCCACGAGAAACGGGACATCCTCCAGGCAGGGATACAGGATGGTGCCATATACTTCACCACCACCGGGATTGACACCGGCGACTTTCCCTTTAAATCCGGTATCCTGCAACACCTTAATAAGTAATGCCCCCGGCTTGAAAGGGTCCCTGGATGCTCCGATAATGGCCAGATTCTGCGAATCCATCACCTCCACTAATGATGACATACGTTTCCTTGAAATTATTATATATTCAAAAAAGAATGCCCCCTGTGGCGCAGCCATCCCTCTGACCAGAACCTTTTTATACGGTTCTGATGCAAGGAGCCAACAGGCTGATCAGGAGGAAAGCATCCCTGGACGATCTGATGAAATCTATCTCCGCCGGACGATCCGGAACAGAGGATCCACCGTCCCTCCCCCATACCGCACAGAACCAGGTCAGTGAATAAAATCAGGAAAGAATCAGCGTCAGCAACAGGGAAGGTTTATGCAGAACATTGGATTTATATCATCTCTCCAGGTATTCTTCCATTTGACATTCTTAGGAATTAAATTAGAATTTTTACAGTTTTTAATAAATTTCTATAAAGCGGTGTTTCTGCCAACGATCGGAAATCCATGACATGGCATCGCTTTCACTGGCAACTTCGGCGGTTTGACAAACCAGTTCACAGGCACCATTGGCGCTGTCTCTGTTTAGTCGAGGCTTAAACGGTCTCGTAACTGAAGTCAACCGAAAACTCGACAAAAACATGCAGCGAGAATACTGGTTATGAAAAAAATAGCCATCTACCCCGGTTCATTTGATCCCCCCACGAATGGTCATCTGGACTTGATTGAAAGAGGATTGAAACTTTTTGACAAGGTCATCATCGCCATTATGTGCAATCCCTCCAAGACAAAAAGTGGTCTCTTTTCTGTTGAGGAACGGATTGAGATGCTGAATGAGATCTTTGCAGGTCAGAAAAATATCGAGGTGGATACCCACCATGGGCTGCTGGTGGATTATGCTGTTGAAAAAAATGCCAAAGCGATCCTTCGGGGACTCAGAGCCGTTTCCGATTTTGAATATGAGTTCCAGATGGCATTGATGAACCGTCGGCTCAAACGACAGATTCAAACTGTTTTCCTGATGGCCGGATTTAAATGGATCTTTACCAGTTCGTCGATCGTTAGGGAAGTTGCCAGTTTCGGCGGTGATGTGGAGAGCATGGTCCCTCCCATTGTCAATCGAAAGCTGAGAGAAAAATACGGAACCACCTGACTTCCACCGGTCTGTCGCCAGCGATACTGACTGCTGCTGGTGGAGAGACATGGGGACCTGACAAGGCGCTCGTGTCCAGTCAATGGCCCAATACCGTGATTTGGGGGTCAGGGTCTCTTTGCAGGGACCCTGCTTTCGTGCAATCAACGCGATAATTGAGTCATAACAGGATACCAGCGGTGTTTTAAATTGACTGGCTATTATTGTCAAAACCCTGATTTAGTCCGTCGAGGGGATTCCGAATCAAATTCCCCTCGGCTTTCATCGCAGGACAGTATGAAACAGACCACTAGGACCGGAGGATGTGATAGTGAAGGGTCGGAACGGTGTCGCTGTGGTTCCCCCGTATATCATAAGCCTTACAACCCAGCTTTTTTGGCCACTCCAGCAGTCTGGTCCGGGGTCGATACATATCAAAAAAGTCGAAATTCGCTGTGGTGAAGTCCCTGACATCAGACTTCAGATTCCGGGCGATGGTCAGGGCCTTGAGAAACACCTCGGGCAGGTTGACTGCTGAGCCGATGTTCAAGAGGACGCCGGCCTTCAGTTTTGCCACACTCTCCGTCAGCAGCTTGAAATCCTTATAGGACGTACTGCCCATCGCCGCACCGTCGCAAATTGGATGCTGGTGAATAATGTCTCCCCCGATTGCGATATGCACCGTTATCGGTATTTTCAATTTAAACGCATTAAAAAAGATACTGGCGGTTTTGTGGGGCAGATTCAATGCGTCAATCTTCCTCCCAACTGCTTCTCCATATCCGGCACCCCGGTTGTGAGCATCGATAATCGCTTCATTCAGCAACCGCCCAGTCTCCTCCACCATTCCAAATACCCCATCTTCCAGCCCCCGTTCAACATCTTCCGAGGTTTCTCCGATCAAGGCGACCTCAAAATCATGGATTGAAACCGCTCCATTCACGGCAATGTGGTCGATAAACCCCTTTTTCATCAGGTCGATCAACAGCAAAGAGCAGCCCACTTTCACCACGGCACCACCCAGCATGATAATCACCATGTTGCCCTGCTTTTTGGCCTCCACTATCGCCCGGGCAAGCAGCCTCAGGTTTTCATCCTCCATCCGGGGCTGACTGTCCAACCCAATCATGTCTTCCAGCCGAAACTTGTTCTGGCGCTCCCAGATGGGGTAGGTTTTGATTTTACTAAAATCAAGCATTCAAGATCTCCACTACATGTTTCTGGTTTCCGGAAGTCCCCTAAATATATAAAGGCATTTAGTTAAGCCGCTTGCTGAGTGTCTGCGATGGACCTGTTTGAATTGCCTGGAGACGTTTCTTAGATGATCTTAACGAAGCGAAGCGGCCGAGGGCCCAATTGTATGAGCAAAGCGAGTTTTGGGCTCTCAGCGAAGCAAGTTTTAGATCATCTTGAAACGGATCCGCAATTGAAACGGGTCCATTGCAGACACGGGATTTAAAGCTTAACTAAATGGCATTGCCTAAATATATGCCTTGAGCACTTTCAGTGTGCGGGGCATATCTCCTGGTTTCACCTCCATGGTAATCGTTGACTGGTACCCTTTTTCCTTGAGGAGCGCCAGAATGCGGGGATAGTCCACGATACCGTCCCCAAGTGCCAGATGAAGGTCATCCTTGACACTGTTGCCCCCCAGATTGTCATGAACATGAACATGGGCAATCTTGCTGAAAACGTTTTCCATAAAACCAAAGGCGGTATTTTCCTTTGACAGCAGTTCACCGTGCCCGATATCCATTGTCATCCTCAGGTTAGGGATCGCCTCGAAAAACATGCTGAAACTGTCATGCTGGGCCGAAAGGTTTTCAAGGCACAAAACCAGCTCACATGTTTCAGCAAAATCTACCAGTTCGGCCAGCATCTCTATTTTAGCCGCAATGACCGAGGCGTCGGTCCAGCGTTTGTCCATCCAGAAGTGCATGGTCCCCTTGTGAATATCCAGGTCTGCCGAATAGGCAATGAGCTGTTTGAGCCTGGGTAAGAAATTTTCCCGCAGGTTTTTCAGATCATTGGGGTTTCCTTCATTCGGGTAGTGAGCAAGAAAGTACATGTCATATGAGGCCTTCAGTTCACGAAGAACCGCTATATCTTCCTTGACCCTGACAGGGTCATCGATATTGATTTCAGCAAATGGGTACCCCAGCTTCCCCACTTTATTGATCTCCGCGATCGTATGGGCTCTGCCACCGACAGTAATCATCGTTGTACCTCATTAAAGATTAATCGAAACAACTCTGGGAACCGGTATTCGATCAGTCCAGCAGGAATAACCGTCCGCTGTCTTAAACATTAAATCTGAAATTAATAATATCCCCATTGACCACCGGATAGGTTTTCCCTTCCAGGCGCACGGTTCCTTTTTTTCTTGCATTCTGATAAGAACCGACCGCCATCAGGTCCTCATAGTAGAGAACCTCCGCCCGGATGAATCCTTTTTTAATGTCGGAATGGATAACGTCAGCAGCGTCCACAGCCGCCGTCCCTTTGCTGATAGTCCAGGCCCTGACTTCATCCTCACCGACCGTGAAAAAGGAAATCAGACCCAGAAGATCGTACGATTTCTTTATCACCCGGTCCATGGCCGGATTTTCAATTTCAAATTCCTTGAGGAAATCCCGGGCCTCTTCTTCGGACATCTGTGCCAATTCGTGCTCCAACCGCCCCCTCAATACGATATACTCTTCCTTTCGTGTCGATTCGTCGGTTTCTGGGGGGTTTACGTCTTCATCCCCGTTATTGAAAAGGACCAGCAAGGGTTTGGCTGAAATGAAGGTGAACCCTCTCAGCAGAGGGGCTGCTGAGAGCTCTGGGTTCTCTCGGATGGGGATTTCCTGTTCCAGCGTTGCATGACAGACTTCCAGCAGGGCGTACTCTTCGCTGTTAAACTTTTTCCCCCTCTGTTTCTCCAGTTTCAGCGTCTCCAGTCTTTTTTCCACAACGATTAAATCCGCCAGTACCATTTCCTGGTTGACAAAACGGATATCTGCCGCCGGGGTGGGGCTTTCGAGACCATAACCGGTGAAGTTGCGGACAACATGAATCAAGGCATCACAGTCGCGGACCTGCGTCCAGGTTGTCTGATCCTTTTTCCCGCTCAGCCGTCCCGGGAGGAAATATTCCACCTGGGCAAAAATGGTCTTCCGGGGTCGATACATCTCACTCAGGATATCCACCCTTGAATCCGGGACCTTAACGGTACCAACCCGGTTGTCAGATTTGTTGTCACCGTCAGAAAAATTCTTTGTTAACGTTTCAAAAACAGTTGTTTTCCCTGATGCAAGCAGACCAATAATTCCCAGTTTCATTTCTTTCGTTCCTGTTTACAGCGGCAATTTTTCAGCCGATCATTGCCGGTTCAGTGAATAGTTCTATCATTCCGCTGTCCACAGCAAAATGAGTGCGTTATCTCATTATTATCAGAGGAAATGAAAATTGAACACCATCAATCTCTGTTGATTCCTGCACGGCTCATGTGGAACCCTGAAACCATTCTCCCCCCTGGGGAAGAGACAATGATATCATGCATGAATATGAATTTCTTGTAGCGCTGGTTTTTCTGGTTTATAATCAAATACAGACTCTCGAAACAAATACGTCCCGAAAGCATGATCCCCGATTTAAGCATTGATGCTTACCCAGAAGCAACGGGAGGGATATCAAGGCAGGAGCCGGTCATCTGGCCAGGGAGATGGATTTTTTCTAAACAGGGCAGAAGAGCAACCAATCAGAGAATATGAAAGAGCGCCGAAAAAACAAGCGATGGGTATTGAATACAACCTTCAACGCCTATCGGGAAAATCATGACCGAACCGCCAGTCATCTGGCAGACATTTCAACAGACGGGATGATGTTGATCAGCAAGCATCCGGTTCAAACCAGTATCATCATGCCATTGAGAGTCGAAGTGACTGACGAGGTGAGCCCGGACGGGGAGCTGAGAATCACCACCCAGGTCGTGAGATGCAGCAAAGATAACCATATTGATGATTACCATACCGGCTGCAAACTCATTGATCTGTCCAACAGCAGCCTGGAAATGATCCAACGGATGATTGATCTCTATCATATCGAATAGTCCCCTCTCCAGGAGGATAGTTCCGGCTAAGTGTCCAGCCATTGCTGAAGGTCCATCACCTTTTTTGTAGATAGCGTCAGCTTTACCGTAGAGCCCCCGACAATTGTCGCTTTTTCAATATCACCATCTGAAATAAGCTCTTCTCTGCTGGGATTCCAGATAATCAGGTGCCCTTTTTTAATGAGCGCGTGGAGTGTGTCAACCAGCCTGTTTTCCGGTGTGTTGAGGATAACCTGAAAGGTCGCTTGGTTCACAGATATCAAAGCGTCTGTATCCAATTGATGTTGCTGGTTTTTATTTCTAGCCATGGTCTGTTTGGACAATGTGAGAAAAACCCTTTCGGCAGACACACACAGGCTGCATCCAATGCCAGAACGATATCCATTGGATTTCAGTCAGAATTGATAACATCCGCGATATTTTGTATGATACCATGCAACGAACCGGAATGGTCCGCGATAAAAACAGATAAATGAGATTGGTTTCAGAATATTGTCTGATATTTGCATATTTCTGAGCGACGGACCTTTTACCGGGAATTGGATCTGCGTCTTATCGAAAATTATAAGCCCTTTGCCTCATTTTTACAATTTGTTTTCAGACCCATCGCAAAGGGCGTCTCCGACACACCGTATTCGCAGGTTCCCAGATTCCTTTTCTGGTTAATGAACCCGTAACCCAGACAATAATCAATGAACACAGATCAGGCGGAAATAATATCCGGAACAAATCCGGGGACCCGGCGGCTGCGTGGCAAACCCCCATGCCTGAACCGTTACTGGACCTGCATGCTGTTTCTTATTCTCCTTTTAAGTCAATACGCTTGTAACGAGCCGAGGGATCGTTCCTCCTACAGTGGCTCAGACAAGTCGTATGCCCGCGTTTCGGTTCATGTTGACGATCAATTGGCGGCCAGACAATTCCGTTCCAGTCAACGGCATCTGAACGTATCCGCCTTGCCGGCACCAACCGGCACAGCCCTCATCATTGCAGTGGACGCAGGGACCCCCTTTTCTGAAGACTATAACAGTATCCAGGGCTTTTATGATAAACAGCTGGTTGACCTCACCACATCCACGGTCACCCTCACATTACCCCTCAATACATCGCTCCAGTTGTTCGAGTACACGTTCAACCCGTCCTATTCGCTCAACAACTTGAACAGCACGAACTATCCTGTTTTTACCAAAGCCGTTCTGGGCCCGTTTACCCTGACCGGAACGACCACAACCATCGCACTTGATGCCAACCTTGCATATGCTCTCAGCGGTCCATTTGCTACAGTCTGGAATAACGGTTCCGCCAATATTGAGATCGAGCATGACAACGGTAAGATCTATTATATGTATGAAACAATGAATTGGCAGACACTGGCAGGCACCAACTATGTCTTCGACCCGGTATCCCGCACGTTCACCGCAGGACAATTTCCCAAAAGCGGGTTTGAGTTGATCGGCGGCGAATGGATCGAGCGAAGCAGTCGTTCACCGACCTCCACCTTCGATCGCGTCGATCATGACAACTATACCGTCTACTACAGAAATCCTGATTTTTCGGCGACCCTGATCGGAATTATTGACCTCCCGTTTCAAGGCTTTGAGGGAAACCCCAGCGGAGACAGTAGTGACAAGGACCAGCCATTCATGGAGGCCCATGATTTCAGCAGTGGCGCCCTGGGATACGCTTTAGAGATCCACGGGCAGACAGAAGCGGAATACCGCCTGGAAATGATCGCAGAATCACACGATTGCAGCAAGACCCAGTTCACTTCCCTGGGAGGATTTATCAGTTTTCATACCAGCAGCGAATTCACCTGCCAGAATCAGGGCGACGGCCCCTGCCTCAGGTTTGACAGTTATACGCCCGGACAGATCAGCGGCAGCATCATTGAGGTCATTCGAGATGACCAGTACAACATTATCAGCCAGACACCGGCCGGCACCTGGGAGATTAAAAACATTCAGACTCGTGAAATCCTTTTCTTTTACCCGAACAGCACGGCTTATTACCATGACGGGGCATGGGCGCCGTTCTGGTCCGTTATGGATGGCAAGGTCTGGGAGGGATACCACCCTGCGGGTGGACAAGCTGAGGAGACCATGGTTTTTATAACCTTTAATGATATCGCCATTTCCGACTATCAACGCTTTCTTCAGGCAGCTCCGTCTTCCTTTTTTGTCGACGACTATATCGAAGGCGGGGACGACAGCTGCAGCAGTTCCCAGAACTGGGGACAAGCCATCTGGGGAAACTTTACCTGGGGTCCTTAGGCGGGTGTCAGGCATGAATTGGTTACCAGCCCCGCTGAGCTCAGGGAATCCATACTGAATCCCTGCCCATCAGGTTTTGCTTGATTTTTTTAAGACTTTTTCACATTGACACGATGCTGTTTTTTTTATGTGAACCGATTTAACACCGGACAGAAAAAATGGAAAATCACGAACTCGTCAAAAAAGTCGAACACCTCGACAAAAAGCTCAAACAAATGGAGCAAGAACATCTGGATCTGCCGATCCTTACGCCGTTACTGACCCAGCTCAAAAAACATTATTCCCTGCGGCTGATTTTAAGCCTGGGAATCCTGACCCTGGCACTTTCCGCGATGGTCTATGCCACATCCCTGAATAAACCCTTTAATTTCAGTGATGGCCAGGTGGCATCCGCATCCCAGGTCAACGATAATTTCGATAAGCTTTACGATCATGTCAACAGTCACTTTCACCCGGGCTTTCCTGATGGATTCGGTGGAGATGTGGTCAATGCGTATATTGATAGCAGCACGCCATATAACGTCGGTGCCGGCCGGACACTTTACATCACCTCAGCCACCAGTTTAGCAACAAGTAATCCGCAATTCATTACCGCCGGAGGCGTCAAGTATTATTCTGTTGCCATGATGGGGGGAAACCTGGTCCAGGGATTACCGCTGGTTTTTCCATCCAGTACCACAATCCAGACCGACACTGCCGATGGTATCAATTTTACCGGAATCGAGGTAACCAGCGGGGTCTCTATTGTAAATCAGGTGATAACAAGCAGCGCGTATAATGTTCCGGCAGGCTCACGCTTGTTTATTCTCAGCATGCACCGTGACGGAATGAGTGTTACGCCGAATTTGGTGATTGATGCTGCTATCAGTGTGGGTTGTGCCAACATGAATGATGCCTGTATTCCGAACATGTCACTGCCTGTCATCGTCGATGAGTCAATTCCCATAACCAGCGATGGTGACAACATCAACATTACCGGATATCTGGTGCCAATATATTAGAATGAATTCCCCGTAATCGATAGTTTTGAAAAAGGTGTGAAAATAACACTCAACGGATTGAGGATTTCCTTACCCAGATCTGTAAACGGAATCTGGAGTTTATAAACGAATAACGAGGACACTTGGCATCCAGAAAACTGATACTGATTTTCGTGTTCCTTTCTTTCGGCTGGACTGTTTTCGCCCGGACAACCGAGAAGATCAGGCTCTCTCCCATCCTGCAGATCTGGAACGCCGAAACCCAGGAACTGGAGTTCCTGTTCAATATCGTCAACAAGAGCGATCAAGCCGTTGATCTTTCCTATATTGTGTACTTCAACAGCCGACAGGGCAAGGGATGGCAGGATCAGCCCACAGTGAGACTGGAGGCCAACAGTTCCCAGCTGACAAAAATGTCATATAAGCTGAATGCCATTCGGGTTGGCGATTTCATCAGTACGACGGTTATTCTTTATGGACCTGACTTCAGTGGACATATTGACGAAGAAAATCAATACTTCGAAGTCACTGCGGTTGAAGTCTTACCGGGAGGAACCATAGAACTGGATTTTTCCGAAGAACTCCCCAGAAAACAGTCGGTGCTGGTACCGGAAGACACCATGTCCCGCATCGTTAGACAGCTGATCGAACCCGGAGAGCAAACACTGCCCGGGAAAAAGAAATCTGGCGCGGAAACAGAGAAGAAAAAGATCTTCATGTCGGTGTTATCAACCCTTCCGGTCGATCAAACCCGTAAAGTCGAACCGGAAACCCCGATTACAGTGACACTCAGCGAACCTATCGCCCGGGAAAGCGTGACCCCTGAATCCTTTTTCCTGTTGACAGCTTCCGGAAATATGAAAAACAGGAAGGTCGAAGGAACCCTTGTGATCACAGAGCGTCAATTATCATTCGTTCCCCAGGCAAAGCTGCAGTTCGGGGCACAATACCAGGCTGTTCTGTCCAACAGGGTCCGGTCACAGGCCGGTAACACAATAAAAAAGACATATACCTGGCAGTTTGAGGTCAAAAAGATACCTGTAGCCAAGCTTTTCGGCCCGGCCAAGCAATACCTGAAGGTCCAGATGGTTTCACCACGCGTGAAGGGCCTCAATATCCTGACAGACACGAAGATCCAGCTTAAACTGAGCGGAATCATCAACCCCGAGACGGTCAATCAGGAATCTTTCTATCTATCCTGGAAAGGTGGAAAAGTGGAAACAGAATTTAAGACTTCCAGGGACCAGATTACGCTCACGCCCAAAAAACCACTTGAAAATGGCGTCGTATATACGGCTGTTGCCACGCCCGGAATCAAGGACGAGACCGGAAAAAGTCTGAAAATGCCCATCAAATGGCAATTTCAGACAAGGGCGGCTATCGAATACCCGGAAACCGAAGATCCAAACCTTCTCATTTTCAGCCCATCCCATGAGCCTGTCAGTTATGTCAAGGAGACGCAGGGCATCCTGAAAATCGGCATCACGGCTTTTTCCAGTGTTTTGCATGCCGATGTCAACGGTGTAACCGTTTCCATCCCTCAGGATAGCCAGGTTGAATTCGAACTTCCCTACATCCTGAAAAGCAAGTCGACGCCCTTTGAGATTACTGCTTACACCAACCAGGGAAAGGCGAGGAAGAAATTTGTCATCCATTTTGGGGAAAAACCGAAACCCCGGAAACCGCCATTTCAGCTCATATCGATTCTGAGTGCCGTGCAGGTGGATAACCTGAACAATAGACCCTCCGGCTCCAGTGACATCGTCACCGCCACCAAAGGGGTTTTGACCATCGTTCCACAATATGAATTCAAGATCAGGGATCAATCCGTGCTGCGAATCAAGGGCATTCTGCTCAGGGAGAAATATGCCAAAGATGAATATCAAAACAGGGAGACTTCCTATTCACAGGCTGCCATTGAGTGGGAAGAGAGAAAGACCTTCCTGGGTACCGTGACAGCTGGAGTCGGCTGGAATTTCATCCGGATGAACAACAATAACTTTATCGGTGAAAACGGCATTTCAGAAGAGACGTTTTTCAGCAGCACGGTTAAGGACAAAACGAGCAAAACCGGCGGTTGGGAGATCGGTCTGGAATATAAAAACAAGGATGCCACAGCTGATGCAGCCAATATCGATAACGAGACCGACGGAACCGAAGTCACACTCAGCGGAAGTGTCAAGTTCGGGTTGGGATCAGTGGATAACAAGACAAAAATCAGTTACTCCGTGAATGATGCCGTCGGTAAATACCAGGACTATACATCTGCCTCCGCTGCATATACCATTTCAGCCCCAATCGGAAATTTCACCCCGTCATTGGGATATACATATAAGTTCAAACAGATGAAGATTTTTAACCCGACGGAAAACGCAAGGCCGGAATACGGTTCAGGATCGATTTCCGCCAAGGTTAAATACAAACTGTTTCCCAGAACATCATTCACACTCGACTACAAGAGTAAAGATCAGGTTTCGAATCTGGCGAATTCGACCTATACCGTGAATACTGTTACATTGTCAGTAATCCAGATTTTTTGATGAAAACCCTTTACTTTTGTTGATTCAGCAGGCATCTGGCAGGCCTGAGATGGCTTTTCTCGATCTTCGTTGTGCTTGACACGACATGGATATCGGGTTGAAAAGAAAAAGTCGCCAGGATGGTTCACAAAACGCCTGAACCCGCTAATATAGCTTGGTAACCATAGCGATGGTGAAAACGATCATGAAACGATTTCGGATACTGATTCTGGCAACGGTGATCTCACTGTTCTGCCAACCCTTCACATTGGCCCAGACCTCTTCGGTGGGGACGATGACGCTGCATAAGGGAATCGTTAAACTGCGACGAAACCTGGTGGATACGATTTACCAGAAAACAGGTGAACAGATACCGGTTCGTAATCTGGACGAAATCCAAACTGGAAAAGATTCCAGTGTCACCATCAAGTTAGACGCCAAGGACGATGAGTTGGAACTCTATTCCCAATCATTTTTTAAAATTGATAATGTTACCCCGGAGAGTAGCCAGCTCTCTATGACCATTGGCAAAGCCCGGTTCAAAATTCAGAAAGGGCTGACATCCTTAAAACCCCGTAAAGATCGGAAAAAGCGGTTCAGTGTACGCACGGCCAACGCCATTGTCGGTGTGAGGGGAACTGAATTTGTGATGGCAGCCGGAACAGAGGTTACCAGTGTTTTGACCATCGAAGGAATCGTCGAGGTTGCCAGTGTTGCTGCACCGGAAATCGAAGTTGAAGTGGGGGAAAACCAGGCATCGCAGATAAAACTGGCCGCCACCCCCACCGCCCCTGTCACTGTCCCGGTCGAGGTCAGAGAAACCATCCTGACTACAGATACACCCAATGCATTCAATAACGTTCAGTTTGGTGAATCGGTTCCTGAAACCGGCCTGAAACAGGACAGCAAAAAAAAACCGGCTTCAGAAGAGAAAAAAGAGACGTCCAAACCCGCTGAGAAAAAAGAGACCCCCGCCAAGGAATCCACAAAGTCGGGAGCAACCGCTGCCGGCAGCCCGTCTCAATCAAAGACCGGCATATCCGCTCCTGGGACAACCGGTGTAGCATCACCGGGAACAGGCAGCACTGAGCAGCAGGAGTCCCCAACCGGCGCAGCAACCAACGCAGAAACGTCTGCTTCGCCAGACCAGACCGGGGAACCAGAGTCCGGACAAAACGCTGTGTTTGGTGCAGACGCCGGAAATGACGCTGTTTTTGATGCAGATGCGGGAACGACAGCCATCGGTGATGATGAGGCCATCAACCTGGAAAACCTCGATGTAACAGAGATCGATGACATCGATATTGAAGAACCTGAGATCGACACGGAAGATATTTTTGATGTAGACACGCTCATCGACAGCATTGTTGAAAGTACTGATGAACTGGAAGAGGAAATAGCCGATATCCAGGAAGAAATTCTGGAAAACCAGTTGCAGCAAATCAGGATCAAAATCAACCACAACTGATTCACAGCCAATCTCCAACCCGAAAAGATCCAACCAGACGGTTTATGCGACAGCCCCGCATGGCATCACGCTTCAGTGTCACCAACCGAAGCGGCGGTTTCATCATCCCTGTCATGACCCGGCTTACATTGCGGAAGATTCTATAGTTGACTGAGCAGCCACCGGAATCTTACGATGATGCATCAATTTTAAAACAATCAGGAACAGCACCGCGTCTTGAACATAACAGTCCACAACGATCAACATGAAGGCCCAATCACTGATTTACAAGCTATACGAGAAAATTCTCTGGCGACAGATAAAAAGCGGTCCCAAACCCCACCATATCGGTGTGATTCTGGATGGTAACCGACGATTCGCCAAGGGAAAAGGCCTGGATGCGACTGAAGGTCATCTGTTTGGCGCAAAAAAAGTCGAGGAATTGCTGCGCTGGTGCTGGCGGCTCAACATCAAAATTGTCACACTGTATGCATTTTCTACAGAGAATTTCAACCGCAGTGATAAAGAGGTGAAAACCTTGATGGAACTCCTGAAAAAGAAACTACAGGATTTTCAGAATGAGCCCCTGATCCATAAAAACCAGGTCAAGATCAGGGTGATCGGTCGTCTTGAGTACTTGTCTGCGGAGATAAATGATGAGATTCGAAAGGTCGAGGCCCTGACCCGTGACTATAACAATTTTCAGCTGAATATTGCAGTCAGTTATGGCGGTAGAGCCGAGATTGTGGATGCAGTAAAGAAGATCGCCCGTAAGATAGAAACCGGGGAACTGGTCACCGATGAAATCGATGAAGAGACAATTGCCCAACATCTTTACACGGTGGGCATGCCGGATCCGGATCTCATCATCCGGACATCCGGGGAAGAGCGCTTAAGCGGTTTTCTCCTCTGGCAGAGCGCCTATTCAGAGCTCTATTTCACCGAGATCTACTGGCCGGCCTTCAGAATCATCGATTTCTGGCGAACCATCCGCATTTACCAGCAGAGAGAGCGACGGTTCGGAAAATAACCTACTCCTGTTCCTGGCGATATCCTGCCCATTTCGCATCAATCTCCACCTGAATTTCCGCTATCTGTTCTTCAGACAATGCCCTGAATCGGGACTGGGTCTTGAAATAATCGGCAACCCGCGGCAGTTTTTCCCGTTTCAGGAGTTTGGCTGAGGGACCACTCAGGGTCTTCTTACCGTTTTCCACTTCATAGAGATCAAATAGACCGGCGCTGACAGCCATCTTACCAACAGTGATCGACATCCGTTCCTCCATGCCCCAACCAGATGGGCAGGGTGTATGGATATGGATGTATTTCAGGCCTTTGTAACTGATCGCCTTGATGATTTTATTGTAAAAGTCAAGGGGATACGCGGCCGAGCAGGTCGCCACGTAAGTGGGATGGTGTGCGGCTATGATCGTTGGCAGATCCTTGTTTCTCTGGATCTTTCCCTTTATCGGCGTGTTGGTGGTGATGGTCCCCCGGGGTGTCGTTCCCGAGCGCTGTACACCGGTATTCATGTATGCTTCATTATCATAGCAGATATAGAGAAAATCCTCTCCCCTTTCAATCGCCGCCGAGAGCGACTGAATGCCGATATCGCTGGTGCCCCCGTCACCTGCCCAGGCGACGACCTTGATGTGTTCCCTGTTCCTCACCTTGAGCGCCGCACGCACACCACTGGCGGCTGCAGCGGTTGAGGCAAAAGTGACATTGAGTGACGGAATCTGGGTTGCGGCTATGGGATACAGCCCCTGCATAACCGTCAGACAACTCGGGGGTACAACGAAAATACTGTCTCGTCCCAATGCTTTCAGCCCGATTCGATACAGTACACTGAGACCGCAACCGGAACATGCCCGATTTCCCGGATGCATGAACTCTTCGGCTGTCAAATGAACAGGATTTGTGACTTGTTGGTTCATATTTCATCCTATCTGTTAAGACCGATCCATCGGGATGTGTCTTCAAAGGTTTCAGAAGCGGTACAGGAGGCTTTGATGGCATCATAGAGATCCGCTTTTTTAATCTCCCGCCCCCCCAGTCCAATGATATAGCTGTGGATAAAGGGTCGTTGCGCGCATGGATAGAGAACCGCTTTGATATCACCAAAAAGGGCTCCCTGATTGCCATAACTCAATGCCTTTTCGATCACAATCGCCCCTTTGACATCCCGCAGTGCGGCAATAATCTGTTCCTGGGGAAACGGTCGATAGAGATGAACGCTGAGTACGCCAATTTTCAACCCTTCCCCGTTCAATTCGTCCACGATATCCTTGATACGATTTGAGAGCGACCCCATCGCAACGACAATATAGTCGGCGCCGTCACATTGGTACCTGGAAAGGATGGGACTTCCACCCCGTCCGAAAATCGCCTGGTAATCGCTGTCAATCTGCTCGAAAATAGGAAGGGCCTGCCTCAACTCCTGGTGCAGATTGTGACGAATATCCATGTAGCCCGGTTGAATCACACCATCCCTGTCAGCCCTGGCAAAGGGCATGGTTACCGTGTTCAGATTTTCAGGATGTTCAGGATCCAGGGTATGTTTATAACTGAATGCCGGTAAAAATGCGTCCACCTTGTCTTCATCCGGGACATCGAATGGCATGTAGGTATGGGAAAGATAGTATCCATCATAACAGACCATCACCGGAATACTGACAGCCTCAGCCAGACGGAAAGCCTTAATGACAGTGTCGATAATTTCCTGGTGGTCATTGACATAGATTTGAATCCAACCTGCGTCCCGCTGTGAAATGGAATCCTGATGGTCGTTCCAGACGGTCCAGGGAGCGCCAACACCACGATTAACGACGCACATCACCAGCGGCAGCCGGGCACCCGCCGCCCAGTGAACCTGCTCGCTCATATAGAGGAGTCCATTGGCTGAAGTCGCCGTAAAGGCCCTTGCACCTGCACTCGCAGCACCAATACAAACTGCCAGGGCACTGTGCTCACTTTCAACCGTAATGTATTCGGCTGCCAGATCGCCGTTCTCAATCAGCTCCGAGAGTTTTTCTGTCAATGGGGTCTGGGGTGTGATCGGATAAGCCGCCACAACCTGAGTTTTAGCCAGCATAACCCCCAACGCGGCTGCAACATTCCCGGATTCAATTCTTTGCATGGCTTCTCTTCTCCTCTTCTATCAGGCTGGATTCTTCCACCATCTCGATAGCCCCGGTCGGACACTCCTGGGCACATATCCCGCATCCTTTGCAGTATTCAAGATCGATCTTGGGTTCCAATTCCTTTGAAATGACACCGTCCGGACAATACAGCCAGCAAAGGTAGCAGGACGATTTCTGGCGTTTGGCCGGGGTACATTTCTGATGATCGATCACAGGCCGTTCAACCCGCCAAGATCCTGTCCTTCCTGCATCTCCTGGGCCGGGTTTGCTGTTGGATGTTCTGATGATGCATTTGACGTCGTCCATCTATTTCTCTCCTATCACAGTTCTTTCGTATGCCAACAGGGCTGATCTGGCGTTTTCCTTTGGTTTTTTGCCCTCAAATTCCGCCTCGATATTTCTGGCCAGTACCGACATTTCCACCAGATTCACCGCCCTGGCCAGAACGCCGATAATTCCTGAATTGACAATTCCCTTTTTCAGCCCAACTTCACTCGAAAGCCGGGTAACATCCGCTATCGCCAAAGTGAGGTTCTTGAATGCATAGTCCGCCAGGCCCCGGGGTGAGTTCAAAACCAGCAGTCCTCCCTCCCTTAAACCCTCAATGACATCCACTTCATCCAGGATAAGATGATCCAGCACCACGACAATGTCAGGATTTTCTGTTGGTGAAAGGTCATTGATTTTGACTTTTGATATTTTGAGAGAGGTCGTCACCGGAGCACCCCGTCTTTCGGTTCCAAAAGAAGGGACCATCACGATGCCTTGGTAACCAGATTCAAAAGCGGCATTGGCAACGATCTTCGCCGCCGTGATCGCACCCTGGCCACCTCTGCCATGCCACCTTATTCTTGTGATTTCACTGCTCATTTTTTCCTGCTTATCAATATTTGACTTTGATTAGAATCCCGGTTTTGCTGCGACTTGAAAAAAACCTCTGCATTTTCCCGGCTGCTGCCTGCAACTAAGGACGAACTATAAATTGTAGCCGAACAGCAGATTAAAATGAATTTAGCCTTGAGTCAATGTTGATATGAATCAATTGTCAATTTCCAGGTCGAGAGATGCTCCCATATTCATTCAGACAATATTTCAATATCATACCCCCATGTCCCCGACATTAACCCGAAATTGACAGGATCCCTGTTTAGGTCTGTTTCAAATTGAACTTCCAGATTTATTAGTGGATCATCGTGATAACGGATACCATTCATACAATTCGGTAATCAAGGTAACCCCGAGTACAGGCTCAGTTCATGATCACCCTGCAGACCATTGAAAAAGCAGCCGCCATCATGTCCGGCAGGATCATCAAGACACCCCTGCTTTACTCTCCAAACATCAGCCGGTTAGTCAATGCCGAAGTTTATCTGAAACTGGAAAACCTGCAGAAAACCGGTTCCTTTAAAATCAGGGGAGCAACACACAAACTGCTTGTCAGAAAGAGTGAGATTGGAGCCAACGGCGTTGTAACCGCATCCGCGGGCAACCACGCCCAGGGCGTTGCCCTGGCCGCAACTCTGGCCAACATCCCTGCTACCATTGTCATGCCGGAATGGGCTTCAATCAGCAAGCAGGAGGCGACCGCCGGTTACGGTGGAAGAGTCATCATATTCGGGGCAAGTGTTGAAGAGAGCCTGAAAAAAGCGCAGGCAATGACCCTGAACCAGAAGACGTTTATTCACCCCTTTGATGATCCTGATATTATCCAGGGACAGGGAACCATTGCGCTGGAGATCTTTGAGGATCTTCCCGATACCGATCTGATCATCTCTCCCATCGGTGGCGGCGGGCTTATCTCAGGGATTGCCATTGCCACCCGCGCCATTCGCCCCACAACGAAAATCATCGGGGTGCAGGCGGCGAGCTGTCCATCCGCTTATCTCTCCATCAAAGCAGGAAAAATTACCAAAGTAAAGGCTCGGCGATCCATCGCGGATGGCATCAGCGTCAAGCAGACCGGTTCGATGACGTTTGATCTGATCAAGCAGTATGTCGATGACATTCTCCTGGTAGAAGAGGGCAATATTGCACAGGCTATTCTGATGCTCCTGGAACGAAAGAAAGTTCTGGCTGAAGGTGCAGGTGCGGTTTCGCTGGCGGCCATTCTCAGCAACCAGATCCGTATTGTCCCGAAAAGCAAGGTGGTCCTGATCATCAGTGGCGGAAATGTCGACAGCCCTCTGCTGGACCGGATCATTAACCAGGGGCTGGTTCAAAGCGGGCGAATTCTGCGGTTATCTATTTATCTTGAGGATAAACCGGGGGCTCTGTCCCATCTGCTGGCCGAAGTTTCCGTTCTGCAGGCCAATGTGCTGAATATCCATCATGAACGGGGATCCAAGACCCTTCCGCTTTACACAACCCGTGTTGAGATGGAACTGGAAACACGCAGCCAGCTGCACCTTGAAAAAATCGTGCACCATCTGGAAGCAAAGGGATATCAGCTTGAACTCAGGGACTGAAAAACGCTGCAGCAGAATTCGATTGGGCTTTGAGAGGATTTAGCTCAAATCCTGATGGAAAAGCCGGTTGATTCGTTGAAAAAATTTTGGTTTAGTTGTGAAAACGGTTGAGTATCGATAGCCGCACACATTGGCATATCCGGGGCAGACACCACAAAGGATGAGATGGGGATCTCGGCTCCTCCCCGCAACCGATAAAACCCCCTGGCAGACAGTGTCTTGGGCCGATCAGAAGTCGCGTGACGGCAAACCTGGCGATATTTTCCCTGTTATATTCAATTCAAGTGGAGAACAAGATGATTTCCGATTGCAGCAAGATGGTACAACACATCACAACTGAGATAAAAAAATTGACCGATATCGCGGTTGTCGGGTTGAGCGGCGGCGCAGACTCGTCCCTGACAGCCATTTTGTGCAGCAGGGCACTGGGTAAAACATCCGTATACGGAATCAGTATGCCATATAACGATGTTGATATTCAGACATTCAATGCCCGTTCGACACAACTTGCTGAAAGAATCGGGATAAACCATCGGGTAAGACCCGTCGGCGCCATTGCCGATGCCATCAATCAGCAGATACACATTGATAACCCATTGGAATTGACAGATACCAACAAAGGTAACGCCCGCAGTCGCGCCAGGATGTGTATCCTGTACGGCATCGCTCACAATCTGGCCAGCCGGTTTCCAGACAGGCGGGTTCGTGTCATCGGAACGGGGAACCTGTCCGAAGATTTTATCGGTTACGATACCAAAGGTGGCGATGCACTGGCCGATTTCTTCCCCATCGGAGAGCTCTTTAAATCTGAAGTCTATCAGCTTCTGGACTATTTCAGGGACCAGAATGTCATCGAAGAGGCGCATATCGATCGCATCCCTTCGGCGGGTCTCGAAAACAATCAGACCGACGAGAAGGACCTGGGCCATACCTATAATGACATGGAAAAAGGGATCCGTTATTGCCTGGCCCACAAAAACAGGATGCATGAGCAAACCCTGGATCCAATCACCTCTTTTGTCTGGCAGCGTCATCTGGCCCAGAAACACAAGCATGAAGCGCCGCCGGTCTTGAGTCTCAGAGCATTGTGTAAGTGAGACCAACCTGCGCGGGTCAACGATAGACCCATCTCTAAGGAGTAAGGAGTGGCCATGGTAAAACCGGCAGTATTGCCTTTTGCACAAGCTCTGGATGATCATCCTGCGACCCTGTCTGAAATGGTGACAAGCGGCCGGAAAGCGCTGGGGTACTTCTGTCACTATACCCCGGTGGAACTGATTCATGCGTGCGGCTTTATTCCAGTCAGGATCAGCGGGGGTCCCGGTCGACTGGAGAAGGCCACCAACCTGGTACCTGATTTTATCTGCCCGTATATGAAACGGGGTCTGGAAAGAGCTCTTGAGGGGGATTACCGATTTCTCTCGGGAATCGTCCAGGGATACAGCTGTGACGCTGCCTGTGGGGTTACCAACATCTGGGCCGACAACATTCAAGGGGAGCTGTTCCACATTCTGCCGCTTCCCTACGAGGACAGCGCCGACTCCCGCCATTACCTCCTGGCAGAGTTCCAGCACCTGATAAACAAGCTCTCAGATCTGGGCGGAAACTATACGGATTTAACTCTCAGCCATTCACTTGAGATCTATAACCGTATCCGAAACCATATCCTGCATTTTTATCAGCTGCGTCATCAGGGAAAGCTGCCGTTAACAGCAAAAGAACTCTGGCTCGTCGTCCAGGCAGGTTTTGTTTCGCCACCGGAAACCTACCTGAACCTGCTGGACCGGTTGGACGCTGAACTGGACAATCTGCCTCCGTTATCCCGAAACGGGGCCCCCATTCTTATTTCCGGAAGTGTGATTGAATCTCCAGACATTCTCGAATTTCTGGAAAACAGGGGTGGGCGGATTGTAGCGGATGATTTATGCAGCGGCATGCGCTCTGCCGCTACTTCCACCAGTATGTCTGGCAGCCCGATGGAAAATCTGATGGACCGGCATTTCAAGCGATTTCCCTGCCCGACCCGGTCCCGGGCCGAGGACCGGTTTCCCCTGATTCACCAGCTGATTGAACAGTCGGGGGCCAAAGGGGTCGTTTTCATGTTCCAGAAGTTCTGTACCCCCCACCTGTCCGATTTTCCTTTTTTATCGGGTCAGCTGAAAGCGATACACATTCCCAGCGTTGTCATTGAACTGGATGAAATGTCGCAATCCGACGAACAAACCGGTACCCGCCTGGAAGGGCTGTTCGAAATCATTCAGGATTGACATGGAAAAAACCAGAAAATCGAATAAGCGCCTCCAAACGGCAAAAGCCCTTTCACAAGTGGTTGCAGAGTATTATCAGGAGTGTCTGGCTGCAAAAAAGACTGGCAAACCCGTCGGGTGGATGCCACCCATGAACGGCGCCATTGAAATTTTTTATGCCATGGACCTCCAACCGGTGTTTCCAGAAAACTGGTCCCCGGTATGTGCCGCTTTTGGTCTGACACCTGGAAATTTTGAGATTTCAGAAGGCATGGGGTATTCCCGTGACCTGTGCGGTTATCTGAGGAACATCATCGGCTATATTAACGGTCCCATATCCGATGACACCTTCCCCCTGGGAGGTCTGCCTGAACCTGACATTATTCTCTCCCCCGGTGGCGGCTGTGTCCCGGTCATGAAAATCTTTCATGCCCTGGAAAGACGATTCCCCGATGCCAGGGTATTGACTTCCGATCTGCCTCAGGTTGCCGTTGAAGATATCCAGGAGCATCATATTGACTATGCCGTTGCCCAGATTCACCGTTTGATCGAATTCCTCACCCACACCACAGGTCATAAACTGGATCCAGACCGCCTGGCGGAGGTTGTCAGACTTTCCGACCAGGCCTGTGCGCTGTGGGATGAGATCATGGGATTTCGGAAAGTGATTCCGGCGCCGTTTTCTGCGGCTGAAATGGGGATCATGTTTGTCATGGTGACCCGGCAGGGAACCCGAACGGCTGTGGATTTCCTCGGTCAGGTCCTGGCTGAGGTCAAGGAACGGGCCGCAAATGGTATCGGGGTCATTGAAGATGAAAAAATCCGACTCTTCTGGGACAATATTCCCCTCTGGTACAACATGGGTGTATTCAACTATGTTGAGAAGATGAACGGGGTTGTCGTTGCCGAGACCTACTCCGCAGCCTGGTCGCTGCGTCTGGATACGGTCAATCCCATCCGGGCACTGGCTTTAAAATCCCTCATGTCCTATCCACTGGTCTCTTGTGTATCCATCAAAAAACGACGGGAAATGGTTATCAAAGCCTGCAGGGAATACCAGATCGACGGCGTGATTCTGCATCGGAACAAATCCTGTGTTCCGATCACCCTGGGTCAGATGGACATCAAAAAGGAACTTGAACAGACCCTCGACATCCCATCGGTCATCATTGATGCAGACCATATGGATGATCGAAATTTTTCCACGGCACAGTTTCAAACACGAATGGATGCATTTATGGAAACCCTGCATGAAAGAAAAACAGCTCGGAACACCTGAGCCATTCCCGTCGCACAACCCGCGGTTCAGAGTCTGATTCCGGGCCCTGCGGTACCCCCGGGAAGATCCGTCTTTCTCTCAATAACAAATCCTGCCACTGAAAAACGGATTATTCTGTTTGCTTTTTCTCAAGGAATGGTCAATCGTTTAAGGAAACTGGATGCGATAATACAGAGCTGACTGTCGTCGCTTTGTATTATCGCATCAATTGACTCATATTTTATCATCAACCGATGACACCAGGATAAGCCCTCCTTTTGGTCGAAACCTCAAGTTATTGTGACGAGACGGATTCCTTCAGCAGTTGAAACCGATATTGTCCCTCAGTTGACATCGAAAACGAGTCCACCCTATCCTTTCAGATAATGCGTGCCTACTGCCTTTCTATCGACCTTCAATGACTCAGACGGCTCCCTCAAAAACCCCCCTGTTTTATTACGGCTGGGTGATCATCGGCATCGGTTTTTTGACCCTGGCAGTTGCCTTTGGGATCTGGTACTCCTTTTCGGTTTTTTTCCTGGCTATTATTGAGGATTTCGGTTGGAGTCGGGCAGCCACATCCAGTATTTTCTCCGTTTTTCTTATCTGCCACGCCGTGATGGGAATTCTGGCCGGACACCTGCAAGACCGATTTGGTCCCCGCTGGGTGATTCCCTTCGGTTCCGTATTGCTGGCCGCAGCCCTTATTTTGACCAGCATGGCAAAGGAGATCTGGCACTTCTATCTGGCTTACGGGATATTTGCCAGTACCGGGGTCAGTCTCATCGGATTTATTTCCCATGCGGCTTTTCTTCCCAACTGGTTTGAACGAAAAAGAGGCCTGGCCATAGGCATTGCCATGTCCGGTATCGGTTTTGGCATGCTGGTCCTGGTCCCGCTGCTTGAGATCGTCATCTCGCATTACGGGTGGCGGACAGCATATCTTTTTGCTGCTGCCGTGGCCTTGTTTCTGGTCGCTCCTCTCAATCTGCTGTTCGCCCGCAAGAGTCCCCTGGATGTCAATCTGGTACCTGACGGGGACACAATGCCCAGAAAAGCGAATTGGGTCGCTCCCAAACGAACCGTCAAAATCCTGGATACGGATTGGGCCGGACGGGACTGGACCTTTATCAGTGCGCTGAAAACAAGACGCTTCTGGTTTCTGGCCGGCGCTTTTTTCTGTATCTCCTTTGCCTATCAAAGCACCCTGCTCCATTCGGTGTCCGCCATGGTGGACAATGGACTGGCACGACATACAGCAACCCTGCTTTTCGGCATCCTGGGACTTGCCGGGTCGGCGGGGAAAATTCTTTTCGGTTATCTGTCGGATATCTATGGCCGGGAGCAGATCAGTACCGCAGGCGGAATTATCGCATCCCTGGGAATTGCCTGCCTGATCGCAACCGATTCCAACAGTCTGCTCCTCTCCCTGCTTTTTGCCCTGATGTTCGGTATCGGCTATGGATCCGCTGCTCCCCTGCTGCCCTCAGTCAGTGCTGACATATTTTCCGGACGTGCATTCGGGGTCATTTTCGCCATGATCGGTATCGGCAGCGGCCTGGGGGGATCCTGCGGATCCTTTGTCTCAGGCTGGATTCGTGACAGATCCGCTGACTACACGATTTCACTGAGCATGTCCATCGCCAGCCTGGCCATTTCCTGCACCCTGATCTGGCTGGCCAGTCCACGGAAAATCAGGAGAACGGTTAAAAAGGATCAACTCTCTTTCAGCTGAGGGATCTCTACTCGATTGCCGCTGCCAGAGGTCCATCGAGGACTTTTTTTAGAAAGATCCCGGTATAGCTGTTTTTGATATTGACCACTTTTTCCGGGGGACCTTCGGCAATAATTTGGCCGCCATTTTTGCCCCCTTCCGGTCCCAGGTCAATCACCCAGTCTGCACACTTGATGACATCCAGGTTATGTTCAATCACAATAACGGTATTCCCGCCGGACACCAGCTGCTGCAATACTTCGAGCAACATTTTGATATCATTGAAGTGCAGCCCGGTTGTGGGTTCATCCAGAATAAAAAGCGTGCGACCGGTATTTTTTTTGGCCAGCTCCCGGGCCAGCTTGATTCGTTGTGCCTCCCCACCGGAAAGTGTGGTCGCCGACTGACCCAGTTTGATATAGGCAAGACCGACCTGTTGCAGGGTGTTGAGGATGGTGATAATGCCGGGCTGATTCGCGAACACAGAACAGGCCTCCCGCACTGACAGATTCAAAATGTCATCAATGGTGTAGCCCTTAAACAGCACTTCCAGGGTCGACGCGTTAAATCGCTTTCCACCACAGATCTCGCAGGGGACAAAAACGTCTGCCAGAAAATGCATTTCTACTTTGATGGATCCATCTCCTTTACAGTGTTCGCAGCGCCCGCCTTTCACGTTGAATGAGAACCGCCCCTTTTTATAGCCCCTGGATTTGGATTCAGGCAGTTCCGCAAACAGATCCCGGATCAGATCGAAAACCTTGGTGTAGGTAGCGGGATTGCTGCGCGGTGTCCGCCCGATGGCTTTCTGGTCAATATTGATGATTTTGTCCAGGTTTTCCAACCCCAGAATTTCCCCATGTTTCCCGACCGCCAGGGTCGCATTGTGCAGTTTGCGGGCCAGGGCCGGGTAGAGGATCTGATTCAGCAGGGTTGATTTCCCTGCCCCGGAAACACCCGTCAGAACGGTAAACAGTCCCAGGGGAAACCGGGCGGAGATATTCCTCAGGTTGTTCTCGGACGCTTTTTTGATCACCACCCAATTGCTGTTTTTCCTGCCGGGCTGTCGTCGCAGGGACGGAACCGGAATCTTCTCCTTCCCAGAAAGGTAGAGACCTGTCAGAGACCGCGGATGGTCCCGGATCTCATCAGGAGTTCCACTGGCGATGATTTCACCACCGAGCTTGCCTGCGCCGGGTCCGATATCCAGAATCCAGTCCGCAGCTTCAATGGTCTCCTGATCATGCTCCACCACAATCAGCGTATTGCCGATATCCCGCAAATGACGGAGGCTCCGTAGCAATTTGAGGTTATCCCGCTGGTGAAGGCCGATAGAGGGTTCATCCAGTACGTACAGCACTCCGGTCAACTCCGAACCGATCTGCGAGGCCAGCCGAATCCGTTGAGACTCCCCACCCGACAGGGACGGACCTTTGCGGTCCAGAGACAGATAATCCAGTCCCACATTCAATAAAAACCGCAGCCGAGCGGTAATCTCTTTCAACAGCTCTTCGGCCACCAGCTTCTGGTTGCCGGACAAAGAAAGATCGTTGAAAAACTGATATATTTCACCGATCGTCATCTCCGTCAGGTCCACTACGGACCGTTCTGCAATTCTGACATGCAGGACTTCAGATTTCAGCCGACGTCCATTGCAGGCAGGGCAGGTCTTCGTCGACATGAATTTACCATACCACGTCTTCTGAGACTCGGACTGAGTCTGGAGATAACGACGCATCATGGTATTCATCACCCCTTCGAAGGACATGGTGACAGCGCCCTTGATTTTGGCAGAACTAAAGTTAACCACGACTTCCTCCCCGGGCGCACCAAACAGAATGAGCTCCCGGTGTTCTTCAGGCATCGACTTCCAGGGCAGATCAAAATCGATACCCCACTGTTTCTGCACTGCCATGATGTGCTGCAGACCCCAGGATCCATTTTTTTTATGGGTTTTCCCGACAAAATAGTTTTTCCAGGGGACAACGGCACCTTCATTGATGGAGAGTTTCTGATCGGGAACGATTTTTGATGCATCCATGGAGAGAATGGTCCCCAATCCATTGCATTCCGGGCACATCCCCTTGGGAGAGTTAAAGGAAAAAAGCGTCGGGTCGAGTTCCGGGTAGGCAATTCCGCAACAGGTGCTGAATTCGCTCATGGGAAGATCCCCGCCATCGGGGGTATGAACAATAATTTTCCCTTTGCCCAGCTTCAGGGCGATCTCCACAGAATCGGTCAATCGCAGTCGAAATGCAGCATCACTCTTGATACTCAGACGATCCACCACCACCTCAATCTGGTGTTTTTTGTTCTTTGACAAAGACTGTACATCACTGATGTTCTGGATGACACCATCAATGCGAAGTCTGGTATACCCTTCTTTTTTCAGTTTTTCAAACAGATCCCGGAATTCACCTTTGCGGTTTTCAACCACCGGGGCCAGAATCATCAAATGGGTCGCCAGGGACATCTGGCATAACTGCTCGACCATACCGGCTGCATTTCCCCGACCCACCGTTTTTCCACAACGGGAACAATACTGCACCCCGATGCGGGCAAACAGTACCCGAAGATAATCATATATTTCGGTGATAGTACCCACGGTTGAACGCGGATTTTTGGATGCCGATTTCTGTTCAATGGAAATGGTCGGTGAAAGACCCTTGATCGTTTCATACTTTGGTTTTTCCATCTGCCCGATAAACTGCCTGGCATAGGAAGAAAGGGATTCAATATAGCGTCTCTGGCCTTCGGCAAAAATCGTATCAAAAGCAAGACTGGATTTTCCGGAACCTGAAACCCCGGTGAAAACGATCAACTTTTTTTTGGGCAGCCTGACATCGATGTTTTTCAGGTTATGCTCTCTGGCTCCCTTGACAATGATACAGTCCATCTCATTGACCATCCATGCGTTCTTTTCAAGAGGCATACTATCTTCAGGATCATGCCCGGGAATGCGTTTCTTCATCGATTGCCTTCTCTCTGATAATGTCTCACCATGCCTTCCGACCCGATATGGGCTTGTATTTAAGTTAACCCCTGTCAAACAGTGCTTTTAGAAACTGCAGATCCCATATTAAAAAAAGCATCCCGGTTTGACAAGAACAAATGTTCACCTGGGCCTGTTTTTCCAAACCCTCCATTGAAAATTTCCGCCAGTCCGTTAGAATAGGATCTGATTTGAGCTATTCATAACACAAAATCAAATGATTCCCTTCTCACAGGCACCGAATTTGATTATTCCAGCCGGGGAGATCTGCAGGTTCAGAGTGAAAAAAGATCGCTCATCATCAAAAGGCAGTTTCACCAAAAATTAACGCTATCCTGGAAAAATGATGAATTTCATAGTGGTGACACTAAAAAAAAGCCGGCTTCAACTCATCCTTTGTATCTTCTTTTTTCTTGCTCACCCGCTTCTGCCCATCGCTGCTGAAAAAGCATCTGCAACGCTGAAAATCGCCATGTTGCCGATTATCGACTCATTTCCCTATTACATTGCCCAGACAAGCGGCGATTTTGAGCGGGCGGGTGTTAACATAAAGCTTATCCCAGTCATGAGCGGGTTGAACAGGGACCAACTGATGCAGGCAGGAGAAGTGGATGGCATGCTGAACGAAATGACCAGCGCTGCCAACTTCAACCGCAGAACTCCCCAGGTGAGCGTTATTTACACCATTCGTTCGGCTCAGACCGGATCCCCCATGTTCCGACTGCTGGCCGCCCCGGGAAGCGGACTGAAAACTGTTGCAGATCTGTCCGGGGCATCCATCGGCATTTCCCGGCATACCATCATCGAATATGTGACTGACCGCCTTCTGGAAACCAGGGGACTTAACCCCGGGCAAATCATCAAAAAATCTGTCCCTGCAATTCCAGAACGATTTCAGCTGCTGATGCAGGGACAGCTTGATTCGGCCGTTCTGCCCGATCCGCTGGCTTCAGCCGCAATGGCAGCAGGTGCGACATGGATCATCGACGACGCTGAGTATCCTCAATACAGTGTCAGCCTGCTCACATTCAGTAATCAAACCCTCAACAACAACCCCGACAGTGTAAAACGGTTTCTTAAAGCCTGGGACCGTGCGGTTTCCCGTTTGAACGCAACCCCGGAAACTTACAGGGAATTGATGCTGAAGCATATTCGCGTCCCACAAAATGTGCAGAAAAGCTATCCCATTCCCAGGTTTTCCAGAAATACGGTTCCGGACAGGCAACAGTGGGAAGATGTCATGCAGTGGATGGTCATGCGGGGATTGCTGGAAAAACCGTTGCCATATGAGCAGTCGGTGACATCGTCCTTCCTGCCGGGGATTCAATGACATCCCATCCGGTTGAACTCAATGGACAGATCCGCTCATGATTGACATCAGCAACCTGACATTTTCGTATCCAGGTCAACCACCGCTTTTTGAGCACTTTTCGCTTTCAATAGACAGAGGCGATCTCTGGTCCATTATCGGCCCCTCCGGGTGTGGTAAGAGTACCTTTCTCTACTTTCTGACCCGTCTGATCAAGCCGGATGGCGGTTCCATCATGATTGACGGTGAAATATCCCGACGCCCCCGTCCCCAAACCGGACTGGTTCTGCAGGATCTTGGTCTGCTGCCATGGTCAACCGTGGAGAAAAATGTCGGTCTGGGATTGAAAATTCGCAAATTTTACGGTCCTGACGGACTGCATGCGCCTTCCGGATCGAAACTGGATCAGCAGGCAGGTCAGCAGATCGTCGATGACTGGCTTCACCGGCTCGGGATTGCTGACCTGAAGGACAAGTATCCATCGCAGATGTCCCGCGGTCAGAGACAGAGAACAGCTCTGGCCCGAACATTGGCGCTGTCGCCGGACCTGCTGCTGCTTGATGAGCCATTTTCAGCATTGGACGACCCGACCCGCAAGGATCTTCAGGATCTCATCATCGAATTGAACCGGGAACGGGACCTCACGTGTTTGACCGTGACACACAATATTGAAGAGGCGGTTTTCATGGGCCGGCAGATACTCATTCTGAGCCGGTCAACCAATCGCATTCCGGAAGTCGTCGTCAATCCGTCGGCAACCGATTTCAACCATGAATACTTTCAAGCCATGTGTGACGGAATCCGTACCAAACTGGAGCACCCCGCATGAAAAAATCATTGAGTATATCTACCGCCCTGTCAGGGGGAGTGATGATTCTGCTATTCTGGCAGGGGTTGTCCTGGCTGATTGACAGTCCCGTGATGCCGTCACCGATCGAAGTGATTCCGATATTCATCAGATTAATATATGGGGATCTGGGACTGCATTTCATGGCCAGTGCCGGTCGTGTGCTCGCTTCTGTAACCCTGGCAGTGCTGACAGCGGTTCCGGCAGGTCTCGCTCTGGGTCAGATGCCGAAACTGAACCGGGTTTTCGACCCCCTGATCGCAATTGTCTATCCCATCCCCAAAATCGTTTTTCTGCCGGTAATCTATATTTTATTGGGCATTACCGATATCTCAAAGATCTTTCTGATTACTGTGATCGTTTTTTTTCAGATCCTGGTCGTCGTCCGCGACGAAGCCGCCAATCTGCACCCTGAACTGATCCTCTCTGTTCGATCCATCGGTGCCGGTCGACGGGCACTGTTCCGGTTTGTCTATATCCCGGCTTCCCTTCCTGCGGTTCTGACCGCTCTGCGAATTTCGATCGGGACTGCCGTCGCTGTTCTGTTTATAGCGGAGCAGTCTCTGACAACCTGGGGGCTGGGATACTATATCATTGTTGAAACCTATCAGGTGCTCCTTTACCCCGAAATGTATGCCGGTATTCTGGGTATGAGTCTGCTGGGGCTGATCCTCTACTTTCTGATCGACACCCTGGATAGAACCGTAAACCGCCACCTGCACCTTGAAAAATAACCCAGCATCTCTCTGATCATTGCCGATGAACCCCAAACACCCACCCCGGATCTCACCACTGCAGGCCTGGATACTTGCCGCTCGCCCCAAAACATTGCCGGCAGCCATTTCACCCGTGCTCATCGGATCAACTCTGGCCATCATCAGCGGTCAGTTCAAGCCCCTGCCGGCCGCGGCTGCACTGGCGGTATCCCTGCTGCTGCAGATCGGAGTCAATCTAGCAAATGACTATTTTGATTTCAAGAAGGGCGTGGATACGGAAAACCGGCTGGGGCCAATACGGGTGACACAAAGCGGCCTGATCCCCCCCCGCACCGTTAAGCGAGCCATGCTGGGAACCTTGCTGGCAGCTGGACTATGCGGTTTTTACTTGGTGCTCGTGGGTGGGTGGCCGATTCTGGTACTCGGTATCACGGCCATCCTGTCAGCCCTGGCATACAGCGGTGGCCCCTTCCCTCTGGCTTCAAACGGACTGGGCGATGTTTTTGTTTTTGTTTTTTTTGGACCGGTGGCGGTTTGCGGAACCTATTTTGTGCAGGTGCTGCACCTCTCGAAGGTGGTGTTAATCATGTCTCTCCCGGTGGGTCTGCTGATTACGGCCATCCTGGTTGTCAACAATCTGAGGGATATTGCCACCGACCAGCAGACGGGAAAGCGCACAATGGCCGTCATGCTGGGAGAGACCGGCAGTCGCGTGGAGTATCTGCTTTTATTAGCCTTTGCCTACCTGATTCCGACCATGGCAGTCACTTTCGGGATAATTCCCGTTCATGCCCTGGCGGTTCTGATATCCCTCCCGTTCACCATTCCGGTCCTGGGCCTGGTTCTGACAGCCAGAGGCGCAGTTCTGAATCAGGCCCTGGCAGGAACCGCCCGTCTGACCTTTATTTTCAGCCTGCTGCTGTCCATTGGACTCTGGGTCGGCACCAAATAAACAGATGCAGCTCTTTTTTCAGAAGGGTCATGGGTCCCTGTCGAGGCAAACAGGTCTATTTGAGCCGGTATCGTTCCCCGTCAGATATCACAATCTCTTTTTTCAGCAGTCGTTCCAGGTGTTTCGCCATGCTGATCTCTTCAATAATCGCAAACATCTCTACAGGTTGCTTGGGCTTGCCATAAACGATCCATCTCCCGGCGATCTCTGCCATGGTTCGGGGTTCGGTCAGGAAATCCAGGAGTTTGTCTTCCCGGGTCTGGATGACCTGGAGATATTCATCCCACAAGGGACCGGGGTCCGATTCAAATACGCCCTGTTCATGACTGGTCAGCCAGATTCGGGCCGGGATATTCCTCAAGCGGTCAACCGTTCGATAGATCTCATCAATATCAGAATAGAGATCGCCATACCAGGGACCAAACGGCGTTAAATCCGTATCGCCCAGAAAAAGGACACCGGGTTCCCTGAAATAGAACGATAGACTCCCCGGGCTGTGGCCGGGACAATGCAGGACTTCAACCGTGACGCTGCCCAGGTCGATGACTTCGCCGTCTTTGAGAAAACGGCTGATCTGGCGCGGTTTGTAGTTGAACAGGTCCAGGAGCATTGGCCGCCAGGTTTCCCGGAGCCCCTCATACTCAACACCGGGATAAAAATACCAGTCAATAAACGTCTCCAGATCGGTCAACGGCGCCACATCCGCTTCGTGCATCCAGATCGGGAGTGATTCAAACAGATTCAGATACATGATGTGGTCTTCATGCCAGTGGGAAAGCCAGACGGACTGCGCCTGTCCCGAGCGGGCGATTGCCTGCAGCTGCTCGAGACTGGAAGCGGGGTCAATGATCACACCGGCTTCTTCTATATATAGGGAGTGGCAATAGGGGTATCTTCCTCCCTTTGTTCCGGTAATAAAGGTGACAGGACCAAATTTTACGGTTGATTCAGACATGACAGAACTCCCTGTTCAGAAGGTTTTTGATACCGCTTTTTGCCTCCCCGGTATCACTGGAAGCAGGAATACAAACGCCAATCAGGGCTAAGCCTATTACCGACAGCTTCTATCCGTCAAGTGGCGTGCCCTGCGTTGTAATATGATAGACAGATGACCCATTTTTGGCATGGGTAAGAGGGGCATGCCACTCAGACAAGATCGATTTTTTCCGGACGAATGATTGACCGAATCATATAGGTCACCAGGGTTTCAATCTCCTTGACTTTATCCCGCTTGTGACCATCATCCTGGAGAAACCAGCGCAGGGCATTCGTACTGAACATCCCCAGGACCAGATTCCTGAATATCCGGTTCACCGCTGTTTTACGAAACAGACCGGCAGTCTTGCCCTCTTCCAGAATCACATCGATGGTTTTCAAATAGTCCAGAAAGCATTCAAACGCAGTGGAACCATAAAACTGCTGGTTATAGATGCCATGCAACACCAGAATCTTGGCAAAATCCGGTTGAATCAGTGTCAAAAAAAGGAGCTGCCGAATAAATCGCTTCATCTTTTCAACAGGAGAATCCATTCCCTCTGCCGGCTTCTGCGGAGGGAGATACGCTTTGAACCCCTTTTTAAACGGGCTTTCCAGAAAACCGTCCTGAATGATTGAAAACAGCAGTTCATCCTTGCTGGAAAAATAGTCGTAAATACTGCCGTCGGCAACACCCGCCTGTTTTGCTATTTCCTGAATTTTTGCATGCTCAAACCCCTTTTCGGCAAAAACCCGCTCCGCTGCCTTGAGAATTTTCCCGGTTTTATCCTGTTTCCGATCCCCCTTTCTGTCCTCAAGGGTAATCATGGGCAGAATGACGTCCATGATGCCATCCAGGTCGCCATGAGCCTGTCGTGTGCCTTCAAATCGATAGGACATGAGACATTCAACATCGGTCAGACCGAAAATGATATGCCACAGGGCTGAATTATGGATGTCCTTCCGAAAAACACCCGCACGCCTCCCTTCATCCATGATCTGTTCAAAAAGAATCCGCAGGGAGGTGATCCTTTCAAAAGCCTTGTGAGTATAGAAATTGCGCCTTGATCGGCATTGAAACAGCACAATCGATGAGTAGTCGTCCTCGACATCAAATCGATAGAGCTGCCACCAGATCAGTTTACCAATCCTGCTGACCGGGTCATGAATACCTTCGAGTTGCTGCTCCAGGGAGACAAACCATTGCCGCGTTCTTTCTTCGGCCACGGAAAAGAGAAGGTCTTCCTTATTTTTAAAATAGTAGTAGATCGTTGACTCAAAAACATCCGCATCCCTGGCGATTTCAGAAATGGTTGCCTTTTCGCCACGCCGTGACATGATTTTTTCCGCCGACAGCAGAATACGATCTCGTTTGGACCTGGTTTGACTCATCCGGACTCTGATTAGGATTATGGTCTGATTTTTTCAGGCACTCCTGCGCAAACCCGCACATCCCTCCACCTGATAAGGCCGGTTGCCATCCTGGCAATATGGGCTCGGAACGGATGCAGACCAGCCGGCTTGACAATCTGCTGTCTGTCCAGCACAAAACCCAACTGCAGGCTGAAGTGGGTTTAGAAGAAATATGAATGTTATTCTAAAACTTGTCAATATGGTATTGATGGGTTACGGTGAATCATAAGATATTTTTATACCAATAATTACAGTTTATTGAAAAATTTATGGTAATAAGAATAATTTGTTTGACAAAACATATATGATTCCTTAAGTTTGAATTCGATTCATTTTCAGGAAGATTTCAACCGGTCCCATAACAAAAATTATCCTGTCAAAACAGTGCTAAATGGAGGAATCTGCCATGGACACGGTACTTGCAGTCGCAGAAGCGTTATGGAAAGGAGAGAAAACCGTTTTTGAGCAACATCCTTTTGGACCGCCCTGGGGACCCGCGAAGATTTCCGAAAAAACCTGGTTTATTAAAGGGTTCGCCAATACAGTGGTCAGGGAAACCGATGCCGGGCTGATTATCATCGATCCGGCCGGATCAGCAGAAGGGAATAAAAAGCACAAGGCTGTACGAAGTGTTACCGGACAACCCCTCCATACCGCCATTTATACCCATGGTCATGTAGACCATGTATTTGGGGTCGATCTCTTTCGGAAGGAAGGGAATGAAACGGGGGGGATCCCTCCCCGCATCATTGCCCATGAGGCTATCCTGGACAGGTTTGTCAGATACCGGACCACGAATGAGTGGAATCGACGCATCAATGGACGGCAATTTCTCGGAACTGGAAAAGCAGACTTCCCCTCAGAATTCCATCTGCCGGATATCACCTACCGGGATCAACTGGATTTAACCATTGGCGGTGTCCGGACCATGCTTCGGCATGCACGGGGAGAGACGGACGATCACACCTGGGTTTTTTTTCCTGACAATGGCGTTCTGGCGACCGGCGACCTGATGATCTGGGCGGTACCCAATGCCGGCAATCCACAGAAAGTGCAACGATACGTGGGGGAATGGGCCATGGCACTCCGCACGATGGCCGCCCTCAAACCGGAAGTCCTGCTTCCGGGACATGGTTTTCCCATTATCGGTCCGGAGCGGGTGCAACAGACCCTGGATGAAACCGCGTCATATCTGGAATCGATTTTTGAACAGACCCTGCACTGGATGAACCAGGGGGTCTCCCTGGATACGATTATCCACAGCGTCCGTCCCCCCGGGAATCTGTCTCTGCGACCCTATCTGCAGCCCATCTATGATGAGTATGAATACCTGGTTCGAAATATCTGGCGCCAATACGGCGGGTGGTATGACGGTACGCCGTCCCATCTCAAGCCGGCACCGGAAAAAACGCAGGCAAGAGAAATCGCAGATCTGGCCGGCGGACCTGAGCGTCTCATCGCCAGGGCGGATGAACTGGCAACCCGGGGAGACTACCGTATGGCTTGTCATCTGGCGGAATGGGCTGTCCACGCCGCACCGGAAAATCAGACCATCAGGCAGCGTGCGGCCGGGATATTTACCCGGAGATCTGAGATCGAAACATCCACCATGACTGTTGGTATTTATTTGGATATGGCGCGACAACTGGGCGGATCCGTTACACCCGAAGCAGCTGCCAAACCCGTCATCAAGGCACAGATGGCTCGCAACAGGGAGAGCGAAAATGGATAAAACATCTGCAGTCCCGCAGCACTGGCTGGATCGGATTCTGGGAGGTCTGATACCGGTGATAGCGCTGACCATGATCGCATTTCACCTTATTATTGTCTGGTATCCCCTCTTTGGCGGGATGATCAACCAGACGGTTCACCTGGGATTCTGCCTGGTTCTGGTGCTTCTATACTGGGCACGGAATGCGGAGAAAACGGCGTTCAAAGCGGTTTTCTGGATGGGGGCGGTCTTAAGCCTGGTGTTGATAGCCTACCTGATCATTCACTACGAGAGGCTCGACATGGAAGCGGGGTTTCCGGAGCCATTGGATATCGCTGTCGGTATCGCCCTGATTGCGGTTGTAATTGCTGCCACATGGAGGAGTTTTGGTGCCGTTTTTCCTGTTCTGGTGCTCGCCGCCATGGGATATGCTTTCTGGGGGGACCGGATACCCGGGGTCATGGGGCATCCGCCCTTCGAGTTCGGATTTATCATCTCCAGTTTAAGCGTCGGATTTCAGGGGATCTTTGGTATGCTGCTGGAGGTCTCGGTCAGTATGCTGTTTTTATTGGTAATATTTGGATCAATCTTTGAAGCCACGGGGATTACCCGGTTTTTCATGGAGTTTGGAAAGCTTCTGAGCCTGTATCTGCCCGGGGGATCCGGACACATGGCTGTTTTCTCAAGCTCTTTTGTCGGCATGGTGAATGGTGCGGCCGGAGCGAATGTGGCGATCACCGGATCCTACACCATACCGGTGATGAAAAAGGCCGGTTTCAGGGCAGAAACAGCAGGGGGTATAGAGGCGATGGCTTCGACAGGCGGTCAGCTGACACCTCCCATCATGGGGATTGCAGTTTTCGTCATGGCCGGTTTTCTGGGTGTCAGCTACGCGGATCTGATGTTCAAGGCTATCATCCCGGCTCTCGCCTATTACCTGGTCGCCATTGCCGGTGTCATTCTCATTGCATACAGGGAGAACATTCCCAGGGGCACCGAAAAACCGGAAGGTCGGTTGCTGGCGAATGGCTTACCGCTGTTTCTGATTCCCATCGGCGTTCTGACCGTCATCATGGTCAATCACTATTCAGCCGGATACGCGGCCTTCTGGTCCATTTTGACCCTGCTGGCAATATCCTATGTTCGACCCGGCACACGACCCAAAATCAATATATTGTTGCGGAACCTGGTTTCCGGGGCTATTATGGCCAGCTCCTTCGGGATTGCCATCGGTTGTATCGGCATGTTGATCAAGAGTCTTACGTTTACAGGGGCCGCCACGAAACTGAGCCTGGTTGTGGGCATGGTCAGCAGCGGCAACCTGCCCCTGCTGCTCGTGCTGATCATGGGTCTCTCCATTGTTTTGAGTTCTTCCACCCCGACCGTGATCGCCTATATCATAGTCGCGTTCGTCGCAGCCCCGGTGTTGATAGAGACCGGCATACCGCCGGTCACAGCCCATTTTTTCGTCTTCTACTTCGCCATTCTGGCAGCGGTTACACCGCCGGTAGCGGGAGCGGCAATGGTCGGGTGCAAGATTGCCGGGGCCGGATACATGAAAACATCCTGGGAGAGCTTCAAACTGGTGGGACCCTTTTACTTTTTACCCTATTTTATCATCCGGAATCCGATCATCCTGACCGAATCCCAGCCGTTTGTTGGCGGATCGCTGGCACTTGTTGCACTGGTCGTTTGTCTGAGTGCCATGATCTTCTTTTTCCAGGGATTCTGCCTGACCCGGGTCAACAAGGTCGAACGCATGGGGTTTCTGGCCACGGCCCTGATGACCACCGCATACGGCATCGCGGCACCGGTTGTATTTCTGGTGCTGGCGCTGGTTCTGATGGTGTCCCTGCTGGTGTTTCAATGGTTCAAAATGAACCGCAAACCAACAGCAGTAGTCGTTCAATAAGGCACATGTATTTTCCCTGTTTTTAACAATTCCTGTTTGGAGGACAAACGATGAAAAAGCAACTTCTCTGTTTAATCCTGGGGCTGATGCTCCTGTCAACGAACGTTTGGGCAGAAAAAAAGCCGGTGGAGGTGGTCATCATGACAACGCCCTTCGGAACAAGCATGTACAGTGTCGGCGCCGCTTTCGAGCAGGTTTTCAAAAAATCGGGATCCTGGGTTCACATGAAACACCAGGAAACCGCCGGCGCCATGTATATGTACCGCTATGCGGCCATGAACCGTGACAAGATGCAAAAAGGGGAACTCCCGTATACGATCGTCGTCGGTGGCATCGGTGCCGTTCCCCATCTTCAGGAAGGACGCTGGCCATTCGATAAGGTCCCCTGGCCAACCACCAAAACGCTGGTATCCATCACCTCCCTGGTCGGACATTATGGAACCTATGACCCTTCCATCAAAACCCTGGCAGATTTCAAAGGGAAAAGAATCTGCACCCGGGAACGGGCGCGTGTCTTCCTGGGGCTTTTTCTGGACAAACCCCTTTTTGACAAGGGGTATGGTATTTTCAATGAGATCAAGTGGTCTCCCCTGGGCGACACCAACTGCAAGGATGCTTTTCTGAATGGCAAGGTCGATGCGACACCCCTCGGCTTCGGGGGCATCATCATGGTCGCACCGGATGGGACCTATATTGTCCCGAAAATGGCCCCCACGCCGCCAACACTTGAGATTCTCAGTTCAGGCAGAAAAATACATCATATCAGTTTCGATCCTGACATCATGCGCAAGAGCTATGATTTCTCCAAGGATATCATTACCCACCCGGCCCTGGCCAAAAAAGGGGCGTTCAAGGGCCTGGACAGGGATATGTGGGTTCGCGCCGGTTTTGGCCTGATCCATTGTGATGAAAACCTTCCCGACGATATCGTGGAGGAAATTGTCCGGGTTCGCCATGAACAGCGCGCGCTCTTTGGAAAATTTCATGCATCGCTCAAACTGTTGCCGACGACCCCATATCCCCTGGGAAGCCCCAGGAAATATGTCCACGCCGGCGTCATCAAGGCAATGAACAAACTCGGTTATCCCATCCCAGCCGACAAATAGGCTGAGAACAGAACCAACCCACTACCGGAGGAATGACCATGGCAGATCTGTTTGCACTTTCCGAGCATATCATTGATAACGGGATCACCGACCTGCCGGTTAACCGCATAAACCTCCAGCTGTCTGAACTGTTTGAGGATGTGGCCATAGTGGAGGCATTTTCCCATTCAATCGTCTTCAAAACGGACGAAGGTCTGGTCGTCTTTGATGCCAGCAATGAACAGTGTGGTCCTGCGGTTGTCAAGGCCATCCGGGAGTGGTCACCGGTCCGGTTCGATACCCTGGTTTACACCCATGGACATGTCGACCATGTCGGCGGCAGCGCGGCCTTTCAAGAAGATGCCCGGCAGCAGAGCGGTGTGCCGCTGAACGTGATTGCCCATGAGAACCTGCCAAAACGCCTGAAACGTTACCAGATGACCGACGGGTACAACCTGACGGTCAACCGGAGACAGTTTGGGCAACGGTTGAATGAGAAAAAGCTGACCGTGGTTGGTAAAACCCGATTTCTTCCTCCGGATACCGTATTTCCGACCATTACCTATTCAGAGCAACTTTGCTTTCGGACCGGGGAGAGTGTGTTTCAACTCTACCATGACAAGGGTGAAACCGATGATCACACCTGGGCCTGGATACCTCATCTGCGTACCATCTGTGCCGGTGACTTTTTTATCTGGAACTTTCCGAATGCGGGAAATCCCCAGAAAGCCCAGCGCTATCCCTTGGAATGGGCACAGACATTACGCCGCATGGCGGCCATGGAAGCGGATTTTTTTCTCCCGGCACACGGCCTGCCGATTCGGGGCAGGGTCAGAATCAGCACGGTTCTTCTGGATGCAGCCCAGGCCCTGGATACGGTGATTCAACAAACCCTGGAGATGATGAATGCCGGCCTGACGCTGAACGACACCCTCGCGGCGATTCAGCTACCCGCAGATTTAATGGCAAAGCCCTATCTGCGTCCGCTCTACGATGAACCCGATTTTGTGATCCGGAATATCTGGCGTCTCTATGGCGGATGGTATGATGGGAATCCGTCCCGGTTAAAACCGCCCAGTGATCAGGCACTTGCCATGGAGATGGCCAAAATGGCTGGGGGGGCCTTGAAGCTGGCTCAAAAAGCCGGAGATCTTGCAGAAAAAGGGGAACTGAGTCTGGCCAGTCATCTTGTGGAAGCAGCAAAAGATGCAGACCCCAACAATCTGGAGGTTCACGCCATCCGATCAATGGTATACACCATCCTGCGCAAAGAGGCCCGGTCCCTGATGTCAAAGGGGATATACCGCTCAGCCGCCGAGGAGTCCAGAGCGATGATAAATGCGGGGGACTAATCCGGGCTGGATGACGGGAAATCAATCCTCATCATTACTGAAGATATACCCAATTGAACGGAGGCTTTTAAAAAACTTGGGTTTTTTGGGGTTATCCTCGAAATATTTTCTGAAACGCACAATAAAATTATCGACGGTTCTTGTTTCTGTTTTTCCCGTATATCCCCAGCCGATTTCCAGGAGTTTCCGTCGTGACAAAGGTTTACCCCGATTGGCGATAAACAGCTTGATCAGTTTAATCTCCTGCTCGGTCAAATTGATCTTACTGTTTTTACAGTGTGCGACAGAGAGATTGAAATCGATGCGATTGTTGCCAAAATCGTAGTACTCACCAAAGGAGGATTCGCTGTCATAGCCCCGATCGGCAGACTCATTCCAGGAAACCCTCTTGAGGAGGCGTTCCACCCGCAATAAAAACTCATCCAGATTGAACGGCTTTTGCAGATAATCATCGACGCCATAATTAAAACACTGCACTTTATCGTCTGGAGCCGTTTTGGCAGACAGCACCAGAATTGGCAGACGCTCATTCTCCAGGCGGATATTCCTGAGAATGGAAACACCATCAATCCCCGGGAGCATCAGATCCAGGACGATCAGATCCGGCTGCCACGATTTCCATTCCTGCAGGCCGGTAATCCCGTCCAACGCGATTTTGACCATATACCCCTGAAAGGAGAGATTCAATTTCAACCCTTCAGCGATGTGTCGCTCATCTTCAATAACCAGAATACGGGTGTCTTCAGGCTTTTTCATGGAGTTCCCTGTCATTAAGTCAATGATAGTTGTTTTTTAGTGGGGGCTGTCCGAAAATGGCTCCACCAACCCTATTGCGAGAAATAGGGCAGGATCAGTGTAAAAACCGAACCCTTGCCATCGCCACCGCTCTCTGCCCGGATTCTCCCTTTATGAATCCGGGCAATATTATCGGCCATATACAAACCGATCCCGGTTCCCTTGGCGGACATATTCTCAGGTTGACCGATCTGGTAAAACTTCTTAAATATTTTTTTGAGATTCGTTTTTTCAATTCCGATTCCATTGTCTGCAAATTTAATCAACAATGAACTGCGTTCATGCTCAAATGAAATATCCACCGTTGGTTTCCCGGACCGGTTATATTTAATCGCATTGGTTAACAGATTCATCAACAGAATCTCATAGAGACCGAGTTTGATACTATACAGGACCCGCTTCTCCGAGTGGTTGTGGATGGTGATCTCACTGTCCTGAAACAGATGCTGGTTGTTCTGCAGAAACAGTCTTGTCAATTCGACCAGATCTGTGATGACAGATTCCTCCCTGTAGCTCTTGCCTTCGATCTGAGCAAGATTCAGGATGCGGCTGATATTGCCCGTCAAACGAGCAGCATCCTGGAGCATATAACCAATATACTTCTCCTGCTCTTCCCGGGACAACTGGTATTTGAGAAACGTCTCCAGATATAACTTCAGAGAGGTCACCGGGGTCTTCAGTTCATGGGTAAAGTTATTGATGAAATTGTGCTGCATCCGGTACAGCCGCAGGTTTTTTTGATTGTAGACAAAGATGATGATGATACATATGATGATAAATCCGACGAGTATTGACAACACCAGGATGACGATCCAGGTTTGCGGCTCCAGAACCTGCCGTTTATCCAGCTTGAAATTCTTGACAACGGTGTTCAGCCCTTCACTGACCGCAAGATACCAGTAGATATATAAGAACAGTGACGTTGCCAGGGCAGCCACAGAGAAAATCAAGATAATGATGGGATAAAAAATCTTTGATCGACTCATGGTCCGGATTTCTTGAGTAAGCATTTAAAAACGATCGCCATCAAAACAGAGTTCTTCCCCTTTTGTCAACAAACCTCAATTCATATCCGTCCATGGCCAGCATTGATCCGGGGGCAAAATTGACTGGTTGTCCCTTATATTTCTGATTATACCAAAAAAATAAAAATCTGTCGAAATATCCCCAATTTTTGGTGCACCAGAAACATGTGGGGTTGTGATCATAACCGCTTCAAGAGGTTATTTATTCAGAAAAACGCATGAATCCATCCTTGGAGCTCCTGGAATCCATCCCTGGCTTCCAAGGTTTTCTGAACAAACAACCTCTTTCCGCTTAGAGGTACCCACACATATTTGATGCATCCCCAATTTTTTGGGTGGGTTCATTCAGAAGTTAATTGACATCCTAATCGCCGTCGGAAAGAATAGAATTAAGGCTTACGGAGACAGGAACCCGTTCGTCACCTTCCGGCATGATCCGACGGAAAAAACCCCTGGGAGGTTGGACGGTGCATTGACCCGGGTGAGAAGAACGGTCTCTGAAGGGAATACACACCGGCAAAAGGACTATCCATTGATCCCCCCTCACAAATCACAGTATGAAGGACCCCCTAATGAATGAAACAAAGGCGATCATCTGCCCTGCATGCGGCAAACTGGTGAGCAGTTATCAGGAAATCTGTCCTCACTGCGGTCTGACTCACCCGGGCAGAAAACAGCGGCTTCTGGGCACCTTCGGATTCAATATCCGCAGTTTCGTCAAACCCATCATTGTCGTTAATGTTATATTTTTTATCCTGTCATATGCGCTTCCGTTCTTTATTCCGACCCGTATCCCCATGGGCCGGGATTTTCTGGGTCTTATTCCGGCACCCAGCTATGTCGCCTTGAATTTACTGGGGTGGGCTGATATCAGGCTGATTCTGGCAGGCAACTGGTGGGTTTTAGTCACCGCTGTTTTTCTCCACGGCGGGGTTTTGCACATCCTCTTCAATATGCTGTGGGTCCGTGATCTCGGTCCTCAAACCGAGTATCTTTTCGGTCCACATAAGATGTTCATTATCTTCATCCTGTCAGGCATTGCCGGAAACCTGGTGGCCGTCTTTACCCCGTTCTTCAGCAATACATACCTGGGGACGCAATCCGCCCTTTTGCCGGTTATCGGGGCATCAGGGGCTGTATTTGGTCTGATGGGCGCCATCATTGCTTTTGGAAAAAAACGGGGCGGGTTGTTCGGCCGGCAACTGGTTCGACAGATGGGAATGTGGGCTTTGATTCTGATTGTCATGGGTTTTTTATTACCGGGAGTCAGCAACGCGGCGCATATTGGCGGATTTATCGCGGGCTTTGTCATTGGTCAGATCCTGAGTTTCAAGCATAAGACAGTCGGGGGATCGACGGCGTTCTGGATGGCACTGGGCGTGATGGGACTCTGTGGAATCTCCTTTCTGATGATGGCTTACCGCGCCCTCAGTCTTATCAGCAGGATATGAAAAACAAAAGGACCGCCTCCCGAGACCGAGGGGATTCGGATAAGGAGAGAAACCGAAAACCCCGGCCCCGTCGCACAGCCAATAAAAAAATCAGTATCTTTGCCGAGGGAATTGAACCGGAAGCCATGAACCAGTTTAACTCGGCCATGGAAAACGATTTTGCCCTTGCCGGTGCTCTGCTGCCAGATGCCCATACCGGCTATACCCTCCCTATCGGCGGCGTTGTTGGCACAGATAGTGTTATCCTGCCCTCCTGGGTCGGTTATGATATCGGATGTGGCATGTGTGCCATCAATACGGGACTCTCGTCAGAACGTCTGATCCCCTTTACCGACTTGATCTATCGGAAAATCTATGAGCAGATTCCCACCGGGTTCAATCACCATGCCCATGCTGCGGACTGGGACTGCAGCCACCTGGAAAATACGGATGTTGTGCAGCGCCTGTTGCATCAAAAAGGGCTGAAACAATTGGGAACACTGGGCAGCGGGAATCATTTCATCGAACTGGGTTTTGATGAAGTCGACCGGGTCTGGATCATTGTTCATTCAGGATCACGGGGTCTTGGTCATGATCTGGCAAGCCACTACATGAAACTCGCAAGCCGCAGCGCCAAAGCCAGAGAGGGACATTTCGGCTTTGAGGTCAACACCGGGAAGGGTCAGGACTATATTTCAGATATGAATTTCTGCCTTGCCTATGCACTGGAAAACAGGAAACGGATGATCGACACGATTCTGGACATCATCGCCCGGACTGTTCCGGACCAGCCGCTTGCGCAAATCGACAAAGACGGTTTGATTAACCGCAATCATAATCATGCCGAATTCCGACATGGGATGTGGATCCACCGCAAAGGGGCCACTCAGGCTGAAAAAGGGATGTTGGGGATTATTCCGGGAAATATGCGGGATGGGTCATTTGTTGTTGAAGGTGTGGGGAATCCGGACAGCCTCTGGTCGAGTTCACATGGTGCCGGACGCGTTATGGGAAGAAGAAGGGCCAGGGAGATCCTGTCCATCGATCAATTCAGAAAAACGATGACGGGTATCAAGGCCAAGATAACACCCGGAACCCTGGATGAATCCCCCTTTGCCTACAAGGATATCTTCCAGGTCATGCACAGTCAGACCAGTATGATTAAAATACTCCATCATATCAAACCGATACTAAACATCAAGGCCTGACACGCTTTACGCCGGCGAAGCATCGATGACAACGAACCCGCAGCCCCTGGAGAAAGCACGGCGGAATCCGCTCGGTCAATCAGCTAGCAGACACTGTCGATATACGCAATCAAATCAACCACCTTGTTGGAGTAGCCCCATTCGTTGTCATACCAGCTGACGATTTTATGGAAATGGTCATTTAAACCGATCCCGGCCTTCGCATCAAATATGGATGTTCTGGGATCCGTCATGAAATCCGTTGAAACAACATCGTCCTCAGTATAGCCGAGAATACCCGCCAGTTCTCCTTCTGAAGCGTTTCGCATGGCCAGCATGATATTCTCATAGGAGGTGGGTCTTTCAAGCCTGACTGTCAAATCCACAACAGAAACGTTAGCCGTGGGCACTCGAAATGACATCCCGGTCAGTTTCCCCTGCAGATCCGGAATCACTTTACCAACCGCTTTAGCGGCCCCCGTGGATGACGGGATGATATTCTGGAATCCCGCTCGCCCCCCACGCCAGTCTTTTGCTGAAGGTCCGTCAATCGGTCTTTGTGTTGCCGTAACCGAATGAACGGTCGTCATCAAACCTTCAACAATACCCCAGTTGTCATGCAGTACTTTTGCAATCGGTGCCAGACAGTTTGTGGTGCAGGAGGCATTGGAGACAATGTTGCTGTCCGGGGTATAGGAGTGGTGATTCACCCCCATGACAAACATCGGAGCGTCGGGGGATGGAGCTGAAATCACAACTTTCTTCGCCCCGGCATGCAGGTGTGCCTGGGCTTTTTCCATTGAGGTAAAAAGACCGGTGGACTCGATAACGAAATCGGCATTGACTTCATTCCATTTTAATAGTCCAGGGTCTCTTTCAGCTGACACCCGGATAGCCTTCCCGTTCACGACCAGTTGACCGTCGGATACCGAAATTTCACGGTCGAATCTTCCATGGGAAGAGTCATACCGGGCCATATAAGCCATATAGTTGACATCGATCAAATCGTTAATCCCAACAACCTCAATATCTTCCCGGGCAGCCATCACCCGAAACGCCAAACGCCCGATCCGCCCGAATCCATTAATTCCCACTCTAATAGTCATTTATGCTCCTGTTTTTTAGGTTTACACCTCAATCATCAGTCGCGTCTTGCGGCGCACATCAAAAAAGCCGTCAACATCTTGTTTTACAGTACAATAAGAATAACAGGTTACTTTGTTCCAGCCTAGCTAAAAATGCATCAGATATCACAGGGTTTTCCGCTGCATGGGGTCATTCAAAACCGTCAGACGACCTGAACCGGATTGGTGGATTGAACCCCCCGAGTAACTATTCAGAATATCACTAATAGGCCGAGACCTGTATATAATTGAACTCATTCTCGGCAGGCATCCTTGCCTGCCTCCGAGGGCGGTCGCTGACATCGCCATCCTGGCGATGCTTAACCACTCCCAATCCGTTCAATCACATACAGGTCACGACCCTATTGACTCGGAAAAAGTGCTGAATAGTTACCCCCCCGAGACAGCAACTAAAAACTTAAAAATCAGTACATTCCTCCATACCGGGAAATTGGGTGGGATGATTATTTTTGTTTCTTGACCTCCCCCGCAATATATTGGATTTATATCAACTTTCAAATACAGGGGCTCTGCCTGATTCCAAAATCAGGCAGAATTTTCTGAAAATAAAACCCAACAAGGTCCCGGAGTTGCATTTTAAAATCCAGGCGCCTTTATGGACCAACATTCGGATTGGAAATTTGACATCAGACGGGCTCTTGCGAGATGTTTTCAGATTCTGATTCGGCCGGTAAATGGGTTCAGACGATGATTGCCAAACATGATTTCATTACTGGCAAGCGTACCCAATAAGCCCCAAATTGTACCTCGGCTATCGAGGGAGATGAAACACAGCAAATTTGAGAGGATTCCTCCTTACCTAGCCATGTTGAACAGGAGGTGGTTTTAAGGTTTTACAGTTTCATCTCGTTTGGATGCCAATAACAGTGGAAAAACAGGGTTATTTCCTGTAAAATACAAAGCAACCATGGAGAAACCGGAGGCTGGCATTGAGAACATCGGAAATGGCTTCCCAGACTGCGGGACATGATGCAGGTTCATTGACCTTGTTTGACACCGGTTTTTTAATCAGGCAAACCATTTCAGATAGAAAGAAACGACAGGACCGTGATGAGTGAAGAGGTGGCAGAACAATCTGAAAACACGCCGGCAGGCAGCTTTCAGAATCTGGATCAAATGGCAGATCGGGATCAGAGCGCAAAAAGGGATACCACCAGGCCAGAACCGGATGACGCTTCAGAGGAAAATGATCGGCAGCAAACTAGAAAAAAGCCTAAAATAGCACCTGCTGCACCCGGAAAAGATATCCCGAAAGACTTCGCCAATCGGGCGGCTGCAAAAATCACCGCCATCAACGAGCGTGAACTGGATGAAGAAATCGCTTCCAGTAAAGTTTCGGCGATGATCTTTAAAAATTTCAACTCGCCTGAGCTCTATCGTTATTTCGTTGATACTATAGATCTTCTTCTACAAAACGAGCATGCTGAAAAGTATGCCGCCACGACCTGGACCGCCCTCCTCTGGCATGAAGACATTCACCCCGAATATCGTCCCTTCGTCGAGGCAGTGTTGCACTCGATTATTGACGGACACGTCTCCAATGCAAAACCAAATTACGAGCATGAAGAATCCGGAAAGGAATTTTCTGCCTACGCCTATTCCCTGGGGGAAACTTTTATCCAGATGATGCGGCTCAACAGTGATCTCTACAACATCCTCACTGATATTTACGGATTTATCATTCGTGAGGAGATGAACCGTGATCTGTCCAAAGCTGACGAAGACACCAAGAAAAAACTCATTACCGGTCGAAAGAAAAAAAAGGGGGAAGAAAACCTGAACCCCAAAAAGCTTTATGATGATATTGTTGACTATATCTCAGAAAGAGGGGATTTCCGCTCTGATACACTGAATCAGAAAAACCCGAACGAATTCATCATTATCCTGGCCGACCGCATGCGCAGCACGCGTCGCTATGTTATCCAGGACATTATGAACCGGCATGCCCTTGAAAAGAAGAAGGTGCTGGAAAAAGAACTGCGGGAGAGAGAGGCCAACGCGGAAGAGGTCATCACAGCCAGTGCCCCTTTTAAACACGGTTTGTATCTTTTCTGGGTTGAAAAACGGTACAACTTTAAATACCTGGCCGTTGAGAAGGTCCGAATTACCCTGCAGATTCTAGCCATATTTATGGGGCTCGGGGCGATTGGCATCGGATTCCTGGGACTCGGCGCGATCGGTCTGCTGGAAGGCATCCTGGTGGGGGCAATGATGTTTACCTATGCCCAGCTTTTCTGCTCAAGGGTCGTTTTTACCCCATTTTATCCCAGCGATGTCACCGCCGAATTGGAGAAGGACGTGGGAGCATATACCCCCACTTTTCGGAAAATGTCTCTGGATCAGATTAATGCTTTTATGACCAAACAGATCAAGGATCCGGACAACTCAATGCTGTTGCACCTGCTTCCGGAATATGTCAAGTATATCTTTGCCGTCATGCCAGACCGCAACGATATTCTGCTTTCCCGAGACAACATCAATGAATTTATGGAGCGGATAGAGATCAATCTCGCGAAGTTCCAAAGAGGAAAAGCACTTTAGATTCATACTGATCAGGAAGAGTAGCGGCTCTGGGGATCTCGAAAATCGGGCCCCTTCATGAGGATAAAATCACACATGCCTTTCAGTCGGGAATAAATTCTTGAGTATACCCGCTGTTCAAGCGTTTCCCGTTTTTCCGATTCAATCATCCCGCCCTTTCCGTCCTTTTGCAGGACAACATCACCATAACTGGTCGATTTTGAATCCGTGTAGTTGGTCGTAAAGATGGTTGTTTTTCTCATGTTATAGCGATTGGAAATAATGGTATCAAGAATGTTTATCTCCCAATCACTTTTTCTTCCTTTCCCCAATTCATCGATAACCAGGATTTCAATATTGTTGATCGTTTCCAGGACGCTCATTTCAGACAACCCGTGATCATAGCCGCTTTTGATTTCACTCAACAGGCTTGAAAACTCCCTGAACAAACAGGGAATTCCATATTTCAGGGCATATTCCCTCAGGATGGTGCTGACCAGTCTTGTTTTTCCGACACCCACACCCCCCATAAACAGCAGCCCCTCCCATTTTCCGTTCTGGTAATTTTTAAATGAAAACCGAGCTGTTGCCAGCGCCGCTTTCAGGGAAGGACTTCCGGAAATATCAAAATTTTCAAAGGTTGCATCATAGAACTGACTGGGAATCTGGGCGTTATTGTACAACATGATACGATAGGCAAGATCCTGGCACTGGCATCGCTGAGCATGCTCTCGTCCCAGGCCGTCATTTTCAAAAATAAAACCGGTGCCATCGCACAGATTGCAGCTTCCGTGGCAACTGGAACAAAAATCAGCCACGGCAAATCGCCCCTTGGGGACAATTTCAATTCTCGTATCGTTACAGACAGTGCACTTCGCTTTTTTCATATCACGCTCTGGATCTCGATCAGACCAGCACATTAGATGGAGCTTATCCCCATGACTGCTGAAAAATGGATCATTCCCCGGTGATTGAGACCAGCAACGGCCCGTGACGCTGTTTACAGGTCTACACCGGTACCTGCATCATGAATCACCGGAGTTTGGGGTTGTCAATTTTCGGCTGAATCGTTAGCATTTTGGGATAACCCCATTTATCGGCAGGTCGTCACTTTTGTGAAGACTATAATAGTCTAAAACCACGAATGGTAAATGTAAATTCGTTTTACATGATTTTTGAGATTGTACATGACTGAAAAAATAATCATCGGTTCTGATCATGGCGGTTTTGATCTGAAAGAGATAATAAAAGAGCTCCTAACAGAGCTGTTATTCGACGTAACCGATGTTGGTTGTTACGATACAACGTCGGTTCACTATCCTGAAATTGCCCAGCGCGTGGCAAAAAAAATCGCTGCCGGTGAATTCAGCAGGGGCATACTGATCTGTGGAACCGGCATCGGAATGTCCCTTGCAGCCAACCGGTTTCCAAAGATTCGCGCAACGCTCTGTCACGACCATCTGACTGCCAGACTGTCAAGAGAACATAACGATTCAAACATTCTTGCCATGGGCGCCAGGGTCCTGGGGGTTGATACAGCCAAAGACATTTTGATGACCTGGTTGAATACGGACTTTGCGGGGGACCGACATCTGACACGAATCCAGATGCTGGACTAAATCCTCCTTTTCCGTTTTGGTATAGATCTCAGCTTTTATTCAATCATTTGTCAGCAGCCCCATCCACCTGCAGACTTCCATTACTCATCAGCCATCTAGGAAAAAAGAATGAAAACGATACAGGAGTTTGACAGCGAACTCTATACAGCCATCGAAGAAGAGAAACGACGACAAATTGACAAACTGGAACTCATCGCCTCAGAAAATATTGTTTCCCCGCGTGTCCTTGAAGCCACAGGGTCGGTGCTCACCAATAAATATGCCGAGGGGTACCCCGCAAAACGGTATTACGGCGGATGCGAGTATGTGGATATTGCCGAGAATCTTGCCATCTCCAGAGCCAAGGCGATTTTTTCAGCAGATCACGCCAATGTGCAGCCTCACTCTGGTTCCCAGGCCAATATGGCCGTTTATATGGCAGAACTGCAGCCAGGGGATACTGTCCTGGGGATGGATCTCTCCCATGGCGGTCACCTGACCCACGGTTCGCCGGTTAATTTTTCCGGCAGTCTTTACAAGATTGTCCATTATGGCGTTAAAAAAGAGGACCAGCGCATCGATTACGACCAGGTGGCCCGGCTCGCCAAAGAACATCAGCCCAAGCTGATCATCGTCGGTGCCAGCGCTTATCCGCGGTCTATTGATTTCAAACTGTTTCGGGAAATTGCGGACAGTGTGGGGGCAGTCGTTATGGTTGACATGGCGCATGTCGCCGGGCTGATTGCCGCCGGGGTACACGACAACCCGGTCCCACATGCTCAGTATGTCACCACAACAACTCATAAAACCCTGCGGGGACCCAGAGGCGGCTTGATTTTATGTGACGCGGACTATGCTAAAAAGCTGAACTCAAAAATTTTCCCCGGTATCCAGGGCGGACCGCTCTGTCACGTGATTGCTGCCAAAGCACTGGCCCTGAAAGAGGCTCAAACAGAAGCCTTTCGTATGTATGCCCGGCAGATTATCAGCAACGCACAGGCACTCGCCGGAGCTCTGATGGAAAGGGGGTATCACCTGACATCCGGTGGTACGGACAACCATCTCATGCTGGTGGACCTGACCAACAAAGACATTACCGGGAAGGATGCTCAGAATGTGCTGGATCTGGCCAATATTACCACCAACCGCAACACGGTGCCCTTCGAAACCAGAAGCCCCTTTGTCACCAGCGGTATTCGCCTGGGGACCCCCGCATTGACCACAAGGGGGTTGAAAGAAGCGGACATGGTCACCGTTGCGGACTTCATCGACCAGGTGCTGACCCATATCAGCGACGAAGCGCAGGTCAAAGCCATCGGCGCGAAGGTAAAAGAGTTCTCCCGATCGTTTCCGGAATTTGAAGACACGTTTTAAGATTCAGGGCCGGGTGTTTCAAAACGGGGCTTTTAACCGTCATCCAAACACCCGCCCGGAATTGGATCATACCTGAACCATGCAGAAGCTCATAAAAGAGGTCATTTTAGAAGCCGGAGAGATCGCCCTTCAGTTTCAGTCCCGCCTGAAGACCATTCATATCACGGAAAAGGGGGCCAAGGACCTGGTGACAGAAGCGGATATTTCAGTTGAAAACTTTCTCCGGAAAAGACTGATAGCCGCCACACCGGATTTTGGTTTTCTGGGAGAGGAGAGTGCCGAAACAATGGGATCCAAATCCCGCTGGATTGTCGACCCCATTGATGGTACCCATTCGTTTATCCATGGGCAATATTTCTGGAGCATCAGTATTGCCCTGGAAGAAGCCGGTGAAATTCGCCAGGGAGCCGTTTATGCGCCTTTGCTCAAAGATCTTTACCAGGCTGAAAAAGGGAACGGAGCCACCCGAAACGGCGAGAAAATCCAGACTTCCAACACCACCACTTTGGCAAAAGCCATGGTGGGCACAGGATTCGCCTGTCTTCGGGCAAACCTGGCAGAGAACAATCTGGCCCGTTTCAGTCGCATCGCCATGAAAACCATGGATCAGCGCAGATTCGGTTCTGCCGCATTGGATTGCTGTTTTGTGGGAGACGGACAACTGGACGCATTCTGGGAACAGCAGCTGAATATTTATGATGTTGCTGCAGGCGCTTTAATTGCGGCGGAGGCCGGGGCGACAGTGACGGATTTTTCAGGCAGACCCGGGCTTTATCCTGAAGCCGTGCTGATCACCAATGGCAGGATTTTATCTGAGATCCTGGAACTCATGTAGCATATTTCTGATTTCGTCAGCCAGCTGTCAATTGATGGTGGGGTCCATCGGGTCACTGCGGTCTATGAGATGTTCCGGATCGGCGCCAAGACTTTTAAATGCTTCGTTCCAGCGCTCGGCTATCTCAATATTAAACAGCAAATCGACATCGAACTCTCCCAGCCACCAGGATCCCTCTTCAATCTCCCGGTCGAGTTGCTGAGCGCCCCAGCCGGAATAGCCGACACCCGCATAGAATATTTCAGGGCAGGTAATATCGTTCAGCACAGGCATGATTTCCTGAGCCGATGTCAGATAAAACTGCTCGTGGATCTTTATGGTGGAAACAGCAGAAAAATCAGCCGAGTGAATAACCCAGAAAAAATCTGTCTGGACAGGGCCCCCAAATAAGATCGGAATTTCCAGTGGCTGCTGATGCTCGAAGTTCATCAGTTTTAAAGCATCACTGACCTGGGTCCCCGTTGGCAGGTTAACGATAAACCCCAACGCCCCAGAATGCTTATGCTCTGCCATTAAGATCACCGAATTTGAAAATATGGGGCTTTTCAATGACGGCATGGCAATCAGAAACTGAGCTTTGCCAGAAAACATGATTCCCCTTGGATAAATAAAACCGGTCTTCATCCACAACCGAAAATTATCGATTTACTCTTTGCTAAGAATGAATTATTTTCAAGAAGAAAGCAAGGGAAAGCGTCTTTCGGATAAGCCCTCCGCAACCCTGAAAACCGTTGAATAATGAGACTTGGAAAGCCGGTTCGAATTGCCTGCCTGATTTTTGCTCTCTTTTCAGTCATGACTGGCTGCAAACGGGAACTGGATAAAGACGGGGGGTACTATGATGAAAAAACCCATACCTATAAATACGTCAAACCCAGGCGCAGGGGATTTACAGACGCATCCCAACAGGTTTTTGCCCCGCGTCCCGGTGAAACACAGACGATCAGTTGCACAGTTGCGCGGATTGGTGAGGACGCCAAATCGGTCTGGATCAGAATCGAGGAGCGAAAGCCCTATATGATACTGGCATCCAGCCTTTCGGGAAGTAACCGGGATGATAAAACCAAAACCCTGCTTTTGAATCTTTCATACGTCTCTCCGAAGGCTTCGGTCAACGGAAGTCGACGATTCAGGCAGCAATGGGCAAAATATGTCATCCAGACACTGGGTAATGAGCTCCAAAACAGAAATGTCCTTGCTGAAATCAACTATGAAGAACGATCAAGACGTTTAACCGGCAGCCTGCTGCATACGGTCAAAACAAAGGATGGCGACCGTGTCCGGAATGTCAATCTCTGGATGGTTCAGCAGGGACTTTCATTCTATTTTATCGACCGTGGGAAGTCCCCTCTGGACAAAGAATTCATGCAGGCCCAACAGCTGGCCAGACAGCAGAAACTGGGGGTCTGGCAGTATTGAACAGACTGCGCCTACAAAAGCGATCAAATACGGACTTCAATCATTTTGCCAATCGGGGAAAACTGCTATTCAAGAAGAGAAAAACAAAAACCCCCTGACAATATTAATAACGATCCAATAAATGAAGGAGAAAGAATGACTTTGGAAAGAACTTTATCTATCATTAAACCTGATGGTGTGAAAAGAGGTGTTATCGGAAATATACTCGGCCGGTTTGAATCGGCCGGCTTGAAGATTACCGCTATGAAAATGGTGCACCTGAGCAAAAAAGAAGCTGAGGGGTTTTATGCCGTTCACCAGCAGAGGCCTTTTTTTGAAGAACTGACTCTGTTCATGTCCAGCGGACCGGTTGTGGTGACTGTTCTGGAAGGTGAGAACGCCATCGCCAAAAACAGGGAGATCATGGGTGCAACCAATCCGAAAGATGCCGCCAAAGGAACGATACGCTCAGATTTTGCAGACTCGGTGGGTGAAAACACCGTGCATGGTTCCGATGCCCCGGAAACAGCGGCTGAAGAAATCGCCTACTTTTTTTCCAAAACAGAGTTGGTCAATTGAGAGATATCGAGAGATCAATAGCAAATTCAAAAACAAACCGTCCTACTAGCATTGGAGCTCCCTTGTTAATCAGCGACTTACATAAACAGTTCAAAAAGACCATTCCTGTCAGTGATGGGTTTTTCAAACTTATGCAGGAAACCTTCGGTTTTTATACCCAGCTTTGTAACGATTTTTTCTCCAGTTTTGGAAAACACGTGGAAGCGGGAACTCTGGGACATTTTTTACAAAATGAAATCCGCCCCCGGCTCTTTGACCAGACCTACTGCCAAACTGTTGAGAAAACCAAAAAACAATTCCTGGCCGAAAATATCAAGCTTGAGCAGTTTATCGAGACCAATGATTTCAAAGCTGATTTTATAAACGACCTCAGTGCCCTGAAAAAGGTATCAGAAGCGATTTATGAACTCCTGCAGACCCACTGGGAGTTTTTTAAATACGAAAAATCAGTCGCCAATAATGAAATCATGATCGCCTTTATCCTGGAGATTGATCGGGTCGGCATCCGCTGGGACTCCTATCTGGAAAAATATCTGGCTATCTCATCCATACTCAAGACGGCTGGCGGAGAGATTCAAAAAGAGGGGTTTTCCCCGCTCATGGTGAAATACCACCTTCCGGAAAATATCAGTTTTTCCATCGAAACGGCGACCAATCTCAATTGTTTTTTCAAAGAAGCATTTGATTTTGTGATGCTGGTCCATGACGATCCCGCAACAGGGCTTGACCTCGAAATATCGACCCTGGAAGTTCAGAATCCGGTGAACTGCATCCTCATGGTTCCCAGCAGTTACTTTGAAAGCTACCAGAAATTCTTAAGCTACTGTTCGGTCGATGTGCTCAAGCGGGAAACCCTTTTAAAGTTTGTGATGGAAATCGTGCGGCTGCAGCAAGGAAAGGAACTGCCGAAAACGGCCATTTCCAATTTCCAGAAAAAAATAGCAAAACCCTTAAATGCACTTCCTCCGGAAGGGTATTTTTCCGTGGAAGGGAATGAAACAGAAGACAGTGTCAACATTCTGACTTCCCTCTGCAACGAAATGGACCGTCTTGAGATTGCATACAAGGATATGCTCACCGGGGCAACAGACCGGTTGGCCAGAAACAGAAAACAGGCTCTTTCGGAAATGACCTCGTCAGCCATCAATCTTCTGGCACGCAAGAAGAAAGACGAGGAATCGACGGTGGAACAGAAAACCGTCGAACAGTCCGTTAAAAAAGAGAGCGAGAAGCCGTCGACCGTCAAAATCGACGTCAAAAACAAAGAACATATCCAGTTCTTGACATCATAACAGCTGCCCAGCTTAAACATTGATTTCCCCAATACCCGGTCATTCTTTTTGAATACCGGGTCAAATTTCCCCTCTTCTCCCATGATCAGATTTCCCTTTGGCTTTTCGCTGCCTGTTTCCGGGAATCATTTATGCATCACCTGTTGAAGTTGACAGAAAATTGGATCCCAAAAAAATAGAACCCCAGGTGGAACCCGGATCGGGCTGAAACACTTGCCAGAAAAGATCCGCACTCCAGGGAGAGACAACCGCATTGCCGATTTCTTTTTTTAGTGGTAAAAAGGAAGATAAACCAGACTTTTATCAGCACATCCCTGCAAACGGTCAGACTGGTATGAATCAGACCGCATGATGAAAGGGGAGTAAGCAACCAGTTACACAAAAAACCGATTACCGGCAAAAGCCGGCAGCATTCATCGATTTGAACAAACAGCGGTATCACTCTGAACCCCACCATTCAGGTCCTTAGCTACCGCCGCCACAGGTTTGCCAGATCGTCCGGGATTTTATGCAAACTGGAGAACCATTGGAGATATTTATGCCGGGTAAACACAACAAAACGGATAAAGAACTACACTCAAGACTGCGGGAGATACCGATTGCCATTATTGGCATGTCAGCCATTTTTCCCCAGTCGAAAAATCTGCACGCTTTTTGGGATAATATTGTCAAAGAGATCAACTGCATCACGGAAGTCCCCCCATCACGATGGAATATCGAAGATTATTACGATCCGGATCCTAAAGCGGAAGACAAGACCTACTGTAAAAGAGGCGGGTTTATACCCAACATCGATTTTGATCCCATGGAGTTCGGGCTGCCGCCCAATATCCTGGAGGTAACAGATGTCCATCAATTGATATCCCTCATCCTGGCCAAACAGTTGATGAAGGACGGGGGGTATGATGATGCCTCAAATGCGGTGCGTAAAAACACGGGTGTCATTCTGGGTGTGGGAGGAGGACAGAAACTGATGATTCCCCTCATCTCGCGACTGCAGTATCCGATCTGGGAAAAAGTACTTAAAAGCAGCGGGGTATCGGACGAAGACACGCGGATTATCGTTGAAAAAATCAAAAAGGCGTATGTCGGCTGGGAAGAGAACTCTTTTCCCGGAGCACTGGGTAATATTGTCGCGGGGCGGATTGCCAATCGCCTCAATCTTGGTGGCACCAACTGTGTGGTAGACGCCGCCTGCGCCAGCTCCTTCAGCGGCATCCGCATGGCCATCAGTGAACTGCTCGATTATCGTGCTGACATGATGATTTCCGGAGGTGTTGATACCGACAACTCACCCTACATGTTTCTCTGTTTCAGCAAAACCCAGGCCTTTTCAGCCGGCGAAAACTCCCAGCCATTTGATATTAATTCTTCCGGGATGATTATGGGGGAGGGCATCGGGATGGTCCTTCTGAAGCGCCTTGTCGATGCGGAAAGAGATAACGACCGCATTTACGCCGTTATCAAAGGCAATGGTTCGTCCAGTGACGGACGGTTCAAGAGTATTTACGCACCGAATGCCGAAGGTCAGATACTGGCGCTGGAGAGGGCCTACAAAGATGCTGCGATCGAACCTGCAACGATCGACCTGCTGGAGGCACACGGTACAGGGACCGCTGCAGGAGACCTGGCTGAAGTCAGCGCATTGAAGGGGTTTTTTGAGGGCCGTGATACGCGGAAAAACCGGATCGCCCTGGGAAGTGTCAAATCGCAGATCGGGCATACCAAAAACGCGGCCGGATCGGCCGGTATCATAAAAACGTCACTGGCCCTCTATCACAAGATCCTGCCTGCAACGATAAACATCACTGAGCCCAACAAGGATTTCAATCTGGAATCGTCTCCGTTCTACTTCAATACGACCGTTCGCCCCTGGATTCACCCGGACAGCAGCCCACCCAGAAGAGCTGCCATCAGCGCATTTGGTTTTGGCGGCACCAATTTCCATTTTATCCTGGAAGAATACGAGCGAAAGGCGACGGGCAAATATCGCATGCATTTGGTTCCTCAACCGTTTTTGTTCTCCGCAACAACAGCAGGAGAACTCCTTTCAGTCTGTGAAACAGCGCTTGAGGAACTGGAGACCGATCAGACAGAGCAGACTTTTTACCGGTTTTCGGATTCCAGTCGTACCATTCAACCTGCAGAGGACTATGCCCGGATCGGGTTTGTCGCTGATTCCGCTGCAGAAGCGGCTGAACTTTTAAAACGGGGTATCGAAACGCTCAGGGAAAAGGGGGAAGATGAGTTATGGGATCTGCCCCAGGGCGTTTTCTTCAGAAAGACGGGTATTGATCCCAAGGGGAAAGTGGTCGCTCTGTTCGCAGGGCAGGGATCGCCATACATCGACATGGGAAAAGAGCTTGTTTACAATTTCCCACCGTTGATGGAGAGTCAGATTGCCATGGACGAACTCTTTATCGAAGAGGGACTCAACCCGCTTTCAGATATTGTCTACCCTCCGCCCAGTTTCGATAAGAATGAGAAAAAGGAACAGGCGTCGCGACTACAGCTTACAGAAAATGCCCAACCCGCGATTGGTGTGTTCAGCGCCGGGCAGATGCAGATACTCAGCCAGGCGGGCCTAAAACCGGATTTTGTTGCCGGACACAGTTTTGGAGAGTTGACCGCACTCTGGGCAGCGAATGTCTTGACCACCAAGGATTATTTCAAACTGGCGAAGGCCCGGGGAAAGGCAATGGCCGCTCCGGATGATCCCAATTTTGACGCCGGCAGTATGCTGGCCGTGATGGGAGATGTTGAGAACCTCGAAACAGAAATCACCGATTTCCCGGAAGTCACCATCGCCAATATGAATTCCAGAAATCAGGTGGTCCTGGCAGGTCCCACGAATGATGTGATTGCGGTCCAGAAGCATCTGAAAAAACTGAAGTACCGCACTGTTCTCCTAGGTGTATCCGCAGCGTTTCATACACCACTGGTTGGACATGCCCAAAAACCATTTGCCGACGCCATTAAAGCCGCCAGGTTTTCCAAACCCCAATGCAGTGTATATTCCAACGCCAGCGGAAAGCCATACAGCAAAGATCCGAAAGTGATCCAGACGACACTTCAGGATCATATTTTGAATTCTGTGCGGTTCAAGGATGAGATTGCAAACATTTACAATGACGGCGGAACCATTTTTATCGAATTTGGCCCCCAGAGTATTCTCTCAAAACTCGTTGACAATATTCTTCAGGGAAAAAACTATATCTCTGTGGCCTTGAATGCCAGCGCCAAAAAAGACAGTGACCGTCAATTTCGGGAAGCCGTCATGCGTCTGAGGGTAGCCGGGCTGCCCATCGGTGACATCGACCCGTATCAACGCATTCCTGAAACCAGGGAAATCAAGAAAACAGCCATGACCTTGCAACTTGGTGGAATGAATTACGTCAGTGAAAAAACCAAAAAGGCATTTGAAGAGGCCTTAAACGACGGGCACAAAATCCAATCTGGGATACCTCCCGCGCCTCAACCGATTGTCTCAACAGAGATTCAAAAACCAGCAATGACCAGAACAGAAACAGAAATCACCATTACACCTCAGACAGACCAGAGGAGAGAAGGATCCGTCTTTGCCATTGAAACCCTTGAGCGCAACCTGGCCAATTTCCATCATCATCAGAGCGAAACCCTGCATCTCCATGAACAGTTTCTGAACAGCCAGAGTGAATACTCCAGGAGCTTCTTCCAGATCATGCAGCAACAGATTCAGGCCGGATCGACTGCCATGTCACCGGAAGTGGCCCAAAGCATCGCCCAATTTCACAAACACCAGGGAGATACACTCCATATACATGAACAGTATCTGCAACAGCAGGCGGCATATTCACAGAACTCATTTGAAATTCTGAGACAACAGCAGAGCCTGGTAACCGGTTCGAACGGCCAGTTTCAGCCGCTCTCATCCCCACCTCTGCAAAAACCGGTCTACCATTCGACAGTCACAGCACCCCCGAGGCCTCCCGTCACCATGCCAACGACGCCTCCACCGGCACCCATGACTGAATCCTACATCCCACCGGTGCCAAGGCCGGCTCCAGATTCCAGCACGTCCAACCCGAAGAACACCCAGGAAGCCCTTGAAAAAGCATTATTGGCTGTGGTCAGCGAGAAAACAGGTTACCAGGCTGAAATGCTGGAACTGGATATGGATATGGAAGCGGATCTGGGAATCGACTCCATCAAACGGGTTGAGATACTCAACGGTATCCAGGAGAAGATGCCGGACTTGCCATCCGTGAATCCGGAAGAGCTGTCCGCGCTGAGAACACTGAGACAGGTGATCGATCACATGTCACCACAAAAAGAAAGTGGCATCGGTGCGTCTTCACAAAAGGAACAATCGGTAAAAACACCTTCAGCCAATGATGCCGGGGGGATGAACAGAGACCGCCTGGTCCGGATACTCCTGGAGGTGGTCAGTGAAAAAACTGGATACCAGTCCGAAATGCTGGAACTGAACATGGATATGGAAGCCGATCTGGGAATTGACTCCATCAAACGGGTCGAAATTCTCAACGGTATCCAGGAAAAACTGCCTGATCTGCCAGCGGTCAATCCGGAAGATCTATCCGAACTGAGGACTCTGGCGCAAATTGTTGCGCACATGGTGCCTGCTTCCCAAACCGGAAACATTCCCGGCAAAACATTCGCAGCTGTTCCGGCCGCTATCTCAGGAACCGGGATCGATCGAGCCACACTATCCCAAACATTGCTGGAAGTGGTCAGTGAAAAAACCGGATACCAGTCTGAAATGCTGGAACTGAATATGGATATGGAAGCAGACCTGGGAATTGATTCAATCAAGCGGGTTGAAATTCTCAACGGTATTCAAGAGCGACTTCCAGAACTTCCGGAAATTAACCCCGAGGAGCTTTCTGAACTGCGCACCCTGGCCCAGATTATCGACAGGATGACCCAGGTAACCGAAACCACGGCAGTACCCGCATCAAAAAAAAAACTGAAGAACTGATCCACCCCATTGAGCGAAAAACAGTCCGGTTGAAACAGCTTCCAGCACCGGACCTGCTCGAAAGCGTTCCCCACGGGGATGCCGTATGCCTCGTGAGTGATGACGGCACACCGATGACATTGGCGTTGATCGACGCCCTGGGGAAAAAAGGCTGGCAACACATTGTCGTTCTGCGGCTTCCAACCGGGCTGATCACGCCTGGCAAGACCCAGTCCGGCACAGCCCGTGTTGTTGCGCTGAAAGATACTGACGAGACAACTCTGGTAGAAACCCTCAAGCAGATACAAGAGACAGACGGACCCATCGCTGCTTTTATCCACCTCCATCCCCGACGAAGTTTTGATCTTTCCGCTAAAGAACGATTTGCTGATGTTGAAAAACAGATATTGCAACAGGTTTTTCTAATTGCGAAACACTTGGCCAGACCTTTAACCGAGGCGGCATCCAGACAGCGTGCGGTATTCATGTCCGTCACCCGGATCAATGGAAGGCTGGGATACCAGATGGACAATGATGCCAGTCCGCTTGCCGGTGGGTTGAACGGCCTGCTCAAGACTGCCAATATTGAATGGGAAGCCGTTTTCTGTCGGGCCATCGATCTGTCCCCGGAGATCAAGGATTCAGAAGCCGCTGACAGAATCGTCGCAGAAATGTCGGATTCTGACAGCAGAATCACGGAAGTCGGATACGCCTCAACCGGGCGATGCACATTAACCGCTGATACACAGAGTGTGGCCACACAAGTCCATCTGGCTGATGCCAGAATCGATACATCGTCCGTATTTCTCGTCAGTGGCGGTGGTAAGGGAGTCACTGCCGCCTGTGTTATGGAACTGGCGAAGCGATACCGCTGCAGATTCATTTTGCTGGGCAGATCGGAAATCCCCCCTGGAGAACCTGACTGGGCAAAAAACTGTTTCGATGACACTGAATTGAAAAAACGGTGTATGGACGCATTTATCGCGGACGGGGAAAAGCCGACACCAATGAAAATCGCTGCCAGGCTTAGACAGATCATTGCCGGCCGGGATATCAACCACACCATTCGTGAAATCAAGTCCGCGGGCAGCATGGTAACCTATCTTTCCGCCGATATCAATGACGGTGTGACCCTGGCGCAGAAACTAAAACCGGTTATCGCGGAACTTGGAACCATCACCGGCATTATTCATGGTGCCGGGGTGCTGGCCGACAAGCTCATCGAAAACAAAACGGCAGCGGAATTTGAAACCGTCTATGCAACAAAAATCAGCGGGCTCAACAGCCTGCTCAACGTCGTTTCTCTGGAAAAACTGACCTATCTGGTATTATTCTCTTCGGCTGCGGGTTTTTACGGCAATGAAGCACAATCAGACTATGCTGCGGCCAATGAAATTCTCAACAAGGTTTCGTACAGTTTCAAACACCACTTCCCGGCCTGCCATGTCATCGCGTATAACTGGGGGCCCTGGGATGGCGGAATGGTGACACCGGCCTTGAAAAATCTCTTTCTCGAACGGCAGATCGAAATCATCCCGGTTCCTGTCGGTACAACAATGATGGTGGACGGTTTGAGTCAAGACCTGGCGGATACTGCACAAGTGGTTATCGGCAGCTCAATGACCACCCCCAGAAAACTGACATCCGATTTGAAAAGCTATCGAATCTGCAGAACGCTGTCACCAGCTTTAAATCCCTTTCTACAGGACCACACCATCGATGGTGAACCCGTTCTGCCACTGATAACAGCCGTTTCCTGGATGGCCGACAGTTGTGCACGTCTCTATCCCGGATTCCAGCTCCACACTTTTGAAAATGCTCAGGTTTTTAAAGGAATCATATTCAATGATCCGGCCGACAAGCCGGTTTTCGTGGATATCAAAGAAATCCGCAAGAATGAAACGGATGGTGGGGTTGAATTTGATGTCCGTATCGCCAGCCGGAACCCCCAGGGAAAACCCGTATTCCATTACGGATCCCGGGTTTTCCTCTCCAGGAAAAGGGATACCGTGCAAACCCTGCCTGAACTGGCGATTGAATCGGTCGTTGAACAACCCGCGGCCGAGTATTATACAAATGGAACCCTGTTCCACGGGCCGATGTTCAGAAATGTGACCCATCTGCTGCAGATCGATCGGAATAAGCTCGTTCTCAGATGCAATACGCCGGCATCAGGAGAGAAAAACCAGGGACAATTCCCGTTGGATGGGTTCAATTATTTTGCCGACGATGCCTGTCTGCAAGGCTTACTGATCTGGGCCAGACAGTTTTACGAAGCAGGCAGCCTGCCGTTGAAAATTCAGAAGGGGTCTTTTTTCAGGACTGTTCCTTTTTCCATAGACTTTTTTATTACCCTGACGATCACGGAAAGCAGTCAATCAAAAATATTGGCGACAGTCATCTCTCACGATGCAAAGGGGGCTATCTACTCCCGGTTTGAAGGTGCCGAGGCAGCCATCAGCAAAAATCTGAACCGGAAATTCAAGCAATCGGGTAATCATCCAAAAACGCCTGCAAACGTTCCGGGTCGCAGCCCTCGATCGTAATCGTTTTGTATCGACTCTTTTCACCCCGGACGATATTGACCATCGACTTTGCTGTTTTAAAACGCTTGGCAATGAGTTTCAGACAGCTCTTATTCGCGGCACCATCAACCGGGGCAGAGGTGATGCGGAGTTGAATCCACTGATGATCGACGACTCTGCCCCATTGATTGGATGAACTCCGGGGTTGAACCTGTATCTGGAGTCTTAATTTATTTCCATCAATCTCGTACGGTTTCGCCATTTTTTATTAAAACCATTCTCTTTGTTTCACCTTCCATTTTCACGCCAGGACCTCCCTGAGCTCATGAATATCGCGGACCGGGTTGACCTCAATCGTCAAGTTTGACATGCCGGAGGGTTTCAGACTCTGAGCAGGCAGAAAGACCCGCTTAAAGCCACAGCGCTGACTCTCATACAGGCGCTCCTCCATACCTGAAACGCTTCGGAACTCCCCTGTCAGCGAGATTTCGCCAAAAAATACCGATTTTTCAGGCAGCGCAACGTTCAGATGACTGGATAACAGTGCTGCCATCAAGGCCAAATCGATAGCCGGCTCAAAGACTCGAAATCCGCCAGCCAGGTTCACGTAAATGTCATTATGACTGAAATTCATATTCAAGTGCTTTTCCAGAACCGCGATGATCAACTGCAGCCGGTTTCGGTCCATCCCCATGGCTGTCCGGGCAGGATTGTTCTGCTGGGTATCACCGACCAGGACCTGGATTTCCAGGAAAATGGTGCGGGAACCCTCTCTGGCTGAAAAAACAGCAGTTCCTGGATGCGTCGAGAGAAACCGATCGATAAACAGCGAGTTGGGCTTGCTGATTTCCACCAGCCCCTTGGCTGTCATTTTAAAAAGCCCGACTTCGTTCACTGTGCCGAAACGGTTTTTAACGGACCTCAAAATCCGTTGCTGCTCCTTTTTTTCCCCTTCAAGATAGAGAACGTAATCCACCATATGTTCCAGTGTCCTGGGGCCGGCAATGTCTCCCTCCTTTGTAACATGACCAATCAGCATGACTCCCGTGTTGGTCTGTTTCGCATGCTTCATCAGGACCCCTGCCGATTCACGCACTTGTGACACTGTACCGGGGCTTGCCGTCAGTTGGTCCGTGTACAGGGTCTGGATCGAATCGATCACAACAAAGTCAGGTTGGTCCGCCCTGAGGCAATCCAGGATCTGTTCCAGGTTGGAAGCAATGAGTACCAGTAGCTTATCCTGCTGAATCAGCAGGCGGTCTGCACGGTGTTTGATCTGATTGGCAGACTCTTCTCCTGAAACGTAGAGCACTTTCAACCGGTTTTTTGCCAGGCGGGCCAGGAGCTGCAGTATCAGGGTTGATTTCCCGACACCCGGACTGCCTCCCAAAAGACCGACAGACCCGCGAATAATGCCCCCGCCGACTACCCTGTCAAATTCATGGACCTGGGTTACCCATCGCTCTTCGGACTCATGGACGGTAATCGCCCCCAGAGACTGGGGATGGTTTTCAGATGCCACCCAGGTTTTTTTTGTTTCCAGCACCTTTTCCACCAGGGTATCCCATTCACCACAATGACCGCACCGACCCGTCCATTTTGGAAACCTGGCACCACAGGATTGACACACATATTCCGGTTTTATTTTACTCAAACTCGCACCCGATTTAGGTTGATTTCATCTATGGTTTTCGAGTATTCTTGAATATCAACGGCTGAGAATTTGAGCAACCACCCATTCTTGATACCGACGGTTGAATCAGTTCACTCACCTGCGTATCAGCCTTTAAAAAAGTGTCGCTACCTTCACATCCGATTCCTTACAGTAATCACCTGATGATCTGTGACGCAACCGATAATTCGTCTGAATCCTTTGCGCACTGACCTGGATTTCAAAAATAAACCAAAATCCCATGGCTAAGAAAAAGAAACAGAAGAAAGCAGGCATTGCCAAGCGGCAAAAGAATAAGCAACAGAAGAAATTTGCTACAAAACGAAAATTGCAGGCAATGAAGCCTTCACAACGGCGAATCTCACCTTCAAAAGTTAAACAGAATTTGAAGAATCTGCCCAGCCTGATATTTGAGCCTGAACTGGAAAGCATCGCTTTTACAGCAGACGAAGTGAACCGGGTGGTTTCAGAACATGAAAAGGCCCCTGATCAAATCGAGGCTATCGCAACACCGGAATTTAATCAAAAGTTGAAGGAAACCCTTCAGACGATGCGGATTCGATTCGAAAAGGCTCAGAATGCCGATAAAAGCATGATGGTTCATGCCATCCTGTATTTTATGGAACAGGAAGAAGCTCCTGCATTTCTGAATCAGATCATCGTCGCGATGTTTTATCGCACCTGGTCACAAATTCAACATCCGGAAACTGAGATCGACTTGAAAGAGTTGAATCAGATGCTGAATAATTACGATCAGACCTGGGCTGACTACCTGCAGGAAAAAATGGAGGGATCAGGTCTTGAAGGTGCCATTCAGACCGGTCGCTCGACAGAGTCCATGGTCAATGAAATGGTTGACGATGAGACAGAAGGTCTCGCCCCGGTGGTCGCATCGCCCTTTGAAGCAGTACTGGAAGAGTTTGGTGAATACCTGGCCGCTGAACTGACCCTGGATGAAGAGACCCGGGAAAGAACCCTTGAGGATGTTGAAGTATTGGTCAACGACTACTGTGAGGAGAAAGAGATCACCCAACTGCAGGACTTGAAAGCCCGGAAACTTAGAAATTTTCTGGAAGGCTGGTTCATACGACTGATGAACCCGACGAAGGAAGACATGGAGACCATGATCCACTCTCTGGACATCTTCTTTCAGTTTGCCCGGCAGAAGGAGAAGATCCCGGCAGAGATAGGCGAAGATATCCAAAATCTCTTTCAAGACAAGGATTCACTGCTTACAGCCTTTGAAGCCTGATCCAGCGTTCTCATGCAAACCATCATGCTCTGTCGGGCACAACGAAGAATGAGAATGAGTCTGCGATTCTCGCCAGAAAACAGAAAGTTAACGCTCTTTCACATGAAATGCCCAACAGAACGATTATATGAAAACAAGCTGCCAGTGTCACCATGACGGGGAAGTAATGAAAAACATCTGTACTCAAATTGGATTATCGCTCCTGGTCATGATGATGGCCATTTCTGTCAGTTTTCCCCTGAAAGCAGCCAGTAATGAAACGGAGATCAATAACAAAAATCACATTATTGCACATGTGGACAATCAACCGGTTACGATTCAGGAGATTGAAGACAAACAGATCAACGATCTCAGGCTGGAGCTTCACAACCGGCTGGAACAAAAGCTTCAAATGAACGCATTGAAGAAACTGGCAGAAAAGTACCCTGAATTTGGTCAGCGCTTTCAGCCGGATGTATCTGATAAAGCGGTCACTGAATTTTATCTGAAGAATAATTTAAAATCCCGGGGCTCTCTTGAAGAATTGGGGCCCCAGATAAAAGCCTATCTCCAGATTAAAGCCGTTTCCAGTCATCTTGATGTTCTTTATCAGAACGCAATCAGCAGGGGACTGATTGTCTCCCATCTTCAGAAACCGAATGAATTCCTCGTCCATGTGCCCGTTGAAACCGCCTATCTTTGGGAGAAAAAAGGGGAATCGGTGATGGTACTGGAGTTTTCCGATTACCAATGTCCCTTCTGCAGCCGGATTCAACCGACGATTTCAGAACTGCGCACGATCTATGAGGGCAGGGTTGCATTCGGATATCGTCACTCTCCGCTTGCATTTCATCGTGAGGCGGATGAGGCTGCCATTGCAGTTGAATGTGCGCGGGATCAGGGAAAATTCAAGCCGTATCATGACATACTGTTCAAGAATTATCAGACCCTGCAGATCAAAGAACTGAATGCATATGCCAGGGAAGCCGGATTAACAAACCTGAAGCGGTTTAATGCATGCCTGACAGAAGAAAAATACCGCAGCCGTGTCGAAAATGATCAAAAAGCAGCAAATGAAGCGGGAATAAAAGGTACGCCGGGATTTGTAATCGGGAAATATGATCGTGCGACAGGGGTTGTTGCCGGAGAGATTATTTCAGGCGCTCAGCCACGGTCAGTATTTATTGAGGTCATAGATAAATACCTGGAAAAAAAGTAACGCCGATACTTGGCTCGTTGAATCAATTCGCTGAAGGGCACCTCGATTAACGGGAACTCAGTCAGCATCAAAAGGTTCTTGGATGGACTCGTGCGTTTCTTCAAAGAGCAACCCGTTGGTGCGGTAAACTCGATAATTTTGATGCGTCAAGGTGCCCTGAAATCCAACCTTCTCAAAATCTTCCATGACGCCAGGCCAACCCTGCCGGTTCTCAACCCCGGCAAAAATAAACCTATTTCTCCGAATTCAGAGAAAAAGAGCGGACGGGTATCATGACCTGCTTTTGGATTACATTCCGGTTTCCCTTTTCGACCAGATCGAACTTCAGCCGTGCAATAGCAACAGCCTTGAGCTGACCGGAAACCTGGCAGGGCTGTCTGTAGATGACAACCTGATTATCAAAGCGATCCGGTTATTGGAGTGGGAAATCGGGCAACCGATCTCTCTCCGGATCCATCTGCAAAAAAATATTCCGACCGGTGCCGGCCTGGGTGGTGGCAGTGGGAATGCGGCAGGGACCCTGGTTGTCTTGAACCGATTGTTGCACCTGTCACTGTCTGACCACCGACTGAAGCAGATGGCCATCCAATTGGGCGCGGATGTGCCTTTTTTTATCAGTCCCCAACCCTCTCTTGCCTGCGGAATCGGAGAACAGTTGACCCCGCTTCCCGATTTTGACCCCCTGCCTCTCCTGCTGGTTTATCCAGGTTTCCCAATATCCACCGCCGAAGCATACAGGATTTGCCTTATTTCAGGTGAAAATGCCCCCCTCCATCAATACACCATGGATGAAATTTGCAGACTCAAACCCGAAATGAACGATTTCTGGGGACCTTTGACAATCCACTATCCCGCATTGGAAAAATGTCGCATGACCCTGATGGAAAACAAGGCCAGTGCTTCCGGTCTTTCCGGTTCTGGCAGCACGATTTTTGGGGTCTTTGAAACAAGGGAAATAAGAGACCGCGCAGCAGCATCCTTAAAAAACCATTCCAGTTGGCAGATCTTCCCCTGTGAAACATTAGCTTCTTACAGATATCCCCTTGACAAACAGTCTGCCTGATTCTCAGCTGCTGAATTCCAACCGGGCTTCAAATAGACCATCCGGTCGCATGACGACCTGAAAGACCGTTAAACGCTTTGCCTGATACGCTGATCTGCGACTGCTGGTGCAAGGCAGGCACTTCTTTTTTGTTGTTGATCCGAAACCACACCCGGTAAGTAGCAGGCACAATAGAACCATCCCGACCCAATATCCAATCCTTGTTTTTACACTCATCACACTTTCATTACTTGTTAGGTTTCATGTATTTAGGAGGTAACCGATGAAATCCCGGAATGTTACCATCCGTTGGACCTGAACCAGCATTGAATCCGCCGGCCCGAACTAATCCATGACGTTGTTCCCTCAATTGACTGCCCGGGATGCTTTTCTCACCCCGTTTCCTTTTTTTACACAGGGAGGGGGTAACATATTGACAACACTCCTTGCCAGCCTATTCAACCATAGGAAATGCAAAGATCTAACCTGAATCCCAGGCAGGCATTTTAGACAACCGGCTGTGAACCGGACCTGTTTTCCAACAAAGCTTCTTAAAAACAGTTAAATATGCCCAATTGCGGATATTTCCCCAGACAAAAATATTAACTGGGATTAACAGGAACACAGCCAGGGTACTCTGCCTGATAGCAAATCAGGCAGAGCTTTCCACCCATTTTAATTGAGCAGCCTGAGCACATTGGGGGGAATCTGGTTGGCCTGAGCCAGCATGGCCGTGGCTGACTGCATCATTATCTGATGCTTGGTGAATTCTGCCATCTCTGCAGCCATATCCACATCACGAATGATTGATTCAGCTGAAATGAGGTTTTCATTGGCAACCCTGAGGTTGGAGAGATTGCTTTCCAGTGTGTTTTTCTGAAAAGCCCCCAGTGCCCCCCGAAGTGCTGTCACCTCATTAATCGCCTCATCCACCAATGTGAGGGCATCGGTCGCCCCCTGGAAGGTGGTGGCATCAACTTCGTTCAAACTTCTGAACCCACTTCTGTTCAGCACCCCCCTGGCCAGGTTGTCCGAGTGGGTACTGCCCAAAGAGATCCCCACCGTCTGGTTCTGATTGGCCCCAACCTGAAATTTCAGGGACTTTTGCGAAACGAAGGCGCGCCCGACGGATTTGCCACCCTCCGGGATCTCTTCCGCTTCCGGGACTTTGACACTGCCATTCTCATCGATACGATCATAGACAACGCAGTCTTCCTGAATCCCGATTTTCTCAGTTCCGGTGTACCGGATAGCCAGACCGTCCACACAACTGGCACCGGTAATACCGGTCAACACCCGACCCCGTCCGATGGCCGACTCTCCATTGATCGTTCCTTTGATATCAAGTCCGGCCGTGGCACTGTTGATCTCGTCACCAACCTGGGACAGGACCCCGGCGGTACTGCTCAGGACCTGAAAACCGAATTCGGACCCGTACTGACGATGCCGAACGGAAACGATACCATTTTCATCCACCATCACATCCACATCGAGACCATTCCGGTCGATTTCAGAACGGAGATTCTGGACTGTTGTTGCCACTGTATCATTGACATTGGACGTATAGGTGGCGTTTTTTCCGTTTTCAATAACCGTCAGCTTTTCCCCTGCGGAGACCATCTCCTGGGTGAGTGCTGTCGAGCTGACAACCGATGAACGCGTGGCATTCTGGGTGATTTTGACATCAAACCCATGTTCACTTGAATCCTTTGTTTTTAAACTGGCACCGACGAATTCAAGGTTTCCACCAGTCGTAAAACCGGACGCCCCGTTGGATCCATCCAGCAACCGTTTGTTTCCAAACTGCGCCTGGGCGGAAATCCGGTTAACCGTATCCAGGGCATTTCGGATCTCATTCTGATCCGCCTGGAGCATCACTTCGTCATTGGCCCCCTCATTAGCAGCATGGATGGCCAATTGACGGACACTGGTTAACAGTGAACTGATCTCGGCCATATTGGCTTCTGTCGTCTGCACAAGCGAAATGGCAGTTTCAGAGTTGTCAATGGCCTGCTGAAGACCACCGATCTGAGACCGCATCTGCTCAGAAATCACCAGTTTTGCCGGTCCGTCCGCTGCCCGGGAAACCTGAAGTCCTGATGACAATTTTTCAAGTGTTCGGGTCAACCGGTCATCATTTTTCTTTAAATGCCGATGTGCACTTAATGCGCTGATGTTATTGTTTATTCTTAAACTCATAACATACCTCCTTGTATTTTATAAAAAGATTCATTCTTTTCACAGGAAAGTCCTGCTCAACAAATTTGCTAGACCATTTTCACTCAACTATACCTCCTTGTTTTTTTTATCTTCCATGTCAAATGAGTGTTATATCCGGAATGATCGAATTGAAAACTGAACAGTCGAGCCCCTCTCCTTACAAAACACTCGCAGTTGTTATGTTTCCTTCTCATCCGAACAGATTCTGAACAAAACGTTTGAATTGAGAGCATCAAGGGCATTGCAGCAACAGCTGAGCCCAACACCCCTGAAACACTTATTTTAAAAACCGACATCAGCATACTGCGAAAATGGCACCATACTGACGCTGCATGATTAGCCCAGCAGTTTCAAGACATTTACCGGAACCTGGTTTGCCTGAGCCAGCATGGCGGTTGCGGACTGTGTCATAATCTGGTCTTTGGTAAACGCAGCCATCTCTTTGGCCATGTCCACATCACGGATAACAGACTCGGATGAAACCAGATTTTCATTGGCAACCCTCAGGTTTGACAGGTTGCTTTCCAGGGTATTTTTCTGGAACGCACCGAGCTCGCCTCGATCCGCAGCAACCTGGTTGATCGACGAATCAATGAGCATGAGAGCATCCTGAGCACCCTGAAAGGTTCGCAGATCGATGTCTGCAAGGCTTTCGAAACCGGATTGATTTGCCAGTCCACGGGCCATACTTTCCGGATGTCCGCTTTTAATGGATATCCCCACCGTCTGATTCTGGTTGGCACCGACTTGAAACCGCATGGCATTCTGGGCAACAAACACCCGACCGACCGAGATCCCCTCCGCTGGGATCTCCTGTCGCGGGGATTCACCCTCCTTGACTTCCACCACCAAATCAGCTACTTCGCAGCCCGGGGGGATGATACCTTTTTTACCATCACCATAGTAACGGACACTTAACCCATCCACACAGGCAGCCCCTTTCACCCCGGTCAATACCTGCCCTTTACCGATGGCCGATTCACCATTAATCGTTCCCTTGATATCCTTTCCCATCTGGGAGATCTCTATCTCCCCGGCATTCTTGCTCAGCACACCAGCAGTCGTGCTTGAAAGCTGGAATGAATGTTCTGAGCCGTACTCCCGATGGTTTATAGAAATCCGACCGTCTTCATTCAGGGTAATATCAAGGTTTAGCCCTTTCCTCTCGATCTCTGAACGGAGATTCTGCACCGCCGTAGCTGCCGTATCATCCTTGTTGGTAACATAGGTTGCCATTTTCCCCTGTTCGATCACGGTCAGCTGTTCACCGGCATTGATCATCTCCTGGGTCAGGGCTGATTGTCCGATGGCAAAGGACTTGGCAGCAGCCTGGGTAACCTTGACGTCAAATCCGTTTTCCCGGGAATCCCCGGTAGCCAATGTCGCCCCCACAAACTCAAGATTTTCCCCGGTAGTTGTCCCGGCAGCACCTCGGGAACCATCCAGCAATCTCTTGTTACCAAACTGGGCCTGCACTGCGATCCGACCGATCGTATCCAGAGCGTTTTCCAGTTCTTTCTGATCGGCCTCAAGCATCACTTCGTCGTTCACACCCTCGTTAGCTGCGTGAATGGCCAACTGTCTCATACTGGTCAGAAGATTACTGATTTCACCCATATTGGCCTCTGTGGTTTGAACCATCGATATCGCCGTTTCCGAGTTATCGATCGCCTGGTTCAGCCCGACCAGCTGGGCCCGCATCTGTTCTGAGATAACCAGTGCCGCCGGTCCTTCAGCAGCCCGGTTGATTTTCAGACCGGATGATAATTTTTCCAGAGTCTTTGACAGACTATTCTGGTTTGCCTGTAAATTTCGATGTGCATTGAGTGCACTGGTATTGTGATTAATTCGCAAACTCATACCCTACCTCCTTGTAAAGTTTACAATGGTTGTATTTCAGAATTCCGGGACAGCCAACAATCCGTTGCTGGTTAGCCCGGAAAAAAACGGTTTTAAAACATATTTTCCCATCAACCTCCCTGCTGAATTAACAAATCCGGATTTATAAAATCCAGTTAAACAAAAAAACATGCTGGTATGGATTACCCACCTTAATCTATTGAAATGCCCATTCTGAACTGCCGGTCACGCCTATTGCTTTCAACCTGAACCCATGACCGGAACAATTCGCTATTAATTTGTTCATCCATTACCGATGAATCATATTCAGGGCACTGCCAGACATCATCAGAGTCAGAGCATGTTATCCAGGTCCTCAGCACCTCTGTTTTTAAAGGTTAGAAATTATTCTAACAGCTTCAATACATTATCAGACTCCTGGTTTGCATGCGCGAGCATGGCTGATGAAGCCTGGGTTTTGATCTGGTTTCTCGTAAACAGCGCCATCTCCCTGGCCACATCGACATCCCTGATGATCGACTCTGATGAAATCAGGTTTTCATTCGCTACGCGAAGATTCGACAGGTTTGTTTCCAGTGAGTTTTTCTGAAATGCGCCCAGTTTACCCCGTTCAGAAGCAATCTGATTGATGGCAACATCAACCAGGGTCAGTGCGTCCTGGGCCAGATCACTGTCCGTAATCCGAATATCAGCGAGACTTCGAAATCCCGACTTATTGGCAATTCCTGTTGCAAAACCGGATGGTTTCATATCCCTGAGTGAAATGTTGATCATCTGGTTTCTGTTTCCCCCCACCTGAAACTTCATGGAGTTCTGTGCAATGTAGACCCTTCCAACAGCAATCCCTCCAGGGGGAATATCCGGCGCATCAGATTCAACCGTTTCATCCACTACCATGTCCCTGATCTCGCAATCAGCCTTTAAACGGGGATCAATATCATCTCCCAGATAACGGATTTTGAGTCCGTCTGTGCAGGTCGCCCCATCGATAGCCGATAAATACCGCCCTTCTCCAACAGCTGATTCGCCATTAATCGTCCCTCCAATATTTCTACCATTGCTGACATTCTGGATTTGGTTGGCTTGACTGCTCAAGACCCCGGCGGTGCTGCTGGAAACCTGAAACTCATAGTTATTACCATATTGATTGTGCCGGACTGCCAGTACGCCGTCCGCTGTTAATTCGACATTGAGATCCAAACCATATTTGGTGATCTCTGACCGCAGATTCTGAACGGTCGTCTCAATCGTGTCATTCTGGTTTGAAAGGTACGTCGCTTTTTTGCCATTCTCAATTAACGTCAGTCTCTCTCCCGCTTTGACCATCTGATCCGTTAAGGCGGTTGACCCTTTCAGATGGGACCGGCAAGCACGATTTGTAATACGCACTTCAAATCCTTTCTCCCTTGAATCCTTTGTTCTTGTTGTGGCAGAGATAAGTTCCAGTCCATCACCCGTCGTTGACCCGGAAACCCCGTTGGAACCATCCAGCAGGTATTTATCAGCAAAACGGGCATTACTGGCAATCTCTTCGATTGTTCTGAGGGCTGCATCGATCTCTTTTTGATCGGCAATTATTGCCACTTTATCATTCGCCCCCTCATTTAAGGCATGGATCACCAGTTGCCTGATGCCATTCAGCAAACCGGTGATCTCTCCCATATTGGATTCTGTTGTCTGCAGAATCGAAACCGCTGTTTCTGAATTCTCAATCGCCTGATTTAAACCGGCGACCTGCGATCTTAGATGTTCCGAAATAGCAAAAGCCGCCGGTCCGTCTGCAGCCTGATTGATCTTCAAACCAGAAGAGATCCTCTCCAACGATTTGGATAGATCAGAATGGTTCGTCTGAAGAAACCGATGCGAATTTAAGGCTCTGATATTATTGTTAATACGAAAAGTCATCGTTGACTCCTTGGTAATAATCTTTCAGTAGCCATAATACTTTTTGTTCAGATACCGAGAAGCATTCTTCTTTTTTATTCAATTTCTCCGAAACCCCTTCAATAAAAAGGAATCAGGGAACAGAATGCTTCCGGGTGCCTTGGATATTACTAACCCAACAGTTGCAACACGTTGGAAGGCAATTGATTTGCCTGGGCCAACATGGCTGTTGCCGACTGGGTCATGATCTGATTTTTGGTAAATGTCGCCATCTCTTTTGCCATATCCACGTCGCGGATAATCGATTCTGCCGAGACCAGATTTTCGTTGGCCACTCGCAGGTTCGAGAGGTTGCTCTCCAGGGTGTTTTTCTGGAAAGCGCCCAGTTCGCCCCGATCCGAAGCTATCTGACTGATCGCACTGTCCACCATTTTGATGGTATCCTGTGCTCCCTGGAAATTCGTTACATCGATATCTGCCAGGCTTTCGAAGCCGGATTTATTGGCGATTCCCTTTGCCATATTCTCAGGATTTCCGCTTTTAACGGAAATCCCGACCGTTTGATTGGCATTGGCGCCAACCTGGAAACGCATCGAATTTTGAGCGACAAACACCCGACCGACCGATAAACCATCCGCAGCGATTTCATCTTTTTGAGGCTGCCCCTTTGCTCCCTCGGTTTCAACCTCAATATCGGCAACTTCACAGTCGGGTGGAATAAGCATTTTTTTGCCATCCCCATAGTAACGGATACTGAGACCATCCACACAACCCGCCCCCTTAACCCCGGTGAGTATTTGACCTTTACCGACTGCAGATTCGCCATTAATGGTTCCTTTTACATCTTTGCCGGCCTCTGCTGTTTCAATCTGGTTCCCGTTTTTGCTCAACACCCCGGCTGTACTGCTCAAAACCTGGAATCCATGTTCAGATCCGTACTCTTTGTGTTTTATCTCGATCATTCCCTGATCGTTGAGTTTGATATCCAGTTCAAGCCCTTTCCGGTTGATTTCGTTTCTCAGGTTCTGAACCATAGTGGCAGCGGTATCATCTGCATTCGACGTATAGGTTGCCATTTTTCCGTTTTCAATGACCGTCATTTCCTCCCCAGCCTTAACGATCTCCTCGGTAATCGCCGTTGATCCAACAACACCGGCTTTCGTCGCTGCCTGGGTTATCTTGACATCGAACCCGTTTTCCCGGGAATCACCGGTATCCAGGGTTGCGCTGACGAATTCCAGATTCTCGCCCGTTGTCGTGGCAAAGGCCCCTCGGGATCCATCCAGCAGTCTCTTATTTCCAAACTGCGCCTGACTGGCAATGCGATCAATGGTTGCCAGAGCATTATCGATTTCCTTCTGGTCTGCCGTCAGCATCACCTCGTCGTTGACACCCTCATTGGCGGCATGAATCGCCAGTTGGCGTATACTCGTCAGAAGATTGCTGATTTCCCCCATATTTGCTTCGGTTGTCTGGATCATGGAAACAGCAGTTTCCGAATTGTCGATGGCCTGACTCAAACCAGCTATTTGGGCCCGCATCTGCTCGGATATCACCAACGCTGCCGGTCCTTCAGAAGCGCGATTGATCTTGAGTCCTGAAGAGAGTTTCTCCAGGGTTTTAGACATCCCTGCCTGATTCATCTGCAAATTTCTGTGGGAATTAATCGCACTCGTATTATGATTAATTCTTAAACTCATACCTACCTCCTTGTAGTGTTTTTTTATTTGTGAACGGATTCATTCCGTTCTCGTATCAGGCTCAAGTTCAAAGCTTCCGGAATATCAGGAATTCTGAACAAAACTGACAAATCCTGCTTTACCGATCTCATTATTCCAAGCCAACGCTGTGGTTGAGATCCATTCGCCCTGCATACCGCGCATAGGGCACATACCAAGCGTTTTTCACATATCAATACAGTCTACTGCTCTGCACAGGCCGGGCAATACGGCTGTCTTTAAAGATGAAATGGCTAAAATGCAGCCCTGGAATCAATCGCAATCGCTGCATCCCTTAGGTTGTCATAAAAACAGCTATCTAACCATAAACACTCCGATAGAGGGTTCCTATTCATGACACATCCACCTCACTTAAAAAAGTCAATCCACAAAACAGTGTTATCCACAGCCGATGCTCAGACTGACTGATGAACCCCTTTTCCTGACAATTGCTATTAGCAGGGAAGTCTACTCCCATATCGTTCCTTTTCGATACTCTCTGTGGCGTCATGGCCGTTTTATTCCGGTACCGAGAATCGTCCTCCACTAAAACAGGGCAAGCTCGGTTATACGCAACTGGTCGAATATAAGACTGTTTCAAAAGGCTTGAATCAATCTTCCAGTCGGTTCTTCCCCGGTTTCCAGACGGACTGCCGGACAGCTTTTTCATGGTCTGATCCTCCCTGGCAGAATGGTCCACTGGCCGGTTCTTTCCCGGTTTCCAGACGGACTGCCGGACAGCTTTTTCATGGTCTGATCCTCCTGGTCAGAACGGACCCCTGGTCTGTTCCTGTCCGATTCCCGGGCGGACTACCGGACGGATTCCCGGACTGCTTTTTCATGGTCTGATCCTCCCTGGCAGAATGGTCCACTGGCCGGTTCTTTCCCGGTTTCCGGGCGGACTGCCAGACGGATTCCCGGACTGCTTTTTCATGGTCTGATCCTCCCTGGCAGAATGGTCCACTGGCCGGTTCTTTCCCGGTTTCCAGGCGGACTGCCAGACGAATAGGCAATCGATTTTTTCATAAACCTCTTCTCCCTGCCAGAACTGACTCTGTATCCGTTTTTGCCGTTTCTCCGGGAATACTGCATGACAGAATTCCGGTCTGGAAATCAATGTCTTTAAGCTCTGGCGACTCCAACAGGCAGCAGAATCCACCAATTTAAGAATAGTTAATTCTCCTCTCTTCGCTGTCACCTGCATCATCGCATCCAAATATCAGAAACCACTCGTGTCCAGTCAACTGTCTAATGTTGGAAACAGCAGGAATTCGGGGACATGTACTCGTTACGTGTCCCCAGATTTCTGCGGAATCGAAGCGACAATCGAGACATAACACGACACTTGCGAATAGAAACTGTGTCGATACAGGATACATCACTCCCTCATTGCCGCCAGTCAGACACCTACATCTCAGTTTGTCTAATGCCAGAGCAGATGGACAGGAAATCCTGTCACCATTTATTTGAAGATCGCGTTATCCTCTCGGGAATGAAAAGCGACAACTATCCCCAAACAAAACAACCTGTAAAAGAAATTATCGCTATTCCCGAAACGATACGGTCCTTCATTCCTCCATCACTCGCATAAAATCGGAAGCAACGGATTGCACCAACCGTTCAATTGTCAATGAACCTTAGATTTTTGTTCTGGGATGACTTATCCTGAAACCCGGTACCTGCCTTCTCACATCGGATTCATTGACTGATGTGCACAGACAACCGCCTTTAACACGCCGCTCTTTCAGAGGGCGTGCTTCATCCGCAGTTTCAAAACCAATCATTTATCCAATCATCTTTGTGTATCTCAATGATATTTAGACATTAATCATTGAAAACCATTTTCACTTGATCGATTCCGGGTTTCAGCGCCCTCAAGAGCAGAACATCCCCCTGAAATCAGCGCGACCACCTGTGTCATCCACAGAGGTTCGCGAATTTGCAGGGGAGCTGAATTAGAACGATTAGCTCCCCTGACGATTCGCTATCCCAGTAACTGAAGAACGTTCTGGGGCAGCTGATTGGCCTGCGCCAGCATCGCTGTTGCAGACTGCGTCATGATCTGGTTCCGGGTGAAGGTCGCCATCTCCTTGGCCATATCCACATCCCGGATCACCGATTCAGACGAGATCAGGTTTTCGTTCGCGATCCGGATGTTGTTCAGGTTGCTTTCCAGGGTATTCTTCTGGAAGGCTCCCAGCTCACCCCGGGCCGCCGTCACTTCATTGATCGCCGCATCCACCAGCAAAAGGGCATCCTGGGCGCCCTG
>Ga0180009_10000215_pt1 | contig 88148 bp, 92 predicted proteins | sample OS_PC_MetaG_FD_123537 | JGI IMG/M metagenome (GOLD analysis project Ga0180009, IMG submission 123537) | Groundwater microbial communities from the Aspo Hard Rock Laboratory (HRL) deep subsurface site, Sweden - OS_PC_MetaG | ecosystem: Environmental > Aquatic > Deep subsurface > Groundwater... | reverse complement strand
CCGATTCCGCATTCCGCCAGAAATGCCGCAGGAATCAGCACTCCGCGTGAGTTTCCCACCTTGCGTAAAGTTGTTTGCATTTTTCCACCTCCATATTAGTAATAACAAAGTTATTACGTTCGGTAGGGAAAAGCAACAATATTTTTCTGATTACCATCGAATTTCAGCCAGAGGCGCGACAAAGGGGTCGGCGCGACAAAGGGGTCAAGGCGCGACAAAGGGGTCAAATCTTTATCCTTGACACAAACTGACGTCTCCCTCGCATCAAAAGGGAGCCAGAGGGGACGTTGTTGATTTGTTGACTTACTGAGTCTAACTCCGGGTCGGGTTGACTTTTGGGCATTCGCTGTCAGGCCAGCATCTCAAGAAGAAGCTCTTTCAATAGCCAAAGATGCCAACAGAATAGCCTCAAATGATTTGCGGTGGGCTAAATGGGCTGCTGTAATTGCCACAACCGCCGCTATTGCTGCCAATAAAGACCAGATATTTAAACTCATCGAGATCCTCGTTAATTAATAAAATCACACATAACAATCGGCTAAACCTGACCGCGTGAAGCGCCGCGCTGCTTCCTGCCAGTTCCCGGCGCGGTCAGGTTATCCTTGGCGTTATGCCCTAAAAAAAGCATCTCAACTTGCATTACATAATTATGTACTTTATAATGTACTTAAAAATAAACAAAGAGGTGCATTATGCAAAGACTCAAAGTTGACCAAGATATTCGCTCCATGTCAGAGTTTCGGACTGGTATCGCTTCATTCATCAAACAAGTTCACGACACCAAAAGGCCCCTTATCATAACCCAACATGGTAAAGGAGCGGCAGTTCTTCTCGACGTATCAGAATACGAAGCTATGCAAGACAAAATTGAATTGCTTCAAGATATTCATACATCAATCGCGCAAATCGAAACCGGCAATGGAATTGAGCACAAAGACGCAAAGGCAACTTTACTGAAGCGAGTTGCCAAATGAAAATCTTGTGGTCACCCTTAGCGGTAGAAAGAGCATCCGATATCTCCGACTATATCGCCCTCGACAACCCAACGGCTGCTGCAAACTGGATTGAGACAATATTTAAAAAAATCGAACAACTAAAATCATCACCTCTGAGTGGCCGAGTTGTACCCGAAGTGAACAACAAAGAAATCAGAGAATTAATATATGGAAATTACAGAATAATTTACAGAGTTGAAAACAAACAAATTTCCATACTCACAATTCGCCACGGGAAGCAAATTCTGCCCACAGAAGAAATTGGGGCATAACCAGGCGCTTCACTTGACGCCGAGCGCGGGAAATGAGCGGGAAATGAGGGTCAGCGGGAAATGAGGGCGGGAAATGAGGGTCAAATCTTTATCCTTGACACAAACTGACGTCTCCCTCGCATCAAAAGGGAGCCAGAGGGGACGTTGTTGATTTGTTGACTTACTGAGTCTAACTCCGGGTCGGGTTGATTTTTGGGCATTCGCTGCCAGGCCAGCATCTCCAGAAGAAGCGGATGCCACAAGGCCATATCCACTTCGCCCATTTTCCCCGCCAGGCGGAGTTTATCCACGCAACGCAACTGGTCCAGAAGAATCCTGGCCTGCTTGCCGTCCATGGTTATCTCCGGGCGGCAGCCCAGGGGCTGGCCTTTGCTGGTCAGCCCCTGAGCAATACCGCGTTCATGTCGTCGGGGGAGACCACCAGGGCGGGGCGGGTTTTCTTGATTTCCGTGCCCACGGGACTAAATAGGGGGACAAATAGGGGGACAAATAGGGGACAGACCACGGTTTATTGTATCACTTCAAGCAAAACAATCGTGGTCTGTCCCCTATTTAATTTACTCACTATTTACTCTATTTACTCAGCGTGTATCACGACCAGTGGCGAACATCCCCTTGATTTGTGAAAACTTGAGTCCGCCGTCAGGCCACGGCCTTTATTCGCGAAATCGCCAGGGGCATTGGGCAGGCCAATGAATCCAGCCGTTCCGTTGAGGTGGAGGCGCACCTGGCATTGATGGGCGGGGAGGAGATCAGGCTCTTTCAGCGCCGACGTCTGGATGCCGGTCACAGAGGTGTAGGTCTGTTTGGACCCACGATGTACATTTTCGAGACTATTCCCGGCGTTAACGAGTGTCCTTCCGGAAACAATGTTTCCTGCTGGATGCTATCAGCGGTAAGCTATCAGCGTTCAGCAAAAAACTTAATCAAGTAAGCACGTTAAGCTAGAAGCTGATGGCTGATAGCTTAACGCCTTCATCTGGAAAGACGAGTTTCCGGATGAATCCTAACTATCTTCAGAAGGTGTGGAGGTTTCCGGCATTCGCGCCGGAACGCCACGGCTTGGCTGCTACTTCATCAGCAACAAACTGAGGGCCATCACCAGCATGCCTGAAACCAGCCCAAAGAGACTATCGTGGCCTTTGCCGTAGGCGCGGCTGGTGGGCAGCAACTCATCGAGACTGATGTACACCATAATGCCTGCCACGCCACCGAAAAGGATTCCCATGATTTCCGGAGGAATCACCCCGGTGTCGCCGCCGAGAAAGAGCCGGATCGCGCCGTATGCGATGATGGCTCCGATGGGTTCAGCCAGGCCGCTGAGAGCTGAGTAGAAGAACGCTTTTTTCCGGTTGCCGGTGGCGTAGTAAATGGGGACGGACACGCTGATGCCTTCAGGGATGTTATGCAGGGCGATAGCGATGGCGATGGCTACTCCGAGGCTTGGATCCTGGAGCGCCGCGAGGAAGGTAGCCAATCCTTCCGGGAAGTTGTGAATTCCGATGGCAAGTGCTGTGAACAGCCCCATGCGCAGGAGCTTGTGATGCGCGCGGTGATCGTGTGCGTCCGCAGGTCCGTCCCCCGTCTTTGACAAGGCATCGAAATCCGGCGCCTTCGCCGAAGGATCGTGCAATGGCAAAGTTTCCGCTTCCGAGTGGATCTCGTGTGGATTCTCCGCAGCCGGGATCAGGTTGTCAATCAGCCCGATCAGCAGCATTCCGCCAAAGAAAGAACCAGCGTTGACCCAGTGTGCTCCCGTCTCGCCAAAGCGTTCAACGAGCGACTCGGCGCCCTTGAAATAGATTTCCACGAAAGAGACATACAGCATGACCCCCGCCGAGAATCCTGTTGATATCGAGAGAAAACGATAATTCGTTCTCTTCGCCGTGAAGGCGATGACACTGCCAATCGAAGTCGCCATTCCGGCGAACAGCGTCAATCCGAAGGCAATCCATAGGTCACTCATGCGCTCTATCTCCTGCGGGGGGTATCCGGTAATTTCGGGAGGTTCTCAAAAAAACGGACACCGGTTTTTACCGGGTGACGAATTGTGCGAGGTTCCCTTAATTATTGTAGTGCCGCAGAAACGCATACCTTGATCATATTTGGAGAAGAAAGCTCTGCGGCGCATGAAAATCGGGCCTCTCTTTTGGGTGGGCAAGAGCCCAATAACTCAGCCGGGAATTCTGATGCTTTAGAACGGCGCTGACACCAACCCGGAGGGGGGTATTGTGTATATGGAGCTTGCCGATCCCCAGTTCGGCGGTTAGGGAGAAGGTGTCCGTTGTATGCTCTGTGTTGGTCGGCGGCTCCCCAACTCGATTTTCCCGGTTCATCCCTGTTCGGTAATCAGGAAAGGCGTAAACATTCCAGGCTCCGTTCGGTGCAAGGTTCAATTCCCAGTAGTTTTTTCGTCCTTCTTCAGCCCAGAACATTTCAAAACAGGTGGATTTCCAGAGGTTGTCGCACCGGGTCCGCTCCGTCCCGTCCGGCAGGACGAGGTCGCCTAGATTCCCATGCAGGACAATGGAAAGGACAAGGGCTTGCGGGGTGCGCTCGATAGCGCCCTGGATGTTTACGCCGCCGGGATCCCGGCCGGTGAAAGGGTGCAGGTTAAAAACGATCATGGCTTTTGAAGATTTCGGATGATGTTTTTGATCTCCGCCTCCTGCGCCTCGATGCTCTGGCAGAGGGCAAACTGAACCATTGCCCGGTGCAGGTTTTGCCCAGGCCTTCGGAGTCGGAAATACACATCACCTGCCAGATGGTCGGAAAAGAAGCGCAACCCCAGTTCAAAGGCGATGAGGCGGACAGCGTCATATATGTAGCGGTAGTCGGAGGCGGAGAAAAACGGCGCAACGTGGGGCAGGTATCCCCGCAGGATAGAGCCGCAATAGGTAAGGTTGAACGAGACTCCGTCCAGGGCGGCTTCTTCTCCGGCCGGGTTGCAGCAGGAGCGGAGGCAATCGCCGATGTCGTAATGGAGCAAGCCGGGCTTGACGGTGTCCAGATCGATGAGGCTGATGGCCTCGCCCGTGTCGCGCGCAAAGAGGATGTTGGCCAGCTTTGGGTCGCCGTGGATGGGGCAGGGGAGGAGATCACCCCTGGCCCGTGCGGCTTCGAGCACCTCTGCCCCTTCTTTTCGCTCGCCGATGAAGCGGTGGCAGAAAAGCGCCTGCCCCGAGTGATCCGGCCGGGGCGGCGAGGTGGCCAGGGCCTCGTAGGCGGCAAGATAGCCGGGAGTGACATGGAAGCCGGGCAGGGTGTCGTGCAGCAGATGCACGGGCAGGTCGCGGATCAGTGCATGGAAGAATCCCAGCCCCCGCCCTGCCTCTTCGGCCTGGGCCTCGCTTTCGATGGTGGCGAAACTCCCGGTGTTTGCGATAAAGGTCTGGACCCGCCACAGGGCTCCGGTTCGATCCCGGTGATAATCAGCGCCGGTCAGGGCGGGGACGATGCTTGGCAGTTCCCAGCGCTGGTTCGGCCGCCTCAGCAGTTTGGGGCGGACATGGCTGTCGAGCACCCGCAGGTTGCGCATGATCCTTTCTGGCTCAGCAAACACCTGGGGATTGAGGCGTTGCAGGATGAAATTCAGAATGGCCTGGCCGTCAGCAATCCGGACCAGAAAGGTGTCGTTTACATTGCCGCTCCCGTACTCGGCCACGGTAAGAATCTCGCCGGGGAAGGCGAACTGCCGGGCAATGGCGGAAGGATCGGTCACGGGGGGGGTCCGTTTAGCGGAACAGGTAGTGTTTGCGGACCGCGGCATGCACCTGCCACTGACAATCCAACCCTTTGGGGAAAGTCACATAATCGCCGGCAACGATGTGCACGGCCTGCTCGGCGGTGGTTACGGTGATCTCGCCCTCGAGAATATAGCAGGATTCTTCCTGGTCGTAATGCCAGGGAAAGGCGGAGGGTTCGCACTGCCAGATCGGCCATTCGTCCAGGCGCAGGGCCTCGCGTTTTTTGGGGGAGAGCTTTTCAATGGTGATGGGCATAGGGAACTCCTCGGCAACGTTCAGGGGATGATTGTTGTTAACAGATAGCCGTGGGCTCTCTCTTTGTCAATTCCTAAGACCATGGGGAGAGAGGTAAGGCTTGCCAAAAAAAATATCGCCAGATATAAAAATGGGAGCAAGGGGATAATTCGGCAATTATGGTCACGGGTCGGCAAGTCCTTCTGGGGCCACAAGGGGGAAGATGATGAATGGCGGGTTTCATGAGAAAAGAAAAGAAGAGAGGGTGTATTTCTCGCCGGGAGAAAATATTTGCGGGGTCTTCGTTTTTCCTGATTTCGAGCGGTTTTCCTTTTCCGCCTTGCTTCTCGATCTGAGCCTGGGGGGGGTGCACTTCACCCTGAAACGGGAGGAGTGGGATGCGCTGGAGCTGGGCCGTCAGCTTGTTCTTGCCCGGCTGGTCAAGGGAGATGAGATTGTCTGCGACAGGGCCATGCCGCTTACCGTGCGCTGGATTCTGGACCTTCCCATGGTGAGCAGCGTCAGCGTTGGCTGCGAGTTTGACGAATTGCCGGAAGACGGCAGGAAGAAGCTGCGGTCTTTTCTGGCCCGGGAATCGGCCGCCGGCCCGGGCCGCGTTGGCGACAGCGGATGCTGACCGGCTTGCCCGGCTGCTGCATCGACCAGGCGAAAAGGCTCAGGAAATCGTCTTCGTTCGGGAAAATATCATCCGGCACCAGCTCCTGCCCCATGCTGAGCGCCGCTCTGTACCGTGCGCAATCGCCGAAATTTCCCGAGCAGTACAATCCGGAGAAATACTCGCGCATTTCCTGTTCTTCTTCGCGCACAGTGAAGAAAACGCATTTTTTCGACAGGTTGCAATGGCTCATGTCGGCTCCTTTTTGTGCTGATGCCGGGAGTGCCTGTCAGGGCAGGGGGGCAGATACCCGACACTCTACCCGAGCGGGCCTGGAAAATATATGGGGAAAAGTCGGTAAACCGGGGTGGGGGAAGGTCGGTACTCTCTTGGGAGATCAGGTGATGCCGAGAATCTTGAGCGGGTTGATTCGCCAGCGTTTTGCGCATTCATAGCCGATGATGCGCTCTTCGCCGCCCTTGCCGTCGGGCTTGGAAAGATCGATGTCCTTCGGGCTGACCGCCCAGTCGCGTTTGGTGTCATAGACGAGACGCACCACCGGGCGCAGCAGGCTGTCGGTCGATTCAACCACCACGCCGAGCATGCCGCTTTGCAACTGCACCAGGGTGCCCGCCGGATAGATGCCGATGCACCGGATGAAGCGGTGCACCAAGTCTTCGTTGAAATGGCTGCGGCTCCAGCCATAGAGCTTGCGCAACACCTCCACCTGGTCGATGCCGTTGCGGTAGCAGCGATCCGAGGTAAGGGCGTCGAAAACATCGGCAATGGCGGCCATCTGTCCGCCCAGGCTGATGGCCTCGCCGTTCAGTCCGTACGGATAGCCGGTGCCGTCGAATCGCTCATGGTGCTCCATGGCGATCTGGGCCGCGGACAGGGGAAGGTTGTGGGTGGTGGTCAGGATTTCCTTGCAATAGATGACATGCTGCTGGATTTTTTTAAACTCGTCATCGTTGAGGGAGCCTGGTTTGTTGAGAATGGCCAGGGGAACGGCCATCTTGCCCACGTCATGCAGCAGCCCGCCCAACCCGATGGCCCTGGTGGTTTCCTGGTCAAAACCCATGGCCCGGCAGAAGGCCAGGAGCAGGACGCCCACGCTCACCGAATGGTCGAAGGTGTATTCATCCTTCCGGCGCAAGCGCATGAGCAGGAATAGCGCGTCCTTGTTGTGGCAGATGGAGTTGTCCATCTCGCCCACTGCCGCCTCGGCCTCGTGGGTTCGGATCTTTTTTCCGGCCCGGACGTCGGCGAGGATGTTCCTTGCGGCCAGGCTCGCTTGCTGCCGCACTTTTTGGGCCCGGACAATCTCACGGTGGACAGGGATATGTTTGAGTTCGCGGTCAACCCGCGCTGTCTGCGGGGTGATAAGGTGCTTGAACTCCACGGGCGGCGGGGATTTTTCCGGCGTACTTTCAACCAAGGCCGGTTCAGGACCCGGTTCGATTTGGATGTAGGCATGGGTCACGCCCCAGGTCTTGAGGCGTTCTATATCCTCCCGGCTTTTGATCCTTTTGCGGTTGAAGAGGAAGGGGTGATCCAGCCAGCCGCAATCAAGACGCTCGATGTGTGTCCCGGGCTGGAGTTCTTCTATGGGAACCTTCTTGATCATGGCAGGCTCGGGCTGGCGGCATTGGGTGTTATGGTTTCGGAGCAGACTGCGGGTCCACTTCCGATACTATACGCCAAGGCCCGGCGAGGGGCAAGAAGGTTGCTGCGCGCCCGGGGCAATATGCAGCGGCCCGATTGCGGGCCCCGTTTTTTTTACAACCCCAGATTTTTGCCTTGCCGGATAAAGGTGGGGATGGCGAGGTATCTTTCCTGGGCAATGATTTTCGGGCTCCTGGGAACCATCTCCGGAGCGGGGTGATTTGTACCCTCCTTTGTGGGCCCATGGGGCGAGGTGAAAAAGGAAGTTGTCATGCACCGGTTAAGGGCGGAGAGAAATCCCTGCGTGAAGCCGTGCTCTGTGTGATACATTTTTTTTCCTCCGGATGAAAAAGTTGGGTTGTGTTTTGTCCTGAACAGAGCCTATCATGCCAGGTAGGACAAATGGTGTCCTACCTGTAAACTTTTTTTTGCAAACAATATGGCAAAAGACAAAACTCAGCTTTTACGCCTGCTCTTCATCGACCGCAAGATCCGCGAGGGGATGAAAAGCGGGATCATGGCCAACTGCGGCTCCATGGCGGCCGAATATGAGGTGAGCGCCAAGAGCATCCTGCGGGATATCGACTATCTGCGCAGTCAGCGGGATGCGCCCATTGCCTACGATGCTGCGAAGCGGGGCTATTACTACACCGAGGAAAATTACGCCCTGCCCGCCATCTCCTTGAACGAAAGCGATCTGTTCGCCATCTGCATCGCGGAAAAAGCCCTGCGGATGCATGAGGATACGCCCATATACCGCAAGCTCCGGAAGGTGTTCCGCAAAATCGAGGATTGCCTGCCCGAGACGGTCTCCATCCATCCCGGCTGGGTGGAAGACAAGCTCTCGGTGATCCCGGAGCGGCAAACCCGGCTTGCGCCGGAGGTGTGGGAGGCGGTGTCGGCGGGTTTGGGGGACAACCGGACGGTGGCCATCTCCTATCGCAAACCAGGCGGGCGTGAGAGCACCGAGCGCCGGGTTGATCCCTACCATCTGACGCGCTACCAGGGGGAGTGGTACCTCATCGGCCATTGCCACAGGCGGGGCGCCATTGTCACCTTTGCCATGTCCAGAATCGAAACGGTCCAGCTCCTTGCCGACAGGTTTTCCGTGCCCGAGGGGTTCGACCATGCGCGCTATGGCGGGACTCAGTTCGGTATTTTCAGCGGGGAGCGGGAGGTGGCGGTGAAGATCCGGTTTTCCAGGGAGCATGCCCCCTACGTTCTGGAGCGGGAATGGCATCCCGGGCAGACCCTGGTCCGGGAAAAAGACGGGGGTGTGGTGCTCGGTTTTCCTGCCCTCCACCTCTACGAGGTCAGGCGCTGGGTGTTGTCCTGGGGCAGCGGGGCAAAGGTTCTTGCCCCCAAGGAACTGGTTGATGCGGTGCGCGGGGAGCTTGGCGCCGCGCTGGCGGATTACGGCCCGGCCACGAAAGAGGTGGCTTCGTGAGCACGATTGGGCGAGGGGGCGGGATGGTCCGCTGGCTGCTGCTGATCGTTTTTCTGGCTGGGCTTGCCGGCTGCGCTCCGATCCGGCCGGAAGATGGAGGCGCGGCCCGGACAGCTTCGAAAAAGGAACTGGCCTTGCTGGGGCACACCATCCAGGTCGGCGCCTTTGCCAAGCTGGATAACGCGGTCCGGTTGATGCAAAAACTCGATGCCCTGGGGCTCGACGCCTATTATTACCGCCATGCCGACGGCTTGTACAAGGTGCGGTTCGGGGATTATCCCTCGCGGAAGGAAGCGGCTTCCCAGGCCGCGCGGTTGCGCAAGGCCGGGGTGATTGAGGCATACTATCTGGTCGCGCCGGGGGAATATGCCGCCACCCGCTTCCGCCACTACGAGGACGCCGCCTTGCGCAGGATGCTGGTGAGCACCGCGCAGGGGTTTCTCGGCATTGCCTATGAATGGGGCGGGGAGTCGGCGGAAACGGGCTTTGATTGCAGCGGGCTGACCATGACCACCTACAAGCTCAACGGCCTCAATCTGCCGCGTAATTCCAGGGCCCAGTTCCAGGCGGGAATCCCGGTGGACCGTGAAGACCTCGCCCCCGGTGATCTGGTGTTTTTTGCCACCAACGGGAATAGCACGGTATCCCATGTGGGGATCTATACCGGAAACGGCAGGTTCATCCACGCGCCCAAAAAAGGGGAGACCATTCGGCAGAGTTCGCTGCGCAACGGCTATTACGAAGGGTGTTACCTGGGGGCGCGGACTTACCTGGGCAAGGATGGGTGACCGGCCCCCCTGTCTCCGCCGAAACCTCAGGCGGCCATGACCGCGGGCTGCCGGCTCAGGAAGGTCGGCACCCCGGCAAGGGCGCTGAGATCGGTGAAATATAAGCCGCCGAACTGCCGGGCGCAATGCGGACAGCCCCGCAGCCAGAGAATGTGGTGGCGGTAGCGGTTTTTGGCAAACGCCCTGGCCACCCACTGGCAACTGCAGCATTCGAAGCAGTAGAGCAGGGTCCATTCCTCACCGGCCAAGGCTGCGGCGCATTCCCCGCACACCGGGATGACCATTTCGCGGACCGAGATTTCGGTGATCTCGTTTTCGCAATAGCCAAAGGGCATGACAAGGTAATCCACCGCCGGGAAGTCTTCGCGGCTGGTGCCGGGACCATGGTTCAGTTCGCAGCATTCGGTGGGAAGCCCCGCCAGGAGCCCGAGTCGATCTGTTTCGTGCATGGTTCCTCCTTTAGCCGCCGCGCCGGCGGCTCTGTGGCCTTAAGGCCGGGAAGCTTGCCCCCTTGCAATCCATATCGGACCGCAGGGCAAAGAGAATAAGGGGCTTTTGCCGCCTGTTTCCCGCCGAGGGCAAAAAATGGTGGCCGGGTGTGGAAATATTAAAGAAAAGAGAAAGGATACCGATAGTTGTGATGTTGGCAGTATTGCTTCGGAATGGCTGGAAAACGATCAGGACTCAGGAAGGAAACCGCGAATGCAGAAGTGGCAGATAAACGGAACCGTTCAGTGGCTGTGCGAGGAATGCGCCAAGGCCAATTCCCATGTATTTTTGCTGTACCAGCATCAATGGCTCGGCGAGGAAAAGGATCTTGCCGCCTCCTGCGATTGCTGCCGGTGCAAGGATGTGACCGTTGCCCGCCTCGGCAAGCTGCGCTGGCTGCTCTATCCCTTTCTGTGCCTGGCGCCGCGGCAGTGGCCGGCCATGACCAGGGCGGTGCGCCGGGCCAAGTGAGATGGCTCCGGGCCGGGATCAGGTTCGGAGGCGAAAAGTATCAGGGGTGGGGGTGAGGGGGTGACCCGCGCTCTTGCCGTCATTGCCGTGAACCGCAGCGTGCGCCGCACTGCTGCGGTTTTTTTTATCCGGCGGAAAGGACGCCGGCGGCTCTAGCGGATCGCCTTTTTCAGGTCAAGGCCGATGGCGCCGGTGATTGTCGCGCCCCGGAGGTTGGCTTGTTCGAGGTTGGCCCCGGTCAGGTCGGCGCGCTCCAGGTTGGCTCCGGCCAGATCCGCCCCGGCCAGGTTGGCGCCGGAGAGATCGGCGCTAGTCAGATTAGCCCCCTTCAGGTTTGCCCATTTGAGGTTGGCCTTGACGAGGGTGGCGTTTGTGAGATTGGCCCCGGCCAGGTTGGCCCGTATCAGGCTGGCTTCGGCCAGGTTGGCGCCCTGCAGGTTGCAGCCCGGGCAGTTCTGGCTCATGCCGCGGTAGATCATGCCCAGATCCCGGTTGGCCGCTTGCGGGCTGGAGGTCTGGTTGGTCTCCTGGATTGTCGGGGTGGATACCGGCGGGGCGACCGGTTCCTCAATCACCACATCGGGAGAGGTGGTGGCGGCGGTCCGGCTGCTTGGCTGCCTCCGCTTGGCGGCCGCGCTTTTCTCTGCCGGCCTTTCTTTAACCCCGGGGGTTATGGTGAAATAACTCGATTTTATGCCGCTCTTCGTATACAGGTGATACTCTTCCCCTTTGCGAAACACATCGTAGCAGATCTCGTCGCCGAAGCCCCAGCGCTTGAATCGGAGGCAGAGTTTGTCGTCTTCCGTTGACCAGGTCCCGTCATTTTTCTCCGTTTTGCTTTTCACTGCGTACATCTTGCCGCTGGCGTACATCGCGATGGTTGCGGTTTCGCCGTATTCATGGATGGAAATGGTGTTGTCCGAAAGAAGATCGATCAGTTCCGCGCCGGTGATTTTTGTTCCTGCCCCTGCGGGTATTTTTTCCGAGGTGCTTGCCTCCTCTTTCATTATGCCGCAACCGGCAACAAGAAAAAGAAGCATGGCCAAAGGCAGGAAAAAATAACGGAATTGGGCGTTCAATGTGCTCTCCTCGTGGTTCACTGTGTCATCATCCGGGGCGCGGCAATGGTCGGGCAATGGTTTTTCCTGCGAAAACGGGAGGCATTCCGGCCCGGAAAGGGGGGAGGCCTCGTGGTGGCGATATCTGACATCCGTTGCATTTCCGCTCTTTGGGAAAACTTTTTCAACTTACCTGAAAAAAAAATAAAAAGCCATGCCCATTGTGCGAAATTTCCCTGTTTGCCGAGACGGTTCCAAGTTTTTCAACTGGAAATTTCGCGGGTGAAGGGGTATGTTGATAAATTGTCTCATTTTCTGGATTCCGGGGCGCAAGCCGCTCTCTCCATGGCAATCCGGCACTTCAAGTACAACCGGTTTTTATTGAGAGGTTTGGAGATGGTGAAAACCCTGGCAGCGACAGATAACAGCCCTGCGCAACTCCTGATCCGTCTGGCTCTGGGGGTGGTGATCTTCCCCCACGGCGCGCAAAAGGTTCTCGGCTGGTTCGGGGGACCCGGCTACGGCGCAACGGTCAGTGCTTTTCCCGCCATGGGCTTTCCGTTCTGGGCCATTATTCTTTTGCTGATGTCCGAGGTGTTCGGGTCGCTGCTCCTGGTGCTCGGCCTTTTTACCAGGGTGTGGGCCCTGGCCATCGGCGTAGCCATCGCCATCTGCCTGAAAATGAACCATCTCCAGCATGGGTTTTTCATGAACTGGTTCGGGCAGCAGCAGGGCGAGGGGTATGAATACCATCTCCTGGTGCTGGGGATCGCCCTGGCCCTTGTTGTGCGGGGCGGGGGGATGCTTTCCCTGGACCGGGTGCTGGCCAGGGACAAACGGCGGGGCGGCCTCGTCTTCTGAATCCTGCCTACTGGATGCTGCGCGCCCGTGGCGCGTCATACAGGCTCTGGATATCGTGTTCCGCTTCCAGTTCCGCCATCTTGGCCAAGGCCTCCTCTTCGCTCATCCCCAGGCTTTCGGCAAGTTTCTTGATGTCGTACAGGGGTTCCCCCCCGTCGGTGTAGCCGATTGGGGAAAGTTCGGGAAAAAATTCGCCGGTGGCAATGCTCGAGGCCTGACTGATCATCTCCCGGATCGGCGGGGGGCCAAAGAGAAACAGCCATTTCACCGCCTCGCTCCACAGCTTGCCGTCCACGGTTTCGCTGTGCAGAACCTCAAGCGCCATGCCCAGATCCCATTCATCCTTGAATGCCGTCATTGTTGTCCTTCTCCTTCCAATTTTCTGCGTCCGGCCAGAATATGCTTCAGTGATTCGATCACCTTGCCGGCCTCTGTCTTGGATAGCGTCTCTGTTTCCCCGGTCTTGTAGTATTTTTTCAGGAAATTGGCGTAATGGTTGGCGTCCCAGGCAAGGTCGTCCACCAGGTGCTTGATGTACATCCTCTGCCGGAAGGTGATGCCTTCCCGGCTGGCGCGATAATGGCCGCTTCTGGCAAAATAGCGCATGAGCCTTTGGAAGCCGGCATCGTCCAGATCCCTGGCCGAGCGGACACCTGCCACCTTCTCCAGGGTGTCGCGGTATTCCTGGTCGCTTGCGCCCAGCTCCTTTTTGACTATATGGATAACGGCGAGTTTTTTGCGGTCCAGCACTCCGTCCTGCTCCTTCTCCTCAATTTTCCGGCCCGCTTCAGGCCAGGCCGAGCCGGGCAAGGTCGGCAAAAAACAGCTCCTCGCTCCGGAACAGATGGGTTTTCAGGCCAAGGGCCGCCGCCCTTGCAATGTGGCCCGGGTTGTCATCCACAAAGAGAGTTTGCCCGGGTTCGACCTTGAGGGTTGCGAGGACGTCGGTGAACAGGCTCGGCTCGCGCTTGGTTTTCCCGAGATGAAAGCTGTTGAAGACCCGGCTGAATTCCTGGAAGAACGGCTGGCGCGTGTCGAGGCGGTCAAGCCAGTCGGTCTGGTCGCTGAGGATGACCGGGTTCAGCCCCTGTTTCCGCAGGGCGCGGACCGCGCCAATCATCCTGGGTCGCAGGATGAAGCGGCTGAGAATGGTTTCGGTCAGCGTCGGGTCTTCGCCTTTGATGCCGGTTTGGTTGCGGAGCAGTTTCCAGTAGGCCTGTTCCGTGGCCTTGCCCGTGACGTAGCCGCAACTGTAGATGGCTTCGACACCGGTGCGGAAAAATTCAGCCGGGTCAAGACGGTTTTCCCTGGCCATGACCTCAAGCCCCAGGGTGAATCCCTCTTCGGCCAAAACGCCGCCATAGTCGAAGAGGATGGTGGTGATGGGGGAGGCGTGGGGCATGGCTCAACGGATGGCGAGAAGGCGGCGAATCCGTTCCTGCATGGGCGGATGGGTGCTGAACAGGTTGGCCAGAGTCCCGGCGGAGAGCGGGTTGACGATGTACATCTGGGCCGTGGCCGGGTTGACCTCCATGGGGCGCTGATGGTTGACCTCTTCAAGGCGCTTGAGCGCGTTGGCCAGCGAGGACGGGTGGCCGCAGATTTGGGCGCCGGTGGCGTCGGCCAGGTATTCGCGGCTGCGGGAGATGGCCATCTGGATCAGGGCCGCGCCGATGGGGGCGATGATCATCATCACGATGGTGCCGAGCATCCCGCCGTTGTCCTCGTCGTCGGCGCTTCTGCCCATGCCGAAGAGCATGGCCCATTGGGTCATGGTGGCCAGGGAGCTGATGGCCCCGGCCATGACCGCGGCCATGGAGCTGATCAGGATATCGCGGTTCTTGATATGGGCCAGTTCATGGGCCAGCACCCCTTCCAGCTCATCGCGGGTCAGGATGGTCATCAATCCACGCGTTACGGCCACCGCGGCATGGGCAGGGTTTCTGCCCGTGGCAAAGGCGTTGGGGGTGTCGCTGTCGATGACATAGACGCGGGGCTTGGGCAGTCCCGCCCGCATCGCCAGCCCCGCAACCAGGCTGTGCAGCACCGGCGCCTCGCTCTGCTCGATCTCCCGAGCGCCGCCCATTTTCAGGGCCAGCTTGTCGCTGAACCAGTAGGCGAAAAAATTCATTGCCAGGGCCATGAGCAGGGCGACGGTCATGCCGCTTTGGCCGCCCATGGCCTGTCCGGCCACCATGAAGAGGGCGGTCAAGGCCGCCATCAGCATGCCTGTTTTTATTGTGTTTCCCATGGATGTCCTCGTTGCCTGTTTGTGTGCATGTGCAGCCGTTCGCGCACCCCTGGTAGGTGTCACAAAATATAATTCGGGCCGCATGCAAGTCAAGGGGGCGATGGCTGGAAATGTCAGCGCGGCATGGGCCATTCCTGCTCTCGGCTCTCGGCAAGATAGCAGAAGCGGTGCCACTCCACCTCGCGGCCGGAAACCGGGCATCGGAGCCGGACCTTGCGTTCGTCCAGGCCGATCACCTGCCAGTCGCCGCTGCGCAGACCCCCGGCAATGTGAATCCTCTGGCCGACGACAAAGGGGAAGGGGTTGAAAACAGCGACCTGATGGAGGGGCATGGCAGTAATCCTTATGGTTGCAATTCAGGGCAGGTAGACGAGCAGTGCCCCGCTTTTTTCCCGGTCCTTTTTTTCCCAGAGATAGGCGAGGATCGTTCCCTTGCTTTTCATGATCTTCAGCCGGGACTCGATGACGTCCTTGAGCACCGACCCTTCCGGCGAGTGGAGCCCCTTGCCGGTTATGACCAGGACGGTTTGCAGATGATTGCGCCGGGCCCGGGCCAGGAAATTTTCCGTTTGTATTTCCGCCTCGGAACCGGTGCAGCCATGGAGATCGAGCCTCTCCTGGGGCGGGGGAGAGCTTCGTATCGTTGCTTGCAACGTTTGGGCAGGGGTTGGCAGTTCCTCTTTTTCAGTGAGGATCTCGGTAAGGGTTGCGGCGGGAATCCCGCTCGCCAGGGCGCTGGCGAAGCTGTGCGGGGGGGCGTTTTCCTTGTCCTGGCAAAAAAGAACGCCCAGATCCTCGCCGGCCGTCAGTTTGCGGATGGGCTGTTTACCCGCCTTTTTTTTCGTGCCCCTGACAACGGGCTCTGCCTGCCCTGGGGAGCGGTTTGGTTTGCGCATAGATCGTGGCAAAGGAAAGAGGGAAAGAAGAAAGTGTTGCGTATCTGAAAATATGCATAGCCTGTTTCAGGAGAAGAGACAAGAGACAAAAAATATCCAGGTCAAAGGCAAGGAAGACAAAGGGTTGCGGACCCCCCTGCGCAAAGGGCCAAAAAAAATCTGGTTTGCCTTTCTCATTCCTGGTACTCTCTTCCCAAGCCGTAGTAAATTTCCCTCATTTTTCGAGGAGATAGTTTTCGCGCCATGGCCGGTTGCCGTGGGCGCGGGCACGGTTTGACCGCCGGACAGCAAACCAGAGAGGGCCTCTGCCGCATGGATAAACAGATACATTGCATTGTGACCGGCGAGCGGGGAGAAATCCGCTCGTTTGCCCTTTCCAGGCACACCGTCAAGGGTGTGCTGGGTCTCTGTTGTTTTCTCCTGTTCGGCAGCGGCTTCGGTTGGTTTTCCTCCGGGGAAAATATCGTCTTGCGCAAGCAGCTTGCGCAAGTGCAAAAGGAGCTGGACGTCACCGTCGCCTCGAACGCCAGCATGCAGGCGCGGACCGCCAAGCAGGAGCAGGAGCAGCAGGCCCTGCTGAACGCCGCCCTGGCCGACCTGAAACACAAGAGCCGGGTTATCGAATCGATCCTCGCCTCGGTGGGGGTGAATCTCGAAGTGCACGAAAGCGCCAAAGGCGCGGGCGGACCTTTCACCCGGCAGCCTCAGGATTCCTACGAAGGCCTGACCCTGAGGGTGGACCATTATGTGGATACCATCCAGTCCGTGCCTTTGGGCGCGCCGGTCCGGGGAACCATTACTTCCCGGTTCGGCGGACGGCTCGATCCCATCAACGGGCAACCCGCCTTCCACAGCGGGGTTGACATCAGAAGCAACTCCGGCGCCAGGATCATTGCCCCGGCGGGCGGCCTTGTTGTCGCCAGCGGCTATAACAGTGGACATGGCAACTTTATCGTCGTGGATCACGGCAACAGATTCCAGACCAGCTATTTCCACCTGCAGAAGGGGCTTGTCAAGACCGGCGATGCCGTGGCCAGAGGGCAGGGCATCGGACTGGTGGGCAACTCGGGGAGAAGTACCGGGGCCCATCTGCATTATGAAATAAAATATCGGGACAAGTTGATTGATCCGGTCAAGTTTATCCAGGTGCCTTCCCGCGCCGCCGCCTTGCAGACGAAGCAGGCCGCGGCAACGGCCAAATGATGCGGCTCCGGGCGTTGCGTCCGGAGTGAAATTCTTCAGGAAATCCGCGACAGGTGATCGGTATGGGATTTTTTAGCAGGCAGGGCATCGGAGGGGCAAAGCCGGAGACGATCACCAGCGTTATCGGCGCGGACATGCAACTGGCCGGTGATATCTCGTTCAAAGGTAAGCTGCGGCTCGACGGCAAGGCCGAGGGGAACATCCGCGGGGAATATCTCATCCTCGGGGAAAGCGGGACCATCTCCGGCGACGTGGTTGTCTCCACCTTTGTCTGTTCGGGACGGGTCGAGGGCACGGTCAATGTCCAGAAGCTCTATGTGGTGAAAAGCGGCTTTATCGAAGGCAAGGTCGAAACCATGGACCTGGCGGTGGAATCCGGCGCCGTGCTCAACGGGGAAATCAAATCCCGGAGCCAGGAGCTGCGGCTGGTGCCCGGATCCTCCTCCGCGGAAGAGGATTGGGATGCGCGGATGAAGGAAGCCGCTGCCCAAGCCCCGGCCAAGAAAAAGGGGGGTGCCGCCAGGTAGCCGGCAGCACTGGATCATAGTTTAGTTTGCCGCCATGCGAATCCCGGATGGCGGTTTTTTTTGTGATGCATCGCGAGGTTTTTGATTCAGGTCAAGGAAAAGAGGGTGCTGCTCGTAGTATGATGGGAACAAGATACTGCAGAAAAACTGCCCACGGGAGGCGCTGCGATGATGGAAAAGAAGAGTCTTGCCGAGACCAGGATTTTTGACAGCCGGAGCATGAAAAAGGTGTTGATGCACGATTCGCCCTGGTTTCGAATCCTGAACTTCAACCTCAGCGCCGGCCAGGTTTTCCCGGTGCATTCCCATGATACGGAGGGCCAGCTTTCCATCCAGGTACTGGAGGGAACCGGGGAATTTCTCGGCAAGGATGACCAGGCCATTCCGGCGCAGGCAGGCGATTTGCTGCTCTGCGACATCAACGAGCCCCATGGCGTCCGGGCGCATACCGATCTGCGGATTCTGGTGACCATCGCCCCGCCGTTTTAAGGAAAGGAACAGAGAGCATGGACAGGCAGCAGGTGGCAGTGCGCGACGGGGTTATCCGCCTTGGGCAGTTTCTCAAACTGGCCGGGGTGGTTGATACCGGCGGCGAGGCCAAGCTGCGGATTCAGGAAGGCGAGGCAAAGGTCAACGGCCAGGTGGAAACCAGGCGCGGGCGGCAGCTTGTGGTTGGAGATCTGGTGGGGTTTGGCGGAGAGGTCTTTGAGGTTGTCGTGAAGGCCGGGGATTAGGGTTCTGTCAGAGCTTTGTCGTACGCCCGCCGTGTGTCGCTGTTGAAGCAGGCAAAGAGGATGGTGGCGAGCTGTCCGTTTTCCGCCAGGGCCTGCCGCGCCTCCCGCACGGCGATGCGGGCCGCCTCTTTTTTGGGGTAGCCGTAGACCCCGGTGCTGATCGCGGGAAAGGCGATGGTTCGAATGCCATGTTCGCGGGCCAGGGAGAAGCAGCTCCGATAGCAGCGGGCCAGCAGCTCCGGCTCCTCCTGGCTTCCACCCCGCCAGACCGGCCCCACCGTGTGGATGATCCAGGCGGCGAGCAGGTTGTAGCCCCTGGTGATCCGCGCCTCGCCGGTCGGACAGCCGCCCAGGGTCCGGCATTCCGCCAGCAGCCCAGGCCCGGCCGCCCGGTGAATGGCGCCGTCAACCCCGCCGCCCCCCAAGAGGGAATTGTTGGCCGCATTTACTATGGCATCCGCCGTGATCCCGGTGATATCCTCTTCCGTTACTTGAATCCCGCTGTTTGTCATGCTTGCTTATCCCTGTCGTCGCTTAAGGAAAGCCGTCCTGGTTGCCGCTGACTTTATGGTACAGGGTGTTGAACGGGGAGTAGACGGTGACCTCCCTGTCCTCACCCATCTTCACCGTGCTCCATTCCTGGGGCGAATACCAGATGCCGATTTCCTCTCCTTCCGGTGTGCGGATCACCTTGCCGCGATACCTGGTCCGCAGGTTGCGATGGGGGTTGTCGATGATCTCCATCCAGTCTTGCAGCTTCTTTTCCGTCAGTTTCACCGGTATCCAGAATTCTTTTTTCAACCGGTATTCCGGCCTGATCCCCAGAATGGCCAGGGGAAAATCCTCAGGGCCGCTGTAGTAGTAGGTGTAGCCCGGCAAGGGGCGATACGACTCCAGGGCCTCGTTGATGCGGAGATCCTCGTGAAAAACGTAGGCGGGATGCCCGCAGGCGGCAATGAGCAGGAGCAGCGTTAACAGGGCGAGGCGCGGAAGGGAAAGATACGGTTTGATCCGAATAATCATGGGGTCCTCCTCTCGGTTGTTTTCTTAATTATATCGGAAAGAGGGGGACGGCCAGCAAAAAAAAAGGCAGAACCCCGGAAGGATCTGCCTTGCTTGGAAAGCTGTGTGAAAAGAATCAGATAGCCGCGGCGCTGGTCATCTGGTCGTAGAATTCGGTGATCTGGTTTTTCTTGTCGGATTCCATGCAGGCCATGGCCGCTTTGGGATGCTGGTTCATAACTCCGCCGATCATGTACGGGATGAAATAACCCCAGTCGATTTTTTCCCGCCAGGGGAGAATCTCCTCTTCGATGACCTTGATGAGCGGGCGCACATTGAACTTGGGGTTTTTGAGAAAGGAGAGCAGCAGTTCCGTGGGGCAGTTGCCCGCGCCGCGTCCCATGCCGTACAGGGTAGCGTCCAGATAGTTGATCCCGCAGATCACGGAAGAGATGGTGTTGGCAAAGGCCAGCTGCTGGTTGTTGTGGGCGTGGATGCCGATGGTCTTGCCGGGCAGCCGGTCCATGTATTTTTTGGCCAGCAGCTCGATGTCTTCCTGGTAGAAGGCGCCGAAGCTGTCCACCAGATAGATGATCGGCACCCGGCTTTTCGCCAGGTCGTCCAGCCCTTCTTCCAGCTCCCGCGGGCCCACGGTGGAGACGGCCATCAGATTGATCGTCGTTTCGTAGCCCTTGTCCTCGCAGTGGTGGGCCAGGGCGATTGCCTTGTCGATCTGATGAACATAGCAGGCAACCCGCACCATATCAAGGACGCTTTCCTTTTGGGGGCGGATATCGTTGTAGTCGATGCGGCCGATGTCGGCCATGGCCGAGAATTTGATCTTTTTTCCGCTGTCCCCGATGATGCGCTGCAGATCATCCTCGGCGCAGAATTTCCAGGGGCCGACCTCGGTGCGGCAAAAAGCGGATTCGGAGCTGAGGTAGCCGATCTCCATGTAGTCGACCCCGGCCTCGCTCAACCCCTGATAGACAGCGCGGACGAACTTGTCGTCAAACTGCCATTTGTTCATCAAGCCGCCGTCGCGGACAGTACAGTCGATAACCTTGATTTCCGGTCTGAACATGGGGGAAGTCTCCTTAAAAAGACGTAGGCCGTTGTTTCAGAATATCTCTCACATCGGGGATATCGCAAGCGGCATAAGGAGCCGTAACGAAGCAGTCAGAAATGGAGAGGGTATTGCGTAACGGCTCCTGCATTTACCAAGTAAAGGAGAAGATTATACCCGATCTTTTGCGCGGGGGCAATGCTCAATGAAAATTTTTACGTTGTGCCCGATCTGGGCAAGATCCTTCTCCCGCAACGCCTTGGCTCCGAAGAGACTGGTGGATGCCCCCACCGCTGCGGCGCCTGCGGCGAAATAGTCCGAGAGATTGGCAAGGCTCACCCCGCCTACGGCAACGAGGCGGAGATGGTCGAAAGGACCCAGGAGGTCCTTGATGTACGGGGGGCCGCCCATGGCGGCGCAGGGGAAAACCTTGACTAGGTCGGCCCCGGCGTTCCAGGCGGTGTAGACCTCGGTGGGGGTCAGCGCGCCTGCGACAATGGGGATGGTTTCCGCCTTGGCGTACTCGATCACCGAAAGGTCCAGGTTGGGGGTCACGAGAAACATGGCCCCGGCAGCCACGGCCCGCCTCGCTTCCTCCAGATTGCGGATGGTGCCCATGCCCAGCAGCTTGCCGCTCGGCACGGCGGGGCGGTATTCGGCAACGATTTTTTCGGCGTCCGGGGTGTTCATGGTGACTTCCATGGCCGTAAGCCCGGCGGCAAAGGAGATTTGCATGACCTCTCCGAAGAAATCACCCTCCACCCCACGCAGTATGCCGATGACAGGGACATTAAGCTCCATGCCTTGCTCCTTGTGTATTGTGTGATATGCACATGTCAAAATTGATGCGTTTGAAACGACTGCCCTTCGACAAGCTCAGGGCGAACGGATATTATCTTAGCATATTGATTCTCGTATCGTTGCCACCGTTCGTGCTGAGCTTGTCGAGGCACCTGTTTGAGAAAGAATCTGAGTTGTTTCGTAGCGTACTGCGCTTGTCTATTTCCTCGGTTTTATCCGGCTGGTGGGTTGGGCCTGCCAAGGGTCATCCGGCCAGTGGTGCTTGGGATAGCGGCCCCGGAGCTCCTTTTTCACCTCGTGGTAGGCCCCTTCCCAGAAGCCGCGCAGATCCTGGGTGATCTGCATGGGCCGTTGGGCCGGGGAAAGAAGATGGATGAGGACCGGCACCCTGTTGTTGCAGACCTTTGGGGTATCGGCCAAGCCGAACATCTCCTGGAGGCGCACCGCCAGCACCGGCGGCTCCCCAGGGATGTAGCGCAGCTTGATCCGTGAGCCGCTGGGCACCGTGAGGTGGGTGGGGGCTTCGCGGTCCAGTTGGCTCTGCTGCTGCCAGTCGAGTTGGGCGGCAAGGATGGCGCAGAGGTCGAGTTTCTTGAGATGTTCCAGGCTCCGCATTCCGGTGAGATAGGGGGATAGCCATTGCGCTAGGGTTTCGAGCAGGCAACCATCCGAAACCTCCGGCCAGTCAGCTTCCGGTTGCCAGAGCCGCATGCTTTCCATGCGTCCCTGCAACTCCCTGGCCTTGTCGCTCCAGGGCAGGACTGCAAGGCCGAGGCCGCGGATGGAGGAGAGCAGGGCGGTCAGTATCGCCTCGGAAGAGGGCTTTGCCAAGGGGGCGGCTTCCAGGACCAGCTCGTCCAACCGCACAAGGCGCTGCGTCTTTACTGTATTGCTCTGCGCATCCCAGAAGACCTTTTCTTCCCGTTGCAGGCGGTCGGGGAACAGAGAGGTCAGTGCTTCCTTGATCAGGGGGGCGGCAAGAAAGATGCGGCCTTCGGTTTTGCCTGCGTCCAGTTCGGCCACGGCCAGATATTCATAGGCTGCGAGTCGGTCATGCGCCGGGAGCAGTGCGCCGCGCCCGGAGGCCAGCTTGTATTGGCCCGTGCCCTCCCCCCTCCGCTGGGCGATCCGGTCCGGGAAGGCCAGGGCCAGGAGGTCGCCTGCGGTTGCCGCTGCGGTTGCGTTCCTCCCCTTGTCCCGAGAGGGTTTGGGCAGATGCTCCCGGAGCTGTCTGCTGGTCTGCACCACCCTGCGGCAAGCATCGGTGTCCGCATCCAGGGTTTTGGCCGCGGCCGGCCCATCGGAGCGGAAGGCAGCCAGGGCGTGGAGCCGGTCTTCGATATCCGCCGACCGCTCCCTCCCCTTGATGATGTCCCGCTCCGAGAGCAGGGCAGCCAGGTCGCAGGCCAGATCGGTTGCGTTATCCTTGGAGGCTGCCAGCAGCATGTGTCCCAGGCGCGGGTGGGCAGGGAGGTCGGCCATTTTTTTGCCCAGGGGGGTGATGCGCCTCTGCTTGTCCAGGGCTCCAAGGGCATGCAGCACCGATTGCGCCTGGGTAAAATGCCCGGCTGGCGGGGGGTCGAGCCAGCGCAGCCCGTCAGGGGAGGTCACCCCCCAGCGGGCCAGATCCAGGGCCAGTTGGCTCAGATCGGCGGTCATGATCTCCGGCGGGTCAAAGGGCTTGAGCCCGTGCTCCTCGCCCGTGCTCCACAAGCGGTAGCAGTGGCCAGGGCCAAGACGTCCGGCCCGGCCGGCGCGCTGGGTGGCCGAGGCCTGCGAGATGCGCTGGGTGGTGAGGCGGCTCAAGCCGCTGTTGGGGTCGAACTTCGGGCTGCGTTTCCAGCCGCTGTCCACCACGGTGTGGATGCCCTCGATGGTGACGCTGGTCTCGGCAATGGGCGTGGCCAGGATGATGCGTCGCCGTCCCTGCCGATTCGGTTGCACCGCAGCGGTCTGGGCAGCGAGGCTCATGTCGCCGTACAGGGGGTGGACGACGATTTCGTTTGGCGGCAGTCCGGCGGTGAGCAGCGCCTGGGTATGCCGGATCTCGGCGCCGCCGGGAAGAAAGGCCAGGATGTCGCCGGGCTGCTCGACCAGAGCCCTGTGAACGGCGGCGGCCATCTGCTTTGCAATCTCGCGGGGATTGGGCTGGAGCATCTGCCCGCCCTTGGAATATTCCACCCCCACGGGGTAGCTCCGGCCCGTGCCCACAACCACCGGGGCATTGCCGAGCAGTTGGCTGACGCTGCCAGTATCCAGGGTGGCGGACATGATCAGCAGTTTGAGATCATCCCGCAGCCCGCTCATCACATCCAGGCAAAGGGCCAGGGCCAGATCCCCCTGCAGGCTGCGTTCGTGGAACTCGTCGAAGATGACCAGCCCCACTCCGGCCAAATCGGGATCGTCCTGCATCCTCCGGGTGAGCACTCCCTCGGTAACCACCTCCACCCTGGTTGCCGGGGAGACCTTTGCCTCGAAGCGGACCCGGTAGCCAACGGTCCGGCCGATCTCCTCGTTCAATTGCCGGGCCATGAACCCGGCGGCCAGCCGGGCGGCAAGGCGGCGAGGCTCCAGCATCAGGATGGTTTTTCCCGCCAGCCATGGTTCGCCAAGCAGGGCCAGGGGCGTAACCGTGGTTTTGCCCGATCCGGGCGGGGCGGAAAGCACCACCGCTTCGCGGCTGGTTAGCCGCGTTCGCAGTTCCGGCAGGATATCGTGGATGGGGAGGGAGATTGGGGCTGGCTGCTTAATTGCGCCCGCGACCGTTGGGACGCCCTCCGCCATGGTTAAAATCACGGTTGGGCAGCCTTCGTTCGCCCAACTCCGAACGTCCACGACCGTCTCTTCCCTGGAGGCGATCTCTGATTTCCTCGCGTCTTTCCGGCGGCAGGGATCGCCATTGTTCCCGCAGTTGTTCGCGTCTTTCCGGCGGCAGGGAGCGGAATTGTTCGCGGGCTTCGTGCAAGCGCCTTTGCTCCTGGGGCGGCAGATTGCGGAAGCGTTCAAACCGCTCGCGGATGTTCTGGCGTTCTTCCGGGGCCATACCGCGCCACTGTTCCAGCTTTTTTCCGGTCTCCTGCCGTTCAACAGGCGTCATGGTGAGCCAGCGATCGGCACCTTTCTGTAACCGCTGCTGCCTTTCAGGCGGCAAAGTATCCCATTGGTCGGCATATGGCTTGAGCACCCTTTGCGCCTCTGGAGCCAGTTGCTGCCAGCCGACCCTGTCCTGGGCGAGAACCGGCCTGGGCATGGCGATGAGCAGCAGGCTGACCACCGTCAGCCCCAGCAGCATCATGGCGATGTTATTTCCGGTTGTGCGTTTGTTCATGGTTTTGCTCCTCTGGCGACACCCGGTTCGGTTGTTCTTCTTCGGTGGGGTCAAACCAGACGCCATCCTTGGTTTGAAATTCCCCTAAAAATTCAAGCAGCTCCAACGACGGATGCGCTTCCCTGGTTTTCTGCTCGGCGCCGCTTGCCGGGTTGCCTGTCAGCAACAGCATGAGCAGGGCGGTGGCCCCCAAGACGCTAGCCCGCATGGTTCTCATCCTCGGCAAGCCACTGGTAAAAATCCAGGTCGGCATAAAAATCAGGAGCCTCGGCCGAAGTGATGATCTCCAAATCCGCCAGGCTTTCGCCGTTCGGGTGGAGCTGGTCGGTTCCGGTCTTGAAAAACAAGAAGGCAACCACAAGCATCACCGCCAGACTGGCCGTGATCGGTGCAACCCGCCAAACCCGGGAGCGCTGGCCGCAGGGCAAGCCCTTTTCCACGGCGATCAGGCGCGCCTTTGCCAATCGGGAGCAAATCGCGGGGTCAAGGTTGTCGCTTCCTGCATCCAGGCTCTTGCGGGCTGCCGCGAGAAAATCCTGTTCATTCTGGTCTTTTTTCATGGCCAATGGTTTTCCAACATCTCCCGCAGGGCATGCACTGCCCGGGAGTAATGGGTTTTGACGCTGCCTGTCGAGCACTGCATGGCCTGGGCCGTCTCCTCGACGCTCAATCCATGCCAGGCGCGGAGCAGGAAGGTCTGCTGCTGGCGGAGCGACAGCTTCCTAAGCGCTTCGACAAGCGCGGCCAAGGCTGCGCCGCCCTCCGCCTGCCGGGCAGGGTTGAATAATTCCGGCGCGGGCACTTGGTGGAGCGGATCAGCATCCTCTTCTTCGCTGCCGCGCCACAGCTCCAACCAACCGTGCCAGCGTTTGCGCACCCGGTCACGTCGGTACCAGTCCCGGATGCGGCTTTGCAGAATGCGGAAGAAAAGCGGCCGCCACTCTATTTCCTCTTTGGCGGAATAATGCCGAACCAGAGCCAGCATGGCGTCCTGCACCAGATCGAGCGCTTCGTCTTGGTTGCTGACCGCGATTATGGCCATCTGGTACGCCTGTTTTTCAACGGAAGCCAAAAAGCGTTCCATTGCCCGGCTCTGGTCCACCATGGTGCGTCCCATGCTCCGGGCGGCTGAGAGAGCCAACTTCCCGGAGCATTCATTGTTGCTTTTATCGCTGCCGACCTGACCGGCCAGCCGCTCTCGCCCCAGCGCGATCACCCCGGCGCTCCATGCGGTTTTCCATGTGTTCGCCGCGCCGGTCCATGCGGTCATTGATCCGCTCGCCTTTTTGGTCAAGGCGGTTGTCTATCCGGTCGCCCTTCTTGTCGAGCCGCTGTGCCAACCCTTCCTTGCCCTGGGCTTCGGCGTGCGCCGCCTTTTGGTCCAAGCGGTCATTGATCCGATCTCCTTGGCCGTCGAGGCGATTTTCGATGCGGTCGCCTTTGCGATCAAAGCCCTGTTCCATGCGCTCGCCCCGTCGGTCGAAGCGTTCTTCTCTCCGTTCACCTTGCTGTTCAAGCCGGTTGTCGATCCGCTCATCCCGGCGGTCAAGCCGCTCTTCGGCCCGGTCTCCGCGGGACTCCACGCGATTTCGCACCTGTTCGTTCTCACCTTCCCCGACGGCCCAAACCGGTGTACTCATCACCAGCAACAAGCCGCATGCCACAAGAATAATCTTTTTCATTGTGTACCTCCTCTTGGTTGATAGCTGAAAAAAATTTCTGCTGTTACTGGTACCAACGCGGAGGATGCGAATCGGTTGACAAAAAAATGGGAAGGATCGGGGGTGGCTGTCTGAATTTCAAAAAAAGCCCCTGTCCGAAGACAGGGGCTGGTCAAACGGTATCATTAACCTATCGGCTGGTGATTCACCACAAACCATACATCCATCACCCCTTGCCCGGTATTCCCAGGGGCTTTATCCCCGGCAAAATAGTACAGGGCCATGCCCTTGGTATCGACCAGGAAGCTGCCGTGCTCCTTCAATCCCGCGCCGTCAAGTATAGACGGCGCGGGCTGTCCGATGCCGTTGCCGGTTATTTCACCGTGACGCGTTTGGTGCTCTTGTGGAAGAGGAACTTGCCCTTGCCCTCTTCCAGGGCAGCCAGGTCGCCTCCTGCCGGCAGATGCCAGAGGCTCACGACCACATCCAGTTCCTTGGCCGTGACATTGCGGACCTTCTTGCCGTCCTTTTCCGTATCCTCGTAGGGGAATTTGATTTCAAAGGCTTCAGCCCGGGTCTGTCCCGGCTGCAAGGTGGTATCCCGCAGCATGCCGGATTTCCGATGCGGTCCGTAGACCATTTTGTCCCCCCGGCCCTTGGCAGCGGTTTGAGGGGTGTAGATTTTTTGTTGGTTGAATACTTCCTTGCCGTCTTTGGTTTTCGCGGTCACATCCAGGACCAGCCGGTTGGGAGACGGTCAGCCATCGGGGATGCGGTGGCCGGCGTGACTGGTCATTTTTACCGTCAGCGCCGCGGTGGGCACCGAGTCTCCAGCCTTGACCAAGAAATAATAGCCGCGTGCATCAACGTCAACCGTGACGGCGCTCTTGGCCACGGCCGGATCACGATACCCGGGCATGAAGTGGCCGTGGCCGTCTTTCTTCATGTGGCAGTCCTGGCAGGTCTCGGTGCCGCCCGAGGGAACATAGGCGTGGAGATAGCTGCCGTAGAGGGTGGCGCACTGGGTCGGCTCGGCCAGATCAAAATTCGGGCCAAGGCCGTGGCACTGGCCGCACATGATCGACTCCGGCAGGGAGGCGCTCTTTTTGAGCTTGGTGAATTTTCCGTCCGGATGGTCGCCTTCCTTGTTGGCATAGATTGTGTTCGGTTCGACTTCGCCGTCGGTCCACTTGTGGATCAGGGCCTTCTGGTTGTGGCAGATAAGGCAGTTGATGCCGACCTTGGCCAGTTGTTTTTTGGCATACTCGTCGCCCGCGGCGCCATCGATGGCTGCCTGGGCGATCTCCCGGGCCACCGCATCGGTGGCGTCCTTCAGTTGCGGCAGGTGGCACTTGGCGCAGATCATCATGTGCTCGACGGTCAGATCCTTGACCTCCTTTGCCCCGGAATGGGTGTACTCCTTGAGCAGCCCGTCCTTGATCGTGCTGGCGATGGTGGCCATGGTTCGGGGAGAACCGACCAGGGAGGTTGCATGGTATGATTTTTCCCACTCGGCAAAGACCTTGGCGTGGCACTTCTTGCACGAGGTAACATCGTACATCTTTGCCAATTCATCCATGGAATTCGCCTTTTTCCCGGCGGCCAGGGCCGCAGGGGGCAGCAGGACGATTGCCGCTGCCAATCCGACTCGTAGCAGCTTCATTGAACCCCTCCTTGTCTGGTTTTTCCTCCATGCAACACTCCCGCTCCTTGACGTGCGCTATGGTCACCTCATTTTTTTATTTTTACAGAAGACGGATGCTATTGCCCTCAATGCAACAAAGGGTCGTGTTCTGGCGGAAGGATCAAACGGCGAACTTGCCGGCAACGATGCGCCAAGTTTGCGCCGGTTTTATCCGGGAATGGACGGCATGTTCATCCGTCGGATGGGTCGCTGGGCTGTCCGGTTCGGGACAGGAATAGTGGGGCATGCGGTGACGGCGCAGCCCGGAATAGGCCAGCTTTTTTTCATTATGCGGGAAAAGCGCATTTTATCAAGGAGAAATATGCCGCCCCGTTGAGAGCCTTGGCTGTCGCAGTCTCCCGCGGTTGGTTACTCGGGCGGCCGCCGGCAACAATGCCAAAAGCTCGGGATATTCGCCTGCCAGTGCTTCAGGCGCAGGGTGATCGCCACCTCTTCCAGCTCGGCCAGCAGGAAGAGGAGTATGGCGAAGCGGAATGGCCAGGACGGGCCGCCGACAAGGAGCAGCGGGACGGCAATGCCCAGCAGGACTGCGGCGAATCGTGCCGCCCGGGTATGGTAGCTGGTGAGGCGGCGGAATTTGTAAAATCCCAGCAGGACCGGGAGGAGAAAGCTGCCCAAGCCGAGGAGGATAAAGGTCAGCTCTTGCCGCACCAGCGCCGGCCAGAGCAGCCACACCCCGAGCGGCGCGGCAAAATAGGTGGCAAGGTCGCCCCAACTGTCGAGCTGCGCGCCCCATTCGGAGACCTGGTTCAACCGCCGGGCCAGAAAGCCGTCCAGGGCGTCGCTTACAAGTGAGAGGATAAAGAGGAAAAGAAAAAGGCCGGGCAGGCCCCTTGCCGCCGCCACCAGAAGCAGGGGGGCAAGGAGGATCCGCAGGATGCTCAAGAGGTTGGGGATGGTAAGCGCTTTTTTTAACACGGTGCCGGACTATGCTCCGCTGATTGTTGCCTGCACACTCTTGTTGCGGCCACCGATGCTATTCCGCACTTGAACAATCGCCGGTTCACGACCGAGCAGGAGGGCAGGTTGCCGAGTCTCATGCATGTTGCGGCGGGAATGGATAGACCTGATTGCGGCCATTGCTCTTGGCTTCGTAAAGAGCCAAATCCGCCCGTTTAATAACGCTGTCGAATCGGCTGTCATCAGAGGTGAACTGGCTGACTCCAAGGGAAATGGTTACTCTGCCCATGTGTGGAAAAGAGGCCTGTTCCACCAGGGCACGGATCTTTTCGGCAAAGAGCAGACTGAGTGGAAGTGGGGTTTCCGGGAGCATAAGCACAAACTCCTCCCCTCCCCACCGGCAGAAAAAATCGATTTCGCGGATGTTCCGGCCAATGAGATCGGCCATGTTTTTGAGAACCATGTCTCCTGCTTCGTGTCCATATGTGTCATTGATCTTCTTGAAATGGTCAATGTCGAGCATGACGATGGAATAGGGCGTCGCATATCTGCTTGCCCGCTCGTGTTCCAGGCGAATGACGTTGGTGCTCTTGCTCCTGTTCCAGATGCCGGTGAGGAAATCGGTGGCCGATAGTTTTTTCAGGCGCTGTCTGGTCAGGAAAAGATAAAGGGTGAAAAAGAGACCACCTGCAAAAATAAGGCTGAGCAGGACAAGGGTGAAAACGTAGTGGCGTTTGTGTTGGGCAGGAAAGCCGTCCTCTTCAAAACTGACGAGATAGGCGATACTGATCTGCTTATGATTTTTGATGGGAAGAAAGGCGATAGTATAGAGTTTTCCCGCATAGCTGGCAGGATAGGCAAAGGGACGCCAGTGGTCGAGTTCTTCCCTGTGGATCTTTTCCGCGGAAGCAAAGAGATTGCCCGCGACTGTCATGTCGAAGCCGCTGTCTGATGCCTTGATTTTCTGCAACACCTCCCGGTCATAAATATAGCGGTCAGGCATCGGGCCGAATTCGTAATTCGCCTGTTCATCGCGGAAAACTTTTTCTTCGACGATCCGTCTATCGATGAGAAGCAGGTAATTCTTGGCAAAAAGATGGTTGAGGCTTCTCTCCAGGGCGCTGAAAGAGATGCTTATTTCCACGGAACCGAGATGTTCTCCCTCCCGCAACAGGGGATAGACAAGGCGAAACCCGTTGAAGATTCGTCCTTCTTCAAAGGCGGTTACTTTTTGCCGGGTCGTATTTGCCTCCACAACGGTATCGCGGATGCCAACCAAGGAGTCGCCATACTTTTCCGGCCGGTGGAAGCGCAGGAAACTGCGGCTGTCGGGCAAATGAAAATGGAGTTGGCGGAAGTTTAAGGCCGTAATGCGCTGGTAAAGCGGGGTGAGGTGCTGCAGGAGGTATGCCCGTGTTTGATCATTTTGTGCCGGAGTCCGGTTGGCTTCGGCCATGAGGTTCAGAACCTCGGGGGTCGCGATGCTTTCGTCAAAGAGGAAATCCGCCAGAATCTGATAGCCGTTGAGGGTGACCAGATATTCAGTGTTCAGATTGTGTACCTTCTGCCGCAGATAAAGATCAAGGGCATTCTGTTCCTTGCGGTCGACCTCGGCGATGAAAAATAGAAACATGACAAGGAACAAGATGCTTATGATAATGCTATTTTTTTTCATGTTTTGTCCCGGCGCCTGCAGAAAAAATCCTCTAATCCGCGGCTGTTGTCCGCCTATTCCCCGATGATTTTCACCAGCACCCTTTTGGGGCGGCCGCCGTCGAACTCGCCGTAAAAAATCTGTTCCCAGGGGCCGAAGTCCAGGGCGCCGCCGGTTACGGCCACCACAACCTCGCGGCCCATGATCTGCCGTTTGAGGTGGGCGTCGCCATTGTCTTCGCAGCCGTTATGACGGTATCGGGAAACAGGCTCGTGCGGGGCAAGCTTTTCCAGCCAGACCTCGTAATCGTGGTGCAATCCCGGTTCATCGTCGTTGATGAAGACCGAGGCGGTGATGTGCATGGCGTTGACCAGGGCCAGCCCTTCCTTGATTCCCGATTCCCGCAGGCATTGGGCCACCTGGGGGGTAATATTGATAAAGGCGCGGCGGCCCGGGACATTGAAGAGAAGTTCCTTGCGAAAGCTTTTCATGGGGGAATCCTGATGTTTTTAAAAAAAAGGTGGCTGAGATTGCTGCGGTCATTTCCGCCGGGAGTGCGGGGAGAGTTCTCCCGGAGCATCGCATTTCCCCCGGCAATCTGTCAATACTGAAAAGTATGTTTGGTCCGGCCGCGCAGGGCGACCACCATGCCGATCCGGGCGACCAGGGCAAAGGCGATCCCGGCCAGGCGGGCGGCTTCGCGCTTTGCTGGGGGCAATCGGTCGATAAAAATCGAGATGACCAGGATGTTGTCCACCAGAGAACTAGTTCCAGACCGAGCAGCAGACCGAGTAACGCCAATGCGTCACCCTTGTGTGCAACCTCAGACTGATTGTTGGGTTATGCAAAGAGTCGTCACACCGGTGAAAACCGGTGTCCAGCCCTTCCGGAATTGTCCAAAAAATACTGGCTCTGGGTCTCGCTTCGCTCCCTTGCCTCCGGTCGGCGCCGGAATGACAGGATGTTGGGTGTATTTCAACATCCTGTTAGGGCCTTGGCCAGGGCCTTTTTGAAACCCTCGGCGGAGCGGCTGATCACCGCATCCTCCACGCAGAAGGCGAGGCGGAAATAGCCCTCCATGCCGAAGCCCCTCCCCGGCACGCCCAAAATCTTCTCCTCGGCCAGCAGCCCGACAAATTGTGCATCGTCAGCTATGGGCGATTTGGGGAACATGTAGAAGGCGCCCTTGGGCGGGACAAACTCGTAGCCTGCCTCGCGCAGCACCGTGCAGAACAGCTCGCGGCGGCGGGTATAGATACTGGTGTCCACCGTGACCCCCTGGAGCTCCGCCACCACCCGCTGCATCAGGGCCGGGGCATTGACAAAGCCGAGGATCCGGTTGGCCAGGGTCATGGCCCCGAGCAACTGGGGTTTTCCCTCGATCTGGGGGTGCGCCGCGATGTAGCCGATGCGCTCGCCGGGCAGGGAGAGATCCTTGGAATACGAAGAGGCGATGAGGCTGTTGCCATACGCCTTAAAGATACTGGGCACAGTATGGCCGTCGTAGACGATATTGCGGTAGGGCTCGTCGCTGATCAGGTAGATGGTCTGCGGGGCCTTAGCGAGCACCTCGGCCAGCCCGGCCAACTCCCCGGCTGAATAGATCTGGCCGGTGGGATTGTTGGGGCTGTTGATGATGATCGCCTTGGTCTTTGGGGTGATGACCGCCTCGATGGCCGCCAGATCCAGGCTGAAATCCTCGCCGGTGTTGACCACCTTGGCAACCCCGCCGTGGTTGTCGATATAAAAATTGTACTCGACAAAGAAGGGGGCAAGGATGATCACCTCGTCGCCGGGATCGAGCAGCGATTTCATCACCACGTTGAGCCCCCCGGCCGCGCCCACGGTCATGATGATATCGTCCTGGCCCACGGTCATGCCCTGTTCGGCGGAGATCTGCCGTGCCACCGCCTCCCGGACAAAGGGGTAGCCGTTGTTGGCCATGTAGCCGTGGCTGCCCGGGGCCTCCGCCGCAGTCACCGTGCGCACCGCCTCCTGGTACTGGGCGGGCGGCGGCAGGTCGGGGTTGCCGAGGCTGAAGTCGCAAACCTGATCCGCGCCGTACTGGGCCTTGAGCCGTGCGCCTTCCTCGAACATCTTGCGAATCCAGGAAGAGCGTTCCGCAAAACCGAGCATTTTTTGGGAGATGGCCATGGGAGTTCCTCGTGCTTACAGGGAGTGGATCTGGTCGTCGCTCAACAGGGGGCAGCCTGCTTTGCGGAAAACCTCCACCGCTGCGTCCTGATCGTCGAAACGGAATAAGAGCATGCCGGATTCGCCGCTCTTTTTGGAAAAGGCGTACACATATTCCACGGTGAGCCCGCCCTGGACTGCCATCTGGAGAATGCAGTCCAAGGCGCCGGGCTTGTCCGGGACCTCCACGGCGAGTACCTCGGTGAGGCTTACGGCGAAGCCGTTTTCCGTCAGAGCCTGCTGGGCCTTGTTGGTGTCGTTGACCACCAGCCGGAGGATGCCGAAATCAGCGGCATCGGCCATGGAAAGAGCCCGGATGTTTATGGCGTTTTCCGCCAGCGTGCGGCTGACGTCGGCCAGCCGATCCGATTTTTTTTCCAGGAAGATTTCGAGCTGTTTTACCTTCATGCCGCGCCCCTCTTTCAGATACTGAACAGTTGCCGATCAGGAAACGTATAGCTGTTGAGTCTCCCCCCCGCAAAAAAAGTGTTTCTAACACGGGGGAAAAGAATTTGCAAAGGGTGAAAAAACACCCTATCCCTGCTGGAAGGTGAGCCAGCGGCTCTGGGCCGAAGAGCTCAAAACCCCCACCGGATCGACATAGTCGTAGACCCGTGCCTGCTTGCCGTGGGCCGGGCGCAGCACCCTGCCCACCACCTGCAGGAGGCGGCCGGTGAACTTGATCGGCGTGGTGAGAAAGAGGGTGGAGAGATCCGGGCAGTCGAAGCCTTCGCCGATGAGCTGCACCGTGGAGATCAGCACCTTGACCTCCCCCTGGCGGATGGAGTCCACCAAGGCATTGCGCTGCTCGGCCGGGAGCTTGCCGGTGAGCACCGCGCTGGGGCAGTTATGTTTTTCGAGCATGACGGCAAGGGCCTCGCAGTGCTTGACCCGGTCGCTCACCACCAGGATGGTGCCCGGCGAGGAGGAGCGCTCCTTGAGGATGTCCGCGACAATGAGCTGGTTGCGGGGTGCGTTGCCGCACAGCGCCTTCATCAGGGCCTGGTAGTTGCCCCGGTACACATAGCGGAATTCCGTGGGACGCTGGAGATATTCCGGCTTAAGTATCGCCCCGCTTTCGTGCAGGTCGTGGCTTTCCACCTTGAAGGCCCGGTCGCCCAGGGAGATGTAGATCAGCTTAGTCAGCCCGTCGCGGCGGAAGGCGGTGGCGGAAAGGCCCAGCAGGTAGCGGCAGTCAAAGGCGGAGACCACCTCGGTGAAGAGCGAGGCCGGCACCCGGTGGCACTCGTCCACGCAGAGCTGGCCGAAATGGGCGGGCAGTTCGGAGAGCCGGTTGCGGGCCGAGTTGACAATGGCGATGGTGATAGGGGCGAGGGAGAAATGACCGTCGCCGATCATTCCGGCTTCCACGCCCAAAAAGGTTTTGGCCCGTTCCACCCACTGGTAGAGCAATTCCTTGGTGTGGACCAGCACCAGGGTGGGCTGGCGGCGCTTGGCGATCACCGCCAGGGCGATCACCGTCTTGCCCGAGCCGGTGCCCGCCTCCAGCACCCCGAAGTCATGGCGCATTATGGCGTTGATGGCCTCCTCCTGGTAGGGGCGCAGCTTGCCGAGGAATGTGAAATCCACCGGGGCGGCGGTTCTACGTTGGTCGATGATCCTGGGGTCCTGGCGCATGAATTTCCGGGCCAGGAGGATGGCGTGGTTGGCGTAGCCTCGGGGGAAGGTGAGGCTGTCGTTGTGTTCCGCGAAAAAATAGAGATGGGGTTTGAGCTTTTTTCCCATCCAGCGGCTGTATTTCTTGGCCTCGAGGTACTCGGGGTTGTCGATGGTCAGTTGCTGCTTGAGGGCCGCGGCCAGGGTGGGCGAGGCGCCGTGCAGGCAGGCCTCTGCGCCGACGGTGAGGGTAAAAGGCTGACTCATGGGTGGTCTGCCTCGCGGGGGGCAAGGGTTTCGGCCAGCAGATTGGCCAGGCGGGTACATTCCTTTTCCACGGCGTCAAGCTGGGCCTGTTGACTGATGAGGGCGCTGTTCAGCTCTTCCAGGGCGATTTCCTGGAAGGCCAACCGGGTTTCCAGTTCGATGATCCGGTGTTCCATGGGGTGTCCTTACAGATTTATCCGGTGAAATATCGTGGGGTCAGCGGTTTTCTGCCGGTGAGCCGTTGGTACGGCTCGGCCGGATAGCCCAGGGCGATGACGGCATGGATAGCCTCGTCATCGGGGATGCCCAGGGTCCGCTGGATTGTGGGATTTTTGGCCATGGCCGCCACGGCAAAGCCGATCAGGCAGGAACCAAGCCCCAGGGTGTGGGCGGCCAACAGGATATTCTGCGTGGCCAGCAGGGCGTCTTCCGCAGGACAGCTTGCCCCGGGGTGCGAACCGACGACGATGGCGGCGGGCGCTCCGTGGAAGAGGCGGTCGCGACCTTGCTCCTCCCATTCCCGCAGCCCCTGGGCGATGGTGGCATGGTAGCGGCGATAATAATTAGCCAGAGCCGGTTTGCCCATCAGGCGGAGAAGGGTGCGCAGCACGGGATTTGCCGCCAACCGGTTGAGCTTGGCAAAATAGGCGGCCACCAGGGAGCCCAGCCTTTCCACCGCCGGTCGATTCGGCAGGATGGTGAAGGTCCAGGCCTGGCTGTTGGTGCCGGAGGGAGCGGTGGTGCCGATGCGGACCAGGTCTTCCAGCAGTTGCGGGTCCAGGGCGCGAGTTAGGTAGTTGCGACAGGAGCGGCGGGAAAGCATGATTCGGACCAATTGGGCGGGGTCTCCCTGGCCGGGGGGCAGGTAGCGGTTGTCGGCGGTAAAGGTCTGGAACACAGGCTCGGGTTCCAGGCCCGGCACGGTGATGGCCTGGGTCGGGCAGACGGCGCGGCAATGACCGCAGGCCAGGCAGCGCTCCCCGCTGACCATGGCTTTGCCGCCCAGCAATGACAGGGTCCGGTCCGGGCAGACCGTAAGGCAAAGACCGCAGCCGGTGCATTCTTCCTGGTCGATGTTCGGGGTTTGCGGCCTGGGGTGTGAGTGCTGGTTTGTCATGATTGTCCATCATGCCCTGCTTTGCAAAAAAATGGAAGGGTTCGCATATGTGATTGACGAAAAGAGTGAAGAGGCATAGGTTCAGCATAGGTCGAGTCTCTTGCGAAATTGCACAGGGCTGCCCTCATTACTCCCCTCGCCCGCCTGCGGGAGAGGGGCCGGGGGAGAGGGAAAATGCAACATTATTCCCCCTCTCCCTAACCCTCCCCCCGAGGTGGGAGGGGATTTTTGTGTTATGACGCGCAACACCCCCGGAGGAAACATGCATTTCTGGCAAGGGCTTTTTCTGTATCTCGCGCCGGGCGGCCTTATGCTCGCCGCGGCGCTTGCCGCCTTGCAGCACGAAGGGTTGGCCCGATGGCTGTTCGGGATCAACTGGCTCTTGCCCCCTGCCCTGGGGCTTGTCGCTGTTTTTCTCGCCTGGCGTTTCAACCGCAGCCGGTTGATTTTCGGGATCTTGGTGGTGCTTCTGGCCGATTTTTTGCTGCGCCGGTATGGCGGGGTGGCCCAGATCGACCAGCTCCTGGCCAGGTATGTGTTCCATATGGCCCTGCTGGCGCTGCCCCTCAACCTGCTGCTTTTTTCCTTCTGGCGGGAGCGGGGCATTGTCACCGGCCAGGGGGTGCGCCGTTTCGTCTTTATTTTTTTTCAGCCGCTTATGCTGACGGCGCTTTTTGGGGTACGCGGCCCGCTCATCGTGCGGCAACTGGAGGGCATGACCGTTCATCTGCCTCTGATCGGCAGCCTGCCATCCCCGGCTCTTGTGATCTGGGCGCTGGCCGGACTGGTTTTGCTTGTTCGTTTTCGGAGCAAACGCGATCTCCTGGAGCATGGCTTTTTCTGGGCCATGTTCTGTTCGCTCCTCGCCATGTTGGCCGGGGATTCCGCAAGGCAGTCCTTTCTTTTCAGCGTGGCCGCGCTGATCCTCATTGTTGCCGCCATCGAGGCTGCCCACCGGATGGCCTTTCGGGATGAGTTGACCACCCTGCCCGGACGGAGGGCCTTGAACGAGGCGTTGCTCAAGCTGGGCTCCACCTACACCGTGGCCATGGTGGATATCGATTTTTTCAAGAAATTCAACGACCGGTATGGCCATGACGTGGGCGATCAGGTGCTGGCCATGGTGGCCGGATTGCTCGCCAGGGTCGGCGGCGGAGGGCGTGCCTTCCGCTATGGCGGGGAGGAATTCACCGTCCTCTTTCCGGGCAAAACCCTGAAAGAGGCCCAGCCCCATCTGGAAGCGTTGCGTCAGGCCGTGGCCGAGGCCGGGTTTGCGGTCCGCAGCGCCGATCGGGCCGGCAAGAGCCAAAGCAACAGGCAGAAGGGCAGGAGTTCCGCCCAAAAGGTCTCCCTCACCATCAGCATCGGCATGGCCCAGCGCGACGCGGCCAAGAAGACTCCCCAGGCTGTGATCAAGGCGGCGGACCAGGCCCTTTACCGCGCCAAGGAAGGGGGGCGCAACCGGGTGTCCAGTTGAGGGAGTTTCTGTCCTAACCCTTTTCTTTTGCGCGGTTTATTTGTTTGACTTCACCGGGAACCCACCCCTACAATGGAATCACCTTTTCAGGGAGAAAGCCATGGGAGCCGAGTCTCGGAGCAGTGTTTCGCCGCCAGGACGTCGATATTGGAAGATAGCCGTGGTGGTGCTGGGGGTCACTTTTGTTGTCGCCGCGGGGTTGTACCATCTTGCCCGGCTCTATGTGCTCAACGAGGCGGAAAGAAACATCCAGGCCGTGCTCCTCGTTCACAAGGGCACGCATCGTTATATCCAGGAAGTCATGCATCCGGTCTTCTACAAGCTGCGAGCGGAAGGCCTTGCCGCCGACACCTTTTACGCCCCGGAAATCTTTTCTTCATCCTTCATCGTCAGAAACCAGCACAAGGCATACAACGAGGAGCGCAAGGCCGCGGGCCTTGAAGAGATCTACTACAAGATGGCCGCCTTTAATCCGCGCAATTCGGTGAACAAGGCGGACGCGCTGGAAGAAAAACTCATCCGGATGTTCAATGAAAACAAGGAGGTCAAGGATTATCGGGAGATAGTCCGGATCGGCGATAAGGATTATCTCTTTGTCGCCCTGCCCTTTTTGGTGAACCAGGAAAGGTGTATGAAATGCCATGGCAACCGGGAGGATGCGCCCCTCGGTCTCCAGGCGCTCTATCCCGGGTTGGGCGGGTTTAACGAGAAGGCCGGTGAAATCCGGGCCATTGAATCGATCCGGGCGCCCTTGGAAGAGCAGTATTTCCTCCTATACATTGTTTTCGCCTCTTCCTTTGCCGGGTTGCTGGCGCTTGCCGGTTTGCTGTTTTTCAACGCCCGTCTCAGGGGGATGGTGCGGACGCGGACCCATGAACTCGAGCAGGAGGTGGCTGAGCGCCGCCGGGCCGAGGAAGAGGTGCGCCAGACCAATGAAGAACTCGAAAACCGGGTGGAGGAACGCACCGCCCGGATCGCTGCGGCCAATAAGGAGCTTGACTCCTTTGCCTACTCGGTTTCCCATGATCTCCGGGCCCCTCTGCGCGGCATCGACGGCTTCAGTCTGGCCCTGCTGGAGGATTATGGCGCACAGCTTGACGACACGGCAAAAGGCTACCTCGGCCGCGTCCGGGCAGGCTGCCTGCGGATGGGCGAGCTGATCGACGATATGTTGCAGCTTTCCCGTCTGTCCAGGGGGGAGATCCACCGGCAGGAGGTCGACCTCAGCGGCATGGCCGAAGAGATTGCCGAAGAGCTCCGGCGCGGGGCGCCGGCACGTCGGGTTGCCTTTGAGATCACCCCCGGCATACGGGTTTTTGGGGATGCCATTTTGCTGCGGGCGGTGCTGGATAATCTGCTCGGCAATGCCTGGAAATTCACCGCCAAAACCGAAGAGGCCCGGATTACCTTCGGCCGTGAGGAGGAAAGCGGCAAGGATCTCCTCTTTGTAAGGGATAACGGGGCAGGGTTTGATATGGCCTATGCCGACAAGCTGTTCGGCGCCTTTCAGCGCTTGCACTCTTTCCAGGAGTTTGCAGGCACCGGCATCGGCCTGGCCACGGTGCAAAGGATCATCCACCGGCATGGCGGCGCTATCCGGGCCGAGGGCGAGGTGGGGCAAGGGGCGACTTTTTATTTTTCCGTGTAAGACGTTACGCGCATGAGGACGAATATGATTCTTTTGGTCGAAGACAACCCGGATGACGAGGCCCTGACCCTCCGCGCCCTGAAGAAGAACAACATCCTCAATGAGGTGGTTGTGGCCAGAGACGGCGTGGAAGCCCTTGATTTTCTCTTTGGCGAGGGTGGGCATGCGGGGCGTGATCTGGCCCTCATGCCCGAGGTTGTCCTGCTTGACATCAACCTGCCAAGGATAAACGGCTTGGAAGTGCTGGAAAAGATCCGGGCAAACGAGCGGACCAGGTTGTTGCCCGTGGTCATCCTCACCACCTCCAACGAGGAGCGGGACAAGCTTAGAAGTTATACCTTGGGGGCCAACAGTTTCGTCCGCAAGCCCGTGGATTTTCTGCAGTTCAGCGAGGCCATCCGGCAACTGGGCTTGTATTGGCTGGTGCTGAATCAATCGCCTCCCCTGGTGAAGGTGTAAGTCATGGCCGAAAAGCTGCGCGTGTTGCTGGTGGAGGATTCCGAGGATGATGCGACCCTTGTGGTGCGGGCCCTCGCCAAGGGAGGGTTTACGACGAGCCACGAGCGGGTGGATACCGCCGATGCCATGGCGGCGTGCCTTGCCGGGCAGGAGTGGGACCTGATCCTCTCCGATTATTCCATGCCGCAATTCAACGGCATGGCGGCACTCAAGCTCATGCAGGAAAAGGGGGTTGATCTGCCGTTTATCCTGGTTTCCGGGGCGGTGGGCGAGGAAACCGCCGTGGAGATGATGCGGGCCGGAGCCTGCGACTATGTGATGAAGGACAAGCTGACCCGGCTGGCCCCCGCTGTTATCCGGGGATTGCGGGAGGCGAAAAACCGCAAGGCGGCACGGGAGGCGGACAGGGCCATCGACGCCTTGGTGCGGGGGATGGTGGGCGCCACGGGCTCGGAGTGCTTTGATCGGATCATCGACGGACTCTGCGACTGGCTCGGGGCGGAACATGGCCTCGTCGGCCTTCTGACCGATGGACAGGTGCGGACCCTTTCGCTCTTCCTGCACCGCGAGAAGCAGGAGAATCTCAGCTACCCCCTGGCAGGAACGCCCTGCGAGGGGGTGGTGCAGGACACCTACATAAGCCATGCCCGGGATCTCCGCCGTCTTTTCCCCGAGGACAAGGAGCTTGCCAAGCTGGGGGCGGAAAGCTGCGTGGGTATTTCCTTGCGGGATACGCGACAGAAAGTGTTGGGGGTGCTCAATATCTTTTCAACCCGGGAGATGCTGCCCACGGCAAGGCTGCCGGAGATCATGGAGATTGTCGCGGTCAAGGCGGCGGCGGAGCTGGAGCGCCTGCGGGAGGAGGAGGAGAAAAACGCGCTTGAGACGCAGTTGCGGCAGGCCCAGAAAATGGAAGCCATCGGCACCCTGGCCGGGGGAATTGCCCACGATTTCAACAATATCCTGGCTGCGATTCTGGGTTATACCGAGCTGGCCAAGCAGAAAATGATTCCTCAAAGCGAGCCGGACCTCTGTCTTGCCGAGGTGCTCAAGGCGACCTCCCGGGCAAAGGGGTTGGTGCAGCAGATCCTCGCTTTCAGCCGCAAGGGCGAGCAGGAAATAAAGCCCATGCGCATCCAGTGCGTGGTCAAGGAAGCGCTCAAGCTGCTAAGGGCCTCCATCCCCGCGGCCATCGAGATTCAGCAGCGGATAGCCCCGGATTGCCAGGCCATCCTTGCCGATCCAACCCGGATACACCAGATTGTCCTGAACCTCTGCACCAATGCCTCCCATGCCATGGAAGCACAAGGCGGCACCCTGAGCGTGCTCCTGGAAAATACGGATTTGACCGAAGAAGAGGCGCAACGCCATGGGCTGGCGCCGGGGAATTATGTGCTGCTGGTGGTGAGCGATACCGGGCACGGCATGGGAAAAGAGGTGCTGGATCATATCTTTGAACCCTATTTCACCACCAAGGAGCAGGGCAAGGGGGCGGGCATGGGGCTTGCCATCGTGCATGGCCTGGTAACGGCGACCGGCGGCAAGATTTCCGTGGCGAGCACCCTCGGCCAGGGCACGACCTTCAGGATTCTCTTCCCGCGGGTTTCGGAAAAACCAGGGGGGGAGTCGCCTGAAAAAATCTGCGTCCCCTCGGAAAAAGGCAGCGAACGTATTTTTGTCATAGACGATGAACAGGCCATCGTGGCCATGGAAAAACTTGCCCTCGAACGTCTCGGCTACCAGGTGCGGATCTTTTCCGACAGCGAGGAGGCGCTGGCCGCCTTCCGGAATGATTCCCAGGGGTGTGATCTGGTGGTGACCGATCAGAGCATGCCCCATCTTTCCGGCCTGGAACTGGCCAAGGCCTTTTTGGCGATCCGTCCGGATCTGCCCATCATTCTCTCCTCGGGCTTCAGTTCCCAGGCCTCGGAAGATGAAGCCGCCAGAATCGGGATTCGCCGCTTCATCATGAAGCCGGTGGATATCGCCCACCTTGCCTCCGCCATTCGGGAACTTCTCGATCAGCGCTAGAAAGTTTCCCTGTGCTCTCGCAATTCTATTTTCAAAGTGAAGATTTTCCCACTCTGTGCTATCCTTGCGCCTGAAATTGTAAGGCTCTTGCAAAACTCCTCGAAGTTACATCCCCTCCCTTGACGGGAGGGGGCAGGGGGGTGGGTGAAGCTGCAACCTGCACGGTATCTGCCAACTTCCCCCTCACCCTAACCCTCCCCCGCCAGGTAAGCGCAGACTCCGGGGGGGAGGGGACTTTTTTGATTTTTGCAAGAGGCGCGTTTGACCTTGAAAATCTCTTGCCCATCATAAGGAGTTGCCCCAATGAGTGTTGAGCCCAATAAAATCATCTATTCCATGGTTCGGGTCGCCAAGTTTTACGACAAGAAGCCGATCCTGAAAGACATCAGCCTGTCCTATTTCTACGGGGCCAAGATCGGGGTCCTGGGCCTCAACGGCTCGGGCAAGTCGTCGCTGCTGCGGATTTTGGCCGGGGTGGACAAGGAGTTCAACGGCGAAACCCACATCTCTCCGGGGTTGACCGTGGGCTATCTGGAGCAGGAGCCCCTGCTGGACGAGGGGAGAACCGTGATCGAGATCGTGCGCGAAGGGGCGCAGGAGGCGGTGGATCTCTTGGCCGAGTTCGAGGAGATCAACAACAAGTTCGGTGAGCCCATGGACGATGAGGCCATGGACAAGCTCATCGCCCGGCAGGGGGTGGTGCAGGAAAAACTCGACACCCTGGATGCCTGGGATCTCGACGCCCGGCTGGACATGGCCATGGACGCCCTGCGCTGCCCGCCCGGGGAGACGCCGGTGAATGTCCTTTCCGGCGGCGAGAAGCGGCGGGTGGCCCTCTGCCGGTTGCTCCTCAAAAAACCCGACATCCTGCTGCTGGACGAGCCCACCAACCATCTGGACGCCGAGACCGTGGCCTGGCTGGAGCAGCACCTGCAGCGCTACGAAGGCACGGTCATCGCCGTGACCCATGACCGCTATTTCCTCGACAACGTGGCGGGCTGGATTCTCGAGCTGGACCGGGGCCAGGGCATCCCCTGGAAGGGCAACTACTCCTCGTGGTTGGAGCAGAAGGAGAAGCGGCTGGCCCAGGAGGAAAAGGAAGAGTCCAAGCGGCGCAAGACCCTGCAGCACGAGCTGGAATGGATTCGGATGAGCCCCAAGGGCAGGCATGCCAAGTCCAAGGCCAGAATCCAAGCCTACGAAGAACTGCTGGGCAAGGAGGCGGAGAAACGCACCAGGGATCTGGAGATCTACATCCCGCCCGGACCGCGGCTGGGCAAGATCGTCATCGAGGCCGAGGCGCTCAGCAAATCCTTCGGCGACCGGCTGCTTTTCGAGAATCTGACCTTCTCCCTGCCCCCCGGCGGCATCGTAGGGGTGATCGGGCCCAACGGCGCGGGCAAGACCACGCTGTTCAAGCTGATCACCGGTCAGGACAAGCCCGATTCCGGCACCATCCGGTTGGGCGATGCCGTAAAGCTCGCCTATGTGGATCAGTCCCGCGACGTGCTGGACCCGGAGCAGACCATCTGGCAGGCCATCTCCGAGGGCCAGGAAACCATCACCATGGGCGACCGCGAGGTGAACTCCCGCGCCTATGTGGGCAGGTTCAACTTCTCGGGCACCGACCAGCAGAAAAAGGTGGGGCTGCTCTCCGGTGGCCAGCGCAACCGGGTGCATCTGGCCCGGATGCTGAAAGAGGGGGCCAATGTCCTCCTGCTGGACGAGCCCACCAACGATCTGGATGTCAGCGCCCTGCGCGCCCTGGAAGAGGCGTTGGAGAACTTCGGCGGCTGCGCCGTGGTCATCAGCCATGACCGCTGGTTTTTGGACCGCATCGCCACGCATATGCTGGCCTTTGAGGGGGATTCCCAGGTGGTTTGGTTCGACGGCAACTACTCCGAGTACGAGGCCGACCGCAAGGCCCGCTTGGGCGACGCCGCCGACCAGCCCCACCGGATCAAGTACCGCCACCTGACCCGGGTCTGAGGCGGCAATTTTCCAATGATAATTGACCCGCACCCAGTTGAGCGTAGAAATATCCGCCATCCCGGCCTCCGCCGGGGTGGCATTTTTTTTGCCGACAAATTGTCGCACGGAGAGGGTGTGATAGGCGTATCTGTTTGAATTGATGAAATAAAAAAGATTTCTTCTGGTTTTTCTCGTATACTGAAGACAGGGGAGTGCGGGCAGCGCCATTTTCTGGGGGGGGAAACGGATGCATTCAAGCGGTTCACCAGATTCACTCCTGCGCCGTCTCCCGGTGCTGGGCACCATCAGAAAAAAAACCCTGGCCATTCTCGCGGCCACCTTTTTCTCTTCCTTCCTGCTTCTCCACACTGTTTCCCAATATATTCTCCTGCAAAGCTTTAAAGAGCTGGAGATCCACACCACCAAACATGGGTTGACCCATATCCGCAAGGAGCTGGATGTGAGTCTTGAGGTGCTGGACACCCTGACCCGGGACTGGGCCTGGTGGGATGATGCCGGCGAGTTTGTGGCCAACCCGACCCCTGAATTCATTGCCGCGAATCTGGGCGATGAAACCTTTGTCGGCATGAAGGTGGACCTGATCGGTTTTTTTGCCCCGGATGGGCGGGAGGTTGCCCTGCATCTCTATGATGCGGATCAGGCCAAGCAGGTGGAACCGCCTGCCTCCCTGCGGGAGGTGTTGCAAGAGCGCCAGGGCTTGGTCCGGCATGACGACCCGAAAGGGTGGCGCATGGGGATTGTGGTTTTTCCCCAGGGGCCGATGCTCTTTGCCTCGCGTCCCATTCTTACCAGCAATCAGGAGGGTCCGGTGCAGGGATGTGTGATCTTCGGCCGCTTCTTGAGCGGTGGCGAGATGGAGCGGATCGCCCAGGAGGTGGACGCATTTCTTAAGGTGACCATACTGGGCCAGGGGAAGGAAGGCGCGGTGCAGCAGGGGATTGTCAAGAAAATGCAGGAAGCCGGGGAAACGATGGTGGTTTCCGCCGAAGAGGGAAAGAGCATCACCGGCGCCATGCTGATCGACGATCTCTTCGGCAAGCCCGCTTTGTTGTTTGAGGCGACCATGCAACGGAGCGTTTTTGAGTGTGGGCAGAGGGCAATCTCCGTGCTGCGCTGGTTGTTTTTCGGGGTCAGCGGACTCGTTTGTCTGGTGGTGATGCTCCTGCTCGACCGGTTGGTGATTCGGCCGGTGGTGGTGTTGAACGATGCGGTGTCCCGGATAGGGGAAGAGGGTGGCCGGGATGGCAGGATTGCGAGCGAGGGCCCGGCCGAGATCCGGCGGCTGGCGGACGCCATCAACACCATGCTGGATGGCTTGGCGCGCGCCAACCAGTTGTTGGCCGGAAAAAACGTGCAGTTGGAGCGGGAGATCACCGAACGTAAGGAATTGGAGCAGGAGCGGGAGAAGCTGATCGCCAAGTTGCAGGAAGCCCTGGCCCAGGTGAAAACCCTGAGCGGCTTTCTGCCGATCTGCGCATCCTGCAAGAAGATCCGGGACGATTCCGGATACTGGAAGCAGATCGAGTCGTATCTCAGCGACCATGCCGACGTGACCTTCAGCCACGGGATCTGCCCGGATTGCGCCAAGAAGCTCTACGGCGATTTTATCGATGTGGATGCGGCGCTGAAAAAGAAGTGATCAGCTACGGGAAAAAACGGTGAAGGTGTAGGGCTCCGGTTCTGCTATCCGTTCGGTGGAAGTCGTGCGGAACTGGTCGGGGTCGAACTCGGGAAAGATGGTGTCGCCCTCCACCTCCCGGTCGAGCACCGTAAGGTAGATGGCCTCGGCCAGGGGCAGGGCCTCGCGGTAGATCTCGCCGCCTCCGGCAATGAAGATGGTCTCCTCGCTTGGGCAGAGGGCGATGGCCGCGTTCAGGCTTGGGGCCACGGAGCAGCCCGGTGCATGATATTCGGGGTTGCGGGTGATGATCACGGTTTTTCGGCCGGGCAGGGGGCGGCCGATGGACTCGAAGGTTTTCCTCCCCATGATCAGGGTGTGGCCCATGGTCATGGCCTTGAAGCGTTGGAGTTCGCTGGGGATGTGCCAGGGGATACCGTTGCCCCGGCCGATCACCCGGTTTTTGGCCATGGCGGCGATGAGGATGATCTTCATCGTGCCGCGCTCACTTATGCCTCGCCTGCTTTGACAGCCTCAAGCGCTTCCCATCTGGCATAGGCCTTTTTCAACTCCTGCTCAAGCGCTTCCAGTTGTTTCTGTATTTGGGGGATGGCGGAGGGGTCCTTCTGGTAGAGGGTGGGATCGCCGAGCTGTTGGTGCAGCTCTTCCAGCTTCGCTTCCATCTCTTCAAGCCGCTGGGGCAGCGCTTCCAGCTCCCGCTCCTCTTTGTAGGAGAGCTTTTTTGCCGCAGCCTTTTTCGGCGGAACCGTTTCTTTTTTTTCGCCTTTTTCCGGCTTGGCTGCCGGGGCTGGAGTCGGGGCCCGCTGCACAAGCCAGTCGTCGTAGCCGCCTGCGTATTCCTCCACCCTCCCCTCGCCCTCAAAGACTAGGGTGGAGGTGACCACGTTGTTCAGAAAGGCCCGGTCATGGCTGACCAGAAGCAGGGTTCCCTGGTAGTCGAGCAGCAGCTCTTCCAGCAGCTCCAGGGTTTCCACGTCAAGATCGTTGGTGGGCTCGTCCATCACCAGCACATTGAAGGGCTGGGTGAAGAGCTTGGCCAGGAGAAGCCGGTTTTTTTCCCCGCCGGAGAGCACGCGCACCGGCGAACGGGTCCGGTCCGGGGCAAAGAGGAAATCCTGCAGATAGCTGATGATGTGGCGGGGCTGCCCACCCACCAGCACGGTGTCCCCGCCGTCGGTCACGTTCTCGGCCACGGTCTTTTCCGGATCGAGCTGTTCCCGGTTCTGGTCGAAATAGCAGGACTCGATACGGGTGCCCAGGCTGATGCTCCCTTCGGTGGGCGCAAGCTGACCGAGGATGAGCTTGAGCAGGGTGGATTTGCCTGCGCCGTTGGGGCCGATGATCCCCACCTTGTCTCCGCGCATGATGGTGGCGGTCAGCCCCTTGATGATGGGCGCGCCGTCATAACAAAAAGAAACATCCTTGAGCGAGGCCACCAGCTTGCCGGAGCGTTCGGCATCCTGCATCTGGATGCGGGCCTTGCCGGCCTGATTCCTGCGTTCGGAGCGTTCCTGGCGCAGGGCGATCAGGGCGCGGACCCTGCCTTCGTTGCGGGTGCGGCGGGCCTTGATCCCCTGCCGGATCCACGCCTCTTCCTGGGCCAGTTTCTTGTCGAACTTATGGCTCTGGCTCGCTTCGGCATCCAGGGCGTCCTGCTTGCGCTGGAGATAGGTGGCGAAGTTGCCGGGCCAGCTCGTCAGCCTGCCGCGGTCAAGCTCCACGATCCGGGTGGCGATTTTTTGAAGCAGCATGCGGTCATGGGTGACAAAGAGCAGGGTGGAGGAAAAGTTCAAGAGAAACTCCTCCAGCCAGTTGATGGCCTCGATGTCCAGATGGTTGGTGGGCTCGTCCAGCAGCAGCAGGTCCGGTTCGCTGACCAGGGCGCGGGCCAGCAGGACGCGGCGTTTGAGCCCGCCGGAAAGGGAGGTGAACTCCTGGTCCGGTGGGAGCTCCAGCCGGGAAAGCACGGTCTCCACCCGTTGCTGGGCCTGCCAGCCGTGCGCGGCATCCAGGGCGTGCTGGGCCTCTTCCAGATCGGCCAGGACCGCTTCGGAGTGATCGGTCTGGAGCAGATGGCTCACCGCGTGGTAGCGGGCCAGCAGGGCGAACATCTCGCCTAAGCCGGCGGCCACAACCTCGTAGACGGTTCCGGTCGTGCCGGCCGGCACTTCCTGGGTGAGGCGGGCAACGCGCAGCCCCTTTTGCCGGGTGATTTCGCCCCGGTCCGGTTCGATTTCTCCGGCCAGGATCTTCATGAGCGAGGATTTGCCTTCGCCGTTGCGGCCCACCAGGCAGACCCGTTCGCCGGGTTCGATCTGCAAATCGATGCCGTTGAGCAGCGGCAGGCCGCCAAAACTTAAGCCGATGTCCTTCAGGGTAATTGTGGCCATATCGATCAGGTGGAGCTTTTTGCTCTCGGCCGGCTTGAAGGCGATCGTCTTCCGCCGGGGCGGGGCCTGCTGCTGCCGGGGCCACTGCCGCCGGGTCTGCTGCGGGGCGCGGAGGATGATTCCCTTTTGGGCGCAGGCCTGGAAGGGGGCGGCGTTGTGAGCCATTCCAGATCGGGTTGGATGCAGGGCAGCTTGGCCCCGATGAACTCCTCGATATCAGGCAATTGGAAGGAGTCGGACTCGTCGGCAAAGCTCACCGAGGTGCCGGAAGCGCCTGCCCGGCCGGTTCTCCCGATGCGGTGCACATAATCCTCGGGGTCGTGGGGCAGGGTGTAGTTGACAACATGGCTCACCCCGTCCACGTGGATGCCCCGGCCTGCCACATCGGTGGCCACCAGCACCCGGATCTTGCCGGCCCGGAAGTTTTCCAGGGTCTTGGTGCGGGTGTGCTGGGGGATGTCGCCGGAGAGGATGGCGCAGTGGATGTCGTAGCGGCCCAGCTTTTCGGCGAGGTGGCGGGTTTCGTCCTTGCGGTTGCAGAAGATCATCACCCGTTCGAGGTTCTGCCGGGTGATGATGTTATAGAGCAGAGGGAATTTTTCCCGGCTGCTGACCAGATAGACCAGTTGCTCCACGGTTTCGGTCACCACCTGATCGGGTTCGATCTCCACCAGGACCGGGTCCTTGGTCCACTGGGAGGCAAGGCTGATGACCTGCGGGGTCAGGGTGGCGGAAAAAAGCAGGGTCTGGCGTTTGTCCTTGTTGGGGGTGGCGTGAACGATCTGGCGGACATCCGGGATGAAGCCCATGTCCAGCATGCGGTCCGCCTCGTCGATGACCAGGATCTCCACCTGGTCGAGGTGGACGTACTGCTGGCGCTTGAAATCCAGCAAGCGGCCAGGGGTGGCCACCACGATGTCCACCTGCTGCTCGGTGATCTGACGCTGCTGCTTCTGGTAGTCCATGCCGCCCAAAACCGCCACAGTGACAACGTTGCAGTACTGGGTCAGCTCGCGGGCGTCCTCGACGATCTGGAGCACCAGTTCGCGGGTCGGCGCCAGGATCAGGGCGCGGGGCGAGCCGTTGCGCCTCTTTCCCGGGGCAGTGGTGCGCAGCAATCGGGTAAAGATGGTGGTCAGGAAGGCGGCGGTCTTGCCGGTGCCGGTCTGGGCCTTGCCGCTGGCATCCTTGCCACACAGGGTGGCGGGCAGGATTTGGGCCTGGATGGGGGTGCAATAGGAGAAACCCAGGTCGGAGACGGCATGCATGATCTCGCTGGGCAGGTCAAGGTCGTGGAAGCGGGTCTTGCCCTCGACCTTGGGAACCAGAAACTGCGAGGCATCCCAGGGCGGGGTCGGGTCGGTGGCGGGAAGCACTGCCTGCTGGCGAAGATTTTCCGGGAGATGGGGAGCCTTGGGCTCCTTTTTTTTGCCGCGCCGACGCGGGGTACGCTGCGTCTCTTCCGAAAGGGGCTGCGGTTGCTGTTCGGCGAGGTCGCTGGATTTCGTCCGGCCGGTGATGATTTTTTTCAGTTTGTCACGGAAGCGATTGATGATTTTTCTTACCAAAATATCCTCTCAGTGGAGATGGCTGGTTATGGCGGCGTTGCGGATGGCTGCGCGGGAACCCCGGCATATTCGGGGAGAATGCAAAAGGTTTTCCGCAGGAGGAACCATCGAAAATATATCTGACCAGACCGCTGGGGAAGATTTTTTAAGGCAAGGGGCAGGATGAGCGGTCATGGGGAAAAGGCGGGGCGGGCGAGCACGCTGGCCGTGTTTCGCCGTGGGTTTCATGAGAAAAGATGGTGGGCCGTCGGGGGCTCGAACCCCAAACCTACTGATTAAGAGTCAGTTGCTCTACCAGTTGAGCTAACGGCCCTTCTCTTTATGTCGTGGCAAGATATACACCTTCCGTTTTGCCTTGTCAACTATTGTTGGTCGCTTCTTTTGGAATCTTTTGGATGCGCGGGAAAACGATTTTTTTGGTGCTCATCCGGTCCGGTAGGTGCAAAAGCGAAGGGTTTCAGGTATAGTAGCCCATTCAGGTGCGATTGTATTGTGTGGCGTGCGCCGAAAGCATGGCAGAGCAAAGGGAAAGGAGAAAATTCATGAGCAAGGTTTTGATAATCGGGGCCGGCGGGGTCGGCAGTGTGGTGGTTCATAAATGCGCGCAGGTACCGGAGGTTTTTTCGGAGATATGCCTTGCCAGCCGGACCCTTTCCCGGTGCGAGAATATCCGAAAATCCGTCAAGGAGCGGACCGGGCGCGACATCGAGATCGCCCGGGTCGATGCCGACAATGTCGCCGAGACCGTGGCCCTGATCAAGAGGGTGCAGCCCAAATTGGTGCTCAACCTGGCCCTGCCCTATCAGGATCTGCACATCATGGATGCCTGCCTGGAAACCGGGGTGGATTATCTGGATACTGCCAACTACGAGCCGCCGGACGAGGCGAAGTTCTGCTACAAATGGCAGTGGGATTACCAGGCCCGTTTCAAGGAAAAAGGGCTCATGGCCCTCTTGGGCAGCGGCTTTGATCCCGGGGTCACCAATGTGTTTTGCGCCCATGCGGCCAAACACCATTTCGACGAGATCCATTATGTGGACATCCTCGACGCCAACGCCGGGGATCACGGCCACCCCTTTGCCACAAATTTCAACCCCGAGATCAACATCCGCGAGGTCACGGCCAAGGGCAAATACTGGGAGAACGGGGGGTGGGTCGAAACCGCGCCGCTTTCCATCAAGCAGAGCTATAATTTTCCGGTGCTCGGCCCCAAGAACGCCTATCTCATGTACCACGAGGAGCTGGAATCCCTGGCCAAGAATATCAAGGGGCTCAAACGCATCCGTTTCTGGATGACCTTTTCCGACAACTATCTCAAGCATCTCGAGGTGTTGCAGAATGTGGGCATGACCGGAATCGAGCCGGTCATGTTCGAAGGCCGCGAGATCATCCCCCTGCAATTTTTGAAGGCGCTGCTGCCCGACCCCGCCTCCCTGGGGCCGCGGACCAAGGGGAAAACCTGCATCGGCTGCGAGGTGGAGGGGGTCAAGAACGGCAAGCACCGCAAAATGTTCATCTACAATGTCTGCGACCACGAGGAATGCTACCGCGAGGTGGGCTCCCAGGCCATTTCCTACACCACCGGGGTGCCGGCCATGATCGGGGCGATGATGATGCTCACCGGCAAGTGGCGGGGCGCCGGGGTCTTCAACATGGAGGAGCTGGACCCGGACCCGTTCATGGAGAAGCTCAATGTCCACGGCCTGCCGTGGGTGGAAAAGGTTATGGTTTGACGGGAGAGGGTCTCGCAACAACCGCCCTTCGACAGGCTCAGGGCGAACGGAGTTTCTGAACGTATTTATCCGTTCGTGCTGAGCCTGTCGAGGCACCTGCCTGAAGCATGTTCGGAGTTGTTCCAACCCATCAAAAGCAAAGATCGCAATGAGCCATAAAGTAATCAATATCGGCTGCGACATAAGCCATGTGCCCACCCCCAGCTACGTCTGCGACCGGGCCAGTCTGGCCCGCAACCTGGCTATCCTCGACCGGGTGCAGCAGCGCACCGGCTGCAGGATCCTCCTGGCCCTCAAGGGCTTTGCCATGTTCAGCCTGTTCGGCCAGATCCGCGAGGTGCTGCACGGCGCCTCGGCCAGTTCCCTTTCCGAGGCGCGCTTGGCCCGTGAGGAGTTCGGCAAGGAGGTGCATGTCTATGCCCCGGCTTACGGCGATGAGGAGTTCGCTGAAATCCTCGGTTGCGCCGACCATCTGGTTTTTAATTCCTTCCGGCAGTGGGAGCATTTTAAAGACCGTGTGGCCGGGGCCGGAAAAAAAATTTCCTGCGGCATCCGGGTGAACCCGCAGTATTCCGAGGTGGATGTGGATCTCTACAATCCCTGCGGCCGCTTCTCGCGGCTTGGTGTGATCCGCGATCAGTTCCGGCCCGAGCTGCTGGAGGGCATCGAGGGGCTGCATTTTCATGCCCTGTGCGAACAGGATGCCGATGCCCTGGAGCATACGGTTGCGGCCTTTGAGGAGAGATTCGGCGAGTTTCTTCACGGGATGCAATGGGTCAATTTCGGGGGCGGCCACCACATCACCCGGGAGGGCTACGACCTCGACCGCTTATGCGCCATCATCAGCCGGATTCAGGGGAAATACGGGGTGCGGGTCTATTTGGAGCCCGGGGAGGCCATCGGTCTTAACATCGGGGTGCTGGTAACCCGGGTGATGGACATCGTGGAGAATGAGATGCGCACCGCCATCCTCGATACCTCGGCCACGGCCCACATGCCCGATGTCCTGGAGATGCCCTACCGGCCCGTGCTTTTCGGCGCGGGCGAGCCCGGCGAGTTTTCCCACACCTATCGCTTGGGCGGCCTTTCCTGTCTGGCCGGCGACGTAATCGGCGACTATTCCTTTCCCGAGCCGTTGCAGATCGGCCAGCGGCTGGTGTTCGGCGATATGGCCCATTACACCATGGTCAAGACCACCACCTTCAACGGGGTGCGGCTGCCCAGCATCGTGGTTTGCGATTCGCGCACCGGCGAGTCCGGGGTGGTGCGCTCCTTCGGCTACGAGGATTATAAGTCCCGGCTTTCCTGAGTTGCCCTTTCTTCTGGTTGCGGCTGTTCTTCCTCCTGGCTCTGAGGCGCGGGAGTAATATGGAACAGCCGGTAGCCGTCCCCTTCCAGAATTATTCTGTTCAGCCCCTGCCCTGTTGCGCCGGAAAGCAAATCCCGCACCACGATACCTTTGCCGGGAAGCCACTCCGCCCTTACGCTCACCAAAGCCGGTTCCGTGTGCTCATTCATCAACGACAGAAGCCAGCCGTCCGTGGTTTGGCGCAGATCGGCGAGGACATAACTGGCCCCCGGCCCGGTGAGCTCGATGCGGGGCTGCATCTTGAAGAAATTCTTGTAGATCGCGGTCAGCCAGGCGGTTCGGGTATCCCAGGCAAAGGTGGGCGCGCCGCCGGGGCTGTTCAATAAAATATCCGGAGCAATGAAATCGCCCAACCCAAAGGTGTTGATGGCGGTGCGCGCCAGGGGATGCTCCTTGGTAACCAGGGCAGCTCCCAGGCGCAGGGAGGATTCGGTTTCGCTCCACACCCGGGCTGTGCCGCCCGAGGCCGGGCGCACCCCGTGCCAGTATTTCCAGACCCGGATCGTCTTGGGCTGGGTCTGGCCGAGGATGCTTTCTGGCGCAGGGTTGAGGAGCAAGGGCGCGTAGCCGGCGCTCCAGTCCGCGCCGGGGTGTATTCCGCTATCCCAGGCGGGGCGGGCCTGGCTCACATCCACCCCGAAAACCTTGGCCATGGCCAAGGTCCAGCCGGGGTTGTCCCGGTGATTGGCATCGAACTGGCCGGGCAGGTCGAGGTTGGCGTGGATATGCATGGGACGGTGGAGCAGTTTGGCAAGGGCGGTAAGGTCATCCGGTCGCATCTGGAAGTTTCTCGGCAAAAGCAGGCTCTTGGCCTTCGATTCTGTTGTGTCCAGATCGGCAAGGGGGTGGCTGATGAGCTTCGGTCGGAAGCCCAACCGGCGGAGACCGCCCCAGAGGGAGGCGGTCTCTTCGTTGGCCCGGTTCCAGCCCAGGTCGATGTCATGCGGCCAGTAGACGAGGATGTCCGGCTCCGGGGGGTGCGACCCAACAAGAAGGCCGGCCAGGTCCAGCTCCTCCATCTGCCGGAACATGGTGCGCACCGCCTCGTACACCTTGGGCTTGGGGCGCCGTTCCTGATCCACCACCCCAAAGCCTGCCTCCCGTGGGTAGGGCGTGGCGAGGAAATTGTTGCGGTCGCTCCAGTGGAAGAGATGCACGCCCATGGCCCCGGAGAGCATCCCCTCCCAGATGGAGCTGACAATGGCCTCGGTCTGGCGGGCCGCCGCGCCGGGGAAGAGGGTTTCCGTTGAGCTGTGGCCGGTTTCCGTGATCAGTACCGGGATGTCGATGAGGTCGCGGAACTTGGCGATGCCGAAATCCAGGGAGCGCAGCTCGTGCCCGGCCAGAGCCCAGGAGTAAAGGTTGAGGGACATGAAATCCAGGGGCGCGCCCGCAGCCCGGCAGCGTTCGGTGATGGTTTGCGGATCCTCGGCGGTGTAATTGGGGTCCAGCCCGTTGAAGATGCCGGCCACGATGGAGTAGGAGATCAGTTGGTCGGGCGCTGCGGTTTTCGCCGCTTTGGCGCCAACGGCAAGGAAGTCACCGATGGTCTGTTTGCGCCACTGGATGAGGTCGTGGTAGCCGGAGTTGCGGATGGCCTCGTGGTCACCCCGGTCCTCCGGGTAAGTCCGGGCCATGGGTACCTCGGCAAAGTCCTGAAAGGTGGTGCCCCAGGCACCGTTGAGCCGCGCGATGCTCCCCCCGTAGGTTTGGGCGAGAAAAGCACGGTAGGATGGGAGGCTGACCTGCTCGTCGTAGCCCACCTGATTCTTGATTGGGGAATTCTCCCAGAGATCGTAGAAAGCGAATTCATTGCCGAGAATCCAGCCGCCGATGGCCGGGCTTTCCTTGTAGCGCTCGCACACCGCAGCGATGAATCGGGCAAAGGCCGCCTTGGCCTGCGGGTGGCTGTAGTTCAGCAGCGGGCTTGGGCCTTGTCTGGTGCGGGCCATGGCATCAGGGTAATTGCGGGCGAACCAGGAGGGCGGGTACTGATAGCCGATGAGGATGAAGAGCTTAAGCCCCAGGGCTTCGGCTTTGCGCACCAGATGGTCGGCCTGGTCCCAGCGAAAGACTCCTTCCTGCGGCTCCACGCTCTCCCAGACCAGCTCCACCCGCAGGGAGTTGGCATGGGCCTGCTGCATGGCCTCAAGATCGTAATCCACCTCCGCCAGGGTCTGGGTGGCGAAAACCGGCGGGTTCCAGACCTGATAGGCAAAGCCGTGGGGGATGAAGACCTCTTGGCGGTCGTTGTCCCAGAAATAGCCCTGGCGGATGGTCAGCCCGGCATTGGCCGTGGGTGGGGCAAGGCAGAGGATGAGCACTGCGGCTGCCATGAAAAAGGCGGGAAGGCTTTTAGGTGTGCGGGAAAAAGGTGTCTGGGTCAACAGCATGGAGAAGATGCCCCCGAAATAGAGATGAATGTGTATTGATGCTGGGGCATTGTATCATCAGCGGGCTGGGATTGTCCTGGGTAAAAAGGTTTATCTGGGAAGTTCTGGGGATGAGATGGGAAAAACCTTTCTTATGGGAACCTTGAAAAATCAACTTCCTGTTGATTTTTCAAGCCGCAAAACCAAAACAAGTTTTGCCTTTGCTCACATTTTCAGCAACGTAAGTGGCTGAAAATGACGGGGCGTCCATGCCCCGCACAGGAGCCTTGAATTTTTCAAGGCTCCCTTATAGATTTGTATTGGTTTTGTGTGGAAAAGCCGGCAGGCAAGGGGATCGTCGACTCAGAGGAACCAGTGAGGCAGGAACTCGTATTTTTTATGTATTGACCAGGATGGGCAAATAATGCGATACCATGGATACGGTTGGTTGTATCAACCGGGGGGTAGTTCTGGGGGAATTGTCCATGATTTTTCAGGCAAAAGGAGAGGGGGATGCGCAAGTTTGTGGTAAAATTCAAGGTCGGGGGAGCAGAACTCTGGCGGACTGCCGCAATCGAAAAAACAACCGTTGATGCGCGGAACGTGGCCATGGCCATGGTTGAATTTCATCGAAAAAACGCCCGGGCCAGCGAAAAAATGACCGTCACCGAGGTGTACGAAGAGGGCTAGGGCAGATCGGTAAGGCTCTTCGCATAGGGATGTTGAAAAAAAGAGGGACGGCGAGGGCCGCCCCTCTTTTTTTGTGAGCGAAGGGGGATCAGGATAAAAAGGCTCAGAAGGGCCGCATCACCCAGATGCCGCAGGGGCAGGTGTCGCTGCAGAAGCCGCAGGCGATGCACTTGTCCGGGTCAGAAACGTAGCGGTAGTCCTTGCCCTCCAGATTTTGCCTGGAGATGGCCTGGGTCGGGCAGATGGTTTCGCAGAGGTGGCAGTCGCGGCAGGTGCCGCAGCTCATGCAGCGTTCCGCCTCCGCCGCCTCGGAGGACCCGGCACACGGCTCCGGGTTGTAATGGGCCGCAGTCAGGCTGGCGTGGGGGATGAGCTGCTGGCCGAAATCCTTCCACTCCTCTCCCTTGAACCCGGCCAGGATGGCCTCCGCGGTCTTCTTGCCCGCGCCCAGGGCGTTGGTGGCCAAGCCGGGCCGTTCCACATCGCCGACAGCCGAGATCTTCGGGTCGCTGGTGAGTCCGGCTGCGTTGCACTTGATCCATCCCGCGCCACCCACAGTGATGACCTCGACGGTGTCGGGAAGGAACTTCAGGGCCGGGACATCGCCGATGGAGATGATCACGGTCTGGGCCGGGATGAGTTGGCCTGCCGCGTCGATGAGCCCTTCGGCGGTGACCTCCTTGGTCTGCACCGGCCACTGGAACTTGGCGCCCAAGGCCTCGGCCGCAGCCTTTTCCTTGCCGAAAGCCAGCGGCTTCTGGATATCCACCAGGGTAACCTCCTGGGCTCCCAGCCGGTACGCCTCGCAGGCCACATCGCAGCCCACGTTGCCCGCGCCGATGATCACCACCTGTTTGCCGACCTTCATCGGCTTGGCGCTTTTGGCGCTTTTCAGGAAGTCGAGGGCCGGGACGACCTGCTCGTGGCCGGGGAAGGGGATGGTGCGCGGCTGATGGGTGCCCACGGCTACAATGACATGGTCGTATTGTTTTTTCAGCTCGGCGAACTTGTCCTTGGTCATGTTCACGTTAAAGGTGGCCTTGATATTGGGCATGGAGAGGAAGCGCTGGATCTCCGCATCCCAGATGGCTTTGGGCAGCCGCTCCCAGGGAATGACCTGACCGAGCTTGCCGCCCAGCTGCTGGTCGCGCTCGAAGATATGCGCCTCGACCCCTGCCTTGGCCAATTGCCAGGCTGCGTTCATCCCGGCCGGACCGCCGCCGATGATGGCGACCTTCTTGCCCAGCGACTTGGCAGGCTTGGGCGGCTTGGCGTCGCGGGCCGCGCGGCCCAGCATCTGCACGTCGATCTTTTCGTCCACCAGTTGCCTCGAGCAGTTCTGCATGCAGAGGTTCGGGCAGACATAGCCGCACACCGAGGCAGGCAGGGGGGTGTAATCGAGGAGCATCTTGTAGGCCTCATCCCCCTTGCCTTCGCGGATCAGCCGCAACCGTTCGATGGTGGGGATGTGCACCGGACAGTAGTAAGCGCAGGGCGCGGCCTTGTCGCGGTTGGCCCAGAAGGGCTGCCGCCGCCTGAGATCCCCGGTTTCGATCATGGCGATGGGGGAGCGGTCCAGGCCAGGGGCCAGATCGCGGATGGGGTCGCCGCCGCCGAAGCCGGGGTTCCATATCTTCTGCTTGAACTCGGCCATGGGCATGGGGCCTGAGAACATCAGGGCCCGGTCCTGGGGCGGAATGGAGATCAGCATCATCCATTCCTTGCGGACGGAGAGCTTCTTGAGCAGCCGACTGCGGCCGATCTTTTTCAGGTAAGCGGGCATCCGCTCCATGAGCCAGGCCCACTGTTCGTTGTTTGGCAGCACGGCCATGACGCTCTTCTTGTCATAGGAGCCGTCGTTTTTGCCCCGGTAGTAGATCCAGCCGCCGACCATGCCGACGCAGGGGCGGTAGCCCAGCACATTTTTCGGATTCTTGGCTTCAATGCCGCAGATGATGCCGATGCCGCCGCAGTTGAACTCGGCAAAGGTGTCGCCCACCGAGCCCAGCACCCAGAGTTCCGGGCGTTGGTGTTCGGGGTTCCATTTGGTCATGGTCAGGCCGCGCGCCCCGATGGAGCCGCCCACAAACACCTTGCCTTCGGCCATGGCGTTGCAGACCCCGTTGGTGGCGTCGCCCTTGACGGTGATCTCCGCGCCGATATTGAGGTAGCCCACGTCATCGGAGGCAGGCCCTTCGCAGACGATGGTGGTGCCGGGCATGCCCATGCAGCCCAAGCGCTGGCCGCAGGGGCCGCTGACCTCGATCTCCACCTTTTTGCCTGCGTTTTTCAAGCGGCCGCCCACGTTGTGCTGGCCGTAAGTCTCCAGCTTCAAGCGGCTGGATTTGGCAAAGGCCTTCTGGACCAGCTCTTCGAAATTCTTGGAGCTGATCCGCTGGCCATTGGCATCAAGCCCTTTTACGACAATTGCTTTGCTCACAGCGTACTCCTTCTTTAGGGGCCGTTACGAAATAACTATCGTTGTTGACAGCCGCGTAAGCGGCGATGCTACAGTGGTTATTTTGTTACGGCGCCTTATGCCGTTCATGGCATCTCAATATTTTATAGTTATTTCTAAACGACGGCTAACAGACGTATCTTATATTTAAACGTTCGGCCACATCCTTGTCATCGATGCCCAGGGCGTCGGACATGCCGATGGGCAGGCTCTGGGAGCGGCCCAGGGGCGCCATGACCTTCTTGATCTCGGTGCGGATGGACATGAAGGTCTCCACCACGCGCTGGGCGACCTGATCCGGGTCGAGGCGGCGGTAGAGCTTGGGGTTCTGGCTGGTGATGCCCTTGGGGCACAGGCCGATGTTGCAGACGTTGCAGCGGTTCGTCTCGGTGCCGAGGCAGCCCGCGGCGGCCTGCATGATGAACTTGCCCATGTGAACGCCGGAGGCGCCCAGCATGATCAGGGCCATGCCGTTCTGGGTGACGTTGCCGTTCTTGCCCACGCCGCCCGCGGCGAAGATGGGGATTTCGTTCTGCTTGCCCTGGGCGCAGAGGTCGAGATAGCACTCGCGCACATTGGCGGCAATGGGATGGCCGGTGGCGTCCATGCTGATGTTGTAGGCAGCGCCGGTGCCGCCGTCGATGCCGTCGATCATCAAGGCGCCGGCATAGGGGTTGCGCACCAGGTTGTTCAGTACCGATTTGGCCGAGGTGGAACCGGAAATTTTCGGATAGACCGGCACCCGGAAGTTCCAGGCCATGGACATGGTCTGGATCATCTTCATCACCGATTCCTCAATGGAGTAGAGGGTCTGGTGCACCGGTGGCGAGGGCAGATCCACGCCCTCGGGAACCCCGCGCAGCCGGGCGATGAGCTTCGATACCTTGAACCACATCAGCAGGCCGCCGTCGCCGGGCTTGGCGCCCTGGCCGTACTTGATCTCGATGGCCGCCGGATCGCACTGCATCTCGGGGATGGCCCGGATGATCTCATCCCAGCCGAAATAGCCGGACGCGATCTGGAGGATGATGTATTTGAGGAACGGGCTGCGCAGAACCCAGGGCGGGCAGCCGCCCTCGCCGGTGGCCATGACCACGGGGATGCCGAGAACCTCGTTGCAATAGGCGACGCCTTGGAGCAACCCCAGCCACATGTTGGGCGAGAGAGCGCCAAAGGACATGGAGCCGATGACAAAGGGGAAGATCTCCCGCACCGGCGGAATCCACTCGCCGGCCAGCTTGCGGCGGACGTATTCTTCCGGCGGCAGCACCCGGCCCAACAGGGTGTTGCAGGAGAACTCGTGGCGGCCGGCATCAAGCGCCGGATCGGTGAGCATGGAGATCCGGTCGAAGATGATGCGGTCGAGCAGGCTTGCGCCCGGCTCGTTGCGCCGTCCGCCGCGCTTGGCAGGTTCGCCCTGCTGGGTGTTGAGAAAACGGAAGCGGTCGCGGATGCTGTTGTGTATCGGGTGGATCGCTTCATTGGGGCAGACAAGGGCGCAGGAGCCGCAGCCGATGCAGCGCTTGTTCACCTCGGTGGACTGGCGGATGCCGACAAAGGTCTTGTAGGCGCTGCCCCGTTCCGAGGAAGAAAGCACCAGCTGGGGCATGCGCTTGCGCATGTAGGTCAGCTTCAGGGTGCCCACCGGGCAGACGGCGGCGCACTTGCCGCACAGGGTGCAGCGGTCTTCGCGGTGCTCAATGATCCAAGGCAGATCGTTGGGGGTTAGGCTGCTTGGTGTATTGGCAATTGATCGAACTGAGACCATATCTGCAACTCCTGTCTGTCTGGAGGAATAATAACGGTGTGTTCCCGCATGGGCTGGAAATCCTTCGAGCGATCACGGTCGGGGATCATCGCATCAACGCCGCACATCTCCGAGGCAATGGCCCACTCGCCCGGTTTGCCGCCCACGGTGGCAGGGCGCATCTTCTTGGCGTCCATGACCAGCATGGAGGTTTCATCGGGCAGGGTGCCGATCACCGCGTTGGGGCCGTCGATGATCAAGCGGCGGCAGGCGTCACGCAGTCCGCGGAGAAAATCGCCCTGGGGGTGCTTGGCCAGCTCTTCGTTCTTGAGCGGGGTGATCACGTGCTTGTAGGTTTCCAGGGGCAGCTTGAGCTGCTTGGTCACATAATGGAGGATGTGGGCGAACACCTCGGAATCGGACTGGTAGCCGATGTAACCGGGATAGGAGCGACCGGAGAGCCAATCCTTGATGGGGATAAAAGCGGTGTTTTCGCCGTTGGTCATGGTGGCCACGCCCTGGATGAAGAAGGGGTGGCAGGCATAGAGGTTGATGCCGTAGTTGGTGTTCTGGCGGCCTTGGGCCATGCAGATCCGGCTGGTGATCCGCCCGGAATCAAGGCCGAGGGCGATACCGATATCCAGGGGCCAGCCCACTTCCTTGATCATGACCACGTCGGGCCACAGGGAGAAGGCGGTGAGGTCGTTGCCATGCGCCTCGCCGTCGGCGCGGAGCGCCAGGCGGGTCAGCATCAGCTCGTGCTCGACCTGTTCGGCCGAGAGTTTGCTCCAGGCCGCGGGCTTCTTGTAGACGCGGAGGACATACTTGTGCCGGTCCTGGGCCTCGATCATCTCTTTTTTTACGTCATACTCGTGGTCGTACTTGAGCGTGAAGCCCGCCTTATCCATAAGGTGGTCGAGACGGACAAGGGCCGCTTCGGTGTGGGCGATGCCCGAAAGGATTGGGTCCCCGGCATTGTATTTGTAGTCCGCAAACTTCAGCCCCCGGAGCAGCAGGCCGAGGCCGCTGCCGTCGTACCCTTCCTGCATGGCCTCCATGGCCTGCAGCACCGAAAAGGGAGAGAAAGGCTCACTTGCGGTTTTCATGGCTAACCGGCACATGTGTCACTCCTTTGCATTATATAATGATTGCTTCGTGAAAAAAAGCGGATGGACAGCCAAGGTCCCTGCGCTTATTGAAAATTATGCGCCTGTGGATCAGGGTTAAAACTAATGATTATAGCGAGAAATTTCACCCCTACAAGGCGAATTTAGCGACTCACTGCATTACACCACAAAGAGTGGATTGTCAAGGGGATGCGAGGGGAAAAACCAGTCTCATGGTGTACGGCTTAGGGCGATGGGGTTTCCATGGGAAATCAGGGGAGGGTTTGTAATAAAATCGTGGCGCTGATTTCAAGGGCAGGGGGGTTATTCCAGCAAGGCCCTGACTCGGGCGAGGGCATCATCAACAACGAATTCCGGGGCAGACTCGGTGATTTTTCCGTTTCGCTGTTTGAAATCGAGCATCCGCACTTGATTGCACAGCACCACGCCTTGCGTTTTTGTTCCCGTGCCAGTCAACGAAACAGTAAAGCCGTTCTCGCGGGCAAACGAGCCTCCTTGGGTGACCGGCGCAACCAGCGCTAGGCCAAAGCGGTTGAAATCCGTCACGGTAAGGACGAGCGCATACCGTTGCCCCTGCTGCTCCTTGCCCAGCGTCGGATCAAGGTCAAGGTGCAGGATATCTCCCCGATCCGGGATGCCGTGCTTCACAGCGCTTCTTTCCCGGCCGGTTTGGCGTTGAGCCACTCGTGATCATCTTGGGTCGGAGCCATGTTGTTCTCGCTGCACTGCGCCAGGAGTTCGGCGAGGGTGTAATGGGGCTTGATCTTCGGCGCGACCACCATCTTGCCATTCTCGACATTCAGATCCACCCGGCTCCCTGCCTCCAGATGCATCATGCGCAAAATCTGCTTGGGTACCGCCATGACGACCGACCCGCCCAGTGTTCTCAATGTTACGGTGGACATATGTGACCTCCTTTGGAATATGTTACACATATATATAACATTGGGATGTGCGGGGCAAGTATTTTTTCCGTATTGACTTCCCAATCATTCACGCATACAAAGAAGTGTTTTGTCGGCAGACGCGGCAGCGGTCAGGCCTGAGCGGGGAGAAAACTGAGTCGTCCTCTCCTGTTATTGCTCGGTGGGTAAATATGTAAACCGTCATTCTCGCGCAGGCGGGAATCCATGGCTGTGGATGCCCGACTAAAGCCTTCGGGCATGACGTATTTAATTGCCGGGTCAATTATCACTATCTTCAAGGGAGCATCATGGGGCCATCATCCATCTCGAACGCCACGCGCAGAAAGGTATATCTCGTTTCCGCGCTGTTCACCATCCTCTCGTCGCTCACCCCGCCTCTTCGTTTATTGGTCTTGTCCGGCGAAAGGCTGGTGCCAGGAGAGCCCGGCGACGACCGGCATGCCGCCCCCCCCCCCGCCCGCCTGACAACTCCCTGCCCGGCATCCTGCGGCCCAATGGCCGTGGGGTCTCCCTGGGCTTTGACAACAACCGGCTGATCTTTTCCCCCGAGTACAGCGAACGCACCGGCTTTTCCCTCGACGCCAGCTACGCCATTCCGCTCACCGAGCATACCGCCCTCGGCCTGCTGGGCACCGTCGGGGCGGATAAGAAAGAGTTCCTGGTCAACGCCGGGTTCGACCTCACCGAAACCCAACGGCTCATCGCCACCTTTGACCAGCTTCGCCAGGATCTTGATTTCTCCTTCCGCTCCGGCGACGAAAAAGCCGAGATGACCATGAACAGCGGCGCTCTGAGCTACCAGTTCTATCTGGGCAAGGGGCTGCTCAACGCCTTTGAGGTGAACGGCTACCTGGCCGACACCTCCAGCAACGACCTGGCGGACAAAACCTACGCCCTGGTTACCGCCACCCTCTATGAGTTGTGGAACGATCCCCGCCGGGTGGCGGGCGGCCGGGTCACGGGATTGCAAGGCAGGCTGGTGTTTGCTCCCCTGCCGGGCGCGACCTTTAAGCTGGGCCTTGGCGGCGAGGAACTGGAATACGATTATCTCACCGGCAAGGATACCACCAACCGGGCCACCAGCAGCGCCGAGTGGACCCAGCAACTGTCTGATGGCTATACCGTGCAGGCTGGCGCCAACGCCATGGCAGCCATGGACCGCTACGCCATTGGCCTCAGCCGCAATCTTTCCGGCGGGCATCGCCTTGGCGTCGATCTCGCCAGCCTCCAGGGCCGGGACGGCGTGCCGGATGACAACCAGATCAGGCTCTCGTACAGTTATAACTTTGCTGGCGGCAGCACCTCTACCCCAACCGCGAAAAACCCGGCTGCCAGGGCAACGCGTTCCCAAGCGGAACCTGTTGATCCCGCGCCTGCCACCCCGTCTCCGGCCTGGTCCGCTGGCCTGCTGGCCCAAGTGGCCCATCGCCCCAGCTTTCTCCCCTCCCAGGTGGTGGCCAAGGTCGATCCCACCGCAGCGCCCATCAGGCTGGTGGCCATCGATAAAACAACCCTGCCCGCCGGTGCGGCTATCGATGCAGCCACCGGCATCATCACCGCGCCTCTGGGCGTGGCGGTCCTGCGTTTTGGCAGATCTGTTGATGATTAAAGTTGGGTTGGAAGCGCTTGGCTTTGGTTTCATTAAAGAATTGGATAGAACAGCCCTCTATCATGCTGCGGGGCTGGCACAACGGAACCGCGATTTGACGCCGTTGTATGAGTTGATCGGACGCTACAATCCTGAGGCACTGGCGTAGGGGCGCAAAAGATGCATCTAGGTTGGCCCCTTGTGCATAGAGGCTCTGGCCCACGCCCTGGTGGCTGGGCCAGAGGAGATGGTGCCTATCCAAGCTTTTTCGAGGTACAAACGGCCTACCGGGTCTTCTGGATTCCTAAGACCGGTGGTGGCGCACAGGGATGAAAAAGGCGGCTACAGGAGCATCCCATGAAAACGCCCGTGATTGATCCGCAGGAAAGGATGCGGCAACGCAATGAAGGGCTCCGGAGGGTGCGGGACAGCTATCTCGTCCTGGTGCTTTGCGGCCAGGAAGACCCCTACCGCCAGCTCATGCTTGATCGCCAGCGGTGCGGCATTGCCGGCCCCAAGGGGTCCAACCTGATCGCGATGGTCAAAATCTCAAATCGTCTCCCCATGGCCAGGAGTCATCGCCGCAAAGCCAATGGGGTGCTATTTACGAATACCATCCTTCAAGCTGAAATCCGGCGCAACCACCTTGCCGTCGATGAAGAGTTCTTGGTCTTTCGCGATAAAAATTCTTTCATCATCCAGGCTGATGGCACGAAAGTCCGTTTGTGCTGGCATCACAGCCCCAATCATGTCGGTTCCATTTCGCTGATTCCCTGCGAGGTGCACGCCAGAGAGAAAAAACGGCTGCATGTCAACGGCCAAAGGGGCGGGCATGCCATGTACACCATCCCCGCTCAGAACTAAACAACCCAACCTCGCCTACGGGAAGCACATGCTAGCTTTTTCCCGGCGCAAATGCAGATATGGATGTGGTTGGCATATCCGCCATTGGCGGATAATATGGCAATATGGAATTTATCGAAACCTCAACGTTTACCCGCCTGGTGATAGCATTACTTTCCGACGATATGTACCGGGAGCTGCAATCCGAACTGGCGGCGGACCCGGAGCGTGGCGATATCATCAAGGGCGGAGGCGGCATCCGCAAGCTGGGCTACGCCGTGCAAGGCCGGGGCAAGAGTGGCGGGGTGCGGGTAATTTACTATTGGGTCAAGGACAATCACCAGATTTAACTGCTGGTGGTCTATCCGAAATCGAAGAAGGATACCTTGACCGACCAGGAAATTGCCATCCTGCGTGAACTTGTGAAGGAGCTATGATCATGGAAAAAACACTATTTGATGATCTGGTGCAAAGCCTGAAAGAAGCCAAGGCCATTGCCAAGGGCCATGCCCCGGCCTCGCGGCGGTTTGAGGTCGCCCCGCCCGATGTCAAGGCGGTGCGCGAAAAAATCGGCTTGTCACAGAGCGAGTTCGCGCGGCTCATGCATGTGAGCATCAAGACGCTGCAAAATTGGGAGCAGCACCGCCGCACCCCGACCGGCCCTGCCGCCGCATTGCTCAAGATTGTTTCGACGGCCCCGGATTTGGCGCTCAAGTCGCTACACGCCTAGCCCTGGCCTCGCGCAATGGGTTGCGAAGGGGCTCTCGTCTCGCTGGCCACAACAGCGCATTCAGTCGAAGAGACAGCATCCTGTGTCGTTTTTCGGAGGGCTGCTGTCTCGGCCTCGAAACCGGGCCATTTTCCCTTGACAAAAAAAGCCAAAAGGAATAATCAAAGTCCTTCCCGGCGCGGCATGCATGGCGTGTCGCCGCTGAAACCCTGTTGTTTGAAATTCGGATTAATTTCGGCATGTTGCGCCTAGCGATTTGTGCCGATAACCCCGTGAAGAATGTGACATGGCATCCTTACTGACCTTCCCCAAAGGTGGTGTGCATCCGCCTGCATCAAAGGGCCTTACCGAAAACCCCGCCATCGAGGTAATGCCGGCGCCAGACGAGCTTGAGATTATTCTTGGCCAGCATATCGGCGCACCCTGTACTCCCACGGTGGCCCCCAAGGATGCAGTACAGGAAGGTCAGGTCATCGGCGAGGTGAGCAAGGGGCTCGGCGTGCCCCTCCATGCCCCAATGGCCGGGACCGTCAAGGCCCTTGGCATGTCCGGCCACCCCATGCGCGTCAGCGCACCCTCCATCACCATCCAGACCAATAAGGAAGCAGCGCCGGTGCAGTATTCCCGCTGCGACTGGCAAAAGCTCGCCAAGGAAGAGTTGCTGGCCAAGGTGCGTGGCGCCGGGATTATCGGCATCGGCGGCGCGGGTTTTCCTTCCCATGTCAAGCTCTCTCCTCCTCCGGACAATCCGGTGGATACCCTGATCTTGAACGGCGCTGAATGCGAGCCGTACATCACCGCGGATCATCGCCAGATGCTGGAGCGCGCCCAGGAGATTGTCGAGGGCGCTACTGTCATCCTCAAGATTCTCGGCATCAAGAAATGCTTCATCGGCATCGAGAACAACAAGCCCGACGCCGTCAAGATCATGAGCGAGGCGGCAGCCGCTGCCTCCACCCCGGAATACACCGTTGTGGTTCAGCCCTTGGAGGTCAAGTACCCGCAAGGCTCGGAAAAACAACTCATCCAGGCCATCACCGGACGCAAGGTTCCCGGCTTTGCCCTGCCTTCGGCCGTGGGCGTGGTGGTGCACAATGTCAGCACCGCCCGGGCAATCTACGATGCGGTGGTGCTGTCCAAGCCCCTGTACGAGAAGGTGATGACCATCTCCGGCAAGGGGATCAAGCGGCCCGCCAACCTGCTGGTCAAGGTGGGCACCAAGGTCAGCGACATCGTCGAGTATCTGGGCGGGGTGACACCTGAGCTTTCCAAGATTGTCATGGGCGGGCCGATGATGGGCTTTGCCGTTTCCAGTCTCGATATCCCGGTGACCAAGACCACCTCCTCGGTGCTGTTTCTTGCCGAGGACGAGATCGATGCCACGCCCCACTCCCAGTGCATCCGCTGCGGCTGGTGCCTTGAAGCCTGCCCCATGGGGTTGGAGCCCAAGGAGATCGCCCTCTATGTGGAGGCGGGCCGGCCGCAGGATACCGGGCAGTTCGGGGTGTTCGAGTGTTTCGAGTGCGGCTGCTGCGCCTATGTCTGCCCGGCAAAACGCCCCTTGGTCCAGTTCATCCGGCTGGCCAAGATGAAGGCCAAGCGTTGATTTTTCAGGAGACGTTGCGAAACTACCACCGCGGTTAACACAGCGGCCCTTCGACAGGCTCAGGGAGAACGGGCACGATACATTGATTTCCGTTCGTGCTGAGCCTGTCGAAGCACCTAGTTGAAGCAGATTTCGAGTTGCTACGAAGCCATCATTTTTTTGGACAACGGCTGAGAACGAAATGAAGGAGAACGGCCATTAACGAGCACGCTTCCGATAAAGCTGAGTTGAGCAGTTCACCTGCTCAAACGAAACTTATACCCTCTGGGTGTAACCAGTCATCCGTAACTCCGCACCTGTGGAAGGTTTCCGTTTCCCCCCATGTGAAGAGCGGCGAGTCGGTTGAGAAAATCATGTGGACCGTGGTGGCCTGCCTGGTGCCGCCCCTGGTTCTTTCCGTTTTTATCTTCGGCATCCAGACCCTGATCATCACAGCGGTCAGCGTGGCGAGCTGCGTGGCGGTGGAGGCCGCAACCCAGAAGGCCCTGGGCCGCCGGATCACCATCGGTGACGGCAGCGCGGTGATCACCGGCATGCTCATCGCCTTTGTTATCCCGCCTGGCGTCTCGCCGCTGCTGCCGATTTTGGGCGCGGTCATGGCCATTGCCATCGGCAAGCACCTGCTGGGCGGGATCGGCTACAACATCTTCAATCCGGCCCTGCTGGCCCGGGCCTTTCTTTTGGCCACCTTTCCGGTGGCCATGACCTCGGCCTGGCTGCCGCCGCTTTCCGATATGGCGATCTTTTCCTATCTGGGCACCTCCATCGATGCCATTGCCACGGCCACTCCGCTGGCCGTGCTTAAGACCCAGGGGCTCGAGGCCTTCAGCGAGCAGTTCGGTGTGGCAGCCAATCTCTACACCAATTTTTTCCTCGGCTGGCGGCCCGGCTCCATCGGCGAGACCTCCGGCTTGCTCATCGTGCTGGGCGGCCTCTATCTGCTCTATCGCGGCTACATCACCTGGCATATCCCGGTTTCCATGCTGGCCACCATAGCTCTGCTCTCCTGGTGCTTCGGCGGGGAGACGCTGTTCAGCGGCGATCCGCTGCTGGCCGTGCTTTCCGGCGGCGCCTTGCTCGGGGCCTTTTTCATGGCCACCGATTACGTCACCAGCCCGACCAATAAGACCTCACAGCTCATCTTCGGCGTCGGCATCGGAGCGCTCACCGTGCTGATCCGTCTCAAGGGCGGTTATCCCGAGGGGGTCTGCTACGCCATTCTGCTTATGAACCCGGTGAGCCCGGTGCTGGACGGATTTTTCAAGCCCAAGCGCTTTGCCCCTCTCCAGGGAGGTGGCAAATGAAGAACATCCTTACCATCATCTTCCGGCTGACCGTGGCCTGTTTGCTTGCCGGGCTGGTCATGGGTGCGGCCTTCATCGCCACCAACAAGGCGAAGAAGCACAATATACACGTCAACGAGCAGAAGGTCATGCTCAGCCTGCTTGGTTTTTCGGCAAAGAATCCTGCCCCTGATGCTGTGGCCATGCACGAGGTGTACCGTTACCTCGTCGGCGAAGGAGAGGGCCTGTCCATGGGTTATCTCCTTCCTTTGCAAGACGGGTCTTTTTCCTTTGTAACCATCGATCTGGCAGGCACCTTTGTGGCCCAGACCCCTGTGACCATTTCTCCGGAAAAGGCAACCGAGGAGGGTGAGCGCACCCAGGCGGTTGCCTCGGCCCTCGGCGCGGACAAACCGCTCCGTTACGCCGACCAGACCATCGTGGTCACCGACAACGGCAAGCGCATGGCCTATCTCCTGCCCGGCATGTTTACCGGCTTCAAGACCTTCATCGGGGCCATGCTGGCCCTGGATCAGGATTTCTCCATCCGCGGTCTGGAGATTATGGAGCATGAAGAGGATCCGGGCTTGGGCGCGGAGATAGAACAGGAGTATTTCAAGAACCAGTTCAAGGGCAAGCCCCTTGAAACGGTGAAGAAGCTGGAAGTCAAGAAAATGCCCCTGCCCGAGGAATACCTCAAGGCGCTGGAAGCAGGAAAGTCCGGTCTCGGAGCGGAAGAGGTGGCCCGCATCCAGGAACAGTACCAGGATGACGATATCTACGCCCTCACCGGCGCCACCATCTCAAGCAGCGCGGTGACCAACGGGGTCAAGGCGATGGTCAAGAAGTTCGCCTACCGCGTGGCGATCCTGGACCGGGTTCTGGCCGAACAGCATATCGCGACGCCTTTTTAGTAAGTTAGAAATTATTTTCTGCGTTTTTTGGGCGGAAAATAATTTCGTCAACGCACTTATCCCGTTTTGCGGGGTTAGGAGAATGTGACAGTGGCGACTGACAAAACAAACCTGCAACTGGTGGTCAACGGGATCCTGAACGAGAACCCCATCTTCCGGCTGGTGCTTTCCATGTGTCCGGCGGTGGGAATCAGCACCACGGTGATGAACGGCTTCATGCTGGGGATCGCCGTGCTCTTTGTCCAGGTCTTTTCAAGCTGCACCATTTCCCTGTTCAAGAATGTCATCCACCCCCGGATCCGGATCCCAACCTATACCCTGACCATCGCCACCTGGGTAACGGTGATCGACATGGTCCTGGCCGCCTACCTGCCCGAGGCCTACGGCAAGATGGGCATCTTTGTCAAGCTCATCGTCGCCTTTGCCATCATCACCATGCGCTTGGAGATGTTCGCCTGCAAGGAGAGCGTCAACGCCTCATTCTGGGACGGCATCGGCATGGGCTTGGGTTTCATGTTCGGCATGATGGCCCTGGGCTTTGTCCGCGAGCTGCTGGGCCTTGGCACCGTCCTCGGCTACGATGTGCTGGGTTTCAAGCCCCTGCTCTTCTTCGTGCTCCCCTTTGCCGGGTTTTTCTGTGTCGGCCTGATGATGGCCTTTTTCAACTATGTCGAGATCGTCTACAAGCGAGCAAAACGGGCCTGAGTTTATGAATATGCATAGGATGAGAAGAATACTGCTTTCCCTTGTTCTGCTCCTTGGTTTGCCGGTTCTGGCGCAGGCCCAGGAGCTGATTGCCGGGAAGTCCTTCGGCAAGGCGACAAACGAGATCGTCGTCACCTTTGCCGGGCCGGTGGTTCGCGCCGTGGTTGAGGATCCGGCAAACTACCGGGTCTACGAAGAGCAGGATCCGGACATCCTGCTTGCCCTGGAAAGCGTGGTTCTGGCCGAGGATCAGAAAACCGCCACCCTGACCTTCAGCGAGCCGCTCAACGCCAGGCTGCCCCATGTGGTCACCATCGACCGGGTTGGAGAAAGCGGGGCAGCAGCAACCTTTACGGTGATGAAGCCCTATCTGGGCTATCTGTTCTCCATCCTGATCAGCGCCCTGTTGATCAACAACTTCGTCTTTACCAAGTATCTGGGTTTGTGCGTCTTTTTCGGCACCTCCAAACGCAAGGACACGGCCAAGGGCATGGGCCTCACCTTTACCCTGGTTATGGTGGTCAGCGCCATCATGAGCTGGTTTTTCTACCAGTTCGTCCTCAAGCCCTATGATCTGAACTTTTTGCAGATCGTGATCTTCATCGGCCTGGTTTCCCTGACGGTGCAGGCGGTGGACACGGTGCTGCGCAAGGTGAATCCCGCCCTGTTCAACGCCTTTGGCGTGTATCTGGTGCTGGTCATCGCCAACTGCGTGATCATCGCGGTGCCGCTGATCCTGGCCGATAATGAATACAATTTTTGGGAGTCCTTCATGCTTTCCCTGGGGGCGGGCGGCGGCTTCCTTCTCGCTCTGTACCTGATGAGTTCGGTGCGGGAGCGGATGGAGCTGGCCAATATTCCGCCGACCTTCAAGGGCGTGCCCATCGCCTTTATCGTCGCCGGGCAGTTTGCCCTGGCGTTTCTGGGTTTTTCCGGGCTGACTCTTTTTTAGGGGCCGTTAGGAAAAGAACTTCGGTTTTCCAGAGGCTCTTGCAAAAGTCCTCAAAAGTTCCCTCCCCCCTGGGGGGAGGGCTAGGGAGAGGGGGAAATATCCATGAAACCGGCAGGTTGCAACTTAACCCTCCCCCCGGCCCCTCCCGTCGAGGGAGGGGGAATCAATTCGGGAGAGTTTTGCAAGAGCCTCTACTGTAACGGCGTGATGGTTTAGAAATAATTTTCTGCGGTTTACGTGGGATAGGTGTGGTAATGGATCCAGCATTAGTCAAACTCGCCCTAGGGGGCATCGCCCTCCTGGGCTGTATCGGCCTCTTCTTCGGCATTGGTCTTGCCCTGGCGGCGCATCGTTTCTCCGTTGAGGCCAACCCCCTGATCGAAGAGGTCTTGGAGTCCCTGGCCGGCGCCCAGTGCGGCGGCTGCGGCTATCCCGGCTGCGAGGGCTATGCCATCGCGGTGGTCACCAACCCCGAGGTGCCGCCCAACCTCTGCTATCCCGGCAAGGAAAAGGTGGCCGAGCGGGTGGCCCAGCTCACCGGCAAGAAAATGACCGCAGTGGAGGACATGATCGCCCTGGTCCGCTGTTCCCGCAGGGAAGGCAGGGTCAGCCACAAGCACGAGTACATCGGCTTTGCCTCCTGCACCGCGGCCAACCTCGGCTTCGGCGGGCCGTCATCCTGCAACTACTCCTGCATCGGGCTTGGCGAATGCGCCGAGAGCTGCCCCTTTGACGCCATTACCATGGTGGACGGCTTTCCGAAGGTGGACCCGGACAAGTGCGTGGCCTGCGGCACCTGCGTCCGGACCTGCCCCAAGAAGATCATCGAGCTGATGAGCCTCAAGGCCAGGGTGCATGTGCCGTGTTCCACCAAGGATCTGGGCAAGAACGTCAAAAAAGTCTGCGAGGTGGGCTGTATCTCCTGCCAGATGTGCGTGAAGAAATGCCCGGCCGAGGCCATTGCCTACACGGACGGACTGATCACGATCGACCATCCGAAGTGCATTGCCTATGGCCCGGAGTGCCAGGAGATCTGTGTGGAAAAATGCCCCCGCAACATCATGCGGAAATATGAAGGAAGAGCAGCCATTGCCCGGCAGGCCGACGGCCTGAAGATGGCATCGTAGATAGTGAAAAATGCAGAGTGAAGAGTTTACAATGACAGGCGAAAGGGGAGTATCCCCCAATCCTTTTGTATTGTCTTGAGAGAGGGAAACAATGAAGACGAAATCGACAACGCCGACCATATGCAATTCGCAGAGAAGATCCTTTTTGAAGCTTTCCGGCCTGCTCGGCCTCGGCGCGGCTTCCGCGGCCCTGCTGCCCACGCCCCAGGCGGAGGCGGTTCTGTTCGGCCCCAAGGAATACAAGGTTTCCTCAACCAGGCTGGTCATGGGTTCGTTTTTGTCCATCACCGCCATCCATTCCTCCAAGGATGAGGCGGAAAACGGGATTGGCCTTGCCTGGGAGGAGATCGACCGGCTGGGCAGGCTCTTGAGCCGTCACGATTCCGCCACCCCGCTTTCCCAGCTCAACAGCGCCGGCGTCCTGCGCAAAGCGCCGCCCGAGGTGCTTGAGGTGGTGGCCCGTTCCCTCTACCTCAACAAGCAGACCAACGGCGCCTTTGACATCACGGTCAAGCCCCTGGTCGATCTTTTCAAGGATCGGTTTGCTGCCGGCGTCACACCTTCCGAAGCGGAGATCACAGCGCTTCTGCCCCGGGTGGGTTCCGAGCAGATCCGTTTTTCCGCAGGCGATATCTCCTTTGCGCGCCAGGGCATGGGCATCACCCTGGACGGCATCGCCCCCGGTTATATTGTGGACCGGGTCTCCGCGCTGCTTGCGGCAAAAGGGATCACCAACCACCTCATCAATTGCAGCGGCGACATCCGCACCAGCGGCACCGCGGCCAGGGGCAAGCCCTGGACCGTGGCCATTCAGGATCCGGCCAAGCAAAAGGCCTACCCCGAGGTGCTGACCATGACCACCGGCGCCATCTCCACCTCGGGCAGCTACGAGGTGTTTTACGATCGCGAGAAGATGTTCCACCACATCGTCACCCCCCAGACCGGCCGTTCGCCGAGGCTGGCTACCAGCGTCACGGTCCAGGCGCATTCGGTCATGGATGCCGATGGACTGGCCACCGGGATCATGGTCATGCCGCCTGCGGAAGGCGTCCGTTTCGTTGACAGCCAGCCGGGCTGCGCATGTTTTGTTGTGGCCCAGGACGGGAGTTTCAAGAAATCCGCAGGCTGGAACAAGCTCGTTTGATTGTTTGAGGTGGCAGAGTGCAGGTGAGAAAAAGAGGCCTGCGGCCTCTTTTTTTTGTGGGAGAACGGGAGCCATGTCCGAACTGAAAAATCCCCTGGAGATCTATGCGGCCCTGGCGAAAACCAACTGCGGCCAGTGCGGGGTTCCTTCGTGCATGGCCTTTGCCGCCTCGGTGCTCCAGGGGCAGAAGCAATTGGCGGCCTGTCCGTATCTGGACCCGGCGGTCGCCGCGCATCTGAGTCGGAGGCTCGTCCGGCGCCGTTCCCTGGAAGATGACCACCAACAGGCCATCCAGGAGCTGCGGCGGCAGGTGGCTCTTCTTGATTTTTCTTCCCTGGCGCCGCGGCTCGGGGCGCGGCTGGTGGACGGCAATCTGGCCATCAACTGCCTGGGAAAGGATTTTTGCATCACCCCTGCAGGCGAGATGATTTCCGACTGCCATATCAATCATTGGATCTATGTGCCCCTGCTCTACTATGTGATCCTCTGCAAGGGCACAGAGCCGCAGGGCGAGTGGGTGCCCTACGCCACCTTGCCAGGGGCGGCCGAATGGAGCCAGTATTTCAGTCATCGCTGCGAAGAGCCCCTGCGCCAGCTCGCCGACGCCCATTGCTCTCTGGTTTTTGAGATGCTCCATCTCTTCGGGGCAAAACCCGTGGCCCTGTCCGGCGGCGCGGACCTTTCCCTTACGATCCTCCCCCTGCCCAAGGTGCCTTTTTTGATCAACTACTGGGAGCCGGAAGAGGGCTTTCCCTCGAAATTGAACATCCTGCTCGACCGCTCGTCCGGGGACAATATCAGTGCCCAGTCCATCAATTTGCTGGCCCGGGGCATCATCGAGATGTTCCGCCAGCTCATCCTTCGACACAGCCGGGACGGCAAGCTGTTTTGATGATCCGCTCCCGTATTGCACCCACCCCCAGCGGCCTGCTCCATCTCGGCAACGCGGTCAATTGTATCCTCACCTGGCTGATGGTGCGCAGGGCGGGCGGCACGCTGCTGCTGCGCATCGATGATGCCGATTGCCTCCGTACTCGGCCCGAATATCTGGAGGATATCTTCCGTCAGCTCGATTGGCTCGGGATCACCTGGGATGAAGGGCCGACAGGGCCGGATGATTTCCAGCGCCGATTTTCCCAGCAGTTGCGGCTGGAGCGGTATCGTGCATTTCTCGGCGAGTTGGGCCGCCGAGGGCATCTCTATCCCTGCGCCTGCTCGCGCAGCGAGATTAGAAACCTCGCGTCGGATGGAATCTATCCGGGCTTCTGCCGGGAGCGTGTTGCCGCGCCTGTGCCAGGGGAGGCTCAACGGGTGCGGGTTCCGGAGGGGAGCATCTTCCGGGTGGAGGGGCAGGAGGTGGCGCTCTGCAAGGCCATGGGGGATTTTGTCCTCTGGCGCAAGGAGGATCTGCCGGCCTACCAACTGGTCAGCCTGGTGGATGACCTTGACGACCGGATCACTCTTGTAGTCCGCGGCCAGGACCTCTTGGTTTCCACCGCGGCCCAACTTTTCCTTGCCGGGTTGCATGGGGACACTCGCTTTGCGGAAACAACCTTCGTGCACCATCCCCTGGTGGCGGGAGAGGATGGTCGCAAGCTTTCCAAGTCGGAAGACGCCTTGTCTCTGTCGATCTTGCGGGAGGGGGGTGCGTTTCCGGCCATGGTGTATCAGGCCGTGGCACGGCAGATGGGGATTGACCCGATCGGGGTGGATACCCTTGAGGAGTTGCTGCTCAGGTATTGCGAAATCTCCTGATAAAATTAGTTTGTTCATTTCTTTGCTTGCCCAAAGAAACGAACCTGCAGCGAAGCGGCGAAGAAAGGGCACCCGTGTCCCTTGTCCCGCCGAAGGCGGGATGCCCGGAGTTTATGCCCCGCATGGGGTACTCCTCGATGCTGCCGGGGCTTTGCAAACTCGGCTTCGCCTCAAACAGTGCAAATCCCCTTTTCGGCAGCCTCTCCGGTGCTCGGCTGCGTGCCAATGGGTCTTTCCTCTCCCCCTCCCCCATTTGTCCTGCCGCGCCTCGCAGACGGGGGCGGGAAAAGACGCGGGAGGTAAGCGAAGACTCCGATTGTCTGAGGGCGAAGCCCGAGTTTTTCCGCGCCCCGCCCTCGGCGAGAAGTAAGGGAAGCCCGCAGGGCCAGGACTGGCTGGGGTGCCTTTTTCTTGTTTCTTCTTTTCACCCTTGGCGGGTATAAAGGGCACGCAAAAGAAGAAAGAGAGAGCTACGGCAAGATTCTTCCCCTATTTTTCAGGGACTGCTCCATTTGCCCTGGCGACTCGGCTTGGCCACTGCCTGGGCCAGCCGGGCGGAAAACTCCTCACCGGAAATCTCCCTGGCCCCCATCCGTTGCAGATGCCCGGTGCCCACCTGGCAGTCGATCAGCTCGAATCCCCATCCTTGCAAGCGTGCAACCAGCGCAGCCAGGGCCACCTTGGAGCTGTCAGGCGTCAGGCTGAACATGGATTCCCCGAAAAGGGCCGTCCCCAAAGCCACCCCGTACAATCCGCCGACCAGCTCTCCATCCTGCCGGCACTCCACCGAATGGGCATGGCCCAGGGCATGCAGTTGGCAGTAGGCCTCGATCATGGCCTCGTCCAGCCAGGTGCCTTGGCCATCCTTGCGGCGGGTTTGGCCGCAGGCCCTGATAACCCGCGCAAAATCGGTGTCAAAGGTAATGCGGAATACCTGTTGCCGGATGGTGCGGGCCAAACGCTTTGCCAGGTGGAACTCTTCGGGAAACAGGACAAGGCGCGGGTTCGGCGACCACCAGAGGATCGGCTCGCCGGGGGAATACCAGGGAAAGATCCCCTGTGCATAGGCCAGGAGCAGGCGCGGCACGGAGAGATCGCCGCCCACCGCCAGCAGGCCGTCTTCCCGTGCCAGGTCTGGGGGCGGAAAAATCAGGCTGTCGCTTAGTTGGAAAACAGGCATGGATGGTTTAACAGTGAAAAGTGAACAATGGAGAATGCAGAGTGAAGCATTGATGGACTCGTAACAACTCGTCTCCCCGGCGAAGGCCGGGGGCCAGCCTTATTGTAACTGCCTGAAAACACTGGATTCCGGCCTCCGCCGGAATGACAGGATATCGCGGTTTTTGAGTTGTTGCATGTCCATCAAGCATTAGGCGATGCGCTGGATTCTGGAAATCTCGTGAATCCCGGTGGTGCAGACATTGAGATCCTTGAGAATGCCGTCGCTCACCCGGTAGATCCAGCCGTGCACCGCCAGTTCCTGCCCTGCTTTCCAGGCGTTCTGCACCATGGTTGTGTGACAGACGTTGGCCACCTGCTCCACCACGTTCAATTCGCAGAGCAGGTCGAGTTTTTCCTTTTCGCTGGGCTGCGCGTCGATCTCTTTCTGGTGAAACCGGTAGACATCCTTGATATGCCGCAGCCAGTTGTCGATCAGGCCATGCTCGCTGTTCTCCAGAGCGGCGGTGATGCCGCCGCAATCGTAGTGGCCGCAGACAATGATGTGCTTGACCTTGAGCACGTCCACTGCGTACTGGATCACCGAAAGGCAGTTGAGGTCGGTGTGGACCACCACGTTGGCGATGTTGCGGTGCACAAAGATTTCGCCGGGCAGCATGTTGACGATTTCGTTGGCCGGGACCCGGCTGTCGGCGCAGCCGATCCAAAGATACTCGGGCCGCTGCTGGTTGGAGAGTTTGCTGAAGAAATCGGGGTCAGCCTTTGTGATCTTGGCTGCCCAGTTTTTGTTATTGTCGAAAAGATGCTTGAGAATCTGCATGGGGTACCTCGTGTATCGTGGGTCGGGCAGGGGTTAATTCCTGGCGGTGGCCAGGGCGAATTCCTTCAGTTCGATCAGAAACTGGTTCAAATTGTGGATGTCGTCGTAACTGAGTCCCATGTTGATATCGGCCAGCGCCTCCTTGCTCTGCTCCGAGCGCAGGGCGGAGAGGAAGGCGAGGATCATCTCGCGGTCGAACAGGCTGTCGATGCCGTCGCACAGCTTTCTGAGGGCGGCTTCCACCGGCAAGGCGTCACGGTATGGGCGTTTTGAGGTGAGAGCGTCAAAAACATCAGCCACCGCGATGATGCGGCCAAACAGGGAGATGTTCGCGCCGGTAAGGCCGCAGGGATAGCCGGTGCCGTCCATCCGTTCGTGGTGCTGGGTCGCGCCTTCGAGGATGTGGAGCGGCAGCTTGATGGGCTGGAGAATCTTGTCGGTGAAGACCGGATGTTTCTGGATGAGGCAGAACTCTTCGTGGGTGAGCTTGCCGGGTTTCCCCAGGATCAGCTCCGAGATGCCGATCTTGCCGAGATCGTGCATGTATCCGGCGATTTCGAGATCGTTGATCTGCTGACTGCTCAGCCCAAGTTCTCCGCCGATGGTCATGGCGTATTTGGCCACCCGGAAGGAGTGGCCGTGGGTGTATTCGTCCTTGGCGTCGATGGCCGCGGCCAGGGCCTTGACCGTGTTCAAATAGAGGTCCTGGAGGCTGTCGTACAACCGCAGGGTTTCAAAGGTCGGCGAGATGATGTTTTCGATAATGGCGACCAGTTGCTTTTCCGAGGCAGAGAAGGCGCGATGGCCATGGGTGCGGATAAAGACCATCTCCCCGCTCTGGCCGTCTTTTTCCTTGATCGGCGAATAGAGCAGCGAGGCGCCGTCTTCGCGGGTGCAGATGATGGTGCTCCCCGCCGTTGTATGCCGCAGGCAGATGCTGTCCCGGGTTGCGTCCACTTCTTCGTCGCTGATCTTGTGCGTGACGCGGATTTCCTCGTCCCAGCGGCCCTTGGTGTGGATGAACCCCTGATCCGCCTTGGTTGTCCGGGAAATTTCGTCCAGGATGACCTGGTAGCATTTCTTCAGGTCGTCGATGCCGATGATTTTCTTGGCCACCTTGAACAGGAAGTTCAATTGGCCGGAGAGCTGCAGCATCTCCTCGGTGGTTTCCTGGAGTTCTGTTTCCCGAAGAAGCTGGCTGTTCAGGGCGGTCAGGCAATAGAGAATGTGCGGTTCGGCCTGGTCGAGGCGGTCCCGGGTTGCTGCAGCGCAGACAATGGCGCCGATGTCGGAGCTGAACTGAAAGGGGTAGGCGCGGCTGGCAGGGGTGTCGAGTCCCTCGGCCTGGCGGCTGGCAATGGCCGTTCCCTCGCTGTCGAGCACGGTGACTGCGAGATCAAGCGTTTCTGCCAGATAGTCGAGGGATTGGTCCAGAAGAGCGGAATCGAAAAGGTAGTCCCGAATAGAGGCCATGGCAGGTCAGTCCGTGCCGAAGATGTCGTGGATAGCCTGGCTGAGCTCTTCCTTGCAGATCGGTTTGTTGAGAAAACCGATGCAACCCGCTTCCCTGGCCTGCTGAATATTTTCCTCGCTTCCCAAGGCAGTGAAGAAGAGCACCGGGATATCGGCGGTGCGTTCATCGGACTTTATCCGCCAGGTAGCCTCAAAGCCGTCCATTATCGGCATTTCGATATCCATGATGATCATGTCCGGCCGGACTTCGGCAGCCATCTCATACCCTTGGAGACCGTTTTCCGCGGTGAGTGGCTGATGGCCCAAACGTTGGACAAGCTGGCTGACGATGCGCCGGATCATGGCGGAATCATCGACTATGAGGATGTTTTTTAACATGAAATTTTACGTCATCGGTAATGGAACAATGTGGTATGTGGGAGGCTAAGTTGGCAATATACCCCGAAAGCCGGGGGGAGGCAAAAAAAATATCGGCCAGCCGCCCCGAACCCGCAGTGAACAGGAGTTGTTGCCAATCTCGAGGGGGAGCAGCCTATTTTTTCTTGGTCCGGATGGCCACGGAGTTGGCATGGGCGGTGAGGCCTTCCAGTTTGGCGAGCAGCCGGATATGTGCGCTGTCCGCCTGGAGGGCTTCTTCGGAATAGGCGATCAGGCTGGATTTCTTGATGAAGGTCTCCACCCCCAGGGCGGAGGAGAAGCGGGCCGTGCCCATGGTCGGCAGCACATGGTTGGGGCCGGCCAGGTAATCCCCAACGGATTCCGGGGTGTGGCGGCCGAGGAAGATAGCCCCGGCATGGCGGACCCGGGTCAGCCAGAGGAAGGGCTCGCTCACCATGAGTTCCAGATGCTCGGCTGCGATCTCGTTGGCCAGGGTGATGGCCTCATCGAGGTTTTTTGCCACCAGGATCACCCCGCGTTCGCTCAGGGATTTTTTGGCGATCTCGGCGCGGGAGAGCTTGGCCAGTTGTTTGTCAAGTTCCGCCACGATCTGTCCGGCCAGCTTTTCGCTGGTGGTGATGCACATGGCCAATGCCAGCGGGTCGTGCTCGGCCTGGGCCAGCATGTCGGCGGCGATGTAGGCGGGCTCCCCGGTTTCATCGGCGATGATCAGCACCTCGCTGGGCCCGGCGATCATGTCGATGCGCACCCTCCCTGCAACCTGGCGCTTGGCCTCGGTCACATACTGGTTGCCGGGGCCGACAATCACATCCACCGCAGGAATGGTCTTGGTGCCGTAGGCCAGGGCCGCGATGGCCCAGGCGCTGCCCGCCTTGTAGATCTCGGTGATCCCGATCTCCTGGGCTGCCACCAGCAGGGCAGGGTTGATCGTGCCGTTTTTGTCCGGCGGGGTCATCATCACCCGTCGCTCCACCCCGGCGATGGCCGCCGGGATGCCGTTCATCAGCACCGAGGAGACCAGGGGCGTCTTGCCGCCCTGGCCGCCCGGCACGTAAAGCCCGGCGGAGTCCACCGGATGCACGAGCCGGCCGGTGATGGCCCCGTCTTCCCGGGTCACCATCCAGGACTGCTCCCTTTCCCGCTCGTGAAAGGTGTAGATGCGCTCGATGGCGATCTCCAGAGCGTCGAGGAAATCATCATCCACCGAGGCCATGGCCTCGTGCAGCTCCTCGTCGCTTACCCGGAGCTGCTTGACGCTCATCTTCGGCGCATCGAATTTGCGGATGTATTCCACCAACGCCTCGTCGCCGCGCTGGCGGATTGCATCGATGATGGTACTTACGGTCTGCTGGCAGGCAGGGTCGGCCAGTTGAAAACGGTCGCGCAACCCGGCGAGGATTTTTTTGCCTTTGGCGGAGTGAGTGGTAACGGGGGTGATGATCATGGTGTGCCTCTGTGGTTTGGCGGCAGGCGGAAGAGCGCATTGGGCGCAGCCTGTTTTTTTATATCGCGGTCTTTTAATATGAATTCGTCATTCCGGTGATGGCCGGAGGTAAGCGAGCGAAGTGAGACTCCGATCCAGGCCCATGGTTTTCTGGACCCCGGCCTTCGCCGGGGTGACGGCCTTTGCTATTTTGGGTGCTTCGAGCAATCACGCCCAACCGGTTGACCCATGAATACTATTCTCTCTATACCAGCGATTACAGGGGAAGAAAAGCCCTCTTCGCGGAAATGGGCAAGATTCCCGGCCGTGCTTGGCATTGCTAAGAGGCGGATCAGCGGATAGATTGGTAGGTGTTGGGCGTCGATCGTATTTTTCGTCAAAGGGGCCATCCTTCGACAGGCTCAGGTTGAGCGGTATTTTTCTGATCTGATTGATTGTTCCGCTCGTGCTGAGCTTGTCGAAGCACACACTTTTGCAGGAAGAGCCACCCCGCCTCGTGTGATGCGGCGGGAATGACTCACTGACAGGAAATATCCATGTTTCGCGCATATCTCGCGGCGGTGCGGGAGCTTCCCAGGCCGCCCCGTCTTTTTCTGATCTTCACGGCGGTCAACGTCTTTTCCTGGCAATGCATTGCCGGACCGGCGCTGGTCCTCTTTGCCCGCGCCGTCAACATGCCCCCGGCCTGGGTTGGGGTGCTGCTTTCCTTCCTCCCCATCTCCATGCTGCTGGTGGTGTTCACCGTGCCGCTCGTTGAGTGGCTTGGTCCCCGCAAGCTGCTGCTCTGGACCTGGATGGCCAGAAATGTATTCTCCCTGTCGGTTTTTCTTCTCCCCTGGGCAGTAAGCCGCTGGGGCGAGGCAGGCGGCTGGCATGTGCTGCTTTTCGCCACCCTGGCTTTTTCCCTCGTCCGGGCCGTGGGTGTGGGCGCTTGGTACCCGTGGCTGCACGAAATCGTGCCCCGGCCGCTTCTTGGCTCCTACTTTTCCATTGAGGCGGCCATGAGTCAGGTGATCATCATCGCGCTTGCCTTGGTTATGGCCCTGGTTCTTGGCCTGGGGCAGGAGTTGAACCGTTTTTTTCTCATCTACGCGGCAGGAATCGGCGCGGGCTTCTGGAGTGTGCAGCTCATCGGTAAGATTCCCGGCGGGGCGGGCAGCGTGACCGCGGAGGCCGGGGCTTCTGCTCGGCGGCCAGCCCTGCGCGAGGCGTTGGCGGATCGAGAGTACCGCCGCTTTTTTGTCCTCGCCATGCTGGGCACCGCCTCGGTCATGTGGCTCAATGCCGCCTCGGTGATGTATCTGCGTGACATGCTCTCCTATTCCGAGACCAGGATCATGCTTCTCTTGGCCGCGGGCGGGATCGGGGTGGCAGCCACCGTGCATTTCTGGGGCAGGGCTGCCGACCGTTTCGGCAGCGTCCCGGCCATGATCCAGCTTCTGGCCGCGCATGCCCTGCTGGCCTTCTGCTGGTGGGGGCTGCTGCCGAATAGCCGGATGACCGGGGTGCTGGCAGTGGTGGTCATTGTTTTCACCACCATTTTCAATGCGGCCTTCACCATGGTCACCGCCAGCGGCATGCTCTGCCGGGTGCGCGACGAGGGCAGGGTGGCCTACACCAGCCTCTGGATTCTCGGAATTTCCACTGCCAACGGGTTGCCGCCGATTTTGGCGGGGCTGCTCATCGACCATCTTGGGATGTTCGGTTTCAGGCTCTGTTTCCTCATCGCCGGCTGCGCCGGCCTGGCAGCGGCTGGTTTCATGTTTGCCCTGCCGCCGGAGGAGGGCAAGCCGCCCCTGCACGAGCTGCGGTATCTGATCCAGCCGAGTCAGCCTTTGCGGTCCCTGGCCAGGGTTTTTTGGATTACCGTGGGCTTTGGGGAGAAGAAGGGAGGGGACGGCGAGGCCGGGGATGGAAGATGAACCGGAGCGTGGCCGCATGAAGATACTCAGCATACAAGAGCATGATGAGGTGCCGGAGTTCGAGCTCTTTTTGCACACGGTTTCCGGCAAACTTGCCGCGGCAATCTGCAAAAAACTCCAGGCGTATGTTGCAATGAATGACCTTTATAGCTGCAACAGCTTGAAAATCCTGAACCCTAAGATCTGGGGGTATAAAGGAACCATCTACAAGCTTCGCGTGGATTGCGGCAAAGAGTCCGCCCGGGTGCTGTTTGTGAAAACATCGGACAACGATCTTGTACTCTTGCATGGGTTTGTCAAAAAAACGCGAAAAACCCCGAGCAAAGACGCCAAGATTGCCATGGAAAATTTCGAGCGGCTCAAAAACAACGCAGCGCTCAGCCAATTCCCTTTGACAAAGTACTCGCCCTAAACGCTCCGATTCCGGCATGCGAAGATGCTGTCCGGGGCGAGACCGGGGTGGGTCCCGGTTTTTCTATTTTATGGCGCAACTTCGAGGAGTTTGCCTGAGTCGTAGTCAAGCAATAGTGCGGATCGTAACACACTGTTTTCTCCCTGGACGTTACAATTTATATAACGTGTGGATCCAATTTTGATCATTCCGTGATGACTGTGGATATGGCCGAAAATATGATATTTTGGTTGTAGTTTGGCCACGGCAGCGGCGAGGTCGGAGCAGCCATGCGATATGGGCCCATCTTGGTCAAAAATGCCCAGCGGTGGTGCGTGGGTTACCAAGATATCGATTCCTTGCGGGATCATATCCCATTTTTCTTTCAGGGCTTCCCCCCGTGGCAAGGCAAAGGCATCGCACGCATAGTCGTTAAATGTTGGTTGCCAAGGCGCCCCGTAGATAGTGATCCCGGCAATAACAACACCTTCATCCTGAAGATATACCGCGTTAGATAAAAGAGCTTTGGCCTTTCCCGAGTCACGTGCCAGCCTATGGTCGTGATTGCCTCCAATTACAATTTTATGCTTATGGGGAAGAGTTCCCAGGAAGTTGTTAAAGTTCGCAACATCTTGCGAAGTTCTGCAATAGGTCATATCCCCGGCAAATATTAAAATATCAGCATCGGGGATATTTATTCTCCCGTGTGTTGCATGGGTATCGCTGAAAAGGGCTAATTTCATTGTTGAGATTGGGATTGATCTATTTGTTCAAAAATTTCAAAAAAGTTAGGGGCATATCTCTGTTTCTTTGTGGTTGCAACCCGTGTTTGCTAGACCAACTGTTCCGGGTTCAAGCCCATGGCCCGTGCCAGCTTTTCCCGGGTGGTTTTGCGCAATTTCGCTTCGCCCGATTCCATTTGGGAGAGCGCAGCCTGGGTGATCCCGGCCCGCTCGGCAACCTCGGCCTGGGTGAGGCCCAGGTATTCGCGCCAGGCGCGGGCGAGCGGGATGCCGTCTTGTACGTGCAGGCCGACGACCTCGTGGGGGATATAATCCCCTTTCGGGATGCGCGGAGTTTTTGGGGTGATTTGGGCAGCCTCGATTGGATGTTCGCGGGCGAAATCGGCAAAGGGTATAACCACGAAGGCCGGAACTCCGCCCTGGTATATCGGTTGAATCTTAGTAGGTTCTATCATCGCGTTTTTTTACCTCCTCTATACGGATAATACGCACTTCTCCGTCCGCCTCGAAAAACACCCGGTAGCGGCCAACCCGTAAGCGGTAAGAGTGTTCGTGATTCTTCAGCTTTTTCACTTGCAGGACTTCCGGGAATCCCTGCAAGGATTGCACCGAGGCGTAGATGGCATCGCGGGTTTCCTGGCTACGAATCCTGGCGAGCTGCTTCATTGCTTTCGCCTTCCACTGAATTTCGTACATTGTAGAATATAAGTTGATTATAAGTTTTTGTCAAATTGGCGCGGAGCTATCTCCTAGCCGTCCCGCGCTCCTCGTCAAACACCGGGCATTTCCGCTCGGGCGTGTAATTGGTGTAGATCTTGTCGCTGTAATCCTTGTGGCAGGGCAAACATTGCCCAACCCGCAGGATGCGGGCCAGTTCCTCCTTGTTGAAGGGGCGCAGGTCGGGGCGGGCGCTTTTCTGCAGCGGCTTGCCTTCGATATCCACATAGCCGTCCAGCGGCGGGGTGGGGCCTGCCTCGGTTTGCAGCCCCTGGTCAACCCCGCTGAAACGCCACTGCCCATTTTCCTTCCAGGCCGTGCCTTCGCCCAAGCCCACGGTTTTGGTGGAGGTGTGGCAGTCAACGCAGGTGCGGCCTTCCTTCTGGGTGGTATGGGGGCTTAAGGCCGCCATGGTCAGCGAGTTGAAGGAACCTGCCGGCTTGCCCTCTTTGTCGATGAGGGTCACGATATCCTGGCAGCCGGGGGTGACGGTGACGACCTTGTCCTTCCACACGGCAAGCATGGGTTTTTCGTAGCGAAGATAGGAGCGGCCCTCTTCCCACCAGCCGTCGGTCTCCTTGCCGGTCAGTTTGTCGAGATGGGTGTCCCGCATGTCCCGTTTGGCGTGGCAGCCGTAGCATTGCGGAATCCACTTGGAATGGCAGGAGGCGCAGCTCATGCGCTTGTGGCCGGGGTAGTCGCAGATTCCAGCCTTGGGCGGGTTGAGGGGGTGCTTTTTGTCGGTGAGTTTGCCGGTCAGCACGAAGTTGCCATCGGGTTCCTGCGTGATATTGTTCAGTTTTTTATTTTTTCTGGTTGTCCAGGGCGCGCCATTGTTGGTGTGGCAGAGCTCGCAGGAGATCTCCAGCGCCTCTTCGTAATGGGCATAATTGGTGCCGTCGCCCATGATCTCGTCGCGGGTGTGGCAGTCGATGCAGGCCATGCCCTGCTGGTGGTGGACGTCCGAGGGCAGATCGAGATAGTAGCGGTCGCCGGGCAGCTCCTTTTTCGATGGCCCGCCGTGTTCGTAGGGGGTGCCGTAGCTTTCTCCCTCATAGACCCCGATGAAGGATGTGCCCACCCGGCCGCTCCGGTTATGGCAGCGGATGCAATTCTCCATGGGCACCTTTTTGTTGATCAGGGGATGCGGTTTTTTCTTGTCCTGGCCGAACCGGAAAAAGGTTTCCCAGGGCCGGACCGCGGTGGGCACCTGGGGCCGGGTGTAATGGCAGGCGGTGCAGCCGCCGCCCTTCTCGCCGAAGAACCCTTCCAGGTCGCCTTTTTCCTTCCAGAGATGGCAGGTGGCGCAGAGTTTGCGGTAATAGTCGATGGCCAGCGAGGTTTTGCCGGTTTTGATCAGCTCCTCCACCGAGAAATCGCCGTTCTGGTCCGGGGCCTCGCCCCAGTAGTGGAGCAGGGTGGCAAGTATCCCCCGGTTGGTGGCCATCAGCGAGTTCTTCACCTTCTTGACATCCTGGGCGTGGCACCCCTCGACCCCGCAGGTTTTTTCCACCACCCGCAGGTCGCCGGGGTTTTTGACGATGCCCTTGTGGCCCCCCTTCTTGTCGATGGCCAGCGGGTTGCCGAGGTGGCAGGACGAGCAGCCCAGCACTTCGCGGCCATGGGCCGGGTCGAGCTTTTCCTCCTTATGGCAGGAGAGGCACATCTCCACCTGGCCGTTGACCAGTTGATAGAGCTTGTCCGGCCTCTTGGTCAGGTTCTCGCGGACCACCAGGGCCAGCACCACCAGGAGCAGGGAGAAAAGAAGCCAGCGCGGGGAGATAGGGGGGAGCTTCATGGCTGTGCGGTTTCCAGGTAGCCTTCGGCAGTGGGGTAGCGGCGACCCTGGCCGAAGGCCTTGGTCGTGACCTTGAGGCCGAGGGGGGCTTGTTTGCGTTTGTATTCGTTGATCCGGATGCGGCGGACCACGTCCTCCACCACCGCTCGGGCAAAACCCATCTCCACGATCTCCGCAATGGAGCGATGCTCTTCCAGGTAGGCGGCAAGGATTGCGTCCAGCACCGGGTAGGGCGGCAGGTCGTCCTCGTCCTTTTGGTTGGGGGCCAGCTCGGCGCTGGGGGGCTTGTCGATGGTGCGAAAGGGGATGACCTCCCGGCTCTGGTTGAGATGCCGGCACAGACCGTAGACCAACTGCTTGGGCACGTCCGAGATCACGGCCAACCCGCCGCTCATGTCGCCGTACAGGGTGCAGTAGCCCACGGCGTTTTCGCTCTTGTTGCCGGTGGAGAGCAGCAGCCGCCTCTGCTTGTTGGCAATGGCCATCAAGAGATTGCCCCGGATGCGGGCCTGGATGTTCTGTTCGGTGACATCCACCGCGGCCCCGGCAAAGACAGGGGCCAGGGCGGAAAGATAGGCTTCGAACAGGCCGGTGATGGGCAGAACGTTGAAATCGATCCCCAGGTTTTTGGCCACCTGTTCGGCATCCTCCAGGCTTTCCGGCGAGGAATAGGGCGAGGGCAGGGCGATCCCCAGCACGTTGTGAGGCCCCAGGGCGCGGGCGGCGATGGCTGCGGTCAGGGCCGAATCCACCCCGCCGGACAACCCGATGACCACTTGGTTGAAACCGCATTTTGTCACATAGTCGCGGGTGCCCAGCACCAGGGCCTCGCAGACCTCGCCGGTTTCCTGCTCCGCCTCGGCCGTGCCGGGTGCGGCGTGGATCTCCCCCTGCCAGGATGCGGTGTCGAGCACCACCAGGTCTTCGCTGAATCGGACGGCTTGGGCTGCAATCGCGCCGTGTTTGTCCAGGGCGACGCTGCCGCCGTCAAAGATCAGGGAGTCCTGGCCGCCCACCTGGTTGACATAGATAAGCGGAAGAGCGTGGCGTTGGCAGAGGTTGGCGAAGATCTTGTGCCGGATACCGCTCTTGCCAAGATTGAAGGGTGAGGCTGCCAGGTTGATCAGCAGGTCCACCGGGGTGTCGGCCTGGGCCAGCATCCCGTCCACCGGATCGGTGGCATAGAGGGGATGGGGAAAGAGGCTGGTGTCGTTCCAGATATCCTCGCAGATGGTGAGCCCCAGGTGCAATCCCTTGTAACGAAAGGTCCCGTTGCCGCTGCCCGGTTCGAAATAGCGGGCCTCGTCAAAGACATCGTAGGTGGGAAGAAGCTGCTTGTGGGTGGTGAACAGCACCTCGCCGTCGGCAAAGAGAACCGCGCTGTTGTGCAGGGGCTTGCCCATGGGGGTGGGGTTGCGGGTGACCAGGCCGCAGACCACGCCGATGCCGATATCGTGAGCCTGTGCCACCAGCCGGGCAAAAGCCCGGTCCTGATCGTCGAGAAAGGCGGAGCGCTCAAGCAGATCCTGCGGCGGATAGCCGCTGACGGCAAGCTCCGGCAGGATGGCAAGCTGACAGCCTGCGGCCCTGGCTTGTTTCAGCCGGCCCGTGATCCGGGCTATATTTCCGGCAAAGTCGCCGATAACCGGATTGTATTGGATGAGGGCGATTTTCATGGCCGCCATCATAGCATACTCCCTTGGGAAAAGGGATGGAAAAAGGTCTGGTTCACCACCGTAAGCACATCATTTTGCTTGCCAAGGAATGATTTGTTTGGCTAAGCTAAGAGCCGTTCTCGTCACGCCCATGGGCAGGGGCATTGTGCCGCAACGATTTGCCTGAAACCGCACGGCCGCCCTTGCGCGGACAATCCCTGCCGGTTGGCCACCTCCGGCCGCCGCTTTCCCCCAGTCAGGAGTCTCCTTGAAAAAACACTTTGTTCTCGACACCAACGTTCTCTTGCACAATGCCGATTCCATCACTTCATTCGCCGACAACACCGTGGTTTTGCCCATGTCGGTCATTGAGGAGCTGGACAAATTCAAGAGCCATAACGACGAATTGGGCCGCAATGCCCGGCATGTGATCCGCCAGCTCGACGCTCTGCGCCAGAAGGGCAAGCTCGGCGAAGGGGTGCCCATGGAGGGCGGCGGCGCTTTGTGGATTTACATGGAAAAGGGCCACTGTGTCGACACCGGGTTGGACATGCATGTGGCGGACAACCGGATCCTGGCTGTGGCCTTCACCCTTCTGCAGAAAGGGGAAAAGGTCATCTTTGTCTCCAAGGACATCAATGCCCGGCTCAAGGCCGATGCCATCGGCATCGAGGTGATGGATTTCGAGAAACAGAAGGTCAATATCGACGAGCTGTACCGGGGCCAGCGGGAACTGCTGGTGCCGGGCAGTGTGATCGACGAATTCTATCAGAAGAAACAGGTGGCTGGCGAGGGCCTCAATCTGATGCCCAACGAGTTTGTTCTCCTGCGTGATGAAAACGATGAAAAACATACCGCCCTGACCCGCGCTCTGGACAGCGAAATGCTGGGCCCCCTGCACGAGGAGTATGAAACGGTCTGGAACATCCGTTCGCGCAGCAAGGAGCAGCGCATGGCCTTTGAGCTGCTGATGGACCCGGCCATCCAGTTGGTGACCCTGGTGGGGCAGGCGGGCACCGGTAAAACCCTGCTGGCCCTGGCCGCGGCCCTGGAATGCGTGATCAGCCTCAAGCGCTACGACCGGATTCTCGTCTCCCGGCCCATCATCCCGCTGGGCAAGGATCTGGGCTACATGCCCGGCGACAAGGATGAAAAACTGGCGCACTGGATGCAGCCCATCTTCGACAACCTTACCTATCTGATGACCGACGGCACCAGGCGCAAGGAGCACGAAACGGACGAGTCGGCCAAGCAGAAGGTGGACAAGCTCCTCCAGGCGCATGTGGTGGAGCTGGAGGCCTTGACCTATATCCGCGGCCGCTCTATCCCCAGGCAGTTCGTCATCGTGGACGAGGCCCAGAACCTGACGCCCCACGAGGTGAAAACCATTATCAGCCGCGCCGGGGAGGGAACCAAGATGGTGCTCACCGGCGACCCCTACCAGATCGACAATCCCTATCTCGACACCAGCAGCAACGGTCTGACCTATGCGGTGGAACGGTTGAAACAGCAGAAGATTCACGGGCATATCACCCTGCTCAAGAGCGAGCGGAGCCTGCTTGCCGCGATAGCCGCCGATTTTCTGTAGCACCTGCTTGTTCTTTTGTCGGCTTTGGCTATAGTATTCCAACCTGCCGATTCGTTTTTAGGGAGCCTTGAAAAATTCAAGGCTCCTGTGCGGGGCAAGGACGCCCCGTCATTTTCAGCCACTTACGTTGCTGAAAATGTGAGCAAAGGCAAAACTTGTTTTGGTTTTGCGGCTTGAAAAAT
>Ga0180009_10000214_pt1 | contig 88686 bp, 81 predicted proteins | sample OS_PC_MetaG_FD_123537 | JGI IMG/M metagenome (GOLD analysis project Ga0180009, IMG submission 123537) | Groundwater microbial communities from the Aspo Hard Rock Laboratory (HRL) deep subsurface site, Sweden - OS_PC_MetaG | ecosystem: Environmental > Aquatic > Deep subsurface > Groundwater... | reverse complement strand
TGAGCTAAGCATCATGTCAACCGGGATTTTAAATGCAATCAGATCGCTATCGCTTTCATGATTTAAATTATCAGATGCGTTTGTCTCCGAACCTGAAATAGTATTTGTTCCAAGATCCAGAGTGAAAAACTGGGGATTAGAGAGCCAGGCGCTTATATCCAGCAAATCACCATCTGTGGCTTCATTATAATTAATGGGTGCTGCTGAAACGCTACTCATAAGGGTTAAGACAAACAGGGCCACACATAAAAACAACATTTTTTTTTTCAAATGTTTATCCTCCAGATTATAGATAACTTTAAATATAAAGCAATTACTGTACCAACAAAATATTTTATGGAGAGCCCTGTCTATAAGTATTAGCGATATTTTTAGGAATATAATTTCTCAGAAAAAAAAGTCATACAATGAGGAAAAAAAGTACTAATTATGGAAAACTAAACCTTAAATTTTAAAATTCAGGCTTCAAGGGTCAAATTTTTCTTAGAAATAAAATCCATTTATGCAAGCCAATGATTATCGCATCCACCAGAATATTTCCCGGCCAAATTGCCACTTCTGGATATTTTTGCTATTCTTTATAATAACTCGCGGCAAACTGTTGCCACGATCAAAAAACCGTCAAAAAGGGAGGGCATCATGAAAATTTCAAAAGCATTAAACCACTTCTTCAACTATCAAAAATTAAACGTTAAAAAAAAATACAATCCGGAATTATGAATTTATCCTGACCAGATTCTATGCCTATTTCGGAGATATCGAACTTTCAGTTATAAATTCTGACGACATTCTGGAATTTATGACCAGGGTCTCAGGAAACTCAAAACAAAACACCAAAAAATTAAGATTTACACTTCTCACCGTCTTTTTCAACTACATAAAAAATTCTATCGATCCAGCTTTTCCAAATCCTTGTGATAATAAAACACTTCGAAGGCTATTCAGGGCTGAGAAAAATACCCAGTTCAAAATAATTGAAAAAGACTTGGTTGATGAAATTATTTTCCGAACACAGAATCAAAGAAATCGAATTATGCTTGAACTTATGGCACGTGGTTGCATGAGGATAGGTGAAGTTTTAAATCTGACTCCAATGGATATTGAAGATCGAAAAGTGATTATTCAGTCCCCAAAAAGCGGAAGGGTTTCTGAAGTCGTCTTTTTGCCCCAGAAGGTAATAGACCGAATGAAAAAATATATTCAAGATCGTGAAATTAAATCGGAGGACCGGATTTTTCCAATAACCTATGCCGGGGCAAGGTTGGTAGTGAAAAAGTCTGGAGAAATGGTGGATATTCAAATCCGGCCACATGATCTCCGAAGACATGCGGCCACTTATGCATCCAGATCAGGAACCCCGCTTGAAATTGTAAGCAAGATTCTGTTACGCCATTCAAATTTGTCCACTACCCAAAGATATCTCGGAAAAATAAGTGATTCAGAGGCAATCCGATGGATCGATCATCTTCATGGATAGTTCGAAAAAATGGCCGGGTTGGCATTCAAAACCCAACCCGGTTTCTTATCGAAAATCAATCAAGGATATTTTTTGTATCTGAAAGGATTTCTTCATCTGAATAATCAGAACAGGGATAATTATTCTTGAGTCCCGTTAACGCTATAAATCGTCTGCAGAAGAAAGTAGAGTAACGGAGGGTATTTTTGTAATAATCAGAACACCGCTCCTCAGCGGTTAAAACTATAAAAAGCCTTGCCGACCTTCAGCTGGGTTGCCGGTGAACACGGTCATTCTTAGCCTATCCAACATAGAAGCGGGTGGATGCTGGTTTTCAACTATAATAATTTGGCTATCTCCTCCATGATGGTCGGTAAGATAAGAATAAAAGCGTTCTTTCAGATTTGTACCTTGCAGTAGCTTGTCATCATCGCCTTCTGGCTTGAAATAAGCTAGAAGCGGCGAGTCGAGCACGACAAAACCAGGATGTGGCAAATCATTTTCTTGACAATACTCCAACAATGCGACTGTCACTGCTGCGTGGGTAATAGCGCGTAATCCCTTGCCCCTGCTCCCTCGTGGTTTTCCGTCAATGACAAAATCAGTGCTTTCTTTGTCAAAATGAACAAGGCAATCACCTGGGAAATCCCATGCCTTAAGCAGATTAGAGACCTTAAGTGAAAAGTCATGTGCAATAGACTCAGGCAGTCCAGAGACAATAGGGCCAGGCATACCTTCATCATCCTCGTCCAGCTCCAAAGATTTTCTGCGTTCCTCTAACTTTAAAAGTCTAACATAAAGTTCAAGCCCTTTCTGTACCTCGGCCCGCTTTTCAACAAGCTCCGAGAAAGAAGCTCTTTCTTCACTCACTAACGGTGCAATGGTTTTCTGAATCTGAGTGTTAACATGTTCATAATTTTCATTCAAATTCGATAACTCGTGGTCTTGAGAAACTGCCTCAGATTTTAAATCCGCTACTGTCCATTTGAGTTCTTCTTTAAGTCGCCTGATCTTCTCGATTTCTGCAGACGCCGCTTGAACGATAGCCTCAACGTCACCATCGCAAGCAGCATTATGTTCTTGTGCATCAGGTGCCGCTCCACAAAGAGGGCAAGGCACCAATTCCACATGGGCAAACATCATCCCGCTTTCCTGGATTGCTGTTAGACGTTCAATATCGACGGCATAGTGTTTCTGAAGCAGATCAAATCTCGTCAACAGGTCAGTAATCTCATCTAATCGGTCCTGAATAGTACTTCGGGAGTCAATAAGTTCCCTACGTTGCGCCAAAAAAGAATCTAACTGCGCTTGAACTTTATTCAGAGTTTCCTTACGTAGCTTAATAGTTTCTTCCAATCGATTAATCTGTTTCTTTAGGTCCTCCTCTTCTTCACCAACATCCTCAATTTCTTGTCTAATATCGGCGAGCAGATCATCGATTAACTCAATCTGTTTTGTTCCATCTGGTTCAATCCGAGTTGTTCCAACAACATTACAGTCATCAACTCCTGTCAGAAGGAGTTTTATGGTCGCCAACTCGGCTGTTTTAAGTGTGTATTGACCTCCCCAGAAGGGCGAACCGGTCTGCTGAATTTCACCTTCTTGGACAATCACAAGTCTCGCCAGATTTCTGAAACTAAGGCTCTGAGTTGTACCTTTCTTTTTACTACGCAATATGCGTTTCCCAAGAAGCCCGATTTTTTCGAGAAGGAATCCAGACATATTGTCGATTTTGCCGTGAGCATGAACTTTTTTGAGAATCTCCTCTTCGGAAGTCTCATTGAGTAAGTCCTGCACCTTGAAATTTCCGCCAGAGGATGAACGGGAAAATCGCAATCTCTCCCTCTCTCCGGAGGTCACATCCAAATCAAACTGAACTTCACCAAAAGGAGTCCGCTCTGGAATATCCCTAAGTTCGGAGCCTCCAAGCATGAAATCAATTGATTCCGCCAGGAACGACTTCCCTGTGTCAGAGGCACCGCAAACCACGTTTACGCCTTTAAAGAATGTCATCTCGGACATTTTTTTAGGACCGGAGAAGGCAATGCGCCTTAGTTGAAGGTAACCGTTGCTCATTAATGACCTCCCGGTCTATCAATTGTTTGGAACTGGCTTGACCAATTCTCGAATAGACTATGCGTGATTCTTCGAATTTCCGATGTTGTGATATCCATATACTGCTTGACCACCCATTGTGCTCGGTCTTTGAGCTGCTGGGAATAAATAGAGGTGAGTGAGGCAAGAAAGGGCGCTGCCGACTCTCCAGCGACGTAGTTGAAACCGTTTTCTGTGGGTATTCGTTGAATAAGGCGCCGACTGATCATCAACAAAAGGCCTTTTTCAATCAGCCCCCGTCGAACCAGCAGTTCTCCTGCCCTCATAGGGAGGGCGGGATGAAGGCTTTCCGGACCATTGACATCACCAGAATGTACGATGAGATAGTCCATTTCGACTAGTCTTTCAAGGTCGAAAGCCGCAGGATGAGCGGCGACTAAAATCACCAAAGAGCGGACACCAGTTTCCAGCGGGCTGTTAAATATTGTCGGGTGTATGCGGTTAGTCATCATTTATCACCCATATAAGACGATTTTCATTTGCAAGCTGGTGGCAGATACCCTGACGATCCTGTGATTTGGTTACTGACGAAAGTGGATTTGCAGTCAACGCGACAGTTGATGCCTGGGCCACTGTCGCTTTCATCCTTTTGTAACCGTCGGGATGGGTTGCGTCTGTAACATCAACCACACCATGATAAACCTCGTCTTGAAGGTCATCAAATGTTCCCTCTGGTACTGTATCTCTGGCAAAGTTTCGTAGTGCTTCGGCATGGTAGAAGCGCTCACGTTGTCTTCGGAAATCCCTTTCCAACATACTGTTCGAAACTAAAGTATTCATATTATGGAGCGAAGTCCCTAAATGATCTCCATAGGCATCAAGGAGCTGACGGATATATCGGCTCTCGTGTTCTGTTGGAACGGCAGGAGGGGTATTGGGATTTGGTCTAGCGGGAAGACCGCCACCGAACCGTACTGCGTGAAATCCAGTATCGCTATGTGCTTGAATCAGCTCAACGTGTGATTTCGATGAAAAGATTGAAAAATCAAATGCATCCACGTAGGACAGGAGGTCTCCGCTAAGCTTGATTTGTTTGGTAATCGTGATTTTGCATTTGCAGTGTCCATCCCAATTTTCCTTTAATTTTTTGTGAAGCTCGGTCGGCTTATTTAGAAGTTTCTCCAACGTTGTTCCGACGCCGAGAGATGCCACAAAATAATGTCTTCGTGGTGGTATATATTCACCGATGTGGGAGTAGTAAATGATCTTACCCAGTTCGATCCAAATGTCGCTCGGCCGCAATGGGTTCGCATAACGTTTACATTGGTAGTTGTCCCATGTATCTTCAAAACCTTTATCTGTGTAAAATCCAGCGATATCTACACCACAATCTCCTGCACCACCAAAACGTCGAACTTTGACATACGGGTTTTTAAGGCTGGTAGACCATTCTTCGATAAAATCTTCCCATTCATCTGGGCTGAAATTTTTGACACGGATAGCTTTAGGGAATGGTAAACCAGAATGCACATGTGCAGATGATGGGACGAGTGAAAGTCCCTTGGGTTTAATCGCCTTCATGTCTGTGTCAGATATCATACGGTGTCACTGGCAGTCCTTACTTAGAAAATCAATTGATCGGTAACGAGCCTGATAACTTTCTCACAAACCTTGATATACGTTCTTATCGTTGAATAGCTAATCTGATCTATCAACAACACTGATTAATGTAAAGATATTTTCTAAACTATAAATAAAACCCTATATGCTTGTGTCGAGTATTGAAAACTTATGACTACTTGCAAATCTGAACCGATTTTTAACGATTTGTCCTGCGAAGTATCTTTTGGGTATCTGAAAAGATTTCTTCATCTTAATAATCAGAACAGGGATAATTATACTTGAGAGGTCAAAAATGAATTCTGAGGCTGTATAGGAGTTGTTATTCTTTTCAACTTTTTAAAAAATATACCAAAAGATGTGTGTCTCAGAGTGCAATAGGATTTTTTTTCGTTTGCTAATTGTTAAGTTGCTTTTTTTGATATCCTATGTCGATTTTTAATTCCTCAGTTTCTTTCAATAATTTTTGTAATTTGTCATCATCAAACCTAAAATGTTTATATTTTAGGTTTCGAATTTTTTGCCTTCTCTTCTCAAAAATTTTTTTAGGATCAATCGTTTTTTCTGTTATTAAAAAATATATAACATAAAATATAACAGGAATAGAGAAAGTCAGTATCCACGTCCACTGTTCCATTCTATCCCAACCCAACTGACTTATCAAAAAATAAAATATGGCATAAAAGATAATAATGCTTCCAAAAATTATTGATTTTAAAATAATTACGGCCTTTTTTACCTCTCTATCGATAGGTTCCTGTTGATCTTTTAATAAAAGAATAATTCCTTCTTTCTCTACCAATAATTTTTCTTTTGAAGCAATTATTTCATTCGATAATTGATTTTTTTCCCTACCAATTTCTTGATTTTTTTCTTTTTCTTTTTTTAAACTCTTTTTGAGTTCAAAATTTTCTAATTCTTGCTGTTGCGCTTTATTTTTAAAATGTTCTTGTGATAGAATAAATTTTTCTAAAGTGTCTTCTGTAATTGTAGATAGAATTTGTGATACATCCTCCTGATTAATATCTTCAGGTTTTTTTACCTGTGTTCTGAGGTTAAGTATCCTTGCTTTAACCTGATCTTCTGTTATTACGCCATCCTTGTATTTTTTTTGTAACTCATCATATTTTTCACCAACAGACTCATTTAAAACATGTGAAAGTACTATTTGAGCCTTTGTAATGATATCAAATGATTTGGGGAAGCCCCCATTACCAAATCCCTTATTGAGTTTAAACCAAAATTTATTTGTGATCCAATCAAGTGTCGTGGCTAAAGGAACGTTCCCTTCATCTTTAACCAACTCGTGCCAAGCTAATCTTATCGTACGAATCTTTCCAGTTAAAAGAATACTACCGATATTATAAAAATTGTTTAAATTCGCTTGTTTTCTGTTGATATGGACGTAGTTTAGGAGACATAAGGGTTCAACGATATCAAAACCGAATTCTTTTGAAATGGCTTCAATTGTTTTTTGATCAAGAATGTTAAACTCGTGGTTGGATTTATCAAAACATTCAATAGATTCATCTTTAGTAATGTCATTGGTTTTCAGGAATAGAAAGAAATCCGATTTTTTTTCAATCAGATCGCTTGCTTTTTTACAACCGTCAAGCACAGAGTTCATAGCAGTAACATTAGGTTTCGGAGAATCTTTACCTTCTAATATAAAACTCGCTTTGCTAAAAAAATTTTCAACCTCATCAGCCACTTCTCGAAAGTATTTAAATTTTATGAGTCGTTGGGGTGCTTTATTGTTAATTTCTTTTACATAACTATAAAAACCATTGAACAAAGACTGGTATAATTCGCCATTATATCCTACGAAATGGAAAAGAAGTTCTGTATCAAGATAGATCGTCAATTCTGTTTTCCAGGAGCCTGTTTCGCTCAGATTGCTATTATAGGTTAGACCGGAATATAGAAGGACTCCTTCACGAATTTTATTTAACTGTTGCCTAAAGTCTTCATTCTTTTTATTGCTGATTACAAAAGCACTAATATAATCAGAATATTCTTCACCGTCCGAATCATTGATTAAAAATGATCCAAAACAATGAACGATCCTTTCCTTTTCTATTTGTCCTAATTTTTGATTTTTTTTTGCTTCGATAAATAAAAAAAGATTCTCAACTATAATGTTATTGCTTGATAATATTTCTTCCTGTCGGGTTCCTATTTGGTAACTACCTTTTTTAGGAAAATTCGTTACGATAAAATTACCTTCCTCCTTTTTCAAGTATTCAAGCTTTCTGAGGGCTGTCTGAACAACGGCATCAGGAATCGAAAAATCAAATGTTTTGTTCAATAGGTTTGTGATTTCTGTGATGTTAAACTCATGTTTCCCTTGGTTTGTTATAATCTCATCCAAGAAACAACTTATTACAGTATAAATATCTTTTTGATTGTCATAAAGCTCTCTAAAAATAGCTAATGATGCTAACCGCTGGCTTTCTTCATTGATTTGTGTCATCTTTGGAACCTTTTTGCTTGTCAGTGCTATTGATAACTATCGAAAATATTGGGCATCAAAATCCATTACTCCGTATCAAGTTCAGAACTTATTGTAAACATATAAAAACATTCATTTGTCGTGATAATTTGGTTGCAAATTATAAGATTGCAAATAGAAATAAAATCAAGACTACTTGCAACTAATCATGATCAAAAATTTCAATGAAAAATGTTTTGATTTAGATAGGTATCATTAATATTTTACACTGCGGACTATATCAAAAACGAAATCTCCCAAATGCTGATGTTCAACCCCCGGACTATTATTAATAGTCCGGGGGTTTAAATTCAGCCAGAATATTTTGTAAAAAATTCCATCCATAATTCGTTGAGAAATAATGGTCGTAATCATCCCGGTTTCCTTATGGGACAAGGGCGAGCGGGACTGGGAAAAAAAAGCGATTCAGGTCTGCAGTTCAGGGTTTGCGTTTCCATACATACACACCCAAAAACAGATTGAGCAGAATGCTCAGCCCGAAAACAAGTCTTACGCCCATGGGCGTATCCCCAAACAGGGGGTCATTTTTTTTCGGGGTGCGGGTCTGCGGGTTTTCTAAAAGTTCGCTTGTATCTTTTGATTCCGGATTTACGGTGACGGTGGCATGGACCGCATGGCCCATGCCGTCATTTACTTTTATGTTCCAGTTTCCAGGTGTTTGTGCAAGAAAGGCAAATTTGCCGTTTTGATCCGTGCGGCCATTCTGGTATTCCACGGTTTCATTATCCGGGCTGAAAATCAGAATTTCTGCATACCCCATGGGGGTTTTGTCGGAATAGAAAAATTCAGCTGCCACAACAGCGTCTTTGCCGATCAGGCGGTAGTCGGTTCCATGGGCAAATGCATGAAACGGCAGAGCCGCAATCCATACAAAAACAGCACATACAAATATTGGATTCATTATTTTACCTCAAAGGTTAAAAATGTCATGAATTTCAGAAAGTCCAGACCGGAATCCTTTGTTGCCGGAATCTGGTGGGTTGCATAGAGCAGGTGTATTCCGGTTTTTTCAAAAATAATCTGTGTTACGCCGTTCTCATCGGTTCTGGATTCCTGGTCCATGTTTGTTAAAACAGACATTCCGGCAAGGGGCTGGCCGTCAAATAAAAGTTTTACAGATACGGGTGTTCCCGGTGCCAGGGTTGCAGGATCGGTAAGCGGCAACAGTTCAAACCGCAATCCCAGCGCCTGGGTGTTGATTCTGGAGGGCGCAAATATGGTTTTTGAAAACTGGGTGGATGCAAAGGCACTGACTACGGTAAAACCTTGGGCCTGCGCGGTCTTTTTGTCCATCAGCTTTTTCCCCCGGGTGGTGTTGACGCGATCTCCCCATTCACTGGTCACTGACACCATGGCAGGGGGGTGATCTGCGGTAAAAACTGCCCGCTCTTTTTCATTGGTCCGGGTTATGGAAATTTTTGTCCCGTCGGGGGATTTGGCCCAGATTCGGGTTACGCATGAGGGGGTGTAAGGGTCCAGGCGCTGGCCAATGGTTCCCCTGCAGACTGCATATGCGCCGTCTTCCACTTGCTGCACCCAGAGATGATGGGCAAAACAGGTGGTTGCCATCATCCATATTCCTGTTACCGTCAGGGTAAATATGAGTCTGATTTTTGTCTGTTTTTTCATTTTTTGTATTCCTTTTTAAAATGTAAGTTTTATGCCGCCAGTGACAATGATACCAGGTGCAATGGTGTCTCCCGAAGAAACAGACCTGAACATGGGGTATTCTTTGTCAAGGATATTTTCAGCATTTATGTAGGCAGTAAACGAATTGAAAAACCTGCGTGAAATTGAGGCATCCACCGTGAAATAGCCGTTTTCCTTCAGGGTGTTTTCGTTATCAAAATAGATATCTGCGTAATAATTGGCAATCACTGAAACAGTAACGATTTTCGGATTGTTGTACCGGAACCCGAAATGAGCATTGTGACGCGGATCATTGGGCAGATAATTGCCATTCAGGGTGGCGTTGTTTTCATCTTTTTTGACCTCGGAAATATTGAAGGTGTAGTTGGCAAAAAGGGTCAGATCGGCCAGGACATACCATTCCAGTTCTGTTTCAATTCCGTAAATGTCCACCTGGCTGATATTATCCAGCTGATACTCATACCGGGTTTTGCCCCCGCCAAAGACGCCGGTGCCGGTAAGACGGTCGCCGATATAATCCTCGGCAAAGGACTGGTAAAACGTGAGTCTGCCCCAGAGACTGTCGGTGATGAAACGTTCCACTCCCACATCATAGGACCAGATCTGTTCGGGCTTCAGGTTGGGGTTGGCCTCACGATAATAGGTGCCGCCGTTGCGGACATGAACTTTGTACAGCTCAAACAGGCTGGGTGCCCGGAACCCTTTTCCGCCGGATGCCCGAAACGTGGTTTTGTCATCCGGATGCCAGGCAACACCGAGTTTGGGGGAAAAATTGCCCTCGGTATTGGACGCATACGCATTGCTGTAGGCAAGCTTGCCTCCGCTGGCCACGGTGTCCCAGTTGGCACCTTCCGAGGTTTCGATCCAGTCATACCGTGCACCCAGGGTCACAATCAGGTTGTCATTGAGAAAGTGTACATCCAGATTGGCAAACGGAGAGATGACCTGCTGTGTGCCCTTTGCGCCAGCATCCCGGGTACTTGCGGTATAGTCCTCGTTATATTCGAATATAGCTTCCTTGAAGGATGCCCCTACAGTGAGCTGTGCAGGTTTCCAGTTCAGAAGGGTTCCTTGAATATCCGTGCCCCAGGTCTGGGTTCCCTTGAACTTTTCCTCCCTGAAAGGGGATGTGTAATTGTCACTGGCCGTGTCCTGGAAGGCTGTCTTATCTGCACGATTGAGATAGACCAGGGCCTTCAATCCCAAGGCATCCCCTTTATGGGAATAATTCAGCCAGTACTGATCCAGTTGCAGGTCATTATGAAAAAATTCACGGCCCTGGCCCATATCATGATCATAATACAGGGCAGCGATTGAAATTTCAGATGCAGGGGTGACATCACAGGTTGCTTTTCCCAGAACTTTTCCGACTTCCCGGTAGCGTTTGATTTCATAGGTTTCAGGATCTTTCACCATATAAAATCCATCGCTTTGTTCATACCCGCCTGCGGCCATGAAGCTGAATTTTTCTAGTTTCTGCCCGTGAAAGCCTTGCCCGGTATAGGTGTCTGCGCTTCCGGCTTCGGTGCGTATCGAGGTCTGTCTCTGGGTCTTTGGTTTTTTGGTGATGATGTGGATGACACCGCCAAGTCCCTCTGATCCGTATATTGCCGAGGTCGGCCCTCTTACAATTTCAATGCGTTCAATGGTCTCTTTGGGGATGTGCCCCCAGCCCACCCAGCTGATGGCGTTGTTGAAATTGTCGTTTTGCGGCACGCCATCCACCAGTATCAGAATCCTGTTGCTGCCTGTGCCGCGCATTTTCAGCGGACTGACAATGCCGTTTGTATTCAGCGCAAAATGCCGGAAATTATATATGCCCGGAACACTGCGGACAATGTCTTCCATCCGCTCGAAAGGCGAGGACATCAGTTCCTGGCTGGAAATGACCGTAACACTCTGGGCCGCATCAAATACCGGGATCTCGGATCGTGTGGTCGAAACCACCACCTCATCCAGGCTGTATGTGTTTTTGGGCTGTTCCCGGGCTGACAGGGATATCGGGTATCCAGCAGCCATCATCATCAATAAAATCCCCATCCATTTTAAGTGTATTATTTTTAACCGTACGGGTTTAAACTGTATCATTATTTTTTTCTCCTGCTGACCCTTTTGATTAACGTTCCATGTATTGGCGGAAAAAAGCATATGCTGCTTTCCGCAAAAATAAAAAGGCCACGAAGGGACATCCCTTTTTTTCGGGGTGCCTGAACCTTCGTGGCCTTTTTATTTTTATATGTTCCCGCCATTAAAAGCGGGGTAATGCCAGTAAACTTTTTTTCTAAAATTCGGTACTTATGCCAGCGGCTTCAGCCGCAGTTATCAATTGCATATTTACATATCCAGATTTTTTTTGTTTGTCAAATTTTTTCATGCAGATTTATTTTTTTGTTTTGTAAAGCACATAAACAAGGGGTACAATGCGCAATAATTTAATCACACGGACGATAAACAGTATTGTAAGATCAGGATGCATATGCCCCAGGCTGACATACAGATTATTTTAGTGTCGTTTATTCTTTTTACTTCATTGCTGCTGCTGGTATCCGGAAAAATATCCGTTGACAGGACAGCAATAGGAATCATGGTGGTTCTTTCGCTGACAGGTATCCTGACACCCGGAGAGGTTGTGTCGGGTTTTGCCAATCCTGCAGTTTTAACAGTCGGGGCCATGTTTATTTTAAGCTATGGTCTCATCCATACCGGTGCCGTGGGGTTTGCAACAGCACTTGTGCTCAGACTGTCCAAGGGCCGCAAGGCATTTGCCCATATTATCATCCTTTTTACAGTGGCGGTTGCCTCTGCATTTATAAATAATACACCGGTTGTTGTGCTGTTTATTCCCATTGTCATGGGGCTGAGCTGTGACTGTGATTTTTCGCCTTCAAAGCTTTTGATCCCATTGTCCTATGTATCGATACTTGGCGGGACATGCACCCTGATAGGGACATCCACCAATATTATTGTCAGTGATCTTTCTGCAGTATACGGGTTTGAATCCCTGTCCATGTTTGAATTGGGAAAAATCGGTGTGCCCATTGCGCTTGTGGGCGTCATTTTTCTTTTAATTGTGTCTCCAAAGCTGATGCCCGGCAGGACAGCCCCTGTGTGTGAGCTGGATGACGCAAAAACAAAAAAATATATTGCAGAGCTGATTGTTCCCGAAAAAAGTTCTGTCATCGGAAAAACAGATATTATTGATTATGCATTTGACAGTTTCGGGCTGGATGTGGTTGAGGTGTTTCGAAACCAGAGCATATTTGATCCTGCAAGGACACCGTTGACGTTAATGCAGGACGATACGCTTCTGGTAAAAGGCTCTGCAGAGGATCTGGTCTCAGCCTTGAAAACCCGGGAATTTGATCTTGCCCACGGTGAAGAGGATATGGTGTTTGGCAGCGGTCTCAAAGATGATTTGATTGTTGAGCTGATCGTTACCCCTTCATCAGCTCTTTTGAGTGAACCGCTTTTGTCCACAGATTTGAACGATGATTCAGACATCCAGATCATCGCCATCCGAAGCCGCACCAGTTACTATTCGTATAGAAAGATAAAAAGCGTGCGGCTTGAGATCGGTGATATCATCCTGGTCCGATGTCCCCGGCATAAACTTGAAAAGCTGCGCAAAAGCAGTGACTTCATGACCATCGAAGATATTCATCATACCATCATTAATAAGGAAAAGGCCGGGATGGCCATTGGTATCTTTGCTGTGGTGGTGCTTGCGGCCACCTTCGGGCTGGCAGATATCATGGTATGCTCGATCACCGGTGTTTTTCTGATGACAATGACACAGTGTTTGAATCTTAAAGATGCCTATCGATCGCTTCAGCCGGATGTATTGCTCCTGATCATCGGTACCATTGCGCTGGGGCTTGCCATGCAGAAGACCGGGGCCACAAAACTGTATGCTGATTTTTTTCTCAGCGCCTTTAAAGGCATGAGTCCGAATTATGTCCTTTTGGGTATTATTCTTCTGGCAAGCATCTGTACACATATTTTAAGCAATAATGCCACGGCAGTTCTGCTGCTGCCCATTGCCATATCCACCGCGGTTTCTCTGGGCGTGAATCCCAAACCGTTTATTGTCGGCATCTGTTTTGGTGCCAGCGCCTGTTTTGCCACCCCCATCGGATATCAGACCAATCTTCTGGTATACAGCCCCGGCGGGTACAGGTTTTCAGATTATATTAAACTGGGCCTGCCTTTAAATCTTCTGGTCATCCTCTGTGCTGCGATTTTTATCCCCATGGTCTGGCCGCTCTGATTGCCGGCAGAATACCTGTTTTTTTTACAGGGTTCTGGTTTTATCGTAAAATGAGGTATCATATCGTTTCCAGATATTCATGGCCATGCGCAGGGGTTTCATCATCGGCACGGTATAGGTGTGAAGTTTTTTATCTGCCATATAGGTCCGGCACCGGTCCACATAGGGCGAAAATCCCCTTGGGGAAATGATCAATGGTTTTGTCAGCTCCTGTTTGAGCTCCACCAGGCGTTCCGGCAGATATTCGGACAGCAGCGGTACCTGAAGATATATCGCTGCAATGATCACGTCTGTGTTGGGATCCTGATCCACGATCCGGATGGCTTCCAGAAGTCTGTCATCCCGGCAGTTCCCTAACAGATCAATGGGGTTGTTACCGACATTTTCCAGAATTTTTTCCTGAACCGCTTTTTGATCCGGCTTCAGATCTTTTAAAAAAAGATCGTGCATCCGGGTTCTGGTTTCAGGCGCAAATTCCGCCAGTGTCATGCCTTCTTCCGTGACCTGGTCACTGATAAGAATCCCGGCGCCCCCGCCGACACTGACCACTGCGACCCGGTTGCCGGAAGTTCGGGGCTGGCTGGTGAGAATAGACAGGATATTGACAAGGATCTTGGGATCTTCGGTCAATTCTTCCACCAGCAGAAAACCTGCCTGGGCACAGCAGGCCCTGAAAGCCTCATGGGAGCCGGCCAGAGATGCGGTATGGGACAGGGCGGCTTTTGCTCCGCCGCCAATGCCGCCCTTCATGACCAGAACCGGTTTTTTGCTCGCCACTTTTTTGCCCACTTCCATCAGCTTTAAACCGTCTGCCACGCCTTCCAGATAAATGGCAATAATTTTGATTCTCGGGTCTTCTCCCATATGATGTAAAATTTCCGGCACGCCGGTGCTGGCGGCATTGCCGATGGAAACCCATTTGCCCAGATTCTGCCGGTCAGCCGCAAACATTTCCAGCAGCTCAAGGCCGATGCCCCCGCTCTGGGATATCACCCCGACGCAGTTGGAAGATGTGGGCGGCACAGACCGCTGTATGGGAATATAATTGGTGTTCAGCCCGGAAAAATTATCGATCACGCCCATGCAGTTGGGGCCGATAAAGGCCACCTTATAGGCTTCGCTCAGTTGAATAAGGCGTTCCTCAAGGTCGGCACGTCCCATTTCAGCAAATCCGTCGCTGAAGATGATGGCGCCTTTTCCCCCTGATTTACAGAAATCTTCAAAGATACTCACCGTAAGCTCGGAGTTGACGGCAAAAACACAGACATCAGGGATTTTTGGCAGATCCTGCAGGGAAGGATAGCAGGAAAGACCGTGAATGGTCTTTAACCTGGGATGGACCGGATAGAGATTTTCGATTCCCATGCAGTTTTTAAGAATTACGCCCCCCTGGGTGCCGGGATGAGACGCTCCGATAATGGCCACAGACTGCGCATTAAAAATGGCATCCAGGCTTTTCTGCTTCCAGTTCAAAATTTCTTTTGGCAGGACTGCCGCATTTTCAGGATCTCTGATAAGTCGGGCATCCACCACGTCAAAGCCGTGTTCATGAACGATCACAGGATTCAGATCCAGTTCACAGATATCCGGATTTTCTGCCAGGAGTCTGGACACACTGATGGCCAGACCTATGACCGCTTCACGGTCATAGGTCTGGCCCCGGAATCCGTCAAGGACCCGACCGGCTCTTGTGTTTGCAAGCATGTGTTCCACATCCTTGCGGGACAATACACCAATGCCCATGGCGGCATCTGCATAAAGCTCCACATAGATGCCGCCCATTCCGATCATGGTGATTGAGCCAAAGCCCGGATCCTGTTTGCCGCCCACAAGCAGTTCAAACCCTTTATCCGCCATTTTCTGGATGAGCAGTCCGTCCCGGTTTTTTTTGGACAGGCCGCCAATTTTTTTTTCCAGGGCCAGGCAGGCTGCTTCCAGTTCAGATTCTGTTTTCAGGTTTAAAAAAACCGCCTTTTCATCGGATTTATGAATAATGTTTGCGGAATCTGATTTAACCACCACCGGATACCCTAAATTTTTGGCAGTTTCCAAAGCTTCACAAAGAGAATACACCTGGACCCCTGCCGGCGGAATGCTGTATTGATTCAGCAGGTCGGCACTTTCTTTGAAACTCAACTGGTATTTTTGCATTGCGCGTGTCTCCATCTGGAACGGTTAGAAACAAATATCTCACCCAATTTTTAATCGATGGCTTTCCATTATTTCTTCGATGTCAAAGGACAGTTTTCGGACGGTTCTGACAAATTCATTCTGAAATTTAAAATTTTCCGCATTGGTAAAATTGGCAAAATCCAGAAGGTTCAGATTTTTAATTAAATTCAGCAGGTCCAGCAGTGCATTTTCTGCAACAGACTCCCAGGCGCCAATTCTTTCTTTCTTGGTTTTCAGGGATTCGCCGCCAGGAAGAAGGGTTTTCTGAAGGGGTTCAGGATCTTTTTTAAAATCACGGCATATTTTTTCATTTAATATCAGGAACAGGGCATCCACTCGATTCATCTTCATCAGGGTCGGGCTGTGAAAAAAAGAATACTGTTTATCCACGCTGATATCCGGCAGGTTCAGAAGGCATGTTTTTTCAAACCAGTTCAGGGTATAGGTCAGATAATCCTGCTGCGTCCATTTGTCTTTTTCCCAGGCATGGGCCCGGGTAATCTTGGTTAATTCCATGATGCAGATATCGTGGGTGTCAAAATCAAAATTGCCTAAGAAGGCGCCGGCCTGAAATATATCCACACCTGGTCTGCGGGCGTGGGGTGAAATCTCTGCGCACAGCAGCCGACTGTCTTTCCCGGGTCTTTGGATGATAATTTTATAGGAGGGCTTTCCTTTTTCAATCCGGACAAGTTCCTCAATGGAATCCGGCGGAAGAATAGGGTCTGCAGACTGGGGCGGAAAAAAAGCGGCAAAAACGCCGGGGCTTAAGTCCACTCTTTCCACTGCAGCTTTAAACAGGGGCAGATCCTCTTTTTTCAGAGGAGAAACCGGTGTCAGCCATCCTTTGTTCATATGAGGAGCAACCAGTTCCATGACCGCTTCCAGGCCAGCCTGCCAGCGCGCGCTTCTCGGGTCTTTTTTCTCATCAATCCATTGTTTTGCTTTGGGTAATAGTGGGTCCATTTAATTGCCTTATATTAATTATCCAGTTAAGGTTAAAGGGGTATTCCTGATTTTAACAAAGATAAAGCCTCTCATTTTTCCAGAACAAAAAGAGAGGTGGAGCCTTTAGCCACGATTTGTTTTTTTTCATTCAGTATTTCTCCGGACATATAAATCAGACTGCGGCCTTTATTGATTACCCGGGCAATCACCCTTACCTTTTCACCCACAAATGCTTTGCCGATAAAGTCTATATTCATGCCGGTTGTAATGGCAGAAACTTCATCCCCCGGGTGATTGGCAAGTATCCCAAGAATATCACACAGCATGGCTGATCTCATGCTGCCGTGGAGAATGCCGAGCGGATCAGCCATTTCAGGCCGGACTTCAAACTCACATTCCATACGGTTGTGGTCTATTGAAATTAATCTTGGATTAAGCCATGCTGTTACCGGATTCATGATCCGGCTCTCCACAGATGCCAGATATTTTCCTTCCAGTGCTTTGAGTTCAGTGATGTCCATTTTTGTATTTCTTTTGTAAATTTAATATGCTTAAAAGTAGTTTTGCTGTTTTGTGACCGGTCAAAAATATACCGTATGCTGCAAAAAAAATATAGGGTAATTATTTTGATCAGGGCTGTCTGTTTTTCAGCACTTTGTTGACAAAAGACCGTATTCGAGCTTAAAACGTGAAAAACAGGAGAGAGAATATCAATGGACACAGCTATTTTCAATAATCCCGGCCTGACTATTGCCCTGGCCATGGCCATGGGGATGATGGCGCAGGCATTGGCTCATCATCTGCGGGTGCCTGGAATTGTACTTTTGCTGGCCGTGGGTGTGGCGCTGGGACCGGATGGGGCAGGGGTTATCCACCCGGCCTCCCTTGGCCCGGCATTGAACATTCTTACAGGATTTGCGGTGGCTGTCATTTTGTTTGAGGGGGGGATTAATCTCAAATTCAGGCGGTTGCGACGTGCCCAGCGATCCATACGGCAGTTGATCCTGATCGGCGGGCTGGTAACGGTTATCGGCGCTGCCACAGCAGTGCATTTTATTATGGGCTGGCCCTGGCAGACTGCTGTTCTGTTCGGCACTCTGGTCATGGTGACCGGGCCCACGGTGATCAATCCATTGCTCAAACGTTTGAAGGTGAAACGGTCCGTGGCAACGGTTCTGGAGGCTGAAGGGGTATTGATTGATGCCCTGGGTGCAGTCGTGGCAATCGTGGCTCTTGAAGCGGCCTTGAGTCCGGCAGTGGGCAGTCCTCTGGTATGGGGCTGGCATGTTATTTCCCGCCTCGGGTTCGGTGCAGGTATCGGTGCTGCCACAGGCATGGTTTTGTTGCTTTTCACTCGCATCCGCCGTTTGATTCCGGAAGGAACGGAAAACGTTTTTACCCTTGCCATGGTATTGGCCCTTTTTCAATGCAGCAACCTGATTCTGCCTGAAAGCGGTATTGCCGCCGTGACCATAGCCGGTATTGTTGTTGGTAATTTCAGTTCTTATGCGCTGCGGGATCTTCTGGACTTCAAGGAAGAACTAACGGTTCTGCTCATCGGTATGCTGTTTGTGCTGCTGGCAGCAGATGTGCGCCTGGTGCAGGTGGTTGATCTTGGCTGGCCTGCTGTGGGTGTTGTCCTGGTTTTGATGTTTCTGGTGCGTCCGGCAGCAGTGACGGCAGGAACCGCCTTTTCCGGTCTGAGCTGGAAAGAGAAGGGGTTTATCGCATGGATCGGTCCCCGGGGAATTGTGGCTGCAGCTGTGGCTTCTTTTTTTGCAGCTGCATTTACAGAAAAAGGGCTGCCCGGAGGATATGAGCTGCGGGCACTGGTTTTTCTGGTGATTACAGTAACAGTGGTGTTTGCAGGTCTTACCGGCGGATTGATGGCGGGTTTTCTGGGATTGCGCCGTCCCAGCCAGGTGGGTTGGGTCATTCTGGGCGCCAATGCGCTTGCGCGGGCCGTGGCAAAACTGCTGAAAGAGGATGGTCAGGAGGTTGTCTGCATCGATTCCAATGCCGATTATTGTCAGGCTGCTGAACAGGACTGTACCCGGGTGATTTATGGCAACGGCCTTAGGACCCGGTACCTGCTGCGCGCAGAGATTGATATCCGCAGGGGGGCGCTGGCTCTGACAGCCAATGATGAAGTGAATTATCTGTTTGTTCAGAAGGTGAAAGAAGAGTCAAAATCTGTTTCCCTGTATGCGGCTTTAAAAACAGATACCACCTCCTTGACTGTGAAAATGCTTCATAAAACTGACACTGCGCTGCTTTTTGCCCGTCCCGTGGATATTGACGCCTGGAGCCGGCGGTTTGCAGCAAAGCAGGTCAGTCTGCAAATCTGGCAGTATGCGGTTGACTCGCAGGCAGAGGCGGTTGATGCATCCTTTCTTGCACAGTATTCCGGCAGCGGGCTGATCTGTGCCGCTGTCCGCAGGAACAATAAACTGATGCCGGTTAAAGATGATCACAAATTTAAACCAGAGGATGATGTCTGTTGTTTTGTGTTTGAACCGGAAACAGATGCCGTGAACCGTTTTTTGAGCAAGGCTGGCTGGATCTGCATGGACTACATGGATAAAGATGCTTTTACCACTTCGGTGTGTACCCTGGCTGAATAGGCGCAAAAAAGATAAAAATATTTTAATGTATTGAGGCTATCAAATGGAAAGAGTTATGGTTATTTCTGCTTCTGCAGCGGTTGGAACGGTTTTTTTTATGTGGTTTTCCCAGGCAGTTAAAAAGCAGTATATGCGCGATTATATCATGTCACATCAGTGGCTGCTTCATCCCAATTCCATCTGTTACTGGAGAACGGTTCTTGCGGGTATCGGATTTGTCCTGTATTTTTATACTTCATATCAGGCGCTTGCCATCTTCATTTTTACGTTTGCAGCCATTCTTGACGGTGTTGACGGTGTTGTGGCAAGGGGGTGTGATCTGGTGTCTCCGCTGGGAGAGTGGCTGGATCCTTTGTGTGATAAATTGACCTATCTGCCGCCGCTGATCGGTTTTGCATATGCGGGGATTATATCCATTCAGATGGTATGGACACTAGTGGCGATTGAACTTGTGGGCCAGTTTTTTTCCCGGTGGATACTGCTGAGGATCAAATTTTCAGGCGCAGCCAATAATTTTGGAAAAATCAAGGCGATCATCTGTTTTTGCCTGGTCATTTTCTGTGCATTGATGGATAAAAATCCGGACATTATTAATATTGCAGACAGTGTGCTCATGTCCTGTATCGTGCTTTCAGGTGCATCTGTTGTATTTAAATTTATTCCCCACAGGCTTTATGCAGATATTCTTTCCGGACTTAATTTTTGCTGTGGCGTGGCCAGCCTTATCCTGACGTATCATCGTTATTTTGCCTGGGCCATCTGCATTATCATCATCGGGCAGCTGTTTGATCTGTTTGACGGACGGATGGCATTAAAGCACGGTGGAACCAAATATGGGCCGTATCTGGATGATATTGCGGATTTTGTCAGTTTTGGACTGGCACCGGCTTATGTGATCATACAGAAGAGTTATTCTCCTTTTGCCTGGTTCGTCGGTGCGGTATTCATCGCAGGCGTTGCATTTCGCCTTATCCGGTTTATCGCCCGGGATAAAGGCCGGACAGACCTTCCTGCAGGCATATTTAACGGGCTGCCAAGCCCGGCAGGTGCCCTGATTGTACTCGGGGCGTCTCTTGTATCCGCGCCGGCTGTCTTGTGGGCCATGACCGGACTTTCTGTCTGCTTAATGATCAGCCATATCCGGTTTGCACATTTTGGCCGGGTGATTTTAAGAAAGATTCCAAGACCGGTTTTTTTTCTTATCAGCGCAGCCATTATTATTTTGCTGGCATATATTTTCAAGACAAAAAATGTTCAGATGTTCGGATATGTCATTCTGGGCGTTGTAACAACATATATGGCGGTGGGCAGAAAATGTGCGGCGAAACTATGACTTGACACGGCATGTCTCTTTGATTATTGAAGCTGTGATGATTTTTTTGGATGCTTTTTGAACCTGAGTGGAGATGGACTGTTGAAAACTCAAATGGAATGGAGATGTCTGAACAGATGGAAAAAGTGAAGAATATCGGCTGGAGAGTCACCATGGCCGGGCTGGGGATAAACCTGGCATTGGGGATTCTGTACGCCTGGAGTATTTTTAAAATGGCCATAAAAGACTCTGTTACAGCCGGTGACGGCGTCTTTGACTGGAACCTTGCATCATTAAATGATCCCTATGCTGTCTGCTGCCTGGTCTTCGCATTTACCATGATTTTTGCAGGCCGTATACAGGATCGGCTCAGTCCGAAAATTACAGCAGTTATCGGGGGTATTTTAACGGGTATGGGTCTGATCATGATTGCCTTTTCAACGGCCTGGATAAGCTGGATACTGGGATTTGGCATTTTAATGGGCATGGGGTTAGGGTTTGGGTATGCCTCGGCCACGCCTCCTGCCATTAAATGGTTTCCTGCTGCCAGAACCGGTATGATAGCCGGGATTGTGGTTGCAGGCTTTGGCCTTGCGTCCGTCTACATTGCGCCACTGGCCAGTTTTCTGATTGAAAATATCGGATTATCAAAGGCCATGATGGTATTCGGTATTTCCTTTTTAGTGGTGGTCTGTGTTCTGGCCCAGTTTCTGGTCAATCCTCCTGAAGGATATGTCCATCCTGCAGAGGCAGGAACTGATTGCGGCAAGACAACAGCCGAGGTGAATTATTCGCCCGGGCAGATGCTTCGGTGTATGGCATTTTATAAATTATGGATTATTTTCTGTATTGCTTCGGGTGCGGGTCTGATGATTATCGGCAGCGTGGCAGGCATGGCAAAAGAGGGCATGGGAAACCTGGCATGGGTGGTGGTGGCGCTGATGGCCATTGGAAATGCGTCCGGCCGGGTTCTTGCCGGTATTCTTTCTGACCGTATCGGGCGGACCCATACGCTTTTCATCATGTTGATCCTTCAGTCTCTGGTGATTTTTTCCCTGCTGTTTATTGAACCGTCCCAGGTGGTATTGCTGGTGCTTGCAGCCAGTATGATCGGATTTAATTACGGAACCAATCTGTCCTTGTTTCCTTCTGCGGCAAAGGATTATTTCGGCCTGAAAAATTTTGGCGTGAATTATGGTCTGATCTTCACTGCCTGGGGCGTTGGCGGATTTATTTTCCCCAGAGTTTCCCAGATGATTGTGGCGTACACGGACAGTCCGAAAATTGCGTATATCCTTGCATCCGGGCTTCTTGTGGCCGGTGCTGTTGTTGCATTAATCACAAAATCCCCTGCACAGGAAGTGTTGGCAGAAGCTCAACTGGCTGTCAGTCCGGCTTCCGGGGAAATTTAATCTAAACTCCGGTGTTTTTAAATCTTATGTTCACGGATAAATAAAGTGATCATTCGGGACAGAAATTCAGGGCGTTCAATGGCCAGCATATGTCCTGCGCCTTCAAGTATCTCAAGCCGGGCTTCCGGGATGTGTTCTGTCATCAGTTGGCTGGACTCTAAAAAAAGTTCATCTTTTTGTCCCACAAGGATCAGGGTCGGACAGGTGATTTTCTGCAGCCCTTCTATCCGGGGATCCGGGTCTTTGTAAAAAGACCGGATAAATTCTGCAATGGCTTTTCTGTTGCCGATCTTGATGATTTCATATGCCATATCCCACATGGCCTGGTTATTTTGAGTTCCTGCAATTCCCAGAAAAAACGGAAACGGCTGTTTTTTGATATTTTCCAGAATGGTTTCCCAGGCGTTATTTTCAAAGCTTAAGGCAAACCGGTCATGAAAGATTTTATTATGTGCGGGTTCTTTGATGAAAGTGGTTGCAGAAGCAGAACCGGTCAGGGTCAGGCTGGCAATCCGCGGGCTTTTTTTCATGGCCAGGCGCACACAGACAAAGCCGCCTGTGGAGTGGGAAATCAGATGGAACCGGTCCAGGCCCAGGTGATCGGCAAGGGCTATGATATCATCCATGCAGGTGTCTATGTCATAGCCTTTGGGTTCGCCGTTTTCTATGGTTTTCCCATGGGCGCGCAGGTCCATGGAGATCATTCTGAAATGCTGGGACAATGCCGGTGTAATGCCTGTTCTGCTCCAGTAAGTGGTGTTCTCAATCAGTCCGTGGGTGGCGATAACAGGATCACCTGTTCCGGTGTCTTCATAATAGATACTGGCGGTATTGTTTCTAAAAAACGGCATGATGCGGGCAATCTCCTTGTGATGATGGATTTCAGGGTCGCACAAAGCATAGGTTCAATGTCCCAGGATTATAAAGACCCTTTATTTGCTTGTCAATTCTGACATTTTTTAATTTTGCAGCAAATAAAAAAATGCGAAAAATTAGCATAAGATGTCATCGACATAATGATTTGATCGTGTTATAGATTTAGATACGTAATGGAAATTTATCAAAAAGGGGGACAACCATGAGTACAAAAAGAATCCTGGTAGTTGATGACGAGCCTGATTTTGTTGCCGTAGTTAAAGAAAACCTTCAACTGGAGGGCTATAAAATTGAAGTTGCGTATAATGGTGTGGAAGCCATTGAAAAAGTAAAGGCAAATCCGCCGGATGCGATTGTCCTGGATGTCATGATGCCTGAAAAAGACGGGTATCAGGTCTGTTCAGAACTTAAAAAAAGCAAGGCATATGCAGACATTCCAATTATCCTGCTGACTGCTGTTGCCGATCATGTGAGTTCTACTCAGTATTCCCACGCAAACGGAATGAATATGGAAGCCGATGATTATCTGGCCAAACCGGCATCGCCGGATCAGATTATCAGCAGTCTGAAATCCTTATTGCGATAATAAAAAATATAAGCTGGTGCAGTATTGCATAATATAAGCGCATACTGCATCAGCGTTGTTCTGCGGGCAAGAGAACTGTAAATTGCGATCCTTTTCCTGCCGTACTTTCGACCAGAATCTGTCCGCCCATGGAATCGATCAGCGATTTTACGATGGGAAGCCCAAGACCTGTCCCGTTGATAAACCGGGTATTATCGTCTTTTATCCGGTAGAATTTTTCAAAGATTTTAGACAGATGTTTTTCTTCAATACCAAAACCGTTATCCTTTATTTTCACCCGGATATCTGTTTTCTTTTTGTCTGTCAAAGTATCAATATCCACCCATATCTTTCCGCCGTCCGGGGTGTATTTTATGGCATTGGTAATCAGGTTGCCGAAAATGCTTTCAAGGGCAACGGGATCTGCAATCAGCGGTGGTATTTTTTTATCCGTGACATTCAATAGAATGGACTGGTCCTTTTGTTGGGCCTGGGAGTGGACAAATTCAATAATTTTTTTGATTAAATCATCCACATGAACTTCAATGGCTTCCTGTTTGGTTTTTCCGGCTTCAATTTTGGAAATATCCAGCAGATCACCGATTAAAGAAATCAGGGTTTTGGTCTTTTCTTTTGCCCGGCCAAGGATGTATTGATTATTATCCGGCTGGTCTCCATTTTTTTCTTTGAGCACCATGGCCAGCTGTTCATGGATAATGGACAAGGGCGATCGAAGCTCGTGGGAGACCTTGGCGACAAATTCTGATTTCAGGCGGTCAAATACTTTCAGCGCAGTGATATCAGAGAGCGTGACCACAGCCCCCATGCATTCATTATCTTCTCCTGTGACCGGTCGCCCCTGGGCCAGAATAAATCGCTGTTCCGGCAGAATCAGTTCATAGGAGTGCATTTCTTTGCCGGATGCAGGAGAGCAGGCCGAGATTTCCCGGATATAGTCACATAGCCCTTTATCGGTAATGCAGGTTTCAATATTCTTTCCAAGGCAGTGTTCCTGGGACTTTCCCAGGTATTGCTGGGATACCTGGTTCATTAATACCACTTCGCCTGAAATATTGGTGACCAGAACCCCATTGGGAAGGGTCTCGATGATGGTCCGGATGCGGCTTTGCTCGGTCTGGAGATCTGCCAGATTTCTCTGGCGTTCAATTTTCAGCAGATAGGCTTCTTCGGTGAGGTGTAAGGTTTCCAGGGCCCGCTTGACCACAATCCTGAGCTGATCCGGGGTAAAGGGTTTGGAGATGAAATCATATGCGCCTTTTTTCATGGCCTCAATGGCGTTTTCCACTGTACTGAATCCGGTGATCATGATGACGATAACGGATGGATACAGGGCCTGGATCTGCGCCAGGACTTCAATGCCGTCCATGCCTGGCATTTTGATATCACAGATAACAATACAGATATCTTCTTTGCTGAGGATATCAAGGCCGGACTGACCGTTCTGTGCAGTGAGAACTTCAAGGTCCAGGCGGGTGAGGATGCGTTCGCACCCGTCTCTGATATCCCGCTCGTCATCAATAACCAGAACTTTTTTTGGGGTATTATTTTTCATTGCTGGTGTCTCCTGCAGTGTTCTGGGCCGGGGTTGTCAGCATCAGCTCGACAAAGAATACCGTGCCGACCCCCACCTTGCTTTCGGCAAAGATTTTTCCGCCATGATCCTCTATGATTCTGTAAGCCATGCTCAAGCCGAGTCCCGTGCCCTTTCCCTGCTCTTTGGTGGTGAAAAACGGGTCGAATATTTTCAAAAGAACATCGTCTTCTATTCCGGGCCCGGTATCGGAAATCTCAATGCAGACACGGTCCCGTGAAGGCGCAAGCCACGTGGACAAGGATAAAAGACCTTTGCCTTCCATGGCATCCGCGGCATTGAGAATAATATTCATGAAGACATGTTTGATTTTCTGGATATCCACCGGCACCAGGGGAAGGGACTGCTGGAAATCTTTTTCAACCACAATATTTTGAAACAGGGTCTGGTTTTCAACCAGAAAGAGGGTTTCAGACAGAATCCGGTTGATATCCTGAGGATGGATTTCGTTGCTGGTCTGCCGGGAGAATTTTAAAAGTTCCTTGACAATATTGCTGCATCTCTGTGCATCCTGCAGAATTCTTTCCAGATCCTTTCGGGCATTTTCCGGCAGGTCATAGTCTTCCATCATCAATTGGGTATAAAGCGTAATGCCGCCCAAAGGATTGTTTAACTGATGGGCCACGCCTGCAGCAAGTTCCCCAAGAGAGGACATCTTTTCAGCCTGGAGCAGTTGAACCCGGGTTTTTTCAAGCTCTGCCTCGATTTTCAGGGTTTCTCTTAAATCATGGAAAAAACCAAGGGTGGCAGTTTCCCTGCCGTCTTCATATACGATGGCCGCATTCAGGCTGATGGGGATAATTTCCCTGTCTTTTTTGCACAGATCCACCCGAAACGATCTCAAGGTCCCTTTTTCACCGGACTGATCACTTCGAAGCATTTTCATTACATGCTTTGCACCGCCCTTGGGATAAATCTGCCGGATATCCAGTTTGCCGATGACTTCATCCACATGATAGCCTGTAATTTTGCAGGCAGCATCGTTGAAGATCAGGATCCGGCCGTTCATGTCCGAAGCGATAATTCCATCAATGGCGCTTTTGATCAGATTGTTTAAAAAACTGTTGGAGTGGTGAAGCCGTTCTTCCATCTTTTCCATGGTGGACATGGAAAAATCCATGATGGCAAGAGAGGTGATCTTATTATCGTCAAAAATCGGGTATGAATACAGACAGGATACCTTTTCAAGGGACATGATGCCTTCTTTTCCCTTTCGGACAGCCGGTTTTTTTGTGTCCATCACGGCTTTGGCAAGGCAATTATCACAGGGGATTTTACGGTTATACAGGGCTTTATGACACAGGCGGCCGATTTTAATATTTTTTGTTCCAGATTTGTAAACCGCTTTATTGGCTGAAATAATTTTCAGGTCCGGCGAGATAATAATGATGGACCGTTTGAATGAATCAATGGCTTGAAGGAGCAGGTCTTTTTCAATATCCGTTCGCATACGCATCCCTTATCTTGATAAAGCCTTAACGATACAATCCTGATTTTGCCCGAGGCAAAAATACCTGTGCAGGGGGGTGTTGATGAACATCCCCCGCACAGGTAAGATCAATTATATAGTTTTATTTATATAATCTAAAAATATAAAATTCAACCCAAATAAAAAGCAGTCAGGTTAAACGATGGGTCTTGGCAGAACCTTTGCTCTTTCAGCAATCTCAGGAACCATGTGCTCCCACTCAATGGCCATGAGATGAACGCCGGCAACGCCTTTCATTTCCTTGAACTCTTCAATCTGTTCACAGGCGATCTTGATGCCCTCATCCGCCACATTTTTTTTGTCCACACCCTGAAGGCGTTTGATTATTTCGTCAGGCACATCCATTCCGGGAACTTTGGCTTTCATATATTTTGCCATACCGATGCTCTTCATGGGGGTAACGCCGGGAAGAATGGCTACTTTTTCAGTCAGGCCCATGTCATTGGCCTGTCTTATCCATTCCCTGACTTTTTCCATATTATAAACACACTGGGTCTGGATGAAATCAGCACCGGCTGCCACTTTTTTGGCCAGTCGATGTACTCTCCATTCAAAAGGATCTGCAAAGGGGTTGGCTGCTGCACCGATAAACATTTTCGGGGGCTCATCAATATCAGCGCCGCCCAGAAATTTTCCCTCGTCCCTCATTTTTTTGATCATGGCAACCAGCTGCATGGAATCAATATCAAAAACACCTTTTGCATTGGGATGATCTCCAAACTGCTGATGATCACCGGAAAGGCACAGAATATTTCTTAAGCCATGAGCGTAAGCACCCAGGATATCGGCCTGCATGGCGAGGCGGTTTCTGTCCCGGCATACCATCTGGTAATTGGGTTCAAGACCCAGGTCTTTAACGATCATTGCCGCAGCCCAGCTTGACATTCTGACCATTGCAGTCTGGTTGTCGGTAATATTGACCATATCGACCATGCCTTTTAACGGTTCGGCTTTTTCTTTTATTGCAGCAATATTGCTTCCGCGTGGTGGTCCAAGTTCGCCTGTAAAAGCAAAATGTCCGGCCTCTAAAATCTTTTCAAAATTACTTCCTGATTTCATTTCCATGGATCCTTATTTGAATTCTTTATTCATACATATGTTTTAGACACTGACGCAATGCAGGTCTTTTATTCTTTGTCATATTGCGGGAAAACACCCTGACTGCGGCAAACCCTTCTGGCAAGGGCGATCATTTCAGGAATATCAATTCCCATGGGACAGTAGCAACGGGTGCACAGAACGCACCGTTCAAAGACCAGATCTCTTATTTCACCCAGATCCAGTTTGTCCACATTTCCTTTATTTTTATATAATACACCGACTGAATTTAAAAATTTATAGGACGGCATATATTTAGGGTCTTTATCGCGGGCCATAAACAAAAAACAGCTTTCTGCACAAAGGGTGCAGTGAGCACATGCTTTTAAAGACAGTTTCATTTTTGCCTTTTTTTCATCCAGTATGGCTCGGATCTCTTCGCTGTTAACGCCTGCTGTATTTTTTTTTCTGAACATTTGACTCTCCGGTCCGAAAAATAATTATTTTTTAAAAGCTCTGATTTACCAGGCTCTGTTTCCTTTGCCCAGACCCCATTCACTGGCAACGGTGAACCGGACCAGTACAAGATAGATCATGTGGACAAATTTGGTAAAGGGTATTGCCATCAGCATGATTTCACCGGACAGCATATGCAGTGTGATCATGAGTTTATAATCCAGAATCATCTGATTATAGGCAAAATACCCGGTGATAAACGGTGCTGCGGCAAGGAACAGAAACAGATAATCTGTCCAGGTGGTAATGGCTCTCACTCTGTCCAGAAAAAGTCTTCTGTATAAAAAGATCAGGCCGCAGATGATAACAATAACCGTGGCAATGTCAGCAATGCCTTCGGGTAAAGAAACCATGCTGATTCCAAAAGCGTTGTCCCATAATATATTGTGACCCAGTACGAAAAAAGGAAGAAGAACTAAAAGTACGTGGAACAGGGTACTGACAATAATGACAAACGGGTTTGTGCCTGCAACGGACAGTTTTAGCCACACCATCCAGTCGGTTTTCTGCGGTTCTTTCGGAAGGGGTTTTATAAAATTACCCGGTCCCGGTTGCAGTGTGATCTTTTCCGGTTTGTGGCTCAGTGAGAAAAATCTGAAAATCTGGAACACGGTGCCCAGAATAAATATGATAAAAGCGATCCAGACCATGGGACCCCTTACAAAATCATAGGCAAATGTCCAGGATAAAATATTTGATAGTTCCATAATATACCAATGCTTAAAATTAAAGGTTGTTTTGACAGTTCAAAACCAATTCCAGTTTTTATATCAGGCGCGGTACCGTTTTTCGTAAGGCTCCTGAATAATGGTTCTGGGTGTCTGGTTCTGCCACTGCATGGGCGGATGAACTTTCATAATATCATCCAGCCGGTTTTGTTCTTTTAAACGGTTGTAAATATCATACCAGGCACAGGCAACTTCATTGCTGATTTCACATTTGCCGTTATTTGTTCCGCCACAGGGACCGTTGAAAAGGCCTTTTGAGCATCGGGTCACAGGGCAGATGCCGCCGGTGTATCCCAGAACGCAATGACCACAGGCCCGGCATTTTTCTTCATACATGCCAAGTGCCCTGTCAATACCGATGGAAACAGTATTCACCGCCGGGTGAACAGGGATGGAAGCAAACTGTTCTGCCATGTTCTGGACGCCTGCGCCGCAAGCCATGGAAAGAATACAGTCATACTGATCTACTTTTCCTTTTAATTCTTCGATAAACTGCTCATTGCACTGACGTTCAATGGTATACCCGGAAATATTTTTAGGGGTATTGTCCTTTTTCATATGGACATTCAATTCTACTTTGAGTGCATTGACTTCCCGCTGGCCACCGGCAAGACACACGGAAACGCAGCCGCCGCAGCCGACAATCAATATGTTCTTATACCCATTGATGGCTTCTTTTATTTCTTCAATCGGTTTTCTTTTTGCTTTAACCACTTATCGCCTCCACGCATATAATCAATTATATATATACTATTTTTTCAGGATATGACATTCGCCGCAAAGGGTGGGGCCTGTCGCCTCTTGAGTCAGCCTGAATTTATTATGGCATCCCATGCATTGATAATGGAATGCTTCTCTTCTTTCAATTTTTGAATCGGCATTATGACAGGAAGCACATAATATATCCGGATTGTCTTCTTCCAGATCAGCTTCATCCAGAACATTTTCACCGTCTTTCATGTCATGGTGACAATCCAGACAATCAAAGCTGCCCATATGGAGTTCATGCGGAAATGCCACGGAACCGCGAGTTTTTTCTCCGCCGAATTCAATATCTTCAGAGTAGGCATATAACCCTGATACATATATCATGCAGGCAAGAATCAAAACAACCGGCAACAAAATTAAACCCACTTTTTTATTAGACTTCATCGTTAAATAATTACCATTAAAACTTGTTATCTCTTTAAAAACCGGTCAAAAACCGGTTCAACATTAATTTTGCTGAAACTTGAAGTGTTCTCAGCAAACCGCCCAAATACAAAACACTGTTTCAAGTCGAAATATATAAACGGAAATACCATGAGATGTCAAGGAATACCCATATAAAATATAACGGTTATGGTAAATTAAATGGAATCAATGCCGGTATGAATGTCAGAACAAGGCTGGATGGTATGAATTTCATTTTCAGGGGAGTGTCCTGTTACTGGCAGGATGAATATTAATATTGAATTTGAATTGGAATATTGATAGACTGCTTAAAAAATTATCTGGATTATTCTCAAGTCATTATTGTTTTTTGCGAACGGCGCTATGTTGTTTTATCTGCCGTGGTAAATTGTCAGTTTTTGTTTTTGTATTTTTTTTAAAATAACCATAACAGAATTTTAATTTCCAGGAGGGTAATACCATGAAAAAATCAGTCGTTTTTGTTTTAGTGATCATGTTTTTGACAAGTATTTCAGGCCAGATTTGTGCTGGAGAAAAAGCGCCTCCTAAAGTTGTTGCGCTTGCCAATTCTGAATTGGTCAAGATAGGCACAGACCCGGTTATCATTGATGCGGTCAAGGCTCAGAATGCAAAAAACATGACGCTGGACCAGATCAAGAATATGGATGCCTCATGGAAGGCTCACGTAGGTATCGCAGATTATATGAAGGCGATGATGGAATCCGAGTGCGCCATGTTTTTATACAAGATTCAGAAATCACAACCGTATTATGTTGAAATTTTTGTTATGGATAGCCAGGGTGCAAATGTGGCAATGACAGATAAAACGTCAGATTACTGGCAGGGTGATGAAGCAAAATTCCAAAAATCCTTTGCTGATGGCACCGGCGCTGTTTTTATTGATGAAGTGGAATATGATGACAGCTCCCAGGCCTATCTTGTACAGGTGTCTGTTCCTGTCAAAGATGGTGATAAAGTAATCGGGGCGATTACATTCGGCATTGATATTGACAGTCTGGAATAATCAGGTCGGGTCTGATCTAATGGATCAGCTCTGGTATGCATGTGGAAGGAATCACAGGAAAGGAGCCACAGATGGAATGGGTTAAGCAGTTGAAGATCAGTACCAAATTGTTCGCAGGTTTTTTTGTGATGATTGTCTTTATGGGGATCATCGGTTTTACCGGTTATAAAAGTGCCGTGAATATTAACCGGCAACTGGATGATATTTTTCAGATCAGACTGCCGGGGATTTCGAACCTGATTGAGGCGGACCGTGACCTTCAGCAGCTTCTGGTTGCAGAACGCTCGATGATATTTGCAAATGTCAAATCAGATGCGTTTAAATCGCTTGTCCAGGAATATGAAAAGAATCTGGAGCAGTCAGATGACCGCTGGAAAAAATATAAGGCGCTGGCGCTTTCACCGGCAGAAACATCTTTAATTCCAAAATATGATGCTGCAAGAAAAGAATGGCTGGTGGTTTCCAGAAAAGTGGTTGACGGGCGGATTGCAGATACCCGTGAGGGCCGAAGGGAAGCCCTTGATCTGTCATTGGGTCTTGCCCAGGAGAAATTTGAGCACATGCGTGATTATCTTGATCAACTGACAGGGATTACGCTTGATATTGCGCAAAAAAATCATCAGAACGCAGCCTCTGTATACAGGACGACCATTGTGACTTTGGTTGGTATTCTGACCATTGGCATAATTCTGGGTATTTTCATCGCCTTTTTTATCGGTCGGGGTATTACCCTTCCGCTGAACGCGGCAGTTGACGGCTTGAAAGATATTGCCCAGGGCGAAGGGGACCTGACCACGCGTCTTGAAATCAGAACCCGGGATGAACTGGGGCAGTTGTGTGAGAATTTTAATACGTTTATGGAAAAAATGCAGAAGATTATTCGGGATATTGCCGGCAATACACAGCAACTGGATAATTCAACTGCGCAATTTTTAATTGTTTCTCAAAAAATGTCCGAAGGATCCCAGGTTATTTCTGAAAGTTCGACAGCCGTTGCGGCCGCAGCAGAGGAAATGAGTTCCAATTTGACATCTGTGGCAGCAGCTGCTGAACAATCTTCAACCAATATTGCCATGGTTTCTGCGGCAGCAGAACAAATGACGTCTACGATTAACGAGATCGCCCAAAATACAGGGAAAACAAGAGAAAGCAGTAATCATGCAGTGACCCGGACAAAGAATGCATCTGAAAATATCAATACTTTAAGCATATCAGCCCAGAAAATCGGCAGGGTGGTTGAAACAATCAATGATATTTCAGAGCAGACAAATCTGTTGGCGCTGAATGCAACCATTGAAGCTGCAAGAGCCGGAGAAGCCGGCAAGGGATTTGCGGTTGTTGCAAATGAAATTAAAGAACTGGCGAGGCAGACAGCAGAAGCCACTCTGGACATCAAAGAAAAAATTAAAAGTATCCAGAATTCAACCCAGGGGACTGTTGCTGAAATTGAAGAGGTGGTCATTGCTATCAATAACGTGAATGAAATGATTGATACGGTGTCGGCTGCGGTTGAAGAACAATCGGTTACCACAAAGGAAATTGCCTCTAACGTGACCCAGGCTGCCCAGGGAATTCAGGAAGTTACTGAAAATGTGGCTCAAAGTTCCAGTGTGTCCGCCGAGATTGCCAAAGACATTGCCCAGTTGAATCAGGTATCCCTGGGGATGTCTGAAAACAGCTCCAGAGTGGATTCCGGAACCGAAGAACTGGGCAGGCTGGCCCAGGCGTTAAAGCAGACCGTGGGCCAGTTCAGGATTTAGTACAGTCTTGATTTTATTTTAGGCAGGCCAAGTTGTCTCATTGACTTTAGATTTCCTTTGGCTTAAGAAAAATAATGCCAAAGGAAATCGTTCATATGGGACTGGCCCAGGAAGTGGCCCGAAAAATACCAGCGGATTCAATATTCTGTGATGCCATTCATCGTTATTTGAATCTTTTTTCATACGGGGCAGTGGCACCGGACACCTGCTTTCATTATATTCTTGGTCCCGGCAGGGCTGCGGTCAATTCTGCGGGCCAGATTTTTCATACCACAGATGCATCTTCGCTTGTTCCTGTCCTTGAATTCTTAAATCGCTTTCCGCATAAAGATGCGGATGCCCTTGCCTTTGCAGCTGGCCTGTGCTGCCATATTATGACAGACACGGTATTTCACCCCATGGTGTATTATTTTTCCGGGGCCAAAGGCATTCATGGTAATGCAGATACCCGGCACCGGATGTTTGAAACCGCCCTTGATCTGCATTTTCGATCACTCATGCATACCCGCAGGCGCCTGATTCCGTTTCACAGAATGTCAAAGCATCTTGAAATATCAGACAAGCGTTTAAGCTGCCTGCTGAAACATATATTCTGCAAGGACAATCCGGAATACCAGAAATATCTGCTGTATGCTTTCAGATCACATTGCCTTGCAAATGCGTTGTTCACAAATCATCACTTGTATCAACTGACGCATATGGTATCTGCTTTTAATTTTCTGACAGAATACGAAGTCCTTTTCTACCCGTTTAAACAGCCTGTCAGGTTCCGGTTTTTTGATGGGATTCTTAAATTTAAACATCCGGTTTCAGGAGAAGAATATGGCCAGACGCTTGAGTCCTTGAGCAACAAAGCAGTCAAAAACACTTTATTGCTGCTGTCTGTCATTGAAGCTGCGATTCTGGGTGGAAAAAATCTGGATGATGTGATTTTCGATCCGCATCTGCCGGAAATTTCACCCTGTCTGCCGGAAGATTGCCGGTCATTTATGCACTGGCATGGGGATATGGATATCAGACGAAAATTATACAGTGAATACAGTGAAATTACGGTTTGAACGGTTATGAATAGAATCTTGAACACATGTTATGCAGATTGCCTGCAAATGGCTATAAAAATGGATGCCCCAAATGGAACCTGAAAAAATGATACCTGAAAAAAGTGCAGACAGAAAAACACTGTTTGGCTGGGTCATGTTTGACTTTGCCAATTCCGCCTATACCACGCTGGTGGTGACCTTTATTTACGGAACCTATTTTGTCAAGGCCATAGCGTCAGATGAAATCGCCGGAACAGCCCTCTGGTCAAGGGGGGTCACCATTACCGCCTTGAGCGTGGCATTGCTGTCCCCGTTTTTGGGCGCCATTGCAGACAAGACCAATCTCAGAAAACGGTTTTTACTGATTTCAACCATCGTAACGGTTGCAGGTACGGTTTTTCTTTATTTTGTCAAGCCCGGCCAGGTCATGCTGGCGCTCTGGGGATTTGTGATCTCAAATATTGCCTTTGAACTGACCAATGTGTTTTATAATGCGTTTTTGCCTGAGATCGCATCAAAAGATAAGATTGGCAGGCTGTCGGGAATCGGATGGGGGGTCGGATATATCGGGGGACTTGCCGCCATGGTGATTGCCATGGTCGGGTTTGTCAGCCCGGAAACGCCATGGTTCGGTTTTACACGGGAGGCCGGTGCCAATATCCGCGCAACCAATCTTCTGGTGGGGGCATGGTTTGCTGTGTTTGCCATTCCGTTGTTTGCCTTTGTCCGTCAGCCGTTCAATCATTGTAAAGACAGTATCGGACAGATTACCAGACAGGGATTTTCAGATATAATCACCACCGTGCGGGAGATTAAAAAATATAAGCAGATTGCCACACTGTTACTGGCCCGGATGATTTATAATGACGGTCTGGTGACCATTTTTGCCTTTGGCGGAATTTATGCGGCCGGAACCTTCGGGTTTTCGTTTAATGAGATCATGATATTTGGTATCTGCATTAATATTGCCGCCGGGATCGGTGCGCTGATCATGGGATTTTTTGATGACAGGCTTGGCGGCAAAAAGACCATTCAGATTTCAAATATTGCACTGGGGTTTGCCACTTTTCTGGCTGCGGTGTCTCCCGGGAAAACCGGCTTCTGGATTGCGTGCATCCTGATCGGGCTGTTTGCAGGACCCAATCAGTCTGCCAGCAGATCACTTCTGGGCAGATTTGTCCCCAAAGAAAATGAAACCCAGTTTTTTGGATTTTTTGCGTTTTCAGGAAAGCTGACCGCTTTTATGGGGCCATTGCTGCTGGGTGTTCTGACACAAGTTTTTAACTCCCAGCGGGCAGGGGTTGCAGCGGTAATTTTATTTTTTGTGTTCGGCGCCCTGGTATTAAGTCGTGTGGATGAAAAGGCCGGTATAGCGCTTTCGGATCAATCCAGAGCATCGCTATAATGCACTCCTTTTTTTAAAAAAGTTAACATTGTCCCGGCTTGGAGGAATCAGTTTTGCAGAAAAAAGTTTCCATCTACCCTGATGGTAGCAGTGCCGCCAAAGAGGATGCGTTCTTTGTTGTTTTTAATATGTTTTTTCAGTTTTATAAAATTGGGGTTTGCTCTGTCCGGTCCCTGTTCCACCACAAAATCTCCCTGCCATAGATTTAGGCTGCATAAATAATTGGCAAAGGCGGCATTCCCTGATCCTGTTGCCGGATCTTCAAGATATCCATATTTGGGTGCGAACACCCGGTTCCGGTATCTGCTGTGTGCCGTATGAGTTTGTTTTGTTGACACAAGGATGATATCAATTTTGTTGTTTAAACAGAATCTTTTAAGCTTTTCCTGATCCGGGGATATCTTTAAGCATTGGTCCAAAGACCTTATCCCCACGATTAAGGTTTGCAACCCTGCATTAATGAGATTCAAGGGAAATGAATCATCTATTTCAGATGAACGAATGCCAAGGGCATCGGACACGTGCGAAATGTTTACGGGGCATTGAAGAAATTCAGGCTCCGGCGCCATGATGTAGACTGCATCATCTTTTTGAATATGATTAAACACTGATAATTTTCCGGCAGCTACATTGATGAATATTTCGCTTTTGTTGAACAGCTCTTTGCGGCTGGCCAATAAATCATACATGATTGCAATGGTTGCATGGCCGCAGAATGCAACTTCGCATTCTGAAGAATAAAATTTTAAATTAAATTCATCTCCAGTCTGTTTGACAAATCCAACTTCATTAACAAATCCTGAAAGCTGTCCGGCTATTTGCAGCATTTGATTTTCAGTCAATATATCCTCATTTTCCAGAAGAATATATCCGGCAGGATTGCCTGAAGATGCGCCTGTTGTAAATGCGTCAATTTTTTTAAATTTCAAGGTCTTCATGTTTGACAATCTCCTTAAGACGGTATGAAAATTCTATCCTCCCCAAGATGTGACGGAGGAGTGATGAATATGATATCCAAATCTTTTTGATTTTTATTTGAAAGCTGGTGGACAATGCCGGGCTTAATTTCAAAAATATCCCCAGATTCAATATGAAAACTATCATGCCAAATGATACGCCCTTCTGATAGTTTGCCTGTATTCATCTGGCCTTTTCCGGAGAGGATCTGGTATATTTCAGAACCTTCAGTATGGTAATGGGCTGACAGTGTTTTTTTCGGCAGCAGCCTGGCAATGAAAACGCAAGTGTGGCCATCTATTAATTTTTTAATCTGAATATCTGATTCTTTATCCTTTTCCAATGTGTTAAATGAAACCGGGATATTGAATTTGTCCATATTGCACCTCCTCGATATAATATGTTATATTTTATTCTTTTAAAGTGGAATATACGATATAATGGAAATAAATTCAATATAATAAAATAATGTTCAATGGGGAGCGCCTATGGAAAAAATAAATGAAAATATTACAGTAAATTTAAAATTGCTCCGTAAAAACAAAGGTCTTACGTTGGAAGATGTGTCAAACATTTCAGGCGTCAGCAAGAGTATGCTCAGTGAAATCGAAAGAGGCGCTACAAATCCAACTATTCTTGTATTATGGAAAATTGCACAGGGTTTAAAAATTCCTTTGACCAAGTTAATTGAAGAGGAAGAAAAAGAGTATCTGGTTGTAAAAAAAGATGAAAATAAATTGATGAGTGAAGACGAAAAATTAAATATTTTCAGTATATTCCCTTATTACGAGCCGCATAGGTCAGAGGTATATAAAATTGAAATGGCAGGCTTTTCTAAATTGTCTAATGATGGCCATATGAATGGTGTGGACGAAATTATATTTGTTATGGAAGGGAAAGTAAAAATGGTGCTGGGAAGTTCTGAAACGGAATTGCAAAAAGGTGATGCCATCCGGTTTAACGGAGAAATATCACACGGGTTTATAAATGATCATACAGAAAATGCAATGCTGTTAAATTTTATGATTTATGAACAATAAATCGAGCGTTTGCTCTATTTTAATTGACAAGCAATTTCCATAAGCGTTACAACTATACCCCGTGTATAAATATGGCCCAAAAATATCTGATGCCTGCTATTTGCAGTGATCGGCCTGTCTTGTGGTCCGGAAATTCAAAAAGGGAACTGGAGAGCTGTTTTTAGCAATGATGTATAAAAAAATTTATTACGGCTGGTATATGGTTGCGGTGTGTTTTCTGCTGTGTTTTCTTTTTGCCGGTGCCGGGTTTTATTCGTTCAGTATTTTTATTAAACCCATTGAAGCGGAATTCGGCTGGAGCCGTTCGGCAATTTCTCTGACCATGTCCATCTATCTGGTTTTGGGGGGCTTGATGGGTCCGGTTGTGGGCAGGGTGCTCCAGCAGTACGGCCCCAGAAAAGTGATGCGGGCAGGCGCATTTTTTGCCGGAATCAGTTTTATGCTGGTGAGTCTGACACAGTCGCTGTGGTATTTTTATGCAACATATGCATTGCTGGCCTTGTCTATCAGTCATATGGCTGTTATTCCCGTGAGCAGTCTTCTGGCCAACTGGTTTGACAAACGGCGGGGGACTGCGGTGGGCATCGCCATGGTGGGAATTTCTGCAGGAGGTTTGCTGCTGGCTCCTTTTGTCGGATGGGTAACGGTTCACTTTGGCTGGAAATATGCATTTTTAGGGATCGGTCTTATTGTATGGACCACAGCACTTCCTGCGATTCATTTTTTTGTCAGGGACAAACCCTCTGATATCGGGGCTTTTGTGAATGGCGCTTCCGGCCTTAAATCTGTTGAAAAAGAAAAAAATGAACTGTCCTTTGATATGGTTGGCGGTGTGCCGGCACATCAGGTGCTGAAAAGCCGTTCTTTCTGGTGCATATTCCTTGCCTTTTTTCTGGCACCTTTTTCCCAGATGGGGGTTCTGCAGCATCAGGTTCCGATTATTATGGATTCGGGAATCTCCGGGGCCATGGCCACAGCAGCGCTCGGGGTCACCGCCGGAGTCGGCGGCATCGGCAAGCTGAGTTTTGGCAGGCTATCTGAAATACTGCCTTTCCGATACGTGGTGCTGATCTGTTTCGGGCTTCAGGCACTGGGGGTCGTGCTTCTTATCAATACCCATACGGTGATCGCATTGTGGCTTTATGTGATACTGTTCGGTTTTTCCATGGGGGGCGTTGTGGTGCTTATCCCTCTGGTGGTGGCGCACTACTGGGGACTTGTTTCATACGGTGTGCTTCTGGGTATTGTCTGGGCGGCCAATGCGATTGGCGGCGCCTGTGGAACGTATTCATCCGGCCTGCTTTATGATGTTCTGGGTAATTACGAATATGCTCTGTATCTGTTTATCCTTGCATATATTGTCTCAATTTTAATTTTTTTTGCAGCAGGCAAGCCCATATACAGTGACACGCCTGATATTGAAAAAAATTGATTCCATAAAGGCGTGGGTTCACGTTTATGCCACAAAGCCGGTTTTCTTCGTATTGCATTTTTGCGCATATTCTGGCATTAATGGCAGGGGTGAAAAATTATGGAAAATCAAAAAACCAATAAAAAAAACATATTGTCCAGGATCTTGGACTGGCTGGCCCGGGGAAACCGGTCTGCCATGAAAAAAGGGGATCTGTGCGGCAGTTGAACGCCGAACAAACGTATGCCGGTCGGCATGAAAAAACAAATAAAAAGAGAAAATAAAGTGTAATGTATGAGCAGTTCCATAGTAAAAAGCATATTGCAGAGAATAAATTTTATTGAAACAGATATGAATCTGCACAAACAGATCCTGATGTCCATTCCTACAAAAGAAACACATGAAATGGAAAAAGTAATTAAAAAAATTGCCGGGTTCAAACAGCAGATTGAAGATCTTCGCATGGAAATTCAAAAAACAGACCAGGATGAGTATGCAAAGATCATTGCCATTGAACAGGCAGCCCGGAAATTTTCGCAGATTTCAAAGGATAAAAAATTCATTCAGGTAAATACCCTGAATGAGACCGGTGAATGTTATATTACCTTTAATGACGGAACCAGACTGGATTGTCTGGTGGCGGCAAAAGAGGAAAACGGAAACTGGACTGTGCTGACTCTTGACGGCGAAACAAAAGAATACCCGGGCGGGTTTATAAAACAGGAGAAACAATGATGGATATAATTAAAAAAATTATTTTTCCCTTCTGCCTGCTGGCAGCAGGTATTTCATTATGTGTGACTGCAGTCTCTGCAACCCAGAAGAATACGGTTCCAGTCGTTCAACCGGAACAGACGTTCCAGATTGATCAGTTTATTTCACCGGACACCTGTGGCGACTGTCACGCTCAGATATATGAACAATGGGAAAATTCCATGCATCACCTTTCCCATAAAGATCCTGTGTATTCACGGGTGTCTCAGTTTTTAAGAAAAGGGCTGACAGATGCAGGGGAAATCGAAGAAGCAGAATCCTGTGTTAAATGTCATACGCCCGTGGGATATGTGACAGGATTTCCCAAAAAGGTATCTGATGATCTGAGTAAAACCCCTGAGATCGCCACCCGGGGAATTCAGTGTGATTATTGTCATTCGGCTGAGTCAGTACGCCAGATTCATAATAACGGGTTGGTGATCCGACCCGGTCAGGGTGAAGATGACCCGGGTGTTAAATATGGTCCGTTTGATGATTCTGAACCGGATTTCCATGAGGCACAGTATTCACAGCTGCACACAGATTCAAAAATCTGCGGCACCTGTCATAATGTAAAACATGTTGCCTTTGGTACGGATCTTGAGACGACATACACAGAATGGGAAAACAGTGCCTACAATTCACCGGATCCTGAAAAAAAGATTGCCTGCCAGGGATGCCACATGTATCAGCGCCCCGGCATACCTGCCACAGGGTCCACCCCCCGGCCTGAAAATCCGGGTTCTGCAACGGACTACAGTGTGGAAAGACCCCATATTTTTACCCATTATTTTGTGGGGGCAAACACCTTTGTCCCGGCCGGATTCGGTGGAAAACTGAAAGCCACCATGGCAGAAGAACGCTTGAAAAATGCTGCCACAGTGTCCGTGGATACCTCAAAAACCGGTCAGAAAAAACTGGAGATTACAATCGCCAATGTGGGTGCCGGTCATTGTATTCCCACAGGTCTGACGGATTTCCGTCAGGTATGGCTTGAAATCATTGTTCAGGATAGGGGCGGAAAAACAATATATCAGTCCGGGGTTCTGGATGACAATCATATCCTGCCGGATACTGCAGTCATATTTAATACCGTCTTTGGAGACGGCAAGGGAAACAAAGTGATCAATATTGCCAAGGCCCGGCAGATTCTTAAAGATAACCGGATCAAGCCCAATCAGCGCGTGATCCAGACCATTGACCTGCCGATTGTGCCTGAAAAAGACAGCCGGGTGTCGGTGCGTCTGCTCTACCGGGGTGCCCCTCAGTATATTTTAAATCTGCTGCCGGGTGAAAAAATCGGTCCGCTTCCTGTGGTGGAAATGGCAAAGGCCCAGGTGAAGATCTAAATCATCATCTGAATAATTTATTCGATCTTGCCCATTTCTTCGCCCATCTGCTGCATGGCTGCCTGAACTTTGCTGTCCATCATATATTGGGTGATTTTCATCATGGTGCCTGGAATTTTTGCTGAAACGTCTTCCATGCGTTTGAATTCATCTTCCATTCCTTCGGGTGTTTTGCCCATTCGAAACTCAGGATATTTTTTCTCAAATTCCATCAGTTCCGGAATCAGCGCTTTCATTTCCCGGGTGTAGTTTTCAATTGTTTTGACAACTTCATCTGCATTGCCGGCCTTTTCAAGACCGTTGACATAGGCTTCGGTAATATCGACCTGCTTTTTTATGATTGCTTCAGCCTCATTGCTGCCTGATCCGCAGCCGGCGATTAAAAACACAGTCAGTACTGCGGCAGATAACATCATTCCATACACTTTTTTCATTATATATTCTCCTTAAAATTTAATAATGGCAGTTGAAACAGGATGTAAACCTTCTTATATATGAATCTGCTCCAGCACACAAGCATCCTTTAATTTTTAAGGATGTTGCTGCCCACCGGATGATAGTGGACATAAACTTTTCGAAGCATTTCAATCTCTTTGATAAGGATGTCTTCTGCGGCATCGGCAATTTTATTCCCCTGTTCCACTGTCAGGCTGCCATCAATGCAAATAGTCAGGTTCATGACAAGATAGGGCCCGAATCTGTGGGCATGAATGTCTTCAATGGATTTGATATCTTCCATGGTGTCAAGAAGTTCATGAATCCGTTCAGAAATTTCTCCGGAGGGAATATTGTCCATGAGATCTGAAGAGGCCTCCCGAAGAATATCCATGCCGGTTTTTGCCACGATCACGGCAACAAAGGCACCGGCAACCGGGTCTACCCAGGTGAACCCTGCCAGACTGAACACAATACCGATTCCAGCACCTGCAGAAGCGAAAATATCATTTCTGTGATCTTTTGCCAGAGCACTGATGGCAAGATTTCTGGTTTTTTTGCTGATAAAATTTGCATGCATCATGAGAAAAATCTTAAAGAGGATGGTTATCAGGGCAACAACAAGTGCAAACACGCGGACCTGCTGTTCAGGAGCCGCGCCGGAAAACAGATCAAATACACAATTCACCGAATCCCAGAATATCGCAGCGCCTGTGGTGATGACAAAAGCCCCGACAACTAACGCTGCAATGGTTTCCAACTGATGGTGGCCATATGGATGTTCAGAATCTGCAGGTTTTCCCGACAATCGGACAAAGATTTTAACCACAACAAAATAAATAACATCAGAGACCGAGTTGATACCGTCCGCCAAAAGGCCCTGGCTGTGTCCCAGTATCCCGGCAAGAACCTTTACAAACGCAAGGACAGCATTAAAGGCAAGGCCGATATTGACGACAAATTCAGCAGCTTTCTGACGACTCATATTTTCGGTTTCAGGTATCATTTTCTTCCTTTCAAATCTGTCTATATTACTCAGTCTGGCGGGAATGTCAATCAACCGGACATTCATCAAAAACTTTTAACGGGCAGGTTTGACAGGTCGCTTTATCCAGTTTTGAAATGATATGGCAGATGGCGTCCTGTTTTGAGTCAAAGATGTTCTGCTCATGAATTTCATGAAGATAGCCGCCGGTTTTCAGGAAGTCCAGAATTTGCTGATTCAACCGGCACAGATACAGGTCTTTTTTAAAGGCCCGTCTTCTTTGCGCCTCTTCAACCAGCATCATGGCACCCGAGATATCAATATAGCTGATCCCGGATCCTACAATGAGAAGATGCCCGGGACTTTCCTGATCAAGATCCTCAAGATATTCTGAAACATGATTGACTGCGCCGAAAAACAAAGACCCGTCAATGCGGATAATCTTCAGCTCAGGGCATTCAGGGCTGTTTTTGCATTCAGGGGTTTGCATGCCCGCAATATTTCTCATGCGGCGTTTGCCGCTCACCGTATCCGGGACAAGGGTCTGAATATGCGGATGAGACATTCTTGAAAGATAGATGGCAAGGGATAAAAGCACGCCGGTGTAAATGGCAAATTCAATTTGAAATAAAAGGGTGCCGCAGAAGGTGGTTATCAAGACAAAGGATTCTGACGGACTGGTTTTCAGAATTTCCTTGATATGGGTGATATCAATGAGTTTAAAAGCTACAATCAGGATGATACTTCCCATGGCGGACAGGGGAAGCCAGGCGGTCAAAGGAGCGATCAGTAGAATAATGGCGGCCAGAATCAGCGCTGAAAAAATGCCGGACAAAGGAGTGACAGCGCCGGATTCGTAATTGACACCGGATCGGGTAAAGGAGCCGGAACTGGCATAGGCGGAAAAAAAACTGCCAATGATGTTGGACAGGCCCTGACCGATGAACTCCTGATTCCCGTTGATGTGCTGTCTGGAGTGTACGGTTATGGCCCTGGCAATGGAAGAGGCTTCTATCAGTCCCAACAGCGCAATGGCCAGCGCCCCCGGGCCCAGCATCCGGATGGTCTCAAATGTCAGATCCGGTGTTGAAAACGGCGGCAGTTGACCGGGAAGCGCCCCTAAAAGTCTTACGCCGTGACTGTCTGCCTGCAGGACAACCGCCAGCAGACTGCCCATGACCATTGCGATCAGCAGGCCTGGCCAGCGCGGCCACAGCGTTTTTAAGGTTGCCCCGCAGATCAGTGTGACCAGCGCAATGATAAGCTCATATCTGTTGGCATGGTTGAATGATTTTAAAATGAACGACCAGCTGGCAAGAAAAGAGGCGCCCCCGGGAATATCAATTCCCATGGCATATTTTATCTGGCCGGTGGCAATCAGACAGGCCGCTCCTGCGGTGAATCCCACGATAACGGAATGGGACACAAAGTTTAAAATCGAACCCAGCCGGACAAGGCCGAATGCCAGTTGAAAAACGCCGGCAAGAAAGGTCAGGGTCAGCACAAGGGAGATAAAACCTGCGGATCCGGGTTCTGCAAGCGGGCTTAAGGTTGAGAAAATAATGATGGAAAGTGCAGTGGTCGGTCCGCTGATCAGATGCCTCGAAGATCCGAAAAGTGCGGCAACGATTGGCGGAATAATAGCGGTGTATAAGCCGTATTCTGCAGGAAGCCCTGCAATCATGGCAAAGGAAACACCCTGGGGAAGAACAATAAACGCTCCTGTCAGGCCGGCCATCAGATCTGCCCGCAAGGATTTTTTATTAACCAGTTCCAGCCATTGCAGGAATGGAAACAGTTTTATCCGGGAGGAGATTTTCCAGGATGGCAGTGTTGAAGGGTGTTTTGATTTCATATATATCCCGGTTTTTTGGTTTTCATGAAAATCGACTTCTGAATATAAAAAAGACAGCGCCCACAAGGCAGAATCCTGCCCACAGGTAATCCAGTTTTAAGGGTTCTTTCAGATAGAACAGGGAAAACGGAACAAAAACGCTTAAGGTTATGACTTCCTGAATAATTTTTAACTGGCCCACAGATAAAACCGTATACCCGATCCGGTTGGCCGGTACCTGCAGTAAATATTCAAACAGTGCAATGCCCCAGCTGATAAGGGCAGCAATAATCCAGAGCCTGCCGGAAAGTTCTTTAAGGTGTGCATACCAGGCAAAGGTCATGAAGATATTGCTGCAGATTAAAAGTATGATGGTTGATGCGACGGGGTTCAATTCTTTTTTGCTCCTGATAAATGCTTTAATTTTTTTTGGGGTATTTGAGTTTTTTTGCAGTTTAAAATTTTCTGGATATATTTTCAAGAGCGGGTGTGGAAATGCTTTAAGATTTGCATTATCAGACCGTTTCCTATAAATTGCAAAGGTATTATCATATGAAAACCGGATATATTTATGACATTGATTGAAATTATAATGATTGCTGCGGGGCTTGCCATGGATGCGTCAGCGGTTTCACTTGCAGCCGCGGCTGCAGGCTTTGCAAAAGACGGTCGGGCCAAATTCCGGCTGGCCTTTCATTTCGGACTGTTCCAGTTTCTCATGCCGTTGTTCGGCTGGTATCTGGGCATCGGCTTTGTCTCTTATGTCAAGGCCTTTGATCACTGGATTGCCTTTGGTCTTTTAGGACTTGTGGGAGGCAGGATGATTTACGAAGGCCTGGATACCTCGGGTGATGTCCAGAAAAAAGATCCGTCCAGAGGGATGACCATGGTGATGCTCAGTATTGCCACCAGTATTGATGCTCTGGCAGTGGGCTTAAGTTTTGCCATGCTGGGGATCAATATCTGGTTTCCTGCTGCAATGATCGGCGGGATTACCTGTATGATGTCTTTTCTGGCCATTCAGGCGGGTATGCGTCTGGGGGCACTCTTTGGTAAACGCATGGGAATTGTTGGCGGGCTTGTTTTGATGGGGATTGGCATAAAAATTTTATTTGCACATCAGGTGTTATGAAACTCTACGACATTATCAGCACAGAATTGAATGTTGCAGCTTCCAGGGTGGCTGCGGTGGCCGGATTGTTTAATGAAGGAGCGACAATTCCGTTTATTGCAAGGTATCGAAAAGAAGTGACCGGTTCCATGGACGAAGTCATGATTACCTCGATCCGTGACCGCATTGAAGCCCTTGTTGCACTGGATAAAAGAAAAGAAGCCATTATCAGCTCTCTTGAAGAACGAGACCTTTTAACCCCGCAGCTGCAGACAGATATTGACGGGGCGGATTCCATGACCCGCCTGGAAGATCTCTATGAAAAATATCGGCCCAAAAAACGGACCCGGGCCCAGGCGGCAAAGGAAAAAGGACTGGAACCTCTGGCTGATTTTTTATTGAAACAGATATCTGCTGATCCAATGGCTGAGGCTGAAAAATATATATCTGAAAAACTGGCCGTGGAATCAAAAGAAGATGCCCTCAGTGGCGCAAGGGACATTATTGCCGAAATGATCAACGAAGATGTCCAGATTCGGGAAACGACCCGAAAATTGTTCATGCAGCAGGCACAGATGGTATCCGGGGTGAAAAAAGGAAAAGAAGACGCAGCAGTTAAATTCAAAGATTATTTTGACTGGTCGGAAAATGCATTTAATGCGCCGTCCCACAGGATACATGCCATGCTCAGGGGCCAGAATGAAGGGCTGCTGACCGTTCATGTCCTGCCCGATGAAGAAAAGGCGATCGAGCAGATTGAAAAACAGGTTGTAAAAAACAACACGCCCTGTGCCATTCAGGTGAAAGAGGCTGTAAAGGACAGCTATAAGCGGCTGCTGTCTAAATCCATTGAAAAAGAGTGCATAGGGGAGCTGAAGAAAAAGGCCGATGAGACAGCCATTGCCGTATTTGCCAATAATCTGAGTTCGCTGCTGTTGTCTTCCCCTCTGGGGCAAAAGGCCATTCTGGCCATTGATCCGGGATTCAGGACCGGCTGCAAGGTGGTGTGTCTGGATGCCCAGGGAAAGCTGCTGGATCATGATGTGATCTTTCCCCTTCAGGGCGACGGAAACACTGCGGCCAAAAAGATTTCAGGGCTGGTAAAAAAATACGCAATTCAGGCCATTGCGGTTGGCAACGGGACAGCCGGACGGGAAACAGAAGGGTTTATCCGCAAAATGGGCCTGGATAAAATCATGGATAAGAACATTGATGTTATCATGGTGGATGAAAGCGGGGCATCCATTTATTCTGCATCACAGATTGCAAGACAGGAGTTTCCGGATCATGACATCACCGTAAGAGGCGCAGTCTCCATTGGGAGGCGTCTGATGGACCCGCTTGCCGAGCTGGTCAAGCTGGATCCCAGATCCATCGGTGTGGGACAGTATCAGCATGATGTGGATTCCAAATCCTTGAACACGGCGCTGGATGATGTGGTGGTGTCCTGCGTGAACAAGGTGGGGGTGGAGGCCAATACTGCCAGCCGTCAATTGCTGAGCCGGGTGGCCGGCCTGAATGATACCATTGCTGCAAATATGGTGAAATTCAGGGAGGAAAACGGTCCGTTCAAGTCCCGGAAAGATTTTTTAAAGGTGCCACGGCTGGGACCCAAAGCCTTTGAACAGGCTGCCGGATTTTTAAGAATTCATGGTGCTGCCAACCCGCTTGATGCAAGCGGGGTTCATCCTGAATCCTATGATATTGTAACCCGTATGGCAAAAGATCTGGGTGTCGCAGTAAAAGACCTGGTGAAAAATACAGAACGGATCAATGCCCTGGACCTGAAACGGTATATGACACCAACCATTGGCATGCCCACGCTCAAGGACATTGCAAAAGAACTGGCCAATCCCGGCCGTGATCCCCGAAAAGCATTTGTTTCTTTTTCCTTTGATGATACGATTCACGAAATAAAGGATCTGGTACCGGGTATGAAGGTTCCGGGTATTGTGACCAATGTAACGGCCTTTGGCGCTTTTGTGGATATCGGTGTTCACCAGGACGGGCTTTTGCATATCAGCCAGATGGCAGACCGGTTTGTAAAAGAGCCCGGTGAAATTGTCACTGTCCGGGACGCGGTCATGGTTACCATTCTTGAAGTGGATGTCAAACGGAACAGAATTTCACTTTCACTGAAAAAAGGCCAATGATCGTAAGCAATTCAGCCGTTGTTTGACCCTTGCCCTTGAAAAATGCGGGCCAGTCATTATTTTTACCCTATGATTTTTTTTCAGATAAAAAATCAGATTCGTCAAACGTTCTTTAATATTCATGATGTATCACAATAAAAAAAGGAGAACCCCCATGGCTACTACAAAACTTGCAGGAAACCCTGTTCAACTGGCAGGTGAATTCCCTGAAAAACAAAGCATCGTAAAAGGGTTGACCGCTGTAAAATCAGATTTATCTCCCCTTAGTCTCGACGATTATAAGGGCAAACGCAAAATATTAAATATTTTCCCCAGTATTGATACCGATGTCTGTGCCGTGTCGGTGCGGACATTTAACACGAAAGCCGCATCGCTTGAGAACACCCATGTGATCTGTCTTTCCTTTGATCTGCCCTTTGCCCATAAACGATTCTGCGGTGCGGAAGGAATTGAAAATGTGACCACTGCCTCATTGTTCCGTACCCCGGAGGTTGCAAAAGATCTGGGTGTTTTAATCGAAACAGGTCCTCTGGCAGGACTCACTGCCCGGGCAGTGATTGTGCTGGATGAAAACAATACTGTGCTGCATGCACAGATGGTGGAGGATATTAAAAATGAACCGGATTATGACGCAGCTCTGGCTGTTTTATAATTCATAAAAAATTGGAGATGCCCCATGAAGACGATCTTTAAATGGCTGGCAATCATTGGCAGCATATTGTTTGCCATTGTGGCAATAGCCGCTGTTATTTTTTTAATAACGTTTGATGTAAAAAAATACACGCCTGAGATTGAGAAGCTTGTGATGGAAAATACCGGGCGACAGTTTTCAATGGGAGATGATATTGATCTGTCCGTGTTTCCCTGGGTGGGGGTAAGGCTTTCTGATCTTCACCTGGGAAATCCTGCAGGCTTTGGCCAGAAAGATATGGTGTCCGTAAAGTCGTTTGAGGTGCGCCTTAAAGTCCTGCCGCTGCTGTCAAAGAAAATTGAAGTCAAAACCTTTGTGATGGATCAGCCCCGGATTTATCTTGAAAAGGACAAAAACGGGAAAGCCAACTGGGAGGGGATCGGGCCCAAAGAAAAATCTGCAGCGGTGAAAAAAACAGATAAAACCCGACCGCCTTCACAAACCGGCTCTGCATCAGCAGGGTTGCCCGTTAAAAGTCTGGCAGTGGGTAAATTTGCCATTACAGACGGGTTGTTGATATATGTGGACCAGGCTGCCAATACCAGAAAAACAGTTACAGATCTGAATCTGACGCTTGCCAATATAAGTCTTGAAAACCCCGTTGATGTTTTATTCAAGGCGGTGGTGGACGGAAAACCGGTTTCCGTTAAAATGCAGGCCAAAGGGGATAAACAAAGTGTGTCCCTGTCCGATGGCGTTGCCGTGATCGATGACACCAAGGTGTTATTCAGTGTTGCAGCCAAAGAATTTGACAAGCCAGATCTTGCCTTTGATATTCAAGTGGACAAAATCGATATCGATAAATATTTCCCAATGTCTGATAAAAATGCGGCATCAGCCCCTTCCAGGGACGCTTCATCTCAAAAGCCTGAAACAGCGGCAAAGAAAAAAACAGATTATACCCCTGTGCGAAAACTGGTCCTGGATGGAAAAATTGCCATTGGGCAATTAAAGGCCCATGGTGCCATTGTTGAAAATCTGCTCGTAAATATAAAGGCCAGAAACGGGATCATCACCATGGACCCTGTGAGTGCAGATCTTTATAGCGGGAAATTTGAATCAAAATTGAAGCTGGATGTCCGCAAAAATGATCCGGAAACCGCTTTGACGGTGAATGCGCAGAATATTCAGGCAGGGCCGCTGTTAAAAGATGCCATGCAAAAGGAATTGATTGAAGGCACCCTGACCGCGGATATGGATATGACTGTGATTGGAGAAACACCGGATATGATCAAAAATACGCTTTCCGGAAAAGGCAGCCTTTTGTTTGTGGATGGTGCAGTGATCGGTATTGATCTGGCCAGCGCAGTCAGAAATGTGAAAGTGAATCTGGGACTTGCACAAAAAATGGATCAAAAGCCCAGGACTGATTTTGCAGAACTTAAAGTTCCGTTCACGTCCAAAAACGGTCTGGTGAACCTTAATGACGCAAACCTGGCATCTCCGCTGCTCAGGGTTCTGGTCAACGGGGAGGCAAACCTGGTTAAAGAATCGCTGGATTTAAGAGTGGATCCAAAATTTGTAGCCACCTTAAAAGGCCAGGGGGATACAAAAGAGCGTTCAGGCTTAATGGTTCCCATCCTGATTACCGGCAGTTTTGCCAAACCCAAAATCCGGCCGGATTTAAAAGGCATGCTTGGCGGCGATGCGGCAATTCCGGGAAAAACAGACCTCAAAAATATGATCGGTACAAAAGAGGAACAGGAAAAAAAGCTTGAATCTGTCAAGGAAGATGTGAAAGAACAGATCAAGGGATTGATTCCAGGCTTGATAAAATAATAGAAGGCGGCTTAAATTTGGGAGAAAAGAATGAAACAAAAATCTGTAGGGTTGATGCTGGTACTGACTGTGGTGGTTCTGGCGGGAATATGGCCCGGTGCTGCCGGTGCAGGATGGCTGGACAAAGGAACACAGTTTTTTAAATCCCTGTCAGGCAGCGACACGGTAAAAGAATTAAGTGTGGATGAGATCAGTGCCGGGCTCAAGGAAGCGCTCAAGGTGGGATCACAGAATGTGGTGGCTCAGCTTGGAGCAACAGATGGATTTAACAGGGATGAAAATATTCATATTCCATTGCCCAAAAGTCTGGATACGGTAAAAAACATGCTCAATAAAATTGGGATGGCCTATCTTTTTGAAGATCTTGAGCTGAAGCTGAACCGGGCCGCAGAAGTGGCAACCCCGCGGGCAAAACAATTATTCATGGATGCGATCTCCCAGATGACCCTTGAGGATGTCAAGGGTATTTACAATGGCCCCGAGGATGCTGCAACACGATATTTTCAAGGGAAAATGTCTGATCAGCTTGCACAGGAGATGAAACCTGTGATTGAAAACACACTGTCAGAGGTGGGTGCAGTAAAGGCGTATGATACAATGATGAAAAAATACACGTCGCTTCCGTTTGTTCCGGATGTAAAGGCCAACCTCACAGGACATGTGGTCGAAAAAGGGATGGACGGAATTTTTTATTATATGGCAAAAGAAGAGGCAGCAATCAGAAAAGATCCGGTTAAGCGGACCACTGAACTGTTGAAAAAAGTATTTGACAAATGATCTGTTTTTTTAATTTTTGAATCTGAATGGGGTATTTATGGACGTAACATTTTTTGGCGCAGCAGGAGAAGTAACCGGTTCCATGCATCTTCTCACCACGGATAAGGATCGTATTCTGTTTGACTGCGGGATGTTTCAGGGCAGGCGGAAGGAAAGTCAGGAAAAGAATAAAACATTTCCAATTGATAGAGGACAGATCACCAATATGATCCTGTCCCATGCCCACATTGATCATTCCGGGCGCATACCGGTGCTGACAAGCGCTGATTTTGCAGGCCGGGTCATTACCACCCGGCCGACGGCAAGTGCGCTTGAATATATGCTGCTGGACAGCGGGCATATCCAGGAATCCGATGCCCAGTATTTGAATTATAAGTCTTTGCGGTCTTTTTTATATCAGCTTGAGCAGAACAATGTGAAAGAAAAAGTCACGGGCAGAGAAAAAAGTCAGATTAAAAGTCTGCTTAAAAAAAGCCCGTATGAGCTGAATGTGGAGGCGATTCACAAACTGCAGAAACAGCACGGGCTGGATATTATAACCCCGTTGTATACCATGGACGAGGCCAGACAGTCCTTGAGTTTCATTGATGGATATCCTTTTGAACTTCCGGTGACCATAGGTCACGATACCACGGTCAAATTTTATGTGGCCGGGCATATTCTGGGTTCTGCCTTCAGTCTTGTTACCATCAAGCGCCCTGAAAAAACCTATCGGATTCTGTACACCGGAGATGTGGGAAGATTTGGCAAACCCATTTTAAGGGATCCGACCCTGGTGTTTGACGAAGAAGACCGGGATATTGACCTTTTTATTACAGAAAGCACCTATGGTGACAGAGAACATGAACCTGTTCAGGATCTGGGGACCAGCCTGGCCAAGGTATTGAATGAAACCTTTGACAGGGGCGGGGCTGTAATTATTCCATCTTTTGCTTTCGGCCGGACCCAGGAATTGATTTATATCCTGCATGAACTCTATGAAAGCGGCAAGGTTCCCCGGCGCCCGGTGTATGTGGACAGTCCTCTGGCAAGCAATCTTACCAGGGTCTTTGTGGAACATCCGGAAACCTATAATAAAGATACCCATAAAACCTTTCTGGAAAAAGGTAAAAATCCCTTTCAGTTTGAAAAGATGAAATTTACCCAGACCGTTCAGGAATCCATGCAGTTGACCCAGGACAAGACATCCCACGTGGTGATATCTGCTTCAGGCATGTGTGAGGCGGGAAGAATTCTGCATCATCTGCGCTATAAGGTTCACCAGCCCCAGAATACCATACTGCTTGTGGGCTATATGGCTGAAAATACGCTGGGAAGGCGGATACAGGAGCTGGGAGAAGATCCTAAAACATATGATAAAAATGCAGAAGCTCCGGAGCTTAAAATCCTGGGCAAGACATATCCATTAAAGGCTAAGGTTGAAAAAATCGGCGGATTCAGTGCCCATGCAGACAAACACGAACTTGAAAAAATAATAACCGGGTCTAACCTGCGGATTAAAAAAATCGGTGTGGTTCATGGAGAAGTGTCCCAAAGTTCGGCCTTTGCAGACCGTCTGCAGACACTGGGCTATGATGTCACTGTTCCAAAGCCGGGAGATAAAATCAGTTTTTAAATAGCAACCCCGGAGCACCGCTTTTGTTCAGCGCTCCGGGGTTACGGGTTCAGTTTTTGTGTTTAGACGTGACCGCCGAAAAAGCCGGGCTGTTCATTCCGGCTTTTGGCCCATGGAATACTTCGGGTTGATCCCCCACTGTAGGCATGCAGATCTACTTCTTTTTGCCGTTTAATTTCGCCTTCTCTGACAAGATTTCTGCATTCGCCTTCACATTTTCCATTAATATCTCTTGATAGTATATGTTTCATTTGAAAGTCTCCTCAATTTTATATATATTAAATTCAGTGGTTTTCTTTTCACATGTGCTTTAAACATGATACTTAATCTAATACGTAAAAAAAGTTAGTCAAGGCGAACAAAAAAATCTACGTGTATTTTTTATTCTGACCTTCTGTTTTAATATTCTTTTTGCCATCATGGCATAGACCGTGTATAACACGGAAGTTTATTTTACGGAGAAAAACCATTGGCTTTTAAAAAACACAGACTATACAGGCGGGTTGCGGATGATCTGAAAAGACGGTCTTATGTCGGTGTTTTCTTTTACATGGTGATTCTCTATCTTGTGCTGTTTACCAATGATTATTATGACCAGCACCCTGATTTTTCAAACCGGCTCATCTTTCTGATTGTGGGTATCTGCCTGTTCCGGTTTTTCCATTGGCCCATTGCCAAATGGCTGGAGCCTGAATTTGTAAAACTCAATAACTGCCTTTTTCTTTTAAGTGTTGCCCTGACAGCCTTGATCTGGGGAGTCGGTTTTGCACAATTTCTGCTTCAAAGGGGTGATGCTGATGCAAATCTTTTGATGGTCATGTGTACGATCGGACTGACCTGTGGTGCGTCTGTGGCATATGTTCCGTATTTCAGGCTGGCTTTTATCTTTAACATTTTTATACTGGTACCGGGCATTTTTGTGATGCTGTTATTTTCGATTAATCTGCCGCTGGCCACAGCATTTATTCTGATGTTTTTATATTTAAGTTTTATGGCATACCGGGGAAATCAGGAATACTGGAAAGCCTTGGAAAATGAGTATCTGCTGGAGGAAAAATCAAAGGATCTTGAGAAAATAAGCCGGATCGACGGTCTGACCGGACTTTATAACCGCCGGTATTTTGATGAAGTCTATTCATTTGAATGGAACCGATCTGTTCGTAAAAAACAATCCATATCCATCATTCTTGCGGATATTGATTATTTTAAAAAGGTGAATGATCAATATGGTCATCTGGCTGGAGATGACTATTTAAAAGCAGCCGGCCAACTGTTAAGACAGGTGTTTAAACGTGAAATTGATATTATTGCCCGGTATGGTGGAGAAGAATTTATTGTCCTGATGCCGGGTGAAACGCAAGAAAATGTTTTTCTGCTGGCCCTGAAAGCCCAGAAAGCATTTGAAGCATATTCTCTGGAATATGAAGGTCAGATGATAAAGACCACATTAAGTCTTGGGACAGCCACCTGTGTTCCGGATCAGGACTCAGAGAGTCAGGCGCTTATTGCCAGAGCAGACAATGCCCTGTATAAATCCAAGGAAAACGGGCGGAACAGGGTAACAATCGGATAATGACAGTATTGTTTTTAATCTGGCTTCGGCCGGAAAATAAGAGGGAATATTTTCAGAAAAAGGGTAAACACGCTCATAAAGAATAAAGAAAGGATAAACAAATGACAGATAAGATTAAAATCGGTGATACGATTTCAGTGGATTATACAGGCAGACTTCAAAGCGGAAAAGTATTTGATTCATCCCAAGGCTCGATGCCTTTAGTCTTTACAGTGGGTTCGGGTATGCTGATCAAAGGGTTTGACAAAGCCGTCATCGGGATGAAGACAGGCGAGAAAAAAACAGTTGTCATTGAACCTGAAGAAGGCTACGGGATGAGAAACGAAGAACTTTTTGTGGACATTCCCAAAGTGCATTTTCCCATGGAAATCGAGCCTGAAATCGGTATGCAGCTGGACATGGAAAGTCCTGACGGACATCCCATTGCCGCAACCATTGCGCAAATCGGAGAAGCCACCGTGAGGATGGACATCAATCATTTTCTTGCCGGAAAAACCCTTGAATTTGATATCACCATTGTTGAAACCGGGCTTGAACCGGATGTCCATGCATGTCATTCCGGTTCGTGCGATTCAGGATGCGATTGTCATTCAGGCGATACGGATTCCGGGTGCGGTTGCGGTTCAGGCTGTTGCAGCTAAAAGGGGATGTTCGCAAAAAAAGGTGGAAGATGAAAATAGAGCAAAAGCACACGATAGGTCTGTCTGATGTTGATTTTCAATTCAAATCCCAGGTTCAGGCAATTGTTCGTTATTTTCAGGAAATTGCCACGCACCATTCAACCCTTGTCGGGGTGGGGCCTCAGGTGCTTTTTGAAAAAGGCGTGATCTGGTTTTTAAACCGTCTGGAAATTGAAATTTTCCGTTATCCGTTGCTGCATGAGGATATTACGGTCAAGACATGGTCAAGGGGCTTTAAACGGTTTAAAGGATTCAGAGAATATCTCATGACATCTGACCAGGGGCAGATCGCACGGGGCACAAGCATCTGGATATTTTTTGATGCTGTGCGAAACCGGATTTCAACCATTCCTCCGGATATCCAGAGCCGGTACGAAGTGGATGGGGAAAAATGGTTTGATGCTGAAATTGATGCATGGAATCCCTGCGGGAAAATCCAACCGGAACACAGGATTGATATCAGCCTGCGGTATTCTGATTTTGATGTGAACCGCCATGTGAACAATGCCGTGTATTTTGGATTTTTAGAAACCCTTTATGACCAGATGCTGAGGCCGGATCAAAAACCGATCCGGAATATAAAAATCCGGTATAACCAGGAAATCGAAAGAGGACAAAGCCAAATCCAGGCAGGATGGAAAAAGGTGGGCGATGCCTATCATTTCAATATATTCAGTGGGCAGACCTTGTATGCAGACGGGGAAATTACGCCCACGAAGTCGTGTGCTGATCCGGTCAAACCCCTGTGCCTGTCTGTACCAATGCCAGAAAGTCTGTGAAATTGGTGTTTTCCCGGGCACGTTCTGCCATCTGTGGACTGCTGAACAGCCGGGCGATCCTGGAAACGATTTCCAGCTGGCCTCTGGGGTCGTCAGCAGGGGTCAGAATCAAAAAAATAACATGCGCCGGTTTTCCATCCGGTGCATCAAAATCAATGCCTTTTTCGGAAATTCCAACAGCCACCACTGAACTCTGAAGACCTTCAATGCGGGCATGGGGAAGCGCCACACCATTCCCAATGCCGGTGCTCAAGGCATCTTCCCGTGCATGGACAGCCTGGGAAACTGTCTTCAGATCCAGTGCCTTGATGGCGCAGACTGCAGTTGCCATCTCCTGAATCACGCCTCTGCAGGAGCTGGCTTCAAGGGGTTGAAAAAACAGTTTCTGGGACAGCAGAGCCTGAAGCTCCTGTTTTTTTTCGGTGCGCAGAACCATTCGCATGAGCGGACCACTGATCATGGAGGTTACAATGGCCATGACAATCAGAGCCACAAAAAGGGTCTGCTGAATAATGCCTGCTTCCAGTGCAATCATGCCCACAATGATACCCATGGTTCCCACAGACACCATTGCAGATCCTACAGCCGAGGCTTCCTGAACAGCCATTTTTCCCCATCTGGCTCCGATCATGGCGCCGGAAAATTTGCAGATGCAGGCCACCAGCGTGATCACAACGACCAGGGACAGGTCAAAATGGGTCATAAAATTAACCTTCAACCCGATGCCTGCAAAAAAAATCGGTGCAAAAATAAAGGAAACAAAATTATCAATAATGACACGGCTGCGTTCCCGCAAATGGGCCGAGTCCCCGACTGCGGCTCCCACAACAAAGGCACCGAAAATCGCATGAATGCCGATCCATTCTGTAAGCGAGGCACCTAAAAACCCCAGAACAAGCGCAAAACTCAGCTCACCACCCGGCCACCGGGTATATGCCTGCACAAAGGGCAGTGTCTTGTGAATCAGCCATCGGCCCAGCGTCAGCATGAATACAGCAAACAATAATGTTAAAGAGATGGTCAGCAGGATATGATTTCCATTGCCGGTGCTGTCGCCGATCAACCCCAGTAAAACAGCAAAAATAATCCAGCCCACAAGATCGTTAAAAATTGCCGCACTGATGACCACCATGCCCAGATCACTGCGGTAAAGTCCCATATCCATCAGAATTTTTGCAATCACAGGCAGGGCGGAAATCGCCATGGCAATGGCCAGAAACAATGAGAATATCAAGGGATCTGCATCCAGGTGACGTCCCATAAGTTCCGGAAATATCCAGGCCATTCCCAGTGCGATGAAAAACGGAATGACAATGCTTGAAATTCCAACTTTAAGGCCGATCCTGCCCTGCTTCCAGACAGTTGACAGATCCACCTCCATGCCGGCCACCAGCAGAAATAGCACAATGGCAACCGTGCTGATGGTATCCAGAGCAATGGCATTCACCCCATGAAGGGGAAAAAGACCGGCACTCCATTCCGGTGCAATCGCACCCAGAACCGTGGGACCAAGCAGGATACCGGCCAAAAGCTCACCGATCACAGCCGGCTGGTGCATCCTTTGGGCAATCTCTCCCAGAATACGGGCCACGGCAAGTAAAATGCCCAGAGAAAGAAAAAGCATTGCAATATCATGGGATGTCAGCGTGTCCATGGTTTTAAATCCAGCTTCCTTTTTTTAATGTTTTCAGTCTTCGCTATCTGGTAATTTGTCTTTGATCCGATGAATCATGAGACCGGCAACACGGACCGTAATGTTGCCAAGCAGCGCAAAAACAAATGCAAAGATCACAGATCCCACCCACAGATAAAGGCCCTGTCTCATAAATTTTCCGGTTTTGGTTCCAAAATCAAACAGATTAAAAATAAATTCAGCCAAGCAGGAACCTTCGAGCAGAAACTCACCCAGTTGATGTGCGGTCAGATAGATTGGCAGTGCTGTAAATGGATTGGTGATCCAGCATGCAGCCAATGCAATGGGAAGATTTACTTTCAGCAAAATCGCACAGACCGCAGACAGGAACATTTGAAACGGAATGGTCGGCGTCAGTGCAATAAAAAGTCCTATGGACAATCCTCCTGCCAGTGAATCAATATCAAACATCCAGATATGTTTATCAAAGAGGCGTTCTCCCAATATGCGATGTATATAGGTTTCACGCAAACCAAGTTTTATTTTTTTTTGTCTGCTGTGCCAGCTGGAGATTAAACATTTTTTTTTTGCTGACCAAACCATAAATAGTCTCCAGAATTTGAAATATTATCACTGCCCTGCTGATATAGGATACAACAAATCATATTTATATCAGCAGGGCCAATGCATGTAAATATTAAAAGGATGTTGGGTTAGCAAAGCGCTTAAGTGAAAAACCATTGGCCCAAAAGGTGTGGTGTGGTATACAACAGATTAAAAATATCAGTTTGGCTGAAAAAGATTAAGGAAAACATATCAATGTTTAAAACCATGGCAACCCAGCTGACCCTTGTTTTTAAAACCGGCAGCCAAAAAAGCAATGGCTGGATTCTGATCAAATTCGGATTGATACTGGCATTTCTGTTTGTTCTTTTCTCGGTGCTGTTTCATGTGCTGATGGTGTATGAAGGTCGTCAATACAGCTGGATAACCGGATTTTACTGGACATTGACCACCATGTCCACCCTGGGATTCGGTGATATTACCTTTCATAGTGATTTGGGCCGTCTTTTTTCCATAGTGGTATTGTTCAGCGGTATTGTTTTCCTGCTGGTGATGCTGCCATTTACCTTTATCCAGTTTTTTTATGCCCCGTGGCTGGAGGAACAGAACAAGGCACGGGCACCCCGATCTGTCCCTGAAACCATGTCCGGGCATGTGATTCTCACCTATTTTGATGCCGTGGCAATCACGCTGATTGAAAAACTTAACCAATACGGATTTGCCTATGTGATTCTCACATCCGGGCTGCAGGATGCCCTGGATTTATATGACCAGGGCTACCGTGTGGTGGTGGGCGAACTGGATGATCCGGAAACCTACCGCCGTCTGCGGATTGACCAGGCCGCACTGGTGGTGGTGTTAAATGATGACATTGCCAGCACCAACATTATTTACACCATCCGGGAAACCAATGACAAGGTGAAAACCGTTACCAATGCCGATATAGAAGACTCGGTGGATATTCTTCAAATGGCCGGCAGCACCTATGTTTTTCAATTTACCCAGATGCTGGGAAAAGCACTTTCCCGCCGGGTTCTGGGAATCAACATGCAGGCGAATATCATCGGTCAGTTTGATGACCTGCTGATTGCCGAAGCTCCGGTCATGCGGACCTGGCTGCAGGGGAAAACAATGGCGGAAAGCCGGTTGCGTGAAATTTGCGGGGTAACGGCTGTCGGGGTCTGGGAACAGGGCAAATTTTATATTCCCACCCCTGTAACCCGGATTACGGAATCCACCGTGCTGGTGCTGGCAGGGACCAAAAAACAGCTGGAACAGTTTGACAGTTCCATTGCAGTGCCTGATAACAAAGAGGCTGATCCCGGCCGTCCGGTGCTGGTGCTGGGAGGTGGCCGGGTAGGCCAGGCCGTGGCACAGGCCCTGCGTGTCCGGGGGGTTGCTTTTTGCGTGGTTGAAAAAAATTCCAGTATTGCAGATACGCACCCTGATTTTATACATGGGAGTGCTGCTGACCGTAATACATTGATCCAGGCGGGCCTGGAAAACACCCCGTCAATCATCATCACTACCCATGACGACAATCTGAATATCTACCTGACCATCTACTGCCGTCGTCTGCGGCCGGATGTGCAGATCATCAGCCGGGCAAGCCTGGATAGAAATATCAACACCCTGCACCGGGCCGGCGCCAATCTGGTGATGTCTTTCAGTTCCCTGCTCACCACCACCATCATGAACCTGATTCAACCCCAGAAAATGCTCATGCTTTCCGAAGGTCTCAACGTATTCAGGATGCCCCTGCACGCCAGGCTGGAAAACAAATCGTTGATTGATATCCAGATCAGAGAAAAAACCGGTTGCAGTGTGGTGGCTGTTAAAAAAAATGAAACCCTTATTATCAACCCGGATCCGGCCATTGTCCTTAAAAAAGGGGATGAACTGGTACTCATCGGCACTGCTGATGCAGAAAAAACATTCATTGAAAAATATCCGGCAGACAGCTGATGCTTATTTTCGCAAAGAAAAATTTACATATATTTTTAATTCTGATCTTTATCCCAGTATTTTACAGCCCGGATTCCCGGGCCGGATGCAAGGATGTCCACTTCCAGCAGGCGCTGAATACAGGTGCATATAACAACAGCCTGATTCAGGATAAAGACGGATTTTTATGGATCGGCTGCAGCAAGGGGATAATACGGTATGACGGATATGGAACCATTACATTCAAGGCCGGACCTGGCGGATTATCCTCTAATTATGCACCGACAATTTTTGAGGATGATGACGGCCTGTTGTGGATAGGTACTGTGGGCGGGGGATTAAACGTATATGATAAAAAAAGCAATCGGTTTATCTGGTATAAAAACATACCGGGCAATGCCTCAAGTCTGAGCAGTGATCAGTTCAACTGGGCACCCAAAACCGTTTGTCAGGGTAAGGATGGTATCATCTGGGCGGGAACAGTTGGGGGTCTGAACAGTTTTGATAAACAGACCCGCACATTTAAACGCTTTGTCCATGATCCGGATAATCCACACAGTTTAAGTCATAATTGCGTATGGACAGTGATGGCAGGAGACGATGGGCGGATCTGGATCGGCACGGATGCCGGTCTTGATTCATATGATCCTGCAACCCGCAGGTTTGTTCGCTATACCCATCATCCTGCAGATGACAAGAGCATTGGTAAAGGAAAGGTATATGCCATTGAAAAGGGCGATAACAACAGTCTCTGGGTGGGGACCAGTCATGGCGGTCTGAACCGGCTGGATCTGAAAACAGACACATTCAAACGTTTTGTTCATGATCCGGAAACCTCTGGCAGCATTGCCCACAATGAAGTGTATTCCATTACCCGGGACAGGGAAGGGTGCCTGTGGCTGGGCCGATCCTATGCTGTGGCAGCGGGTCTTGAAAAGTTTGATCCCAGAACTCAACGTGCAGTTCTGCATCAGCATGATCCGGATGATCCTTCTTCAATCAGTGGTAATATTGTTATGGGGACGTATGAAGACCGGTCCGGAATTTTATGGAGTGTTGAAAATACCGGGGCCATTGATAAATTTGATAAAAACAGAAAACCTTTTGATTTATATGTTCATGATGCAGATGATCCACAAAGTTTAAGCGCCAATGTGGTGCCCTGTATTATGGAAGACAGCAGGGGCAACATCTGGATGGCCACCCAGATGGGGGGTCTGAATCGTTTTGACAGGGATGAGGGTGTATTCAGGCGATACCGGAAAGAAGATAAAAATCCTGAAGGGATCAGTGATAATTATGTTTTCAGTGTGCTCGAAGACAGTGCAAAAAATATCTGGGTGGCAATGAATGATGGCTTCCACGGCATTTTTGATCCGGATACAGGCCGGTTTATCAAAAAATATAAAAATCCATATGCCGATGTTGTGGCCCGGGGTATGATCGAAGACCAGACAGATAAAAATATCCTCTGGTTTGGCACAGAGGCAAATGGACTGTTCAGGTTTGAAAAGGATACCGGCCATTTTAAGCAGTTTATTCATCAGGCAGATGATCCGGACAGTTTAAGCATCAATATTGTTGTCAGGCTGTTTCAGGATGAAGCGGGGAATTTATGGGTGCCCACCCAGGGCGGGGGTCTGGATCTTTTTGATCGCAAAAAAGAAAAATTCATCCATTTTAGAACACGTCCGGATGACCCTTCAACCATCAGCGGAAATACGGTGGTGGACTGTTATATTGACAGTATGAAAAATTTCTGGGTGACCTGTCTGGACGGGGGACTGAATAAATTTGACAGAAAAACAGGCCGGTTTAAGCGATATGGTGAAGAACATGGATTTTCGACAAAAGCGCTCAAATCCATTCTTGAGGATGATCAGTCTAATCTGTGGATATCTTCGGATTCAGGGTTGATCAAATTTGATATTAATTCAGAAAAAGTGGTCCAGGTCTTTGATGGTCAGGATGGCCTTCAGGGAGATAATTTCAGTATTTATTCCACCAGCGCCACGAAAACCCGGGATGGCCAGATGTGGTTTGCAGGTTTGAGAGGGGTTAATGCCTTTTATCCTGAAAGGATCAGCGTCAATCCGTATGTTCCCCCGCTGGCATTTGTTTCAATCACCCAGGCAGGAAAAAATCTGTGCGAGAACCAGTCTCCTGAAACCGTAAAAGAATTGAACCTGGGCTGGGAAAATAATTCATTTGAGTTTGAATTTGTGGCTCTGAATTTTTCTTCACCCCAGAAGAATCAATATGCATATTTTCTGGAAGGGTTTGAAGATAAGGTGAATACTAGTGGAACCCGCAGATATGGAAAATATACCAATATTCCCGGCGGCAGATATGTCCTGAAAATATTTGGATCAAACAATGACGGACTCTGGAATTATACGGGAGCGGCCATCAATATTCATGTTGCAGCCCAGCCATGGAAAACCTGGTGGGCGATTTTGCTGTATATTGCTTTCTTTGTGGGCGGAGGAGTTGTTTTTTCATGGGTGCGGGCGAAAAATTTTGAGGCCAGACTGAAAAAAGAGCAAAAAATATCAGAGCAGCTGCGTCACATTGATAAAATGCGGGCAGATCTTTTAGAACAGCAGCGGATTGTTGAAAAAAAGCTGATTAAAAATCGTGACAGCCTGGAAAATATGGTTGCGTCAAGAACAGAAGAATTAAGAAAAGCAAAAAATGAAGCCGAAGCTGCCAACCAGGCCAAGGGTCAGTTCCTGGCCAATATGAGTCATGAAATCCGAACCCCCCTGAATCTGATTTTAGGGTTCAGTCAGGCGCTTGAAAAAGAAATTCAGGATGAAACCCAGAAAGAATATGTATCGTTGATTATCTCCAATGGAAACACCCTGCTGACCTTGTTAAATGATATTCTGGATCTGTCAAAGATTGAAGCAGGCAAAATTAATATTGAATACAGGGCATTTAATATCCGTCATCTGCTGTTTGAGATTGAACAGATGTTTACCCATAAAATCAGGCAGGCCAGATTAAAGTTCAATATGAATATATCTGATCAGCTGCCTGAAATTATTATTCTGGATGAGGTCCGGCTCAGACAGATTCTGGTGAATATTGTTGGCAATGCCATCAAGTTTACAGATAAAGGATCTGTAACCCTTCATGCGGATTATACGGCCCGGAGTGAAACACAGGATCATCATGATCTGGTGATCTGCGTTGAAGATACAGGGATCGGCATTGCTCAGGATCAGATGGAAACTATTTTCAGGGTGTTTTCCCAGCAGAAAGGACAAAATTATAATAAATACGGCGGAACAGGCCTCGGATTGACCATTTCCAGGCGGCTTACAGAGATTCTGGGCGGGAATATTTTTGTGGATTCTTTTCCCGGAAAAGGAAGCCGGTTTACAATCTTGATCCAAAATGTCCGGCAGGCACCTGTCGGGCCGCACAGACAAGCGGTCCAGAACACATCTGTAATAACATTTGGTGCAACCCCACCGGCCCAGCATCCTGAAGAACAGCAGGATGAAAAAGAACATTTATTGTCTGAACACCGCATAGCCCAGTTGGGTCAGTTGCATGAAGCATTAACGATAATTAAACAGACGGAATGGAATGATTTAAAGGATGCCATGGTGATTGACAGGGTCAAAACCTTTGCTCAGCGCTTGACAGAGCTTTCAATCATTTTTGAATATCCGCCGCTTGCATCCTATGCACACAATCTTGCGCTTCAGGCGCAAAAATTTGATATGGCACAGCTGCCGGATACGCTGAATAATTTTCCTGTTCTTGTTGAAGATCTTTTTGTGCTAATAAAGAACCATAATGTACAGTTTTAATCGGGAGCCGCCTTTATGAACAGACACAAATCGTTAATTCTTGCAGTGGATGATAAACCTCACAATCTTCAGTTTTTAGGAAAACTGCTGTCAGATAACGGTTATGAAGTCGGGATGGCTCAAAACGGGCAACAGGCATTGAATTTTGTAAAAAAAAACAAACCGGATCTGATCCTTCTGGATATCATGATGCCGGATATGGACGGATATGAAGTCTGTGAGAAATTAAAATCCGATTTCAGTGTCCGGCATATCCCTGTCATTTTCCTTACTGCCAGAAGTGATACCGCAGAGGTGGTCAAAGGATTTGATGTCGGTGGCTCTGATTATGTGACCAAGCCATTTAATACACCTGAGCTGCTTGCCAGAATACGAACACAGGTTGAGCTGAAAATACTTAAAGGGCTTTTGCCCATCTGCTCCAAATGCAAAAAGATCAGGGATGATGAAGGTTTCTGGAAACAGGTGGATCAATATATCGAGGAGCATTCTCTTGTGACCTTTACCCATGGCATCTGTCCGGATTGCCTGACAGAACTGTATGGTGAAAAGGACTGGTTTAAAAAGAAAAAATAATTTGCTTGATTTCCATATCTTGATTTGCATTTTATAAAGATTGCGTTATGTTAGTGAAACATGAAAATTAATCGACAGATATGGAGAATATATGAGTAAAATAATTGCAATGGCCGGCAAAGGCGGTGTTGGAAAAACAACCGTTTCCGCGCTGGTTGCCCGGTATTTCACCCACCATCAGAAAGACGCCTTTCTGGCAATAGATGCTGATCCCAATTCTAATCTGGGCGAAACCCTTGGATTGAAAATTGAAAAAACTGTTGGAGATATCCGTGAAGATTTCATGAAAGATCCCCAGGGTGTTCCTTCGGGCATGGATAAGATTGTGTATATTGAGATGCTGATGAATCAGGTATTGATCGAGCAGGAAAAATTCGACCTTCTGGTGATGGGTCGTCAGGAAGGGCAGGGATGCTACTGCATGGTCAATAATATTTTAAACCGGTTTGCTGAGGAGCTGGAAGGTAATTATAAATATCTGCTGGTGGACAATGAAGCCGGGATGGAGCATTTAAGCCGGAGAACCAGCGGAAAAGTAGATATGCTGCTGATGGTCACGGATTACGCCTTAAGGGGGTTGCGGGCCGTGGGCAGAATCAATGATATGCTCAAAGACCTTAAGCTGGATGTCAAACACAAGGGCTTGATTGTAAACCGCGCTCCGGAAAACCTTGGCAAGGCGTTTATGGATGAGGTTGAACGCATCGGCATTCCGATCATGTGTATCGTACCCGATGATCAGAATCTGCTTGAGTTTGATATGGAGCAAAGATCTCTTCTTGACCTGGAAGATGATTCTCCGGCGGTTGTGGCCATCAATCAGATGATGGAGAAGGTAAAAGAGATTATAGATTAATCATGGGGCATGTATTTGATTTTCAGGATGCAGGGTCGTACGATACCTGGTTTGAGCAGGCAAAGAACCGGTATTGCCTGGAGCTTGAAATCAAATTGATGATGGATCTTTTATCCCCCCGGAAAGGTCAGCGGATTCTGGAGGTGGGGTGTGGCACGGGAATTATCCTGGAGTCCATGATGGACAAGGGTGTTTACCTGACTGGTATTGATCCGTCCCCCTATATGCTGGATCTGGCTCAAAAACGTCTGGGCAGTAAAGTGGACCTTCACAGGGGGGGCGCTGAAGACCTCCCCTTTGAGGATAATGCCTTTGACTGTGTTCTCTTTTTCACCAGTCTTGAATTTACTGACCGTCCGGCAAAAGCCATTGAAGAAGCCTGCAGGGTGGCAAAAGATAAGGTGATCCTGTGTGTGCTGAATCGATATGCACCTTTGAATCTGATGCACCGGTTTAAAAGCTTTTTTATCCCGAGTATTTATATCCATGCCCATTTTTTCAGCATCTGGGAACTCAAGCGTCTTTTGTTTGCCATTCTGGGAAAAGTGCCGATAAAATGGAAAACCACCCTGCAGTTTCCATTTGCCTGTGGAAAAATTGCAGGCTGGTTTGAAAATATGAGCCTGGTGCAAAAATCTTTTTTCGGAACACTGATCTGTATGAAAATAAAGCCTGTACCCAAGTTCAGAACCCGGCCCCTGGCAATAAGGGTGAAAAAATCAAAAGGATATGAGCAGGCGCCGGGGATGGCCACCCGCATGAGACAGTAAATAAATGCCTGGGGTAAAGATATGGAAACCCTGATATATGAAAAACTGGAGAATCGCACAGTCCGATGCGGGATCTGTCACCATTTTTGCATCATCAAAGAGGGGCGAAAAGGCATCTGTGCCGTCCGGGAGAATAACGGCGGTGCGCTTGTATCCCTGGTGTATGACAAACTGGTTGCAGCAGGGATTGATCCCATTGAAAAAAAACCATTATTCCATTTAAAACCCGGTTCATATTCGTACTCCATTGCAGCGCCGGGATGCAATTTTGCATGCAGGTTCTGTCAGAATGCCAATATTGCCCAGATGTCCGGGGAGAAAAATTCACGCATCCCCGGTGCGCGCGTGCAGCCTGAAACCATTGTTGCAAATGCGCAGGAAAGCGGGTGCAAAAGCATATCCTATACCTACACTGAACCTACGGTTTTTTTTGAACTGGCCCTTGAAACAGCACGGCTTGCCCGGAAAAACGGTCTGTTGAATGTCTTTGTCACCAATGGATTTATGAGTTCAGATGTTCTTGACATGATATCGCCTTACCTGGATGCGGCCAATGTGGATTTAAAGGCATTTGATGATCAATTTTATCAAACATACTGCCATGCCCGGCTTGAACCGGTCAAGGCCAATCTCAAACTGATGAAGCAGATGGGCATCCTGCTGGAAATCACCACCCTGTTGATTCCGGGACTTAATGACACCCCTGAAGAACTTGCTGCCTCAGCCCGGTTTATTGCAGGCGAGCTGGGCCCTGAAACACCCTGGCATATTTCCAGATTTCACCCGACACATAAAATGACAGATCGGCCTGTTACCCCTCTGGCCTCTCTTGAAACCGCATATGCAATTGGAAAAGATGCCGGATTAAGATATGTGTATATCGGCAATGTTCCGGGACAGTCCTTTGAAAATACCTTCTGCCATTCCTGCAATAAAATGTTGATCCAGCGGCATGGCTATACCATAAAAAATTATCTGAAAGATACAGATATATGCCCCGGATGCGGAACGCCGGTTTACGGGCGGTTTTAAGACACAAAAGGATATGAAAAAATAATAATATGAATGGCTCTTTAAAAGAACATATACTCACTTACGGGAGAATGATTAAATTTTCCCATACCATTTTTGCCCTTCCCTTTGCCTTGTCTGCAGTGGTTATGGCCTGGCAGACCCATGCACCGTCATTTTGGGATATGGTCTGGATTCTTTTTGCCATGGTCAGTGCACGGTCGGCGGCCATGGGATTTAACCGGATCGTGGACGCAAAAATCGATGCAAAAAATGAACGCACTGCCATGCGGGAAATTCCTTCCGGCCAACTGTCCCAGAAGCAGTCAATCGCCTTTGTCGCTGTATCTGCCCTTATTTTTATTTTCAGTGCAGGCATGCTGTCTCAATTGTGTTTGATCCTGTCTTTTCCGGTATTGTTTTTATTGTTGTTTTATTCATATACCAAGCGGTTTACAAAATACTGTCATCTGTATCTGGGGTTTGCCATATCTCTTGCCCCGGTGGGCGCCTGGGTGGCAATTACCGGGAATTTATCCTGGAGTATTGTATTCTTAAGCCTTGGTTTGATGAGTTATATTGCCGGATTTGATATCCTTTATGCCTGTCAGGATATTGAATTTGATCAAAAAGAAGGACTTTTTTCCCTGCCGTCCAGAATCGGTCCGAAAAAAGCCATGCACATCTCATCATGGCTTCATGCAGCCACCCTTGTGTTTTTATCCTTGATGTGTATTGCCTTTGATATGCATCCCATATTCTGGGGATTTATTTTTGCCATTGGCGTGCTTTTGATAATTGAACATCGGCTGGTGAAACCGGATGATCTGACCCATATCAACATGGCATTTTTTCATATGAATTCAGCAATTTCCGTCCTTTTATTCATCGGTGTTCTGGTCCAGGGGATCTTAAAATGAAAGATCATCCATATATTGTGGCCATCAGCGGCGCATCCGGTTCTATATACGGCGTTCGTCTGATCAAGGCGCTGGTGGAATTAGACCGGCAGGTTCTGGTGATTCTTTCGAATTCAGGACTTGAGGTTCTGTCCCATGAGATGGGCTACAAGAAGATTGATGGCAAAACAGAAGCGTTTAAGGAATTTCTGGTTTCCTGCGGAGTTCAGATGCGCTCACAAGATCAGCTGGAAGTATTTTATGAGGATCAGATGGCTTCAGCAAGTGCCAGCGGTTCTTTTATCCATTGCGGCATGGTGGTGGTTCCGTGCTCCATGAAAACGCTTTCTGCCATATCCTCAGGCTTTGCAGACACGCTTTTGACCCGCTCTGCCGATGTCTGCCTCAAGGAGAGAAGACCTTTGATTCTGGTGCCCAGGGAAACCCCGTATAATCTGATTCATCTTGAAAACATGACTCGGGCACATCTGGCAGGGGCGGTGATTCTCGCGCCTTCACCTTCATTTTATGGGTTTCCCAAAACCATTGAAGATCTGGTGGATACCGTGGTGGCAAGAATTCTGGATCACCTGAAAATATCCCATGATCTGCTGCCGCGGTGGAGTTCGTGAAAAAGAGCCTGAATAAACAGACCATCCGATATCTGCTGGATACCTTGCGTGAAAATGAGTTTAAAGTCTATCTTGTGGGTGGTGCTGTCCGGGATGCCATGCTTAAAAGAGTGCCCCAGGATGTGGATTTGTTAACAGATGCAGCCCCCCGGGAGATTATCCGCATTTTTGGGGACCAGAACGTCAAGATTGTCGGCAGGACTTTTCCGGTCTGTCTGGTGAACGGTGTTGAAATCTCATCTGCAGATAAAGCGTCTTCACATTTTCCTGCTTCTGATCTTGCCCGCCGGGATTTTACCTTTAATGCCATGGCCTGCGACCTTCAGGACAAAAAAATCATTGATCCGTTCAACGGAAGGGATGATCTTTTAAACGGCCTTGTCCGGTTTACAGAAGACCCGGAAAAAAGGATCAAGGAAGATCCTGTCCGGATGATCCGGGCCTGCAGATTCCTGGCCATGATTGAAGGAACATTTGCAGCGTCTGCCTTTGAAGCCATCAGGAGTCTGGCTGACCTTCTGGATAAAAATACGGCAAAAGAGAGAATCGGGCATGAAATAATAAAAGCCATGGCCGTCAGAAAACCATCCTTGTTTTTTGAGGCGCTGCATGCCACAGGGATATTGAAAAAAATATTTCCCAGCCTGGACCGCTGTTATGATCTGGATGGCGGACCCCATCATGGTGAAACAGTTTTTGAACACTGTATGCTGGTGGGGGACGCCCTGCCGCATTCCATGCCAATCTTAAGACTTGCAGGGTTTCTCCATGACACAGGTAAATTTGATGCGGCAAAAATCAAGGACGGCCATCTGACCTTTGCCGGCCATGAAAAACATGATCAGGCCCTGATTCGGGATCTGGAAAATTTAAGATTTTCTGTCAGACAGATTCAGTATATCAAGGCATTGACCCGGTCCCATATGCGTCCTTTGACCGGGGAATCCACACCCAAAGCTGTGAGACGGCTGCTGGCCATGCTTAAAGACTATCATCTGGAGTATCCGGATTTTATGCGCATGCGGATTGCAGACAGAAAAGGGAATCTGGCCAAAGCGCCATATACCTTGTCCCAGATTCGTGAGCGCTTAAAAAAACTGTTTGATGAAATCAATTCAAAAGCAGTTTTTGCCATAAACGATCTGGAAATTTCCGGCACAGACATTATACGGATTTCGGGGAAAACAGCGGGTCCTGAAATCGGGAAAATTAAACATCATCTTTTTAAAAAGGTGCTGGATGATCCGGATTTAAACACAACACAAAATTTGAAACAATTGCTTGCAACCATTGATGAGCAAAGCTATAAAGGCTTAACATAAAAATGATTTAAAGGACATCTGCAATGAGTGAGGTTGTTTTAATAAATATTACCGGCAAGGACAGAAAAGGCCTTGATGCAAAATTCACAGGCATTCTGGCAGAATACAATGTCAATATTCTGGATATCGGCCAGGCAGTCATCCATGAACATATCTCCCTTGGCATACTGGCCGAGATCCCGGATTCAAAACATTTTTCCTCCATATTCAAGGATATGCTTTATGAAGGTCATAATATGGGACTTTCGGTGGATATAAACACAGTTGATCCTGAAAATTATGAAGCCTGGGTTCATGCCCAGGGAAAAGAGCGACGGATCATCACGCTTCTGGGACGAACCCTGACAGCCCAGCAGATTACAGCCGTGGCATCCATTATAGCACAGAACAATCTGAATATTGATAATATCACCCGGCTCACCGGCCGGATTTCCCTTGTAAAACCACAGGATAACCCCCGGGCAAGTGTTCAGCTTTCGGTCAGCGGAAAGCCTGTGGATATTCGCGATATGCGCAAAAAGTTCATGGAGATTTCCCAGAATGCCGGAATCGATATTTCTTTCCATGTGGACAATATTTACCGGAAAAATCGAAAGCTTGTGGTATTTGATATGGATTCCACGCTGATCCAGGCAGAGGTCATTGATGAGTTGGCCAAGATAGCCGGCGTGGGAGAGCAGGTGTCAAAAATTACAGAATCCGCCATGCGGGGCGAGATTGATTTTAAGGAAAGCTTCAGAAAGCGCGTGGCACTGCTAAAGGGAATAAAGCAGGAAGAACTGGAAAAAATATCAAAAAATCTGCCATTGACAGACGGGGCAGACCTTGTGACCAAAACCCTGAAAGGTCTGGGTTACAAACTGGGTATTTTGTCCGGGGGCTTTACCTTTGTTGGAAATTATTTAAAAGACCGTCTGGACTTTGATTATGTGTTTGCCAATGAGCTGGATGTAAAAGACGGTGTGGTAACCGGTGAGGTCGTAGGAGAGATCGTGGATGGTGAGAAAAAAGCAAGCCTGCTTCGCGAGCTTGCCCAAAGGGAAAATATTGCGCTTGAACAGACCATTGCCGTGGGGGATGGTGCCAATGATCTGCCCATGATCAGTATTGCAGGGCTGGGGGTGGCATTTAATGCAAAACCTGTGGTTCGCCAGAAAGCATCCAATACGATTTCAAGCGTCGGTCTTGACGGATTGCTGTATCTGATCGGTATCCATGAACGCGAAATCAAGCAGGAAGTCCGGCAGAACTCAGAGTTTTTTCATGGGTAAGATGCACAATCTTGCCCGGGATGTCCGGCAGCTTGAAACGCAGCTGGCTGCCTGCACCCAGTGCGGGATGTGTCAGGCCGTATGTCCATTGTTTAAACAGACCGGAAAAGAGGCAGATGTCTCCCGGGGAAAGATTGCCCTGTTAAACGGCCTGGTACAGGAAATGTTCACGGATGCAAAAGGGGTCAATGATCGTCTTCATAACTGCCTGCTTTGCGGGTCATGCGCTCACAACTGTCCCAGCAATGTCAATATCCTGCAGATATTCTTAAAAGCCAGGGGCATTATTACCCAATATCTGGGGCTGCCGTTTGTAAAGAAAATCATGTTCAGAAAAATTCTGGCCAACCCTGAAACCTTTAATACATTGATGAAGATAGCAGCGCCCTTTGCGCCGCTGTTGTTCAAAAAACAGTCAAATACCCAGGGAACGTCCTGCGCCAGGATCGCATCGCCATTGCTGCGTCATCGTCAGATTATTCCTTTGAACAAAAATCCGTTCAATGCTTCTTTTGAAGATGTGAATCTGGATTACAGGATGGATGGGAAAGGAGTAAAAGTCGCATTTTTTGTCGGATGTCTGATTGATAAAACCTTTCCGGATATTGCCCACAGCGTGGTGGATGTGCTCAGATATTTCAAGACACAGATTTTTATCCCGGAAAACCAGGGCTGCTGCGGGATTCCTGCGGCAGCAGCAGGAGACCTGAAAACCTTTGAAACCCTTGTTCGTCTGAATGTAGCGCTATTTGAAGCGCAGCAGGCAGATTATATAGTGACGGCCTGTGCAACCTGCACCTCCACGATTGTTCATTTATGGCCTGCGCTTGTGGATCCGGCGGATACGGCATTTTTGGACCGGGTAAAGGCGCTTGCAGCCAAAACCGTGGATATTTCATGGCTGCTTGAACACCGGTTGAATATCTCCGGCGCTGTTTTACCCTCCCGACCTGAGCTTGAAAAGGTGACCTATCATGATCCGTGTCACCTTAAAAAATCTCTGGGTGTATCAATTGAACCCCGAAAGGTGATTCAGGCAGCAGGGCATGCCCTGATCGAGATGGTCGATAGCGATGCCTGCTGCGGTATGGGGGGAAGTTTCAACCTTGATCATTATGATCTTTCATCTGCCATTGGCCAGCAAAAAGCCCGGAACATTATCCAGACCGGATGCCCCATTGTGGCAACCTCCTGCCCGGCATGCATGATGCAGATATCTGATATTCTGGCCCAATCAGGCCAGAATATTGTGGTCAAACATCCGGTTGAATTATACGCATGCAGCCTTGAAGGAAAAAAAAATGTCTGAAAGTTCAAAAAAGGCCTGGGCAAAAAAATACCTGAAAGGCGCAGAATCCTTTATATTGCCTTCCATGAAGCCGGATTTGAAAAATCTGGATGAGGAAGGACTCCGGCAGGATGTCCGCCATGCTGTAGCCCAGGGGTTTTGTTCCATCCTGCCGCTGCCCATGGGCCTGGATAAAAAAAACATGGTTCGGATGTATGAGGTGGTTTCAGATGAGGCAAAAGGCAGCATCCATACAGTGGCATTGATCCAGCCGGGAAGCTGGAAGGAGATGGCGCCCCGGATCCGGTTCATGGAAAATCTGGGCGTCTCCCATGCCCTGATGTATTTCAATTCAAAGCTGCCGGATCAGAATGCCATCTTTGAGCAGATGCGAACCATCATAGAAAAAACCGCCATGGGTATCATCCTTTATGCCAAGCCAGACAATGAGATACGGAAGATGGACCCGACCGGCCTGCCTCTGGATGCCTTTGACAAACTGGCAGATCTGGATATGGTTATCGGCGTTAAATTCACCCAGACGCTGCGTCCGGCAAGTGCTTACGCCCTGGCAGAGCGGCTGGGGGATCGCCTTCTGCTGGGGGTGATTGATCTGGAAATGATCCTGCCCCTTTCTTTGAAATATACGATCCAGTGGACAGGGCAATGGGCCATTGATGCCCTGCAGTCGCCGGAAGTTCCATGGGTTAACCAGTTTCTGGCCTTGCTGGGTGAAGGCAGAAACAGCCAGGCATATGAGCTGTACTGGAAATATGAACCCATTGCCAGTGCGTTTTATGCACTTCAGGCTCCCTGTCTTGAAATCGGGGGGCATCCATGGATGCACATCAAATACATGAAATGGCTGACAGGGGGAAACGGCGGCCTTATCCCCGATCTTAAAGCATCGCCGGATCATGTGCCGCATCTGGATGCCCGGGCAAGAAAACACTGCCGTGATATTTTTGAGCACGTGGGCATAAAGACCATTGACATGCCGGATGAGGCATTTATTGTCGGCAACGCCGGATACAGAGACGGGGTGCGGCCAAAAGACATGGCCGCCTTTCCACAATATATTCTTTAAGTCTTAAACTACTATCTGATCCAGGGGTCGGTATGTTTTTCTGCGGTCTGCAATAAACAGAAAATGCGCAAAAATAAAAATGATTCAGTCTGACAGGTATGGAAGAAAAAATAGGAAAAAGAAATGATAACGGAGATGCGGTGACAAATAGACCTGCGGTGGGGGTGGCCGCTATTATTATTAGAAGTGGGAAAGTATTGCTGGGAAAACGCAAGGGCGCTCATGGTTCAGGATCATGGGCTTTTCCGGGCGGACATCTGGAGTTTAATGAGTCCATTGAAGATTGCGCCAGAAGAGAAGTGTTCGAAGAAACAGGCCTGCGTGTAACAAATTGCCGTTTTGCAGCAATGACCAATGATATTTTTTATCAGAGTCAAAAACATTATGTGACCCTGTTTGTGGTCTGTGAATATCAAGGCGGAACCCTTCAGGTAAAAGAACCGGACATGTGTGAGCAATGGGATTGGTTTTACTGGAATGAGCTTCCAGGACCTTTATTCCTATCATTAAAAAATTTACTGGATCAAGGATTTGCTCCTCCGGGGTTGGAGGACAGATTAAAAACTTCTGAAAAGCTCTGTGAGCTAACTGCATCGCAGGTTGTATCTCTTGGTATGTCTGATGACAACATCAAAAAAGTAGAAGATTACAACCATGAGGAGCTGATAGAGGCTGCATTCAGGTTTGAAAATCAGCAGATGGAATTGCTGGGTGATATAAACCTTGTTTCCTATGAAGCATATGCTGTAATGGCTCATGCTGAACTGGTAAGCATAATAAAAAACAGTACAGCACAGATCTGCAGGATGGAATCCCAGGATTTCGGGTAAGACAGCGGTTTTTTAGTCTTTTGTCCGCAGTTTATGCACAATGGTAAATCGTAGGATCGGCGATTCCGGCTTCTTTGAATCCTTTTATCCGGTGAAGGCAGGAATCGCAATGGCCGCAGGATCTTGCCTGATCATCCGGATCATAACAGGACAGGGTCAGGGCGTAATCCACGCCCAATTGTGTGCCTGTCTGGATAATCTGTGCTTTTGACAGATGGATCAGCGGGGTTTCTATCTTTAATGCTATTTCATTTGTTATACCGGTTTTTGTGGCTAGATTGGCCATTTTTTCAAATGCTTCAATATAGGCTGGTCTGCAGTCCGGATATCCTGAATAGTCCACAGCCGTGACCCCGATATAAATGGCTGAGGCTTTTAACACTTCTGCCCAGGCCATGGCATAGGACAAAAATATGGTGTTTCTTGCCGGTACATAGGTGACAGGAACGGTCTGTGTCTGGATCTGGTCAACATGGTCATGTTTTGGAACATCAATGTCATCGGTCAATGCAGAATGACCGAACTGTCTTAAATCAATTTGGATAATTTTATGGGCCTTTGCTCCAAGCGATGCTGCTATTTTTTTTGCGGCTTCAAGTTCTGCTTTATGCCGCTGGCCGTAATTGAAACTTAAGCTGTAAATCTGATTTCCGCGGGATCTGGCAATGGCCATGGCAGTGGTCGAATCAATTCCTCCGCTGGAAAGAACAATGGCTTTGGGTGTCATAGAATGGTTTTACACTCCTCTTTTGTCCGGACCCCAGATAATTTTATGCTGCTGCAAAGACAGGCGCACCGGCAGATTATCGTCCAGTATCCATTCGGCAATACTTTTCAGGGACAAAGTTTCCCGGACAGGGGAAAGATGAATCTTTTTTGGAGAAATATTCGCAAGGTCAGTGTTTATGATGTTTTTTGCAAATTCATAGTCCTCACGGGATGCAATGACAAATTTTATTTCATCCTTCGGGGTGAGATACTGAATATTTTCAGATAAAAAGCTGTTTGATTCATTGCTGGAAGGACATTTGATATCCATAATCCTTATGCAGTCCGCATGAATGTTTTGAATGCTTTTGCTGCCGTTGGTTTCCAGCAGGACCTGATACTGATTTTTTATCAGCAGTGCGATAAGTGCTGCTGTGTTTTTCTGTATCAGCGGCTCTCCTCCGGTGATTTCAACCAGACTGCAGTTGTAGGGCGCTATTCTTTTCAGAATATCATCAAATTCCAGGGAAAGAGCTTCATCTTTGGCATATGCAGTGTCACACCAGGAACAGTCCAGATTGCACCCTGAAAGACGGATGAAAATACAGGGCAGCCCTGCAAATGAGGATTCCCCCTGAAGACTGTAGAAGATTTCACACACCTTTAGCTGCAAATTATATCTCCTGATAGGAAGACCCGCAGCCCGGACTTTCCAGAACAGATACTTTTGTGACCTTGATGTGGTCTGTGTTTAATCTTCGGGACAGTTCCGTGTATAAAAATTTTGCAATATTTTCAGATGTCGGATTAATACTGGAAAATTCTACAACATCATTCAAGGTGGTATGATCCAGTTTATTCAGGATATCCTGAAGCACTGATCTGGCATCTTTAAAATCGATTCCAAATCCCAGTCTACTCAGTCTGGTGCACTGGATATATGCTTCAACTTCCCAGTTATGGCCATGCATTTTGGAGCAGTTGCCGTCATACCCTTTAAGCACATGGGCTGCGGCAAAATGATCTTTTATGTAAACTTCATAAACACCTGCCATAAGACCTCCTTGTAAAATTGTCGTATGGGTATATCAATATCATTATACGCCTGATTTGTAATTAAAAAATTTAAGCGTTCTTCAACACAGAGTTTATATATGATCAGAAGATAAAACAGTCGGGAAATATGGCAGGTAAACAAAAAAGCCCCCTGAAAACAGGGGGCATTGTAGTGTCGTGGTAGCGATGCAGAGATTTGAACTCCGGACCCTGCGGATATGAGCCGCATGCTCTGACCTACTGAGCTACATCGCCAAAACCCGAAAAAGATATCACAAATAATCTTTTATTGTCAATATTTAATTATTTTGATTGTGTTTTATCAAGGCGCTTTAACCAGAAAATTATCCAGATCATCTGACAGGTTATCAAAGACAATCATATAATCAACCGTTGCACCGGGCTTGATATTGACATTCAGTTTATGGCGGCCTTCCTTTATATTAAGCTGTTTGTTGATAGTTTCCATAGTCGCATTTTTCAGAGTTTCTTCGGACAGGATATTGCCGCAGTAAACTTCCTTGGTTTTGATAATCTGGTTGGCTTTTGTCTGCAATCTGCCTTCAACTTTAATATGGTTCAGCGGTGCGCCGGATATATTCTGTATTCTGCCGGTGATGATAAACAGGCGGCCTGCGGTTTCATTGTCAACAAACCGGCCGTTCCAGTCTTTTTTCTCTGTCAGTGTCAGGCTGGATGCGGCTTTTTGCGGTTGGGAATTTTTGAGCAAATTTTCAATAAAAGGGATTTTCACATCTGACAGGTACGGAATTTTGTAGCCGGTCATGAGGCTGGCTATATAAGCGCCTGCAATCAGGAAGAAAATCAGCAGCAGAACAAGAACAGGAGCGCTGATCAATGGTTTCTTTTTTCTTCTTTTTTTCCCGGGAACAGGAGGGGGCTGCAGATCGGTTTGACTGGCCTGCAGAAAACTTTCATCTTCCCGGGTATCATCCATGGTTATGGTTTCTTCCTGCTCATATGATTCATTGCTGATTTCCAGGCTTTTCATTTCATCATAGGTGTTGAGATCATCTTCCGGGGTGATGGTGGGTGACTCGTCTTCCGGTTCAGTGTCTTTGTCATCGGTCAGAGCAGACTTGTCTTCTTCCGGTCGGCGTTCCATTTCAAGAGTTTGGGAGTCTGATTCCTCATCGACATCAAATTCCAGTTCGAATTCTTCTTCCTCATTTTCCAGCTTAAGATCGTCTGCCAGAGTATCCATATCTTTTGAATCATCCGTGCTGTCAAGTTCTAATTTAAGCTCCTGATTCCGGGGGGCTTCCATCTCAAGGGCAGATTCATCTTCTTTGTATTCTTCAAACTCCAGACCATCAAAGTCATCACCATCTGCATCAAATTCCAGTTCTCCTTTGTCTTCCTCAATGGAGATGCCGTCAAACGTGTCAGAAATCTCATCGTCTTCTTTATATTCTTCAAATTCAAGCCCATCCAGGTCGCCATCGTCATCTGTGTCAAATTCAATTCCGTTGTTTTCAAATTCCAGCTTGCTGACTTCCGTCTGATAGCCGTCATCCGTGTCTGCCTGAATTCCCAGCTCATTTTCTTCAAAGGAAAAATCAGTGTCCATTTCCAGGATTGAATCTTCTGATTCAGTGTATTCAGTGACAGAATCGAGATCGTCATCTTCCATCTCAAGCACTGGCTCATCTGTCTTAAGCTCTGAAGTTTCCATTTCAAGCCTGGAACCATCTATTTCAAGTTCGGGTGTTTCGATTTCAAGTTCAGGCTCGTTTATTGAAAACTGGCTGTCATCCATGTCGAAATCATCCGGTGTATCAAGACTTAAATCTTCATCCATGTCTGAATCCAGGACCAGATCATCATCAGTTTCAGTATCAAGAGTCAGGCCGTCGGTTTCTTCCAGTTCCGGCTCGGATTTCCGGGATATTGGGTAGGCGGTGAACATATTTTTACATACACTGCAGCGAACGTTTGAACCGTTTTCTTTGACAAGTGAATCGTCAAGGTTGAAACGAGTTGAACATTTATCACAGGTAATAATCATTGGACTCCCCTTATTCCTATAGTTTCAGGTCGTAGATGGCAGGAAGATTTCTATATTTTTCATTATAGTCTAATCCGTAACCAATAATAAAGCCTTTATCAAGTGAAAAACATGAATAATCAACTTTAATATTTACCTCACGTCGTTCATGTTTGTCAATCAATGAGCACAGTTTAATTGATCCGGGATTTAACAGATGGATGAATTCGATAATTTTAAGCAGTGTATGCCCTGTATCAACGATATCTTCTACCAGCAGAACATCGCGGCCTGCAAGGTCCAGGTCCGGCTTTTTCGTGAAGGAAAGCTGTCCTTTTGAGATTGTTCCTTCATAAGAGGATGCGCCGATAAAATCAATGTCATGATCAATATTAATCTGCCGGGAAAGATCAGCCATGAAAATAAAAGCGCCTTTCAGTATCCCCACCATTACCAGATCTTTATCTTTATAATCGGCACTGATTTTCTGCCCTGTTTTTTGAACCTGCCTGCGGATTTCTTCCTGGGAAGATAAAAGAATAAATTCAGGCATAATACGGTTTATAATCCTGTTTCTTTGAGTTGCTGAATTAATTTTGTCTGCTTGTCGGTCAGTTTTTTTGGCATATGTATATTGATCACAACAAAAAGATCTCCGCAACCACTTCCTTTCATATGGGGAATCCCCTTGTTTGGGATACGCATTTTAGCCTTATGGTTTGTGCCAGCAGGAATTTTTAAATGAATCGCCGTACCATCAGGGGTCAAGACCTCAATGGTATCTCCAAGCAGTGCCTGGGTAAGGCTGATCTGTTTTGAGAGCAGGACATCATTGCCTTCAATGGTGTATTCGTTGTTATTTATCGGCTTGGATTTGATATACAGATTTCCTGCCGGCCCGCCATGGGGACTGATGCCGCCTTTGCCCGCAAGTCTTATTTTTTTGCCTGCAGTCAAACCCTTTGGAATTTTTACATCAATGGCCTGGGCGTTTCCGCCCTGGTTTAATGTAATGGTTTTTGTTGTCCCGTGAATGATTTCATAAAGGGTCAACGGGATCTCATATTCCATGTCCTGACCTTTTGGGGGAGCTTGCTGTCTGAAGCCGCCTCCCATGTTCTGGAAGGGATTTCCGCCCATGCTGCTGCGGTTCCCGCCAAAACCCGAAGAAAAACCGCCGCCGCCAAACCCGAATTCCCTTAAGATGTCGCCCATATTGAAATTTCTGAAAATATCTTCCTGGGAAAACCGCTGCTGAAAATCAGCAGAACCATAGGTATCATACTGATTGCGTTTTTCAGAATCACTGAGAACAGCATAGGCCTCACTGATTTTTTTGAACTTATCTTCAAGAGCCTTATCCCCCTTTGTTTTGTCCGGGTGATATTTTAATGCAAGCTTCCGATAAGCTTTTTTTATTTCAGATGCGTCTGCTTTTTTATCTACCCCTAGAATTTTGTAATAATCATCTGCCATCTTGAATCCTTTTGTGTATTAATCTAATTAATTTAATAATTTATGAATATCATATTAAGTTTGAATTGGGTGAAGTCAAGTCCCTTTGCTTATTTTTCATGGCGCAAATGGATACCATGAGCACAGAAATGGCCGCCGGTGTCATCCCGTCGATCCGGGATGCCTGGCCCAGGGATTTGGGAAGGATCAGGGATAGTTTCTCTTTTAATTCACTGGAAAGTCCGTGGGTGGAGCCATAATCAAAATCTTCCGGTATTTTTCGCCGTTCAAGATCCTGGTATTTTTTGATTTCATTGAGCTGGCGCTGCACATAGCCTTCATATTTAATTTCAATTTCAACCTGCTGTTCAGTTCTTTGAAGAATGGGTTCAGGCGGGGGGAACAATTCCTTAAGCGACGGGTAATCAAGGGTATCTCTTTTGAGAAGCTGCTCCAGCTTTACGCCGTTATTGATAAGGCTTGTGTTCCTGGATTCAAGAAAAGCATTAACAGCATCTGTCGGCTTGACCGTAAAAGTTTTAATCCGCTGGATTTCCTGCCGGGTTTCTTCCTGAATCTGTCGGCACAGCTTTACCGTGGTGTCACTGACAAGCCCTAAATCATGTCCGATTTCAGACAGTCTTAAGTCTGCATTGTCTTCTCTGAGCATCAGCCGGTATTCTGCACGTGATGTGAACATCCGGTAGGGCTCATTGGTTCCTTTGGTAACCAGATCATCTATCATTACCCCGATATACCCCTGGGAGCGGTCAAGAATGAAGGCCGGTCTCTTCTGGATCCGGCAGGCAGCGTTGATTCCTGCCCATATTCCCTGGGCACCGGCTTCCTCATATCCTGACGTGCCGTTAATCTGTCCTGCCAGAAAAAGTCCTTTGATTTTTTTGGTCTCAAGGGCGGGTGTCAGTTCCAGCGGGTTGACATAATCATATTCAATGGCATAGGCCGGACGCATGATATCTGCTTTTTCAAGACCTTTGACAGATCTGACCACTTTGTATTGAATGTCCAGCGGCAGGCTGTTGCCCAGGCCGGATGCATAGATTTCTTTGGAGTCAAGTCCCTCATACTGCAGGATGACATGATGGCTTTCCCGTTCCGGAAATTTGACGATTTTATCTTCAAAAGACGGGCAGTACCGGGCAGACCGGCCTTTAATATGGCCGCCGTAAAGGGCTGAGTATTTCAGATTGTCCCGGACAATTTTGTGAGTATGGGTATTGGTGTGGCCCATAAAACTTGGCTTTTCAACAGGATCCACAAAGGTCGTGGAAAAGGAAAACGGTTTTGGAAAGGCATCTGAGCTGTGAACAATAAACCGGGAAAAATCAATGGTGTCTTCATGAAGCCGGGGTGGTGTACCGGTTTTCATCCGGCCCATCTTAAATCCCATGTCTGCAAAATTCTGTGCCAGACAGATGGATGAGAATTCTCCGGCCCTTCCAGCCTCAAATTTGCTGGCGCCGATATGCACCATGCCTTTTAAAAACGTGCCCGTGGCAACAACGACCGCTGTTGTCCCATATTCAAAGCCGGTATTGTCAATGACGCCTTTAACCGTATTCTGGTCCAGCACTATTTCCTGAACCATGGCCTGTTTTAAGTCCAGGTTGTCCGTGGTTTCCAGGATATGCTTCATATAGCGGGAATAGGCATTTTTGTCATTCTGGGTTCTTGTGGAATGAACTGCCGGGCCTTTTCGGGTATTCAATGTCTTATATTGAATGGCAGATGCATCCGATGCTTTTGCCATCTGACCGCCAAGGGCATCGATTTCCTTTACCATCTGGCCCTTGGCCATCCCGCCAATGGATGGACTGCAGGGCATGGCAGCAATTTTATCCATGTCTATGGTCAGCAAAAGTGTTGCACACCCCATTCTGGCCGAGGCAAGCGCAGCCTCGCATCCGGCATGTCCTGCACCGATGACAATGACATCATATGGTTTGAAATTATAGCTCATAACCGGTTAATATAGACCTGCTGTGGATTTTGGTCAATATGCCGTTTTTAAAATCACTGGCAGACGTATGTAAATAGTCCAAAATAAACATCAGGGCCGCGGCAGGCACCGCAAACCATGTCAACGCCGAGACAAGACGGCTTACCAGTTAAACACCTAAAATAAATAATATTTCTGGAGTTTAACCATCCCCTGGCAGAAATTGCAATTGTCAATTTTTTTATTCTGGGCCAGAAGAAGCGTTGACTATCAGTGTGTCACGGATAGGTAGGCCATAAAAGGCGTTTATTTCTTTTTCCTCGTGCTTAGCGTTATCCAAAATTCAAATTCTTATGTGAAATTCATCAAGCCTATTTAAATTTTCCCATCTGATATTTATAGGCTATCTTTATGCGTTCCTCATGTGGCAGGGATTTCATATATCTATTCCAGCCCGGGCACCATCCAGCATGCCATCGCCAGACTCGGCCAAAAATTGAATTGGGTTTATTGTCATATTTTGCCCTGAAACTGCATGATTTACAATTATGTGCCATCTGTTCACTCCTTATTTAAGTTAATGTTTTTTATCACTAATGAAAGATCTGCCTGATCTCCTGCGAATTGATTTCGATGAGAAAACTGAATATTGTTGCCTGGACCGATCACAAAAAGCCCCCCTTGCTGCCAGAGATCTCCCGCACTTTTACCCTGGCGGAACCCCTTTTTCATCGTTGAAAATCCTTTTATAAGCGATGCGGGTCCCAGCGTTTTGAAAAAGCCCCGATTCAGTCCAAAAGCCTTGAATGTTTCAAGGCGGGGATCACAGTATATTTCACCTTCAAAGGCAAACGAATCCACAAAAGTTTTTGCTTGATCCGGTTTTGCGCTGCCAATACCGACAAGTGCTATACCGGCCTGATCCGTTTTGTTTTTTATTTCCATTAAGACAGCAGCCTGCTGCCGGGCAAACATTCAGCCAAAATGACGGAAAAATATAAGGACCACACGTCTGTCCTTCCATAATGATTCCAATGCCACACTTTCTTTCTTTAAATTTAGTACGGTTAGCCCTTTTAAGTTGCCTGATACCTTATGCATTTCCATATTTTCCACCTTATTTTATTATTCATATTTCTCAGCCTTGTGAAGCCGAATATATATTCCATGGAATATAAAATCAAGGATTATTATTCCATGGATTTTAAAAGATATTATCGTATCGCCTTGATCTGCAATTATACACCCTGATATTATAACCAGTGGATTTTTTTTATTTTTATCCTGATAACTTAGAAAAACGGATCAAAGGGTTGTATCTATTTATAGTACTGAAAATAATCTAAAATAACCCCATTGAAATAGAAAAATTTGGAACCAAGCGCTAATGGCATCATTGATAATCTGAACATCTACTGGCAACTGTCCATAAGATAATTATTCTTGAGTGTGATAATTTAATTTCTCCTGTAAATATTCTTTTATCCCATTCAGGCTGTTGCCAACAAAATAAATCTCTCGTTGTTGAATATCTTCCGGTAAATACTTCATGTTGGCAAACGCGGCATCTTCCTTTTTCAGGATTGCGATGATCTTATTTTTTAAGTTCTCCTCTCCTGTTTCTAATTGATTCTGGACAATTTCTACCCAGAGCGTCAATTGCTCGCGAGACCGTTTCAAAGTAGCTTTTACATCTTTTCTGAAACCATAATGGCCAAAACAGATCATGGAGGCGTCAAGAGGTATGATACGATCCAACGAAGCCAGTGAGGTCTCTAATTTGAATTTGGGTGGTGTTGCCGGTCGGGCATAAATCCCTTCTTTAAGACAATGTGTAACACCCGCCACTTCCCCAGCAAAAAGATAATTTTGAAACTGGAAACAGAGATGGTGAATGGCATGACCTGGTGTTTCAAAAATTTTAATTTCACCAGCTTCCGTGTCTATTCGATTCCGGAAATCAATGGCACTTGCTGATATTGGTATTATTTCACCATAAGATTCAGCAATTTTACCGACGGCCTTCAGGCTGCCCTGCCACAATCTTTCCGGCGAAATCATATGGCCAATAGCCCTTGGATGGCAAATAATCCGGGCTTTTGGAAAATGTTCCAACAAAGCACCGGTGCCTCCTGCATGATCAATATGAATATGGGTCAATAGGATGTAATCAATTTGTTTAACACCGATTTCTTTCAAGGTTTTGATTAATTGATTGACGGAGTATCGGGGACCAGGGTCGACCAGAAAGGTGATTTCCTCACTTTTATAAAGCCAGGCGCTAATGAAATTACGAAATCCGATCAATTTTTGATCAAGAGAAATCAAATAAAGATTCGGAGCGACCAATGAATGGATCATGTGGTTTCCATTTTTATATTTGAAAAATTACTGTCCTATAAATAGTGATTTAGCTGAATAAAAGGGATTTTTCCAGAATAATTTTTATATGCACATAATTTGAGCAATCTATAATTTTGGTACCCTTAAGATTTTTCAACAGGTTTAACAGGGAAAGTCTACGGCGGCCTTTTTGCTGAAAAAAGATCCTTTCGCGCAAATAGTCCTCGCCACAACTCAAAATGGCGATTTGTAGAATCTGATTTCCGGAATTCAAATTTTCCATTGCCATTCTGGTGGCAGTCAAGATATTCTCCTGCTGTTTAGAGGATAAATGAAAAATTCTTCAAAACTGCTTATATAGCAACGCACTATAATTAAATAAAATTTAGGAAAATGCGCATGAAATATAAAGGATCTTGCCTTTGTGGCGAAATTATTTTTGAAATAATCGGAGAGTTTGAAAGTTTTTTTCTTTGCCATTGCGAACGTTGTCGCAAAGACACTGGTTCCGCCCATGCAGCGAATCTGTTTTCTTCTTCAGCCAAGTTAATATGGCTATCGGGTAAAGAGAAAGCCAAAATCTTTGATTTTAAATCAGAGGGGCATATAAAGAGTTTTTGCTCGAATTGTGGATCAGCTCTTCCAAATATGCAGATGGATGGAAGGCTGCTGGTTGTCCCTGCTGGGAGTCTCGACAGCGATGTGCCAATAAAACCTCAAGGCCATATTTATTGGAGGAACAAAGCCAATTGGGACGATGCTTTAGAAAAAGTAGTCAAATTCGATCAGCTCCCGAACAAAAAGGTATAACGAAAGCATTGTGGGGTAAAAGCCGTTCCAAATTTCAAAATTCCTATACTATCCCTGGCATGATGAGTGACAGGGATAGTCCGGGGTGGTCATCCGATTTAAAAATTGGATCTGTCAGACGAATAGTCCTCGCCTCAATGAAGATTGGCAGGTTGAGCTATCAGGCGAACCCCAAGGGCTGCACACACCTTGTTGATTGTATCAAATCGAGGCTTAGCGTTGGGTTTAAGCGCTTTATACAATGCTTCACGGGTTATACCTGTCGCTTTGGCAACTTCACTCATACCGCGGGCTTTGGCAGCAACCCCCAGAGCGTGGGCCAGTTCTGCGGCATCTCCGTCTTCAATCACCATAGTGATGTAAGCAGCAATATCTTCTTCACTTTTAAGCTGCTGTGCCATATCAAAGCCTGGCAGGTCTGCAATTCGTTTTTTCATGGTTCAATCCTCCAAAGTGGTTTCCCGTTGTTTAGCCTTGGCAATGTCGCTTTCCTGGCTGTTCTTATCTCCCCCACCAAGCATGACGATCAAAGTGTCTCCCCGCTTGGTGTAGTACATCCTCCAGCCTGGGCCAAAATGTTCCTTCATTTCAAAGACACCTTCGCCAACAGGTTTTACATCACCAAGGTTGCCACGCTGTGCCTTATCAAGACGGCGGCTTAGGCGAAGCCGCGTAATACGGTCTTTCAAGCTGTCAAGCCATTTATCAAATTCGGGTAATGTTTTAACTATGTACATATTAAGTATGTAATCGTTCGAATACAGAAAGTCAAATAAAATATACAAGCCCCGATATGAATAACAGGGATAATCTTGGGTGAATTTTAAACCTGAAAATCAAGCTTAAAAAGATAGAAGTCCTCACTGTCTATCACTTCCTATCCCCTGAGCCTTTCTTTTGGAAGCTGTCGCTCAATTGGAAATTTTGCTCGTCACTATTGATACTATCTATAGTCGCGAGTAATTCAGATCAAATTAACATTTTTTTGCAATCACCGAATTTTTGATGTAATGTTTTTCATAAATTTTTCTGATATAATTTGTATTGTTGAATATTGGGGCAGTTATTATCCGGAGAGGTTAGATGAAATATAAGCTGCAAGACCTGATCGATATAGAGCACTTTCAAACCTTACAGGACAGGTTAAATAAGATATACTCATTCCCTTCATCCATCATCGACAATGAAGGCAATATTCTGACTGCTACTGCCTGGCAGGATGTATGCACGAAGTTCCACAGGACAAATAAAGACTGTGAACGAGAATGCATTAAAAGCGATCAATATATTCGAGATCATCTGCATGAGGCCAACCCTGCTGTAAGTTATCAGTGTCCACATGGATTGGTGGATAATGCCACACCCATTATCATTGATGGAATCCATTATGGGAATTTTTTTACGGGGCAGTTTTTTCTTGATGAACCGGATCTGTCCTTTTTCAGAAGTCAGGCCCAAAAGTATGGGTTTGACGAAGATGCGTACCTTGATGCAGTTAAAAGAGTGCCCATCTGGACACAAGAACAACTCAACAACTATCTCTTTTTCATCAAAGGATTGATTGCTGTTATTTCCGAAAGTGGGTTGAAAAAACTTAAGGAGACAGAAAACAGAAAACTAATTGAAATCAGTGAGAAACGACACAGATCCATCCTTAAATCGGCAATGGATGGCTATTGGTTAACGGACACAGAAGGACGACTACTTGAGGTCAACAATACATATTGCAGAATGAGTGGATACAGTGAAGATGAACTCTTGAGCATGCGAGTTCCAGATCTGGAGGCAACTGAGGACCCTGAAATTGTAGCCGAACATATGCAAATAGTTGTTTTACAAGGATCAGACCGATTTGAGTCCAAACATCGTCGCAAAGATGGAACTGTTTTCGATGTTGAGGTCAGTATTCAATTCCGGCCAGAAAAAGGTGGACAATGTGTCTGTTTTCTTAGAGACATTACAGAGTATAAAAAGACAGAGAAGGATCTCAAAGAAAGTGAGGAGCGATTTCGTTACCTTTCCGATGGCGCCATGGAGGCGATCTTTTTTACGAAAGATGGATTTTGCCTTGAAGCGAACCAGGTCGCAGCTGAAATTTTTGGCTATGATGATCGGTCTCAATTCATAGGGATCTTCGGAACAGATATAATTGCTCCAGAAAGCCATAGCATTGTGAAATCGCATATGTTGACTGGAACTTTCGACCCTTATGAAGCTGTTGGAATGCGTAAAGATGGCACTCGCTTCCCTATTTCCATTCGAGCTAAAGCCATGCCATATAAGGATGCAGGGATTGTCCGTGTAACATCGATTACTGATATCACCAATATCAAACAGGCCGAGAAATCTTTAAGGGAGAGCGAGGAAGATTTAAAGGAATCTCAGCGAATCGCTCATGTGGGCAGTTGGCGTTTGGACCTTGCGAGCAATCAGGTTGTTTGGTCGGAAGAACTTTATAGAATGTATGGTTTTGATCCTACATCCCCTCCACCTCCGTACACCGAACATCAGAAACTGTTCACCCCTGAAAGTTGGAACAAATTATCCACGGCCCTGAATAACACTAAAGATACCGGAATCCCCTACGAGCTTGAGTTGGAAACATTGCGAGAGGATGGGAACCGGGGATGGATGTGGGTTCACGGAGAGGCCGTTCATGATGCAATAGGTTCCACTGTTGGGCTAAGGGGAGTTGCTCAGGACATCACAGAGCGTAAGCAGACAGAGGAGGCTTTGAAGGCCAGTGAAAAAAAGTATCAATCCTTGTTTAAGAATGCCCAAGTAGCGCTGTTCAGAAATAGACTTTCTGACGGCAAGGTCCTTGAAATAAATGAACGATATGCGAAAATGGCAGGGTATTCAAATATTGAAGACTGTATGGCTGAATTCAATGCGGCCGATGCATGGGTTGATCCCAACGGGCGCAACGAACTTTTGAAGATTTTGCAAGAAAATGGATCTGTCAGCGATTACGAGACGAAAATTATACGCAAGGATGGAACCAGTATCTGGATATCCTTTTCGGCAACTATTTTTCCTGAACATGGATTTCTTGAAGGATCAATAGTGGAGATTACTGAACGTAAGAAATCCGAGATTCAGCAAAAGAAATTACAGGCCCAGTTGGATCAGGCCCAGAAAATGGAATCCGTGGGCCGTCTAGCCGGAGGTGTGGCCCATGATTTTAACAATATGCTTAGTATCATCCTTGGTAATGCGGAAATAATCATGGCGGATATTGATGCGTCAAATCCTCTTGTCACAAATCTGGAAGAAATATATAAGGCTGCTGAACGTTCCGCCAACTTGACCAGACAATTATTAGCCTTTGCACGCAAACAGACGATCGATCCCAAGGTATTAGACCTGAACCATGTCCTTGATGATATGCTAAAAATGCTAAAGCGTCTGATCGGAGAAAACATTGATTTGACCTGGCAGCCGGCCAAAAACCTGCGGCCTGTCAAAATAGACCCTTCCCAGATCGACCAGATATTGGCGAACCTCTGTGTTAATGCCAGGGATGCAATCAAGAGTGTAGGTAAGGTTACTATTGAGACAGACAATACTTCTTTTGATGAAAATTATTGCAAAGAACATACAGGCTTTAATCCCGGTGATTATGTAATGATGGCCGTTAGTGATGATGGCTCTGGTATGGATAAAAAAACCCTTGATAAACTTTTTGAGCCTTTTTTTACCACGAAAAAGATCGGCCAAGGAACCGGTCTTGGACTGGCAACAGTCTATGGCATTGTAAAACAGAACAATGGCTTTATAAACGTCTACAGTGAGCCCGGTGAAGGAACCACTTTTAAAATTTACCTTCCCGTTCATTCAGAACCGGCCGTTTCCAAACAAAAAGATTTTAAGAAGACATCCCTGACAGGTAATGAAACGATCCTATTGGTGGAGGATGAAGAGGGCATACTGAGGATGACGAAGATGATGCTTGAGCGACTTGGCTACTCCGTATTAATAGCTTCTACGCCGAATGAAGCTATATCAATTGTGGAAGCCTCTAATATTAATACAATTCATCTACTTATGACGGATGTTGTCATGCCCGAAATGAACGGCCGAGACCTGTCGAAAATACTCCTCAGCATGCACCCTGGCCTTAAATGTTTGTTTATGTCGGGTTACACAGCCAACGTTATTGCTCATCACGGTGTTCTGGATACAGGAGTGCAGTTTATAAACAAACCGTTTTCAAGTCAGGACCTGGCCACAAAAGTAAGAGAGGTGTTGGATGAGGCCAAAGGTTAAAAGTTTTGATTTAGTATCCTTATCAAAATTCTTATGGGTCTGTAATTATGAAAGATACTATCTGAATCCTTGAAAATACTTGATCGAAAAAAAGCACCTATGGGTTGGGATATTGAGGTAGGAATAAGGTGTTTAATTTGTCCATAATGTGTCGCTCAGAGGTCCGCCAATAAGGGCGTTTATTTCTTTTTCCAGTGCTTAGGGTAATCCAAAATTCTATAGTGAGCTTTTTGTATTACCCCTTTTGGGAGTTTATTAAAAATGTCCGGATTCACAGGGAAAGTCTTGGGTAGTCATTCTGCTAAAAATCTGAACCTGTTTTGCAAGTAGTCCTCTCTATAAAAATAAATTCAGTTTGGAGAATTAAATTTTTAAATCCGAAATTCTAAAATTA